>Ga0310038_10000083_pt1 | contig 108875 bp, 85 predicted proteins | sample Sb_taG_6_FD_200461 | JGI IMG/M metagenome (GOLD analysis project Ga0310038, IMG submission 200461) | Peat soil microbial communities from Weissenstadt, Germany - Sb_50d_4_PS metaG (v2) (version 2) | ecosystem: Environmental > Terrestrial > Soil > Wetlands > Peat | place: Germany: Weissenstadt... | reverse complement strand
TCTCCCCGGCCAGTGAGACGGGCTTTTTGGGCGGCCTCGAACACTCGGTTTCGGTCGTCGGGATGGATCTGTTCCAGTGGAGAGGTGGTGTCCAGCTCGTCCTGGCAATAGCCGAGGATTTTCTGATAGGCGGGACTGTTGTAGAGGCGATGTCCGTTTCTGTCGACTACGGCGATCATATCCGCGGCATTTTCGCTGATGAGTTGAAAAAGCTGATCACGCTCGGCCAATTGGCGACGAATACGTTGGAGCTGCAGGTGTTGATAGACGGTGTAGATGTCGAACAACAATACCAGCGCAGCCAACCCTCGAACCCACTCCTTCAGGTTCAGCGAATATTCGCTGGTGTTAGGTATGTGGAAACCAGGGAAGGTTAAGGAAAGAATGCCGAAGGTTAGAACGAGGGTGACGGCAACGGCGAAGCCCCAGAGCCACCACTCCCGGCCCTCGACCTGGCGCAGGCGGAGGGGGGTGCGCTCCGAATCCCTTGTTGGCGGATGTTGTGGCGTCACTTGTACGCGGACCTGCTCGTTTCTAGATAAGCGAGGACCGGGGGAGTTTATTGGGGAAGGTTATTGATGCTGCACCGAACTAGTCCTACGCTTTCGGACACCGGGACTGCCTCGCTAATCGTCCCGAGCATGCTGGAGCATTCCGCTTGAAATCTCGCACCCAGCAAATCGTGCCCGATCACTGCGTGTCTTCTACTCTAGTCCCGCAGTCGTGACCCAGGACTGCACAGCTTCATATGTATCAAGCCTGCCGTTGCCCAGGTCTCCTGACACCAACTTCGCATGCGCGATGGCTGCTGCGGCACTTTGTTGATTTACCGTTGCCGAAACGTTCACTAGCAGCGCCGCCGTCCCTGACACGAAAGGTGCGCTGAAGGAAGTACCCCATCCGGCGGCGTAGGTGCCGTAAGGATAGGTTGTAACAATGCTCTCGCCAGGAGCGGCCACCCAGACATCCGACCCAAAGTTGGAGAAACTCGAACGCGTGTCATAGTCGGTGGTTGAAGCCACACCCATGACGTGGGGCAAACCGGCCGGATAGACTACTTCATCCTGGCCGTCGTTTCCTGCCGAAGCGACGCAAATCAGGCCGTGACTGTTCGCATAATTGATCGCCGTTGCCATTTCGTTGGAGGACGGGCTAAAGCTGAAGCTCATGCTGATCACTTTGGCGCCGTGCTGCGCGGCGTAATAGGTAGCCCGGACGATGTTCGAGACATAACCACTGCCATCGGCCGCGAACGCCTTCAATGGCATGATCTTTGCCTTGGGGGCAACCAGGTGAACGATTCCGGCGGTCATCGTGCCGTGCCCGAACGCACCGTATTGTCCGCCATCCAGCACCGCCGCAGAAGACTGATTGATGACTGCGATGGTGGATGAGTTCACGTAGGTCGGTTCGGTCCCACCGTCCAGCACCGCAGCCGACGATTGGTTCACGTCACCCTTCTCGTCCCCGTTCGGAGTGTTATTGATGAAATTGTAGCCGGGCACCAGACTGTAATACAGAGCAGGGTGCTGGGTATCGACCCCGGTGTCAATCATGGCGACTGTGCCGGCTCCGGCGACACGGAATGTGTTCTGCGTCTGCTGCACGCGGACAATCTGGGCGGCAGGCTGATTCACGTAACCGCTCCAAACCGGAGCGCCATAGTAAGTCAGGGGAGTGCGATTGATCAGCGATTCTGGAACCGGCCCCGCAACGGCCCCGATCAAGAACAGTTGCTTATCAACTTCGGCATCGACAATGCCGACCTGGTTCAAGAGGAGTGTCAGCAGGGAATTCAGGTTCACCGAATCGTCGACTGTGATCAGGAAGAGCTGACCGGATGGGTCGCCAAGGTTGAGTGCGACTTTGCAATTTAAGACAAGGCAAGTGACCTGGAGCCCGCCCAGTCCAAGCTTATCGCGCACGATCAATCGCTGTTGAGCCGATGCCGGCTGCACTGCAGCCGCGAGCAAGAGCACAAACAACATCCAGCGGTAAAACCTCATTAGGCCCTCCCAGAATTTCCTGCCCTATCTCTGCTGGCTTTTCCGGACTGCTTAGAATTTCAACACCCCTTAAACACCCATTCAAGATTACGGATTCCTCACCTGGGGTGTTACCTAAGTCATTCTCATGCAAGGTCCAAACTGTTTTCGGGTAAAGGCACGACGATGGTGCGGCTCTCTCCGATTCCAAAGACGAGTTGCATGTGGTTGAGTTCGGTCATGCCGAAATCGAACTCGCCAACGTCGTTGGTTCTTCCCCGCGACACCGTGTTGCCTTCGCTCAGCAGGCTGACCGGGATTCCGCTGAGCCCATGGTCAGGCTTTTTAGAATCAAGCAGTTGCCCGATCAAGACCATCGAATCCGACCCCGGTTTTGGCTGCATGCGCATGTCGATGCAAACGCTCCCCGACCTGTACAGCATCTGCCTGACGGCGGAACTGCCACGCACTCCCGCTGCTACGGGCTGCAGCGCACTGTCGAAAAGCAGCTTCGCCAACTCTAACTTGCCCGGGAATGGAACCACCTTACGCAAGGCAAAGTTGGCTTGTGCGGCTCGGACCACCCAAGCCGGGGGCTCAAACACGTTCTGGTCCTTTGCAAGGCTCACGACATGCCTCCATATCCCCATAGTCTTTAAACACTTAGAACAGCCTTCGTCGAGGTGCTTCTGCATCGCCGCCCTATGACCACGAGCATCGACTTGGCGGGCATAGTCGATCCAGTCTTCTATCGAAAAGTGTTTCATCGCATTCCAACCTGAACCGGGAGTAGGTGCTTCTAGCTAATAAGGGTGCGGGAGAGGCACAAAAATATAGGCAGTAAGCAAGAAAGTGCACTTTGGAGTTACTTGGAGGTTACCTTCCCCAGTAATACGAATGGAGCCCAGTAGTACGGATGTGGGTAGGTTTCTCGCAGTTCCAGGGCCGCTTGGCGGAGCGCGACAGCCTTGTTTTCGCCATTAGACAAATGCCGATAGAAGGCGGTCATGAACTCCGCAGTGCTCCGGTCCTGGACATCCCACAGGGTCAGCAGGGCGGACTGCGCTCCGGCGTAGATCAGTCCACGAACCAGCCCCAGCAGTTCGTCCCCATCGGCCACTACGCTCAGTCCCGTCGCACAACCGCTGAGGGTAATGAGTTCAGCGGGGAGCTTCAGTTGATAGAGGTCGTAGAGACTCAAAATGCCATCCCCCAGGCGAATTCCAGAGAACATTGGGTCATCTTGCCGGAAGTAACCGTGGGTGGCGATGTGAATGAAACGGCTGTGCTCCCCTTTTTCTCGCAGCACGGTTGTGGCGGCCTCCCCAAGTAACATTTCTGCTGCGGGGATCGTGCTGGCAACCGCCTTGGCTTCGTCCACAACAAAGGGCGCCGCGGCGTCAGGGATTCCCAGCACAAGGGCGGTTCCCGCTGTGTTCGTGGGGCGTGTATGACAGAGGCTGAAGATCGTAGCGCTGGGGGCGTACGAAATACTGAATGAGTCAATCAGATATTGCTGACCATCGAACAGAGCCTGAAAGGGCAGAGAATGGAGCATGCCGTGAGGCACAATGAGTAGATGATTTCCCGTGAGTCGCTTCCTGAGCGGATCGATCAACGCGTCATACAGTTGTTTCAAGTGCCGCTGCGTGGTCTCCATCAGAGACTTGCTGAACTCCCTGATGTAGTCCGGACCCATCCGGAATTTTGAGAACTGAAACTGCAGCCGTGCGATCAAGTCACTCACTTGGGAAGCCGCGGCGACGGGAACGATCTCAAGCGAGTTGTGACTTAACAAAACCACCACTAGTTGACCTCGAATCTGGAAGTATTCCAGCAGCACGCAGTCTGGCCCCAGGCGGGAGCGAATCTCTTCCACGGTAGCCGCCTTCGGCGACAACAACCCGGCCGATTCAGCCATGGAAAATGGCATTTCCCGTACGACGCGGTGCAGTTCCCCTTCTCGCTTACGGATCTCGGCCTGGATTTGCTTCAGACGCTCCCAGGAGTGCTTGGAGGCACGAAGCTGCTCGGCCTCGTAGCTACGCGAGAACCAATTGATCTCAGCCCGAAGGTCCTCCACTTTGCGGCGGAGTGCCGGGTCCAGATTCGAAGGCAGATGGAACTCGGATCCGGACTTGAACATCAAATCGCGCAAGCTCCGCGACTTTGATTGCTCGATGTGCTCAAAAGCCTCCTCCAAACGTTGCTGGCCCGGAGGGCGCTGCAAGCACAACTCCACCAGGCCTTCATAGATCTCCAACTTGCTCTTCATGAAGGAGATCTTGAGTTCTTCCCGGTTGAGGCCGCTGCGCAGTGACTCCAGGAGTTGGCGGGCCTGCTGATAGGAGTCGTGGGCTTCGTCGCTACGGGCTGCCGCGGCGTGAATCCGGCCCATGAGGTGATGCGCCTGGCAGCTTAAAGCGGGGAGCTCGAGTGTACGCAGATGCTTCAAGGTGACCCGACAGTGCCGGCTTGCCAAAACCAGCTTTCCTATCCGCAAATACAAATCGGCCAGGAGCAGACGGCACAAGATCAGGTTGTGAGGGAGCTTCGATTTGCGGAATACCTTCAGAGCGGCGAGACAGAGGCGTTGCCCTTCGGAGTACTGACCCTGCTCGATAAAGATGATCGCCCGATGCAGATCGATCCGAGATGCCCATATGTAATTTCGCTCATTGACGAATATCTTCCGAGCTCGGTCGAATAGCGCCAGGGCAGACTGCGCCCTACCTTGTTGCTCCATGGCAAGCGCGAGGTTCGCTAAGGCCTTGCCCGCCTCATAGCCCATTTCCAGCCGCTTGAAATCGGCCGCAGCCTGCCGGGCCATGTCCTCGGCCTCTTTGCACTGGTTCACTTCCAGATAGATTTCCGACAAATCCAGATGGCAAAGCGCAACGTGGTATTGATCGTTGGCCCTGCGGCAGGTTTCGGAGGTCGAGCGCAGCATTTCGATCGCCCGGGTGTGTTCGCCGCGCGAGTAGTGAAGCGATGCGATGTTGTAATCGGCCTGGCCGACCAGCACCTGCATGCCATGCTTCATAGCAAAACGACGAGCTTCTTCATGTGTCGCGAGGGCCTGAGGAAACTTGTTCAAGCCCACGAGGCACATCGCGACGTTATGCAGCGCGACAGCAAGCGCTTCCGGATCCTTCTGCGGGTCGGAGGAAAAGTAGCGGCAGGCTCGCCGGTAGTATTCCAGCGCCTCAGCGAATCGATCCTGCCGGTGGAGAATGTTCCCAGCATTCAGTTCGACCCGTGCCAGCCGCCATTCATTGCCCTCAGCTGCAAAAATCTTCCGCGCTTTCTCGGCCGCCCGGAAAGCGCGGCTGTACTGCCCGGTTAGAATTAGAGGTTGAATCGAGGCACTCAACGTGCGCGCAACTTGCGTGCGGTTGCCTAGTTTGGCGAAGACCTTGCACGCCCTTTGGTGATATTCAACCGCAGATCTGTTCTGTCCCGACAGGTAGAGGGCATTGCCCATGGCGCGAAGACTCTGCGCGTCAACGGTCCGGTCGCGCAGCTTGCGAGCGATCGCCACCGCGAACTCAGCGAGGGTAACGGCACGTCCGGTCTCGATCTTTGCCTGTTCACGGACTGACTCAGTAATCCAGGAAACAGCGTCTGGTTTAAAGAGATCGGGATGTCTGGCCAGAAACCTGGCCTGAGCGGCCTTGCGTTTGAGGCTGGGCAACTGCAACAGTAGTTCGTCGCGGGAAGAAGCCGTTCTTCGGGCAGGAGCTGTCACGATAGAAGCAAACCCATCTGTTCCAACCGCTCGCGAAGCTTATCAAGGCAGCGTCTGCGAACAAAGCCGATGGAGCCGGTTGCGAGTCTCAGATCCTTCGCGACCTCGTGATAAGGACGTGCCGGAGTTTCAAAAAATAACAATTGCACCAGCTGCCGGCAGCGTGGAGAAAGTTCCAATAACGCTTCCCGCAACATTTGCTCCTGCTGTACCTGTGCGACCAGATCTTGCGGTTCTTCCAGGGATGCTTGAGAATCCAGTTCGTCGATTTCCTGAATCTTATTGCTCCGTAGGGTCTGTTTTCGATGGAAACACTTGTTCTTCGTGACCTGGATGAGCCATCCAGCCAAGGCATGGGGCTCCCGCAGGCGGGGCAATTCGGTCAACAGATCCATGCAGACTGCCTGAAAAATATCAGCGGAATCCTCTTCTGCAAAACCATACCGGACTGGAATTGAGAAGATCAGGTTCTTGTATTTCGCAATCAGCTCCGACCATGCAGCCTCATTTCCCTTGAGGCACTCCTGAACCAGATGAGAATCGGAGAACGGATGGGAATGACGCGTTCTGGCTCTCCCTGGGGCTGCGGTCATGGCTGGCGAGCCGTTTCCTTTCCGCCGAAGAACAGCTCGTATGAATTCCAAAGGGTATGCGGGTCGAGAGTGGCTGGTTTGAAATTGGCCAGTTGGTTCTTGGCTCCGACCAGGAGATTGGGGCTCGCGAGACAGATGATGGGAAGCTCCTCGGCTAGAATCTCTTGCACGTGGTCATACAGTAATTTCCGGTTTTCGGATTTCGTGGTCGAGAGTTGCCTCTCCATGAGGCGGTCAATTTCTGCTTCCCAACTCGTGGCTGGGTGGGTCTCGCCGATATCCCAAACGTGGTCATTTCCCGATGACAGCCAGACGTTCATTTCCGAGTTGGGGTCAACATCGCCGCCCCCCAGAGCGAGAATAGCCGCTTCATAGTCGTGCGTCTGGAAGATACGGTCCAACACCGAATGGAATTCGAGCGGCACAACCTGAACGTTTATTCCCAGATCTTTCAGGTCCGCCTGAATCATGGTTGCCATTTGAATTCGCTGCGCATTCGAAGAGCTGGTGATGATGGAAAACTCCACCGGGGCGCCGCTGGCATCCAGTAAGGCGCTGTTTTTCCAGGAAAACCCCGCCGAGTTGAGAAGTTTCCTCGCGTTCTCAAGGGAGCGAGCCGGATGAGAAATTGATGTGTCTACCCAGAGGCTGTTGGCAGAAGTAACCGGTGTCCACAAGGGGGTTCCGCGTCCCTTGTACACGATACGGGCGATTGCATTCCGGTCGATCGCCAGCGATATCGCCTGACGGAACTTAACCTCTCGAAACCAGGCTTGCCTTCGTGGAAGTTCGGAGGATTGAGCAGGCAGAACGCTATTCAAGTTGAAGAATAAGAAATTGAATTCGAGACTGGGCCCAAGATCGCGGAGGTGAAATGAGCGGGCGGCTTGATCTTTCTCCAAGACAGAATAATCGTCGGCACTAACCCTGTTGATAATGTCCGTGTCACCCGCCTGAAAACGGATGACCTCTGCGTCGGCACTTGCAACAAAGAGGAAGGTAATCTGGTCGAGGTAGGGAAGCCGGTTCCCCTCGTGGTCGGTTCTCCAGTAATACGGATTGCGTTCGAGAGTGATTCGCTGCCCGGCAACGTATTCCTTGAGCCGGAAGGGGCCAAGTCCCGCAATCTCCTGAGGACTGGTTCCAAGACCCCAAGCTCGCGACAGTTTCCCGCTCTTGTAGGGTTCCTCCAACAAATGCCTGGGCAGGACTGCAAGGCTGTCAAACAGCCGCTCCGCAGCGGCATAGGGTTGAGCCAACTCGAACATCACCGTGTCGGAATCAAGTTGCCTTACGGCGATCGGCTTGCCGCCGATGATGAGTAGGTCGCGCTGCGGAGAACGGATGTTCTCATCCAGATACACCTTGAAACTGAAGATGACATCGCTGGCGTCGACCGGATGGCCATCCGAGAAATGTAGCCCGCGGCGCATTTGCAGCGTGTATCGAAGCCCATCGGGAGAAACGCTCCACGTCCTGGCCAAAGCAGACTCTGTCTGTTGAGAGAGCCGGTTAATGTGAATCAAATCACCAGTCATTTGGGCGATGACTTCGCGAGACGACACATCTGCGGAAGTGACAGGGTTCAGAGTCTTAGGTTCAGAGCGCAGGGACACGACTAGGCGACCACCCCACTGTCCGGCGCGGTTATCGCTGATAAGGAGATCTTCGGTTGGATGCTGCGATTGAGGCGGGACGGATGCAGCGACACCTGCGCTGAGAAAAATAGCGGCTATGAGGGCGACTTTGAACTGCTGAACTCTCATATCGCACTCCTCACTCCTCGCGCGTCATGCCGGCCGCCCTTGCCTGCATTGCACTCGCCAGGAGCCCGTAGCTGAGAAACACCGGGATCAGTACAACGCCCGGAGCCCACATCCACCAATACGAAACGAGGACAGAATACTGCTGAAGCGCTGCCAGCATATTACCCCAACTGGGTGCAGGCTCCCCCACTCCGAGACCCAAGAACGACAACGTCACCTCGGCAAGAATGTACTGAGGAATCAGAAGCGCAGCCTGAGTCAGAAGGATGCCGTAGGTCTGCGGCAGAAGATGACGCCTCATCAAATAGACGTCCGAGCCGCCGAAAAGGCGTGCCGCCAGCACATATTGGTTTTCCTTCCCACTCAAAACGACACCACGAATGAGCCGGCCCGGACGAGCCCATCCCACGACTCCGATCACGGCGATGAGCAGGAGGAATGCCAGGATGGGGCTGATGTGCAGTGGCAGGAAAGCTCGCAGCGCGAACAACAGATACAGCCACGGCAAGGCGAGGAAAAGTTCCGTGCAGCGCATGACGACTGCGTCAATCCATCCACCGTAGTATCCCGCCACCATCCCCAGCAAAGCGCCGACCGCTAGAGACAACACCGTGGCCATCAGGCCGGAAAACAGCGAGACCTGGCTTCCGTACAAGAGGCGGGAGAATACGTCTCTCCCGTAGCCATCGGTGCCCACTAGAAAGATCTTGGCCGGCGGGCTGACTCCAAACAGATGCCAGTCCAATTGGAACAAACCCAGGAGCCTGTATTCCGCTCCTCTGACGAAGAAGCGCACCGGGAAACATTTCTTCTTGTCTTCATCGTAGGCTCCGGAGTCTCCCGGGCGCTCGACCAGAAGACATACCGAAGGCCGCCACCGGACGCTCCCCTGGGCGTCACGAAAATGGATCTGGGATGGAGAGAGGTACGGGAAGTCGCGATCCTGTTGTGCGAAATCGTACGGCGAGAAGAATCCGGCGAACAGGGATACCAAGTGCACTCCGCCCAGGCAGATCATAAGGACAACAATTTTCCTGTTCTGCTTCATACCAGTTCATCCGTACGAATGCGGGGATCTGCGACGAACAAAAGGAGATCACCCAGCAGAGTGCCGCACACCAGAAAAAGGGAGGCAAACATTACCGCCCCGATCACGACGTAGAGATCCCGCGCCAGAATTGCTTCCAGCAACAATGGCCCAAGTCCGGGCCAACTCATCACCACTTCGATCAACAGGGATGCGCTCAGAAGTGAGCCCAGCGATAATCCGAAGAGGGTAACGAGCGGATTGATTGCCGCCGGTAGGGCATGCCGAAATAAGATTCGCCACCGCCGAACCCCATGCGCACGCGCCGCACGCACGTAAGGTGAGTCGAGGGCCTCGATCATGGCAGCTCTGGTGTGCCGCATCAAGATGGGTAAGCTGCCCAGGACCAACACCACGACCGGACCCACTAAATGGACAGCTGTGCTTCTCGTCTGTTGCCACACTCCTTGCCCTCCGGAGTCGAGTGCGGACATTCCACCCACCGGGAGCCAGCGGGTACGGGCCGCGAATAACAACAGGCCCAACGCAAGCAGTAAGTCGGGAGTAGCTAACATGACCGATGTGGTGATCGTTCCGGTGCGATCAACCCATCCTTTCCGCTTCTCCGCACTGAGAATGCCCAGAGGCAAGGCGATCAACCACCCTAACAACGTGGCCGATCCCGTCAGCAACAACGTGTTGCGCGCTCTCGATCGGAGGAGAGGAGCGACTGGAGCATCGTAGGCGAACGAAAACCCCAACTCGCCCTTGAGTGTCGATTTCAGCCAGCGCATATACCGCACGGGGAGCGGCTGATCCATTCCGTACTGCTTTCGAAGCTTAGCTACGGTTTCGCTGGAAATCTGCGGGTTCAGTCTCATTTCGTCGAAAAAGCTGCCCGGCGCCAGGTCGACGAAGATGAAAGAGAGGACTGAGACCCCCAGCAAGAGGAAGAGACTTTGAACAAGACGATGCCCGAGGTACCTCATCTCCTCTAGGTCCCTCCGTGCGCAGCAAGAGCAGATCTACTTGCGGTCACAGATGCTATCAACGCCTGTGAGCGTGGATGCCGGGGATGCGAGAACAATTCGTACGGGTTCGCTTGCTCGACAATTCTCCCTTGATGGATCACAGCAATTTCGTCGGCAATGTGGGCTACCAACTCCAGGTTGTGGGAGATATACAGATAGCTCAACCCATGCCTAGTTTGCAGGTCTAATAGAAGATTCGTGATTTGTCCCTGAATTGAAAGGTCGAGTCCGGTCAGAGCCTCATCCAATAGGAGCAATTTGGGTCGCAGAGCCAAGGCCCTGGCAATTGCCAGTCTCTGCCTCTGGCCGCCGCTCATCTGATGTGGCCTACGGTTCTTCCAGCTTGTGGGAAGCCCTACCTGTTCCATCGCTTCGAGAACTCGCTCACCACGCTCCTTGCGTCCGCATAGTCCGCGAATCCTCAGGGGTTCTTCGATGATTTCCGCCGCGGACATGCGGGGGCTCAATGCGCCAGCTGATGCCTGGAAGATGAGCTGCATCTCGGCGTGCACGGCAGCACGTTCTTTTCGCCTGGGATCCAACAGGCTCATTCCCTGGAATCGAATGTCTCCAGAGTCGGGCTCTTCAAGACCAACCAGGCACATGGCCAGTGTCGTCTTCCCGCTGCCGGATTCGCCGACCAATGCCAATGTGCCGCCAACCTTCAGGATAAGGTTCACATTCTCCAGCGCATTGACCTGAAACTGTCGCTGCCACCAGCGTCCCTGGGTGTAGGTCTTACACAAGCCCTGAACTTCGAGCAGCGGTTGCGATGCTGGAAACATGCCTTTATCGATCCTCGTACTTTAAGCAACGAACGGACCTGCAAACGGAAGTTTCGATCTGCCCTGGCTTTTGCGAGTCGCAGACCTTCATTCGATCGGCACATCTGTCCGAGAAAGAGCAGCCACGTAACTCTTCGAGGGGATCGGGCGGATTGCCGGGTATGCAAGGAAGCATGCGCTTCCCGCGTGCCGAGAACTTCGTTGCCATTGGCTGCGGTGCACATTGCAGCAGAGCCTGTGTGTAGGGATGTAGAGGCCGGGAGTAGACCTCGTCTAGCGGGCCGTCCTCCACAATTTGGCCTGCGTACATCACCAGGATGCGATCTGCGATTGTCGCGAGCGTAGCTGGATCATGGCTGATGAACAGGAACGATGTATCTGAGGATTCTTTCAGGCGCTTCACGAATCCGAGAATGTCGCTGGCCGTGTTCGCGTCCAGCGACGCGGTGGGTTCGTCGGCAATCACCAGACGGGGTTTGCAAATCAAAGCCTGTGCGATGGCGATCCGTTGGCATTGTCCCCCACTCAACTGGTGGGGGTAGGCTTCGTAGATTCGAGCGGATTCACCCAAGCCGATCGCGGCAAAGAACGCTTCCACCTCCTCGCGTGCTTGTCGTGCACTACACTCCTGATGGGCGCGCAGCACCTCGCTAACCAGGGTCCCCACGCGCATTACTGGATTCAAAACTCCGGAGTCCTGAAAGATGATGGCGATCTCCGCACCACGAACTTCGCGGAGTTGAGATTCATCGAGGGACAGGAGATCGCGTCCGCGGAAACGTACCGAACCGCAGGTCACCCTTGCTGTGTCCGGAAGAAGGCGGAGAAGAGAAAGAGCGGTGGTCGTCTTGCCGCAGCCGGACTCTCCCAACACGCCTACGATCTCGCCAGGAGCGATATCAAAGCTGACTCGATCGAGGGCAGTGAATTCTTGGTCTTCCAGACGATAGCGGGCAGTAAGATCCCGAACTCGAAGCAGGCTCTCCGCGGGCTGATCGGTTGGATTAAACACTGGGGATAGCGACGTGAGTGCTTGGCGGTTCATGGGACCCTCGGTTCGGCCTCGAACTACAAACCTATGCTGGTTGCCGCTAACCCCAAGCTGACTGTCGACGACACCTTTTCGTTCGATTACAGCAGCAATTGCAAGGCGCTCAAGAGTACGAGGGTAATACAGCAATTTCCGTAGTATTCCTTCGACCATTGGGCTAGAAGTTGTGTCGGGTACTTTTCCTCAATTGTTCAGATTCCAGAATCAAAACATGCCTTATGCGACGCACTCGATGTCACATGCGATCTAAGTGCTTGTGAGCAAGTGCACCGGGAGATGGATTGCCAATTGCTGGTGTTGTGGCATGCATGTGCCAATTCTGTCTCCTCAAGGTAATTCGCCAAGATCGGATACTCGTGTTGGAGCGCCGCCGCACGCCGACCACGCGGTTCAAGGGGCAGAAGAGCCTGCAAAGCTAGAGTCCCTGCGAAAACGCTTTAACCCCCAGCTGGTGGGTTTCGGCATTGTCGATTCATCAACGCATCCCCCGGGCAGGGAAGAGCACCCGATTCGGAGTACGCAACCTGCGGGAATGCTTAACGGAGGTAAGAAGGAGGATCAGAAGTGAACATGTCCAACCTCAACTTGGTCCCGTTGCGGCACGCCAGCCTTTGTCTAGACTGCGAGACGATAACGACAGGGCACACAAACTGCCTCGCTTGTGGTTCCCGAGCTTTACTGAATGTTGCCCGCACTCTAAACCGGCCTCGACACTCCGATGGGTTGCGTCCTGAAAGGAGCGCCGTGGTTCAGATGTCCCCGCCGCAGATGCGCCAACGGAACATGCTTTACCGGGGTGCACCGAACGGGGATCGAAGCCGAGGCCAGGAAAGTGCCCTCCCCCGAAGATTCGACTTCAGCATGTCGGAGAACAGCGCATGAAACTAAGATATCTGTTGCTTGTTTTGCTCCTTACTTTTCGCGAGAGCGAAGGACGCCAAGTTCATACAAAACGGAACGGTGATGCAGATGGATTCGGTGCAGTGTGGGTCCGACCAAGCCAGCGCCAAGAGCTTGTCTGGAGAAATCCTGGGCACGGATTCCGGGCACACCAAGATCCGGGTAGTCCTGTGTCCGGAATATGTCCTGCAGTCTGAGCAAACCACCTACAGGATTCGCCCGAAGGACGAGAAGCACCCGGTCCTTCTGCCGGTGGGAGAACGGGTACAGTTTTGGACCGACAAGGATCAAATAAGGCTTCGTGTCGAGGAATCGGGCGGCAAGGAGCGGAAGTACCGGGTTGTGTCCATTACGCCGCGGACGTCGGGAGAAGTTGGCGAAGCCTCTTTGGACGGCACCAAAACCAGGAAATAGGAAACAGACAGTGATACCGTGCCTGCTCAAACAGGTCGTGGTAATCGGTTGGTACCCAGGGTGTCAAGGCCCGGCGGTTTCCTCGTTTCCGCCGGGCCTGTGGACTCCCCGCTAAACTCGGTGGCGTGATCCGCGACTGGTTCTAAAGAAGGCACATCGTCGAAGTGAGGAATGACTGATGTCACTAAGATTGCTGCTAGTGGAAGATGACTTGCCGAGCCTGGAACTGATGGAGGAGGTTTTCACGTCCTTAAAGGCGGACGTTCGTCCAATCAGTGATGGTACAAGAGCGGCTACTCTAGTCAATCGGGAACAATACGACGGGATTTTCCTGGATCTGGAAATGCCCAATATGCACGGCTTCGACCTCGCGCGCAAGATCCGGGAATCCACGTGGAACAAGTCGACTCCAATTGTGATCGTGACCGGACGCGACGATAGAAACACGATGCAGCAAGCGTTCGCGATAGGCGCAACGTTTTTTCTTCAGAAACCGGTCGACCGGCAACGACTTACCACTCTGTTTCGAACCGTGCGCGGATCATTATTCGAGAACCGCCGGCGGCAGGCGCGCGTCCCATTGCAGACTGAGGTGCTTTGCGAGGTTGGTTCCAGAGCTCTGCGGGGCGTGAGTTGGAATCTCAGTCAGGGCGGGATACAGATCGAGACTGACAACCTCCAGGCCGGAGAGAGAGTCCACTTGTCGTTCCACCTGCCTATCTCCGGTGCGCACGTCGACGCCCTCGGAGTTGTGGCCTGGACTGGCGAAAAGCGGCAGGGAATCCAATTCACCAAGATAACACCAAAAAATGCCGAGGCGATTCGAGGATTCATCGCAGAAGTGGAAAGGCCGGAGTGAATCCCGGAAAAGAGAGAGTAGGTTGACTACTGCCTTCCCGTCGCGCCGGCTTCGACGGTACCCATCGAATCCCGAATTCAAGATCTGGTCTCGATCTTCCCGCATCGGATAAGCTGTTCCCACCACAACCGGCAGCCCGGCTAGCCGCGAGTCTTCACAAGTCTTGCAGATCACTCCGAAGCCGTCGAACGACCCTCTCCACCCTGCAGCCGCCTGAGGTACGTCGCGATAACGTCACATTGCGTTGGGAATCGAGATTACCGAGGTTATCTGTCCTGTCGTTACCATCAACGCTATCTTCTTCCAAAGAGTCGACTGTCCTATCTGCGCACGTGAGCCACCTGACCCGGTTCCCGAAGGAGGATGCCCGCAGGCGCGGATGCGAATTCACGCATGCCCAAGAAACGGATCATTGTCGGCGAGGACGACGAAGCGATTCGCAAAGCGCTCAGCGAGTTCCTGCAATCGCTGAACTACGATGTCGTCGAAGCGGCAAACTGCGCGGGAATCAGGGAGGCATTTTGCGCCACCTCGCCCGATGCCGCCATTCTGGATTACTCACTACCTGACGGAACTGCATTGGACTTATTGCCGCAGCTGAAACAGTCTTACCCGTCGGTGCCTCTGATCCTGCTTACGGGCAACGGTACCATTCAACTGGCGGTCCAGGCGATCAAGGAAGGTGCAGAACAGTTCTTCACCAAGCCCGCAGAAATGTCGGCGATCGCCGTGGTGCTGGAGCGGGTGCTGAAGAACCAGCGCAACCACCAGAAGCAACTGGCTGGAAGAGCGCGAGAGAAGAGGGAGAAAGTGGACCCCTTTCTGGGCGCCAGCGCGGCAATCCGCGAGCTGGCGGGGCAGGTGGAAAGAGTGTGCCTGAGCGACTGCCCCATCCTAATCGCAGGGGAAACTGGGTCTGGCAAAGGCGTATTGGCCAAATGGCTCCACGATCACAGCTCACGGGCTGAAGAGCCTTTCGTTGACTTGAACTGCGCCGGTTTCGGACGGGAACTACTTGAGACGGAGCTTTTCGGGCATGAGATTGGAGCATTTACCGGCGCAGTTCAGCGCAAGATGGGACTGCTGGAAGTGGCCCAGCGTGGAACCGCATTCCTGGACGAAATCGGCGACATGGATCTCCAAGTACAGCCCAGGTTGCTCAAGATCCTTGAAGAGAAGCGCTTCCGGCGTCTGGGGGATACCCAGGAGCGCCAATTGGATGTGAGGCTGATCGCCGCCAGCCATGAAGACTTGGCGGAACTAGTGCGCCACAAGAAATTTCGCAGCGACCTGTATTTTCGAGTCAGTACGATCACGATTCGCGTGCCGCCATTGCGCGAGAGGCTCGAGGATATCCCGATCCTGGCGCGGTACTTCTTCGAGCGCATTGCTGTGGACCTGGGGCGCCTGCACCTTACTCTCTCCGACCAGACCATGGAAACGATCACTACATATTCCTGGCCCGGCAACATCCGCGAGCTCAAGAATGTGATCGAACGAGCTGTGTTGCTGGCCTCTGGTGAAACGATCCGGCCCCGGGACCTGCATCTGGACTTCAAGGGAGAACCTGCTGCCGACAACCATGGGTCTGACCTCACCTTGCGCGAGGTTCAGCGATTGCACATACAAAAAGTGTTAGACGCGGAGCGGGGCAACGTTGCGCGTGCCGCAGGCCGGCTGGGGGTAACCAGAAGCTCGCTCTACAACAAAATGAAAACCTTTGGGATCAACACACAGCGCAGTCAGAACTAAACGGATCCGTTCCCTGTTCTATGTGGAGATGGAGTGTGCGGCAGCTACACCCAGACTCCTTCGCTGCGGCGACTCAAAATTCCCTGCATTCTTACCCTCTGCGTGCTGCAGTATTTTGGGTGCGAATAATGCGGAGATTCCCAGATGTGCGGTCGCCAGCAACTGTTCCACAGGCATCGCGGGGCAAAGAATGTTCGCCTGAACAAGCTTGACTCCGAGTTCCGCCAGCCTCGACAGGTCGTCGTCTGAAGTCGCACCCTCGGCAACGACAGCGCTCTCCAGCGCGTCTGACAGAGTCACCAAGGACTCCACCACGGCTCGGCGCTTCGAGTCTTCGCTCAAACCGCGCACGAAATAGGAATCCAGCTTGAAATACTCGGGACGGCAATCCAGCATCATTCGATAGTTCGATTGACCCAACCCGACGTCGTCCAGAGCGATGCGCACGCCATGGTCGCGAAGCTCGGCGAGGCTTTGTGCTATTGCCGGAATGTTGCAGGTAGGAGCGTACTCCACAATCTCCAATGTGAAGCGTTCGAACGCAAGGGATCGAAGGTGCATCTGCCGCTGGAAGAAATGTACGAACTCAGAACTGTGCCCCAGGGTCGCGGCATGCACATTGACATTGATCCTCAGATCTGGAGGCAAGGCTGCGGCCGCATCGCAGATGGCGACCAGACAGCTCTGATCAACGGCTGCCTCCGCTCTCTTGCGCCGCACGTAATCAAATAAAATGTCGGCGCGCGCGAAATTTGTCCCTCGCGGCCCGCGGATCAGAGCCTCGACACTGTCGACCCGCCGAGCTCCTCCTTGGATCCGGAAAATCGGCTGAAAACAAACCGACAGCTCATGCGGATCGAGAATAGTTTCCAGAAGAGATTTCTTCATGCTGTAGCTCCCGTTAACAGGCCAACCGTCGACCCCAACTCCTTCAACCGGATGGGTTTTCGCAGGAATGCATCGGCCCCTGAGGCCGAGGCTTCTGCCTTGAGCTCCGGCCAACCGTAGGCAGTCAGCACGACCACGCGCGCCGGAATCGCGTGTTCGCGAATGTGTTTAATCAGCTCTAATCCGCCAAATGCGAGCTTGTTGAGACGCAGATCCGTAACCACGACCGAATACGAAAAGTAAGCGAGCAGAGTTTGAGCTTCCTCCAGCTCTTGCGCCGAGTCCACCTCATAGCCACTTTGTGAGAGGTAGTCCCGGTAGGCGTTCACAAGCTGCTGGTCGTCGTCGAGGATAAGAATTCTGAATGGCATACTGGCATTAAGGCACGCCAGCCACCAAAACCGCACTATGCGAAACCATTGAAAACAAGCACGCTCGCATCCGCTGGCCTTGGTCGCTGTTCAAGAACTGTTCGCCACTTCTGGAAAATGGACAAACTGAATCGTCTGTCAGGGAATCGCGCCCGCGATTGGGATCTCTGATTGATTACTGACGTAATTTGAGAGTGCTGTTGCCGCACAGGTATCGTATTGGGGCCAGCGACAAAAAAGAACCGAACCGAAATGGGAAGGGTGCTCCGTGGCGGATCTTCTGATCAGCAAACCGGCCGGCGGTAACCCCGAATTGCGCACCGACCTGCGGACCCTGCTGCTCGCCCAAAAGACCGAATTGCTTGGCGAACTGACCCGAGCGACGGCCAATCAGTTCAATAACATCATGATGGCTATCAGCGGGTATGCTGAGCTGGAGATGAAGAAAGCTCCTCCCGCGCAAAGGCGGAGCCTGGAGCAGGTTCTGAGTCATGCGGCGCGCGCAACTGCCCTCGTGCAGAAACTCCTGGCCATCAGCGGCAAGCACGCGCCTTCGCCACAAGCCGTTGATTTGAACAGCGTACTCACTGGAATCAGCGGTCTCCTCGAACAGTTAGCCGGCGAGCGGGTCTCCGTCGTGTACGAGCTCGATCCGGCCGTGCCGGTCGTCAATGCTGATCCAGCTGAGATTGAACAGGCGGTGCTGAGTCTCGTGATAAACGCCCGCGATGCCATCTACGAGGATGGCAGGCTGACGGTCGGAACGGAACTGGTGGATCTGAGCCCAGAATCGGTTGGCATGGGAAAGATCGAGCGGCCAGGCGAGTATGTGATGCTGTCCGTCGACGATTCCGGAGCGAACCGGCCGACCGAGAACCCTGATCTCGAGTCAAGCAACGGGCTAGATCAGGACGCAAGAATCAATCTATCGTTGGCGGCCGTCCGAGGAATCGTCCAAAACGCAGGGGGGTGGGTCCACTTTTCCAGCGAGCCAGGGAGGGGAAGCAGTTTCAAGATCTTTTTCCCATCGCTGAAGCAGGGGACCTCATCGCAGCGTGAGAGAAGTTCTCCGCGCAACGTGCCAGTGGCCAGAACCATTCTCGTCGTCGAAGACGATGACGCCGTGCGGGTGCCGGCCTCGGAGTTCCTGAAAATGGAGGGCTTCAAGGTCCTTCAAGCACGAACGGGCGCGGAAGCGATTCACGTCGCGCAGCAGAATCGGTCGGGTCTCGACGTCCTGATTACTGACATTGTGATGCCGAAGATGACTGGCCACGAGGTTGCGGAGAAACTCCTTGAGCTGCATCCTGACCTGAAAATTCTCTATATGTCGGGGGACGCTGATAGTACGCGTTCCCGGCATGCGTCCGTAGCAACGTCTGACACTGTGTTGCGAAAGCCCTTCCGCCTCGGCACGCTCAAGGACAAGATTCACGAACTGCTCGGCGAGTAGGGCACGAATGTGGGAGTGTCGGATAGGAAGCGTCGCGGTCCAGCCACAAAGCTTGCAAATGCCACATCCACAATGAGACCCCGTCCAGACTCCGGTAATCTTCTGCGAGCTCAACAGGCGCTACGGGAGAGCGAAGCCCATCGGCAGGCCCTCCTGGATTTTGCTCTGGATTGCATCATCTGCGCGGACGGGAAAGCCAAAATCACGAATTTCAACCCTGCCGCGGAGAGAACGTTTCGCATCTCCCGGTCGGAAGCTCTGGGCAAGGATCTGGCCGACACCATCCTACCCGCCGAGCTGCAGGATCGTCTTCGTCGCGAATTGTTCACGTCTGCAGTGTCGGGGGGTATTGATGTCATCGGCAATCGCGTTGAAACCAGGTGTCTGCGCGCCGACGGCAGCTGGTTTCCCGCCGAAATCACGGTCACCCAAGTCATCGTCGGGGAACGGACCTCGTATACGGTGTACGTGCGCGACATTACTGCGCGGCGCATGGCGGAAGAAGCGCTGGTACGCCTGGCGGCGATTGTCGAATCCTCACAGGACGCGATCATCGGAACGGATCTGACTGGCCGGATCATGAGTTGGAACAAGGGCGCCGAGCTGATGTATGGCTATCCCGCCGCAGAGGTGATTGGCCGAAGAGTTTCCACGCTCGCGCCTCCCGAGCGTGCCGATGAGATTCCACAGATGATGACGGACCTGCGGGCCGGCCGTCGCATACAAAACTTCGAAACTGTAAGGCGGTCAAAAACCGGCAAACTCATTGATGTCTCGTTGAGCGTGTCGCCGGTCCTCCATTCGGACGGAACCGTCATCGGTGCGTCGGCGATAGCACGGGACATAACTGCACGCAAACTCGCCGACGAAGCTCTGCGCAAGGCAAATGAAACCAGCATTTACGCGTCTCCAGTTCCCATCATCGCCGCAGATGCCGAGAGCCGCGTTACCATGTGGAATCCCGCTGCCGAAGCACTGTTTGGCTGGAGTGAAAGAGAAGTTGCCGGCAACCCAAATCCGACCATTCCGGAAGATGATTCGATGGAGGCGGTCATCCTGCACTCGAAATTGCTGGCCGGCGAAACGCTGACCGGGATCGAAGTGCGCCGTCAAAAGCGGGATGGATCGATCGTGGAGGTCAGCCTCTCCGCCGCCCCCATTTGGGACGAAAGCCACAACGTGAAAGGAATCCTTGGATTTCTGACCGACGTCACCGAGCGGAAATCTGCGGAGGAGGCGTTGCGGCAAGCGGAACAAAAATACCGGACCATCTTCGAGAATGCCGTGGAAGGCATTTATCAAACGACTCCCGACGGCAGGTACATCTCTGCCAATTCCGCTCTCGCCCGCATGCTTGGGTTCGATTCACCCGAAGAGTTGATCAGCGCCCGCAAGGACATCGGAACCCAGGAGTACGTGGATTCCGAAATGCGCGCGGAATTTGTTCAGAAAATGGAAACGGAAGGCGTCGTGCAGAATTTTGAATACCAGGCTTATCGCAAGGACGGGAAGATCATTTGGGTTTCAGAGAACGCCCACACCGTTTACGACCGAGAGGGTCAAACTCTCTATTTCGAAGGGACTGTCCAGGACACGACCCGGCACCGCGAACTGGAACAACAGCTGCGTCAAATGCAAAAGATCGAGGCAATCGGCCGACTGGCGGGAGGTGTCGCTCACGACTTCAACAATATTCTGATGGCTATTAGCAGCTATGCAGAACTGCTCGATCAGAAGCTGACAAATGACGCCACCCGCCGATACGTTCACGAAATCGTAAAAGCGACCGATCGGGGATCGTCTTTGACCCAGGGCTTGCTCACCTTCAGCCGCAAACATGTATTTTCCCCCAAAGTGATTGACCTGAACAAACTGATCGCGGAACAGATCAAGATGCTGAAGCGCCTCATTGCCGAGAATATCGAGTTGAGGTTCATCCCCGGGACCAGCAGTGGACTGGTGAAAGCAGACCCTGGTCAGATCGAGCAAGTAGTGATGAACCTGGTGATCAACGCACGCGACGCTATGCCGGACGGGGGGCGACTGGTTATCGAGACCGGCAATGTTGAACTGGACGGCGCCGATTGTCCCACCGATCACCAAGGCAAAGGCGGGGAGTACGTTATGGTTGCCGTGAGCGACAACGGTTGCGGCATGGACGCTGAAACCAAGTCTCATTTGTTCGAGCCGTTCTTTACTACCAAGGAACAGGGGAAGGGAACGGGATTAGGGTTGGCGATTGTGTTCGGCATCGTAAAGCAGAGCGGAGGCCAGATCTTTGTCCAGAGCGAGCCGGGTCTGGGTACAACCTTCAAGGTCTATTTTCCTTTTGTGTCCGCTGCGCTCCAGGTTCCGAATCCCGACCATGAAGTGCCGGTCAGTGGTTTTGAAACCATTCTACTGGTCGAGGATGAGGAGAGTGTGCGCGAGTCCACCGCTGAGTACCTCACAGAAAATGGCTACACCGTGCTGAAAGCACGGGGCGGACCGGAAGCTCTACAGATGGCGGAGCGATATCACCGCCCGATCGACCTACTGCTAACCGATCTGGTGATGCCACAGATGAGCGGCCGTGAGCTGTCTGAGAGGATCACGACCATACGCCCCGAGATCCGTATAGTGTTCATGTCCGGGTATTCGAACAACCTACTCTCGAACCAACAGGTTCTAGACCCTAAGCACGCATTACTGCAGAAACCTTTTCGGTTGGCCGTTCTGGGCCGGCGCTTACGAGAAGTGTTGGGCCGCAACCGGAGCAAGGCGGCCGGACAGTAGGAAAATCACAAAACTGAGCACGCTCCGTAGCCGACTCCCCATCAATCACCGTCTGCCGACGAAGCGAAGGTCAATAGATCGCTCAAGCGATTCTCCGACAATCACGATTGATCTAGGTGTGGCTGTAATCGTGGCTGTTTGTTACCAAACATGGCCAGCGTTTCAAGCATTTGGAAGTGCTTCTCTGTGCGCAAGACTTGTATAAGTTATTGGTACATTGTGAGTTCCTAGAGCATGGATGGCAGACCCCTACTTGTCTCTCTTAAATCAGTGGGTCCTTTACGTCGGGTTGCGAGACGAGCGACTGGTCCGACTCTCGAGTCATATAAACGAGAAATAGAAAACATAACCCCGAAGAAATCAGCGTCCATTAAGCGTCCAATAGAACGTGCAGTTGAATGTTTTTGTAGAATCTTAGAGGTTTGATATGCCATTCGCGCCTCCTAATGCGTTGATTTTGTTGGAAAGCCCTGGGTTCGAATCCCACTCTCTCCGCCATATTTTCAAGAACTTGCGGCGGATGAAACCCTTTTGAAACCCTCTCTGTTGTTCGAGAGGGCAAGTTGCACCACCCTCGAGTGAGCCTGAGCCATCTCGTTCGTCACCACATCCCCGTAGATTTTCATGGTCGTAGTGATCGAAGCGTGACGCATGAGTTTCTGCTGGACGGCAATCGGAGTTCCCACGGCATCAAGCCACGAACGGTAGCTGTGAACCATCGTGTGTTCCGAGACTCCCTGGTTCTGCAGGAAACACTTCTCACCTCGCCTGAGCCACTCTACCCACACTGTACGGTAGCGTACAGTGTTCACCCGATACCGGAGGTCTGGGGGAGACGCTCATAATTTGCCAACACCTCAGCCTTGGCCGCTGGCATGGACTCTGCATGAATTCCGCGAGCGCATCTGGCCATGAATCGAGCTTATCTCCCATGTCGCACGCCACACCCATCGTGTTCGTTGTCGACGACGATGTCTCGGTGCGCGAATCGCTGGAATTGCTGATCCGCTGCGCAGGCTGGCAGCCCGAGACATTCGCGTCCGCACAGGAATTCCTCGCCCGCCCCCGAGTCCTTGCCCCGAGCTGCCTGGTCCTTGACGTTACTCTTCCTGGCCTCAATGGTCTCGATCTGCAGAAGCGCATTGCTGTCGATCGGGCTGACGTGCCGATCATCTTCATCACGGGCTACGGCGACGTGCCCATGACGGTCCAGGCCATGAAGGCGGGAGCTGTCGAGTTCTTAACCAAGCCATTCGGCGACGATGTGCTGTTGAGCGCCATCCGGCACGCCCTCGAGTGCAGCCACACTACACTTGGTCGCGAGGCGGAGATACGGGCGCTCCGGGACTGTTACGCGTTACTCACCCCTCGCGAACGTGAGGTCATGGCGTTGGTGGTCTCCGGCCTGTTGAATAAGCAGGTCGGTGGCGAGCTCGGCATCAGCGAGATCACGGTGAAGGCCCACCGAGGCCAGGTGATGCGAAAGATGAAGGCCAACTCTCTCCCCGCTCTGGTGAAAATGGCCGCGAGACTCCGCCTCACAGCGGCACCGAAAGACTGACACTCCACCGACCGGTCGTTCTCCGCTTGCTCTTATCTCGTCCAACGGCCGCGGTCACTACCGAAATGTGCATGTGGCCGACCTCCTTATTTTCGCTCACGAGAATGCCTCAATTGCTTGGGCCGGAGAGGTGCAGTCCTCCACCGCGTGATCTGCATCGATCGCGCACGGCCGCAAATTCCATTGCGTGTTCCTTAAGCTGGCCCTTTGACAGGTGACTCAACTCCACCAGTGTCTTCGCAAAAAAAATGCCGAGCCTGTCGATCCGGCAGTTCCTGTTTCGACAAACAGGTAGAGCGTAAGGAAAGCGCCCTTCAATGGGAGGATATGGCAATGCAATCGTCATTCTTAAGATGTCCCAAATCAATCGCTGGCACAGCCCTCGTCGTGCTCGGAATGTTTGTCCTATATGAGAACCTGGCTGGTGCCCTTGCCCGGTTCAGCCATGTGCTCGGGGCTAACGGCTCGGACGCGCTAGGGGTACTGCCTGCTTTCGCCCTGGCGGTCTCGCAAGCCGCGCAGTCCCAGGCCTTTGATCACCACGGATTCCTTCAGGGCCTGTTCCAACAGATGTTCATATCATCGTGGCCGCTGATTTTCGTGATCCTCGGAACGGCATTGTCGAAGGATACCTTGGCGGCCTCCAAGAAAAGATTGTGCACCTGTCGATCTCGCCGTCCCTCGTTCGACAAATAAATAGAGGCTGGGCCCACCTGGCCGAAATCCTCTTGGAACCTGGCCCGGGAGCCGGAAGGGAGAATGGTATGCCTCTACAGGACTGTATCTTCACAGGCTTTCAGTGTTTTGTCAGGAATGTTGGTACGAAGCGAATTAGCCGGAATCCTTCGGCAGAGTCTTGAATCAAATCTGGATCAATGGAACTGTGGGCAGGGGTGGGGTTAACGTGCACTTCCATTTTCAAGAGATTGCTGGCTACAAACCGGTATCCATTAGAACGCCGCTCTGTCGTTAAGTTCGATGGATAAGGATGAAGATTAGTGCCCATTGGCGGCATTGCTTCATAGATCGCCAACGCTGTGTTTTGAGTTAAGGGGAACCCATGGCAAAAAGAATGATCCTCATGCTCGGCCTTATGGTTGTGCTCCTGACCGGCCTGGGCTTCGTGAAATTTCGGCAAGTTGAGTCGGCTGTGCAGGCCGCTTCTTTTCAGCCGCCTCCTGAAGCCGTGACGAGCATTGTCGCCCAACGCGAACAGTGGCCGGCGACGATGGGCATAATCGGCACCGTTGAAGCCGTAAAGGGTGTCACAGTGAGTGCGGATCTTGCCGGCATCGTCGAGCACATCACGTTCGACTCGGGGCAGTCCGTGCGCGAGGGAGACGCACTCGTCGAACTCGATACGCGACAGGAACGTGCCCAACTGGCTTCGCTTGAAGCGCAAAGCGACCTTGCGCGTTTGAACTACGGGCGAATGGAGCAACTGCTCAATGCCGGCGTCATCTCCCGGCAGGAATATGACCAGGCCACGGCCCAGCAAAAGGCAACCGCGGCAAATGTGGCGGAGATTCGCGCCACGATTGAACGAAAGACCATCCGCGCCCCTTTTTCGGGCGTCCTGGGCATCCGCAAAGTCAATCTCGGACAGTATCTTTCCGGAGGCAGTGCGGTGGTTCCCCTCCAGTCCCTGAACCCGATTTATGTGGACTTCGGCGTGCCTCAACAGACGGCCGCACAGGTCCGAGTCGGTAGCACACTGCACATCACCTCGGAAGATGTTGCGGGCCAGATGTTCACTGGCCGCGTGACAGCGATCGACTCCGTGGTGGATGAGGCCACCCGAAATGTTCAAGTGCAGGCGACCCTGTCCAACCCCGAAGGCAAGTTGCGGCCCGGTATGTTCGTTCAGGTGGAAGTAGGAGTGGGCGCGAGCCGCCCGGTGATCACGCTGCCGGCATCCGCCATCAGTTATGCCCCGTACGGCGACTCGGTTTTTGTCATCACCGATCTTAAGGACCCGAAGGGTCAAACCTACCGCGGCGTGCGTCAGCAGTTCGTCAAGGTCGACGGGTCGCGTGGCGATCAGGTGGCGGTCGTCTCTGGCTTGAATCCCGGGGATGAAGTCGTGACGTCGGGCGTGTTCAAGCTGCGCAACGGCGCCGCCGTCCAAGTCAACAACAAAGTCCAGCCCGGAAACAATCCGGCTCCCAAACCTCAGGACAGCTGAAATGAAGTTTACAGATCTGTTCATCAAGCGGCCGGTACTCGCGATCGTCGTCAACCTGGTCATTCTTATCGCCGGCTTGCAGGCTATCCGCTCGCTCAGCGTACGTCAGTACCCTCGCAGCGATATCGCAGTGGTTCAGGTTTCCACAACTTACGTTGGTGCCAACGCCGATCTGGTCCGAGGATTCATTACTACGCCGCTGGAGCGGGTTATCGCGAGCGCTGACGGCATCGACTACATGGAGTCCTCGAGCGCTCAGGGCCTCAGCACCATCACCGTACACCTGAAGCTCAACTACGACACCAACGCCGCGCTGACCCAAATTCAGGCCAAGGTGGCACAGGTCCGCAATGATCTCCCGCCTGAGGCCGAAGCGCCGGTGATCGATCTGGAAACCGCGGACAATCAGTTTGCCGCGATGTACCTTGGCTTCTCGTCCAAGGATCTCGATCAGAACCAGATTACCGACTATCTGACCCGCGTCGTCCAACCGAAGTTGAGTGCTGTCAGCGGAGTGCAACGCGCCGATATTCTCGGCGACCGTACCTTCGCGATGCGAATCTGGCTGAAGCCCGACAAGATGGCGGCGCTCGGCATTTCGCCCGCCGCGGTGCACGACGCGTTGGCCAAGAACAACTACCTCTCAGCGCTGGGAAGCACCAAAGGCTCGATGGTTTCGGTGAACCTAGTCGCTAATACCAACCTGACCACGCCGGAAGAATTCCGCCAGTTGGTCGTGAAGAACCAGAACGGTATAGTCGTGCGGCTCGGCGAGATCGCCGATGTCGTACTCGGCGCCCAGAATTACGATCAGGACGTCCGCTTCAATGGCGAGACCGCGACCTTCATGGGAGTCTGGGTGCTTCCCACCGCCAACTCCCTGGAGGTGATCAAGAACGTACGAGCAGAGATCCCCGGCATTCAGGCTCAGTTGCCGGCGGGCATGAAGGTTGGCATCCCGTACGACTCGACCGCCTATATCCAGGACGCGATCAACGAGGTGCTCCGGACTCTCACGGAGACCCTGTTGATCGTCATCGTGGTGATCTTTCTCTTCCTCGGCTCGTTCCGCTCGGTCCTCATTCCAGTCGTCGCCATCCCGATTTCCCTCGTTGGAGCCGTCTTCCTGATGCTCGTAGCCGGCTTCACCATCAATTTGCTGACCTTGCTTGCCATCGTGCTCTCGGTCGGGCTGGTGGTGGATGACGCAATTGTCATGGTGGAAAATGTCGAGCGGCACATTCACCTGGGCAGTCCTCCATTTCGTGCTGCCATCGATGCCGCCCGCGAGTTAGTGGGCCCGATCATCTCGATGACCATCACGCTCGCTGCGGTGTACGCGCCCATCGGTATTCAAGGCGGCTTGACCGGAGCGTTGTTCCGCGAATTCGCCTTCACCCTCGCGGGGGCCGTCATCGTCTCCGGAATCGTTGCACTGACGCTCTCCCCCATGATGGGGTCCAAGTTGCTGCGCGAGGGAGCTACCGAGCGGGGCTTCGCCGGCATGGTGAATCGCCACTTCGAGCGCGTGCGCCAATGGTACGCGCGCAGCCTCGCCGGGACCCTGCAATACCGGCCCGTCGTTCTTACGCTCTGGGCGATAGTCATCCTGCTGATGATTCCGTTCTACATGTTTTCCCAGCGGGAGCTTGCCCCAGCTGAGGATCAGGGGGTCGTTTTCGGAGTCATCCAGGCTTCGCCGAACTCGACCATCGATCAGACGAACCTGTATACGAATCAGGTGTACGACGTGTATCGCGCCTTCCCGGAAAGCCAAAGCGTCTTCCAGATCACCTCCCCGACGGGCGGTTTCGGCGGCATGGTGACCAAACCGTGGAGCGAGCGCAAGAAGACTGCGCAACAACTCTTGCTCGAATCCACCGGACCGCTCTCCAAGATCGCGGGCATCCGCGTGATTCCCCTGACCCCGCCTCCTTTGCCTGGAGGCGGCGATTTCCCGGTTGATTTTGTGATCGCCTCGCCGGGCGAGCCGCAGCAGCTTGTCGACTTTGCCAAGCAGCTTGTGGGCAAGGCCTTTGCCAGTGGTCTGTTCATCTACGCCGACTCCGACCTGAAGTTCGACCAGCCGCAGACCGAGGTCGTCTTCGATCGCGACAAGCTGCGCTCCCAGGGTGTTGACCTGAGCCAGGCCGGCCAGGATCTTTCCACCCTTCTGGGAGGAAACTACGTCAACCGCTTCAGCATTCAGGGTCGCAGCTACAAGGTTATTCCGCAGGTGAAGCGCGCGGAACGACTGACCGCGGAGCAACTCTCGCAGATCTACGTGACTGGATCGCAAAATAAGCTTGTTCCGTTGTCCACCTTTGCCACCCTGCGAACCACCACGGAGCCACGCGACTTGAAGAAATTCCAGCAGCTCAATGCGGTGCGCATCCAGGGTGTGGTCCCCCCGGGAGTGCCTCTGGACAAGGCGCTTCGTACGCTCGAAGACGAGGCCAAGACCATCCTGCCGCAGGGCTTCACCGTGGATTATGCGGGTGAATCGCGTCAGCTGCGAACCGAAGGCAGCAAGTTTCTCGGCACCTTCTTGTTGTCGGGGATTCTGATCTACCTCGTGCTCGCGGCCCAGTTCGAGAGCTTCCGCGATCCCTTCATCATCCTCGCGGGTTCGGTGCCGTTGGCCATTTCGGGGGCGTTGCTGTTCTCATTCCTGGGGCTGACCACGCTCAACATATACAGTCAGGTCGGGCTGATCACCCTGGTCGGGCTGGTATCGAAAAATGGCATCCTGATTGTGGAGTTTGCCAACGAACTGCAAGAGAAAGGTGCGGAGAAGCTGGCCGCGATTATCGAGGCAGCCGGGACACGGCTGCGACCGATCCTGATGACGACCGCCGCCACCGTGATCGGTCACTTTCCGCTGGTGCTGGCCAAAGGTCCAGGAGCCGGAGCTCGAAACAGCATCGGCATCATGCTGGTCAGCGGAATGATTATCGGGACGGCCTTCACGCTCTTCGTGGTGCCGTCTATCTACATGCTCGTGGCGAAAACACGCGTTCCGGTGTTAGCAAAAGACGTGGATTCTGATCGTGCGCTCCCCGAACCCGCAGAGGCCATGGCCTAGCGAGAAAGCCAGCATCACATTTTCGGCGGGGCTCTGAGCATGAACGCCACTCCACCAAAGCCCCTCGACATTACTGGGGGACTTGTGATGCTCTGTTGCAGTAGCGGCTCAGTCCACCAGTATCTACCTAAAATATGAAGGCTGCCGTACTGGCTTCGCCGCAAAGCGTTACGCAACGTCCCTTGCGAGTGACCGACGTTGCCGATCTTAGCCCATCTTCGGGACAGGTTCTGCTGCGCGTGCGCGCCTGTGGAGTATGCCGTACCGACTTGCACATCGTGGAAGGCGAGTTGCCACCGAAGCAGGAGCACATCATTCCGGGGCATCAGATTGTGGGTGAAGTGATCGATGGCGCCACAGCCGAATTGAAGGTTGGTTCGCGCGTGGGCGTTTGCTGGCTCGGGGGCACGGATGGCACCTGCCGCTACTGCCGCAGCGGTTCCGAAAACCTTTGCGATGCGCCCACGTTCACCGGCTATACGGTTCATGGCGGGTACGCCGAATATGCCCTCGCCCGAGCCGATTTTGTCTTCCCGCTCCCCGCTGCGCTCGATGATCTGCACGCCGCTCCTCTGCTGTGCGCCGGCATCATTGGCTTTCGCAGCCTGCGTGTCGCTGGCGTGCAGCGCGGTGAGCGCGTGGGCTTGTTTGGATTCGGCTCGTCGGCGCATCTGGCGATTGCCGTCTTGCAAGCGTGGAACTGTGAGGTGCATGTCTCGACCCGGGGTGAATCGCACCGCCGGTTAGCTGTTTCTTTGGGGGCGACCTGGGTGGGAAGCGAGGCCGAGAAGCCCCCGGTTGAACTCGACCGCGCTATCACCTTCGCGCCCAGCGGAGATGTGGTCATCGCCGCGCTCGCAAGCCTTCGCAAGGGAGGCGTCGTCGCCATTAACGCGATCCATCTCGACCGCATTCCGCAGTTTGACTACGACACTCTTCTCTGGGGCGAGCGTCAGTTGCGCAGCGTGGCCAACATGACCCGTGCCGACGCCCACGATTTCCTCCAAGTGGCGGCGCAGATCGGCCTGCGCCCGAAAGTCACTGTCTTTTCTCTGGATCGGGTGAATGACGCCTTGCTCGCGATCAAGAATGATTCGATCGATGGCGCGGCCGTAGTCGTTCCGTAATATGTGGGGACAGCCGCCCCGGCTGTCCGGCCGGCAACGCCCGGCAGCTGCCGGTGGTCACCACAACTCTGGATTTTCCACTATCCCGAAACAACAAACGTGGCGATGAGCAAAACACAGAACGCGACGGCCTGGCTCAATTCCCCCCACCCCAGCTGCCGGACTCGCAAAGGTTCAGGTTTCTTGAAGAAGTAAAGCCATCCGCGAAGCAGAATCGGCACAAATGCGATCAAAGCGACCGAGGGCATCAGGCCACGTTCGCAGGCAACCACGAGCAGCGCAGCCATCACGAACTGCCCCACGGCAAATTTCCAGCCATGGTCCAGCTTGTGCCGGAATCCCTCTACCTTCGCCGTGTGAATGCGGAGCTGCACGTAGTGAATCTGATTGCCGGCAAAAATCAGATTCGCCAGCCACAGGGTCCAGGCAGTCGCGTCGAGTTTTCCAGTAACCACATAGTAAGCAGCCGGAGCGGAACCTGTCAGCCCGATCGTGCCCACTATCTCCGCCAGCATGCGCGCCCGGTGTCCCGCCCGCTTGATGAGTGCCTGGGCCACGAACGCGCCGCCTGCGATAGCGCCGATGAGCCAGAGACCGCGATTCCGCCCCGCCCACAGCAACCCGCCCAGAGTGAGACCTGCGCCGGCGACCAGTGCAAGAATGACCGCGCCCACCAACTGCCTTTCTGCTGAGGTCTGGGCCTTCATGGGCGACGTGCCCAGCCAACTTTCAACGGGAGTCCGTAACCAGAACAAGGCGAGCGCTGCGGCCAGCAACAGAAGAAGAGGCAGCACGTGGCCGCCCGGCCGCAAGGCGATGCCCGCACCGGTGACCAGCGGCACCAGCAGAAGTCCCCAGGCCCCGTGCTCGCGGGGAAGAATCAGCCCGCGACGGCGTTCGCGACGGGCTTTGTCGTGAGCAGCCTGCTCCGGCAATCGCCTTACAATTCCCATGCCCAATTCATTCGCCGCCATCCGTCACCGCCATCCCGCCATGTGGATGTGCTGCATGCCCTTCACGGCGCGCATGTACTGCGCGCGCTCAAAAGCAGCCGGGTCCGGACACCTCAACTGACTCATGCTGCCCAGCATCTGCAGAACGGACTCGTACTCGTGCTCCTCCATCCACTCGCGCATCCCACGCTCGATGTGGCGCAGATGGTTCGTACCGTTGCGCATCAGTGCTGAGCAGAGCATGGTGACGTTGGCTCCCACCATCAGCAGTTTGAGGACGTCATCGGCGTTGTGCACTCCGCTGGTTGCGGCCAGACTGACAGGAACGCGCCCAAAGAGAATTCCGATCCAGGTCAGGGGCAGGCGCAGCGCCTGCGGCCCGCTCAGCAGGACGTTCGGCCGCAGTTCCAGTTCTTCCAGATCGATATCCGGCTGGTAGAAGCGGTTGAACAGCACCAGCCCGTCCGCGCCCGCCTCGCCCAGGCGCTTGGCCATGTTCGCCATGTTGCTGAAAAACGGGCTGAGCTTCACCGCTACGGGAATGCTGACCGCTGATTTCACGGCGCGCAGAATCTCGATGTAGTTCTTCTCCACATCGGCTGCGAGCAAATCCGGATTCGTGGGTATGGAGTAGATGTTACATTCGATGGCGTCTGCGCCCGCACTTTCAATCTGGCGGGCGAACTTGGTCCATCCCCCCAGAGTCGATCCGTTCAGGCTGGCGATGACCGGGATCTTCACCGCAGTTTTCGCCCGGCGGATGTGCTCGAGATATCCTTCCGGGCCAGTCTGAAATTCGCTGGCTTGCGGGAAGTAGCTGAGCGACTCGGCAAAGCTATCGGTTCCCGCCGCCAGATGATATTCCAGATCCAGCTCTTCCTGGCGCAGCTGCTCTTCAAACAAAGAGTAGAGGACGATTGCAGCAGCGCCGGCATCTTCCAGACGTCGCACAGCGTCCAGGTCGCGGGAGAGCGGGGAAGCAGAAGCTACCAGCGGCGTTCGCAACCGCAGGCCGAGATAAGCCGTGCTGAGATCGATCATCATTCCTCCTCGTTCCTCCTGGCGCAGGCTACCGTGTCACCGGCGCAGGCTTCTCCGGAACCGATGCAGGTTTTTCCGTGGTACCCGCGGGAGCCGCTGCCGCTCCCGTCTTCCGGCTCGCCATGTACTCATACAGGTGATACCGTTCCTCAGCGTCATGTTGAGCTTCGCGCCACAACCGCTCCGCATCGGCGGGCTTGCTCTTGGTCAGCATCTTAAAGCGAGTCTGCTGTTGCAGGAATTCCTGCACCTTGCGAGTCGGAGCGCGAGAGTCCAGGGTCAGCGGATTCTCGCCGGCCGCGGTGCGCTCCGGATTGTAGCGGTAGAGCAGCCACTGTCCCGAATCGACGGCCACCTTCTGATCGGTCATGGCGGTGGTCATGTCGATGCCGTGCGCGATGCAATGCGAGTAGGCAATGATAATGCTGGGGCCATCGTAAGCTTCAGCTTCCAGAAATGCCTTGAGCGTGTGCTCGTCTTTCGCGCCCATGGCCACGCTGGCCACGTAGACCGTGCCGTAGCTCATGGCCATCAAGCCGAGATCTTTCTTGGGAGATGGCTTTCCCCCCGCGGCGAACTTGGCCACCGCACCGCGTGGCGTCGACTTGGACGCCTGCCCACCCGTGTTGGAATATACCTCTGTGTCGAGCACCAGCAGGTTGACGTTGCGGCCGCTGGCGAGCACGTGATCCAGTCCGCCGTAACCGATGTCGTATGCCCAGCCGTCGCCCCCGACGATCCACACGCTCTTCTTTACCAGCGTGTCGGCCACCGCCAGAAGCTGACGGGCCTCCGGTGAGTTGAGCTTTTGCAACCTCTCCTTCAGTACATCGACGCGCTGCCGTTGCTCGAAAATGTCGGCTTCGTCTTTCTGCGTCGCATTGACGATCGTTGCAGCCAGGTCAGCGCCAACTTTATCCGCCATCCGAAGCAGCAGTTCGCGTGCAAATTCCGTTTGCTTGTCGATGGAGACACGGAAGCCGAGACCGAATTCGGCGTTGTCTTCAAACAACGAGTTCGACCAAGCGGGTCCGCGTCCTTCAGCGTTCTTTGCCCAGGGCGTAGTCGGCAGATTGCCGCCGTAAATCGACGAGCAGCCGGTTGCATTGGCCACAATGGCGCGGTCGCCGAACAGCTGCGAAACCAGCTTCAGATAAGGCGTTTCACCGCACCCCGAGCACGCCCCTGAGAATTCGAAAAGCGGTTCCTGCACCTGCTGCTGTCGAATGGTGCCCGCCTTGATCCGGCGGCGGTCGAGTTCGGGAAGCTTCAGGAAGAATTCCCAGTTCTCGCTCTCGGGCGCGCGCAGTGGAGGCTGCGGCACCATGTTGATGGCCTTCAGCCGTGCCTCACTCTTGTTCTTCACTGGACAGACGTCCACGCACACGCCGCATCCGGTGCAATCTTCCGGCGCGACTTGGATCGTATACTTCAGCCCCTGCCATTCTTTGTCGCGCGCGTCGCAGGACTTGAAGGTCGCCGGAGCACCTTCCAGTTCTTTGCTGTCATACACCTTGATGCGAATCACCGCGTGCGGGCAGACCATGGCGCACTTGCCGCACTGGATGCAGATCTTGGTATCCCACGCAGGAATCTCCAGTGCCAGATTTCGTTTTTCCCACTTCGCCGTGCCCGTGGGGAATGTGCCGTCACAAGAGAAGGCGCTCACCGGCAGCTCGTCGCCGCGGCCCGCGTAGATCGTTCCTAGAACCTCGCGCTCGAACTTGGGGGCTTGCGGGAAGGTGGCCGGCATTTGAGTCTTGCTGCTCACGCTCTCTGGAATCTTCGCCTCGAACAGGTGCGCCAGAGTCTCGTCGACGGCGCGCATGTTCTTCTGCACAACTTCCTCGCCCTTGCGGCCGTAGGTGTCGCGAATCGACTGGCGGATGGCTTCGATCGCCTCATCCCGTGGCAAAACCTTCGAGATCGCGAAGAAGCACACCTGCATGATCGTGTTCATGCGCGAGCCCATGCCTGCGTCGCGGGCAACCTGGTAGGCGTCAATGACGTACAGCTTCGCTTTCTTGGCAATGAGTTGTGCCTGCACTTCGCTCGGCAGTTGGTCCCAGACTTCATCCGGACCGAACGGACTGTTGAGCAGAAACACGCCGCCCGGGACCAGCGCGCTGAGCATGTCGTAGCGCTCGAGGAAAATCCACTGATGGCAGGCGATGAAGTTCGCCTTGGAAACCAGGTAGCTGGACCGAATCGGCTGCGGCCCGAAGCGCAGGTGCGACACGGTCATCGCGCCGGATTTCTTGGAGTCGTAGACGAAGTATCCTTGGGCGTAGTTGGTGGTATTTTCGCCGATAATTTTGATGGAGTTTTTGTTCGCGCCAACTGTGCCGTCCGCACCCAGGCCGTAAAACAGCGCGCGCACCACGCTGTCGGGTTCGGTGGAAAATGCGGCCTCGTAGTCGAGGCTGGTGTGGCTGACGTCGTCCTGGATGCCCACCGTGAAGTGATCCTTCGGCCGGTCTTCCTTCAAATTGTCGTAAACCGCTTTCACCATTGCGGGCGTGAATTCCTTGGACGACAGTCCGTAGCGGCCGCCGACTACTGCGGGTGCGCTGTTCAACTTCCCATAGCCCAGTTTCATCCCTTCCTGCAGCGCGCTCACCACGTCGAGGTAGAGCGGCTCGCCGATCGCGCCGGATTCCTTGGTGCGGTCGAGAACCGAAATCTTGCGCACGGTCGCGGGCAGCGCCTCAATAAACGACTTCACGCAGAAGGGCCGGTACAATCTCACTTTCAGCAAGCCCACCTTTTCGCCGCGGGCGTTCAAGTATTCGACGGTCTCGTGCGCCGCTTCCGCGCCCGATCCCATCATCACGATGACCCGCTCGGCGTCAGGCGCGCCGACATAGTCGAACAGGTGATAGGACCGGCCCACCACTTCGGCAAATTTGTCCATCGTTGCCTGGACTTTTTGCGGGCAGGCATCGTAGTAGGAATTCGCGCTTTCGCGCATCTGGAAGAACACGTCGGGATTTTGCGCCGTGCCCCGCAGCACCGGATGATCCGGTGACAGCGCGCGCTGACGGTGCTCGATCACGCGATCCACGTTGATCAACGCGCGGATGTCGTCTTCATTGAGCATCTCGATCTTGTTGACTTCGTGGGAAGTGCGGAATCCGTCGAAGAAATGCAGGAACGGGATGCGAGTCTCCAGCGACGCGGCGTGCGTAATCAGCGCCAGGTCCATCGCTTCCTGAACGGAATTCGAGCACAGCAGCGCCCACCCCGTCGTGCGGCAGAACATCACGTCGGAGTGATCGCCGAAGATCGAAAGCGCGTGGGTAGCCACGGTGCGTGCCGAAACGTGGAACGCCGTGGGCGTCAACTCGCCCGCAATCTTGTTCATGTTCGGGATCATCAACAGCAGGCCCTGCGACGCGGTAAACGTCGTGGCCAGCGATCCCGTCTGCAGCGCGCCGTGCACCGCACCGGCCGCGCCTCCTTCACTCTGCATTTCGATGACGTGGGGGATCGTGCCCCAGGCGTTCGGCACAGCTTCGGAAGCCCACTGGTCGGCCCACTCTCCCATCGGAGAAGACGGAGTGATGGGGTAGATCGCGATGACCTCGCTGGCTCGGTAAGCGACGTTCGCCACCGCTTCGTTGGCGTCCATGGTCTTGAACTTACGCTTCATGACATCCCCCATTCAGATACAAATTGCGGACAGCCCCAGGCCTTGCGGCGCCGCGCTCAATTTCAGGATGCGGCATGGAGGACAGAGGTGTCGGGACGCGGGTTCACAGCAGAGTGTGATTGAAATCACATTCTGGTCCGAGGAGGCAGAGGTTGGGCCAGGAAACGTACTCCGATAACGCTCTATCTGCTTCTACAACTATAGGTTACGGACCGACCCCGCCGCTGTGGCAGTCACTGCAGGTGACTTGGGTCAAGTCTCCCAAATCGACTGGATGCTGGAAGTTGGCGGTTTGCGCCGCCGCCACGTTCATGCCGCCTTCCGCCTGTGATAACACGGTGTGGCACTCGTTGCAGTCCTTGCCCACTACCTTGCCATCGGCGCTGACGTGCTGCCCATCGTGACAACGGAAGCAACCGCTGTAGTAGAAATGGCCCAGATTGTTGGGATGCGTCTGCCAGTTCAGCTTCATCTCGGGGAAAGTCGTTCTCCGGAAAATCTGCTGCACTTCTTCCACGGCATTGCGAATCTCAAGCTGTTTCGCCTTGGCCACATCGGGATACTTGCTCTCGTAGAAACTATGCAACCCGTTGGCGATCCCCTGCATGGCGGCGTCGGTAGTGGCGTAGGTGCCCGTCAGGACAGTGACGGCCTGCTGCTTGAGAAAGGGAAGGGAAACATCGAGCCGCCGCGCCTGCAGGGATTGATCCACCGCCTGGTCTGGCGAGATGTAGACATGCGTGGGCCGGTTGTGGCAATCGACGCAGTCCATACGATGCCGCGCCGCTTTCGCGATTTGATCTTTGGTCAGCGTGGAATCTTTGGCGTAGTACTCGGTGACCCGTCCCTGCACATCCTGGACGCGAATGTAGGGAATTACCTGGTGTTTTTCGTCCGCCGCGACGTAATCGATCTTGTTGGAAATATTCATGTGCCAGTGGATGCCTTCGGGCGCACCCGTGGCAGGGTCCCCGCCGCCGGTCTTGATCAGCAGGCGGATCTGGCGGATTGTGTTCTTCTCGTCGCCGGAATAATGGGTGAAAACTTTCAGCTGCGCGCCGTAGAACTTCTTCGGCCAGTGGCACTGCTCGCAGGTTTCCTGTGCCGGGCGCAGGTTATGCACGGGGGTGGGAATCGGACGCGGGAACGTGTTGAACGTGGCTGCATAGACCTGGCGCGCGCCGGAAAGCTTCGATTTCACATACCAGGTGGCGCCTGATCCCACATGGCATTCCACGCAGCCGACGCGAGCATGCGGCGATAGTTGGTAAGCCGTGAACTCCGGATTCATCACCGTGTGGCATAGCTGCCCGCAAAACTGCACGGAATCGGTGAATTCATAAGCCTTGTAGCTGCCCGCTGCGCTCACCATGACGAACACCAGCAGAAAGGCCAAGAAGGAAATCACCGCACTGCGCTGGGCCGGATCGTTGAGATCGATGCGCGGATAAAAGGCAGTGGGCGCCACCTTCTTCCGGCGCTCCAGCAGCAACCCGGCCAGTACCAGCACAAGGCCGAGGATCAGGAAGGCTGGAGAAACCATGTAGGCCAGGATCCCGATGTAGGGGCTTGGCTTCGCGGCGATGGCATCAATGAGGAAGAACAGAAAGATGTTGGCCAGACTGACCACCCCAAGCGCCAAGCCTGCCAGGCTGATAGGGTTGCGCAACAGCATTCGCAATCCGTGCCGGGGCTCGACCCCTTGGGGCGGAGACTTGTCGTCACTCATGCTTCACCTTGGCGGGTTCCCCGTTTTCATCCGGGCTCTGCGGATGGGCTGCGTTTTCCGCGCTTTCCTCTGCTGCCTCACCAAACACGGTCGCATCCAGCCCGTGCTCTTCGCGGTAGTGGTGCAGTGTCATCTTGCCGTCCCACCACGCCCAGTTCATCGGGTAAACGTCTGGGTCGAAGAAAACCTGGTAGAAGTGCCACACCAGTATCGCGAGTGTGGCCAGAATGGCCTCGTAGAAGTGAATGGCCGTGGCTGCATCCAGCCACCAGCGCGGCAAGTGATTTCCCACCAGCACCTTCGCCCACAGCATCAACCCGGTTACTGCCATGACGATCATGCCCCACACCAGGGCCCAATATTCCGCCTTCTCGGCGTAGTTGAAACGCGCGAACGTCGGCTTCCGCGAGATCAGGCCAAGGTGGTAGAGCAAATTTTCCGAGGCGCCGCGGACATCGTCGAGCGTTGGAAACAGGTCGCGGAGGAGCCTGCGTCCCTGGCCGCTGAAAGCCAGGTCGAACAGGTGGTAGAAACTGACTCCTATCAGAACCACCGCCGCGATGCGGTGCAGGAGCCGGCGCAAGTGCTCGTTCATCGCCAGCAGTTCCGTGAACCACGATTCCGGAAACTTCAGCGCAAAGCCCGTCAATACCAGCACGAAGAAGCTGGCAATAAGAGTCGCGTGCTGCCAGCGATAGTTGCGGGGCATGCGTGTGACAAAATCGCGCTCCACCTTGCGCAACTGGATGATCTTCCAGCGCCACAGGATGAAGTTGTGCGCCAGCATTCCGCCGATGACCACGAAGATCAGGGTCAGATAGAACTGGCGTATCCAGCGCACCGCTTTGCTCCCCGCGTCGGCAGACAGCGGAGCGTCCACGTGCACCCTGGCCGCCACAAATTTCGCGGTCACCCCAGGATGGCACTGTCCGCAGGTCTTCACCAGATTGGCGCGGTTGATGGTGGAGCGCGGATCGCTCGAGGGCAGGATGTAGTGGGCCCCGTGGCAGCTCGCGCAGTTCGCCACGATCAGCGATCCCCGCTGCGCCGCCAGCCCGTGATAGCTGGCCAGATACGTGGTCGAGCGGCGGCCCTCCACCCCGAATTCCTGGGACAGCCGAACTCCTTCGTGGCAGCGCGCGCAGGTCAGCTGTCCCACATTCTGCGCGGACACTGGAGAATTGGGATCGGTGTGCGATTTGATGGAGTGAATGCCGTGACAATCCGTGCACACTGGAGCCTGCCAGTTGCCCCCGGCCACCGCCGCTCCGTGAATGCTTTCTTTGAATTCCCTGGCTATCTCTTCGTGACATTTCCCGCAGGTGACGGGGACGTTGAACTTGAAGATCGGCGATTTCTCGTCCTTGGCGTCGAGGATTTCGTGCGTGCCGTGGCAATCGGTGCAGACCGCTGCTTTCTCAGAGCCGGCGGCGACGGCATGTCCGTGCACGCTCTGGCTGTAGGAGGCAACCACTTGCGCGCCCAGACCGCCATCTTCCATCACAAATTTCTGCCCGTGGCAGGCGCCGCACGTGGCGGGGATGTTGGCGTGATGCACGCGTGATTTCGGATCGCTCGCGGGCAGCAGCTCGTGGGGGCTGCCATGGCAATCGACGCAGGTAGCCGCGTGGCTGTTTCCGTCCCGAATCTCCTTCGCGTGGAAGCTGCGCTCGTACGCAGCTTGCTCGTCGGCATGGCAGGTGGCGCACGTGATTTTCTTTGGCGGCGTTTCGTGCCCCAGCGTTTTGACGTCCGTGTGGCAATCGACGCAGGCAAACATCCCGCCGTGGATCGAGTCCTTGAAGGTCTGGGGGTTTACGTAAAGGCTGACTGATTTACCCCCGACGTCGTGAGTCAGAGTGGAATCGCCGTGGCAGGCGAGGCAGTCTTCCGAGGTAAGTTTGGCAGGCTCTTTGCGCTTTGCCGCCGCCCAACCCGATCCACAAAAAAGGGTAAGGGCAATTCCAAGCGCAAAAATTCTTCCTGTCCTCCGCTTCGGCATACTTCCACCCGCCTTGTTTACTGATCTGAGCGTGTCCGTCGATCCGCCGCTGGGCGGCCGTCCGGTTCGCTATTTTTTCCCCAGGCCGCGAATGTAGGCGACAAGGTCCTTGATCTCGGAATCCTTCAACTTGTCCTTGTAGGCCGGCATCTTGCCTTTACCGCCCGAGATGATCCCCGTCAGTTGCGCGTCGGTTTCTTTCTGGACATCGGGCGAAGCGAAATCGTGCGTGCCCATCTTCTGTCCCATCGCCGAACCCTTACCGTCGGCGCCATGGCACATCGCGCACTTCGCTTTATAGGTTGCGCCAGCGTCCTGCGCCGCCGCCAGGGAAAGCCCTCCGCATACCAGCAAGGCTACCAGACTGATCCGAAAAGCCAGTTGTCTCACGTTCCGTCCTCCAATTGAAGATTTCCAAGAATCTTACGCCATTCCAGACCGTCTCACCTCGACGCTCCAGGAGGCCCCAGCTTCCGTTCAACTTCCTGTGCAGCTGTGTCCTTTGCTTCGCAGCTAGGTTCGCACGCCCCTTCTGGCCCAACCTAGGGCACAAGTCACCTCTCCTCGTGACTCCGATCACAGGCTAAACGTGCGACAGATTGTGAGGACTATCACTTGCTGTTGCTTTCATTTACGGCTCCGTTCAACGCGAAGGACGGAATGCATAAGGGCGACCTTTCGCAACGTTTTCGGGTGCCCCTTGCACTCGCGGACGTGTGGCCGCTTCACTAATCTGCGTCCGAACCGCTCGTCGAGCAGGGGGCGAGACTCGATCGTCCGTGCCCGGTTGTGACCTCAATCACATTCTTTCGTGACCTAATGCACGGTGTTTTCCCGCGCTGGCTGCCATCCTAGCCGTCAATTGAGGTGCGGGTTATGGACACCGACAAGCGTGACATTCTGGAAATTCTCAAATTCGAACTCAGCTTTCTCGAAGATGGCGGCTATGGGCGCTCGCCTCGCACTCCTTGGCGCGCCCCCTCGATTTTTGAGGATTCACCGATCTGTCCAAATTTCAGCGACCCCGGCCGGCAACATCCCTGTGACCACTGCCTGCTGATGCAGTTTGTTCCGAAGGAGCAGCAGGAAAACGCGGTTCCGTGCCGCTTTATTCCGCTGAGGGAGAACGGCCAAACCGTCGACGATCTCTATCACACTGGCACTCAGGTTGAGATGGAGGAAGCGTTGGCCCAGTGGTTGCGGGGCCAGATCCAGCGCATTCAGCAAGAGCGGGGGATCGCCACACAGTCAGGCGTTGCCTGAGATCGCAATCGGTCCGGCCTCGCCAAAACCGCCGGGCGACCTGCGAGTCGCTCACATTCACGCCAGAGGAGAAGTGACAGTATGGGGGAAGAACATCTTTATCGAGTGGCAGCGTGGTGGACCTCCGGCCGCACCGGGCTGGCCAAATCGGATTCCGCGCCCAACGCAATTCACTTTACGGCTCCGGCCGAATTTGGCGGACTGGAAGGGCGGTGGACTCCCGAAGAACTCCTGCTGGCCGCCGTAGCCGGCTGCTATACCACTACTTTACGGGCCATTGCCGGCGCCGCCAAGTTCGATTTCACCGATCTGCAGGTGGAAGCGTGCGGTAGGGTTCGCAAGGCGGACTCGGGCTATACCTTCAGCGAGATTGTGGTTCGGCCGAATCTTAAGATTACGTCTCTTGAGGAGCGCAGTCGCGCCCTTGATCTTCTCCGCCGGGCCGAAGAACTGTGCCTGGTTTCCCGTGCCATCGGAACTGTGGTCAAGTTCGAACCTCAGCTGGAAGTCATCAAGGCCGCCACAACCGCGTAACGCAGCGGCGCTGCCCCGTTCCACAGACTGTCGCCCTTATCTTGCCTGGCAAAGTCACAAATCCAGGCTGGCGAAAATCGACGAGGGGTCATCCAGCGGATGCAACTGGAATCCCACTTTCTTGAATATTGCTTGCGTGGCCAGGTTGTCGCGCAGAACCTCTCCAGTCAGCCTCCGGAACTTTTCCTCCCGCCCCACCTGCGCGACTCTGGCGAGTAACTGCGTACCGAGTCCTCGACCTTGCCACTGATCCGAAACCAGGACGGCTGCCTCGGCCTCGTTCCGGTTATACATGCCGCTGAGCCGTCCCACGCCCAAAATCTGGTGCTCGCCGGTCTTCGGATCCTTGTAGTCCGCCACCAGAGCCATGCCCCGATCGTAGGCTCCGAAACAGATGCGGACCAGCCTCTCGTGCTCGACGCGAGTGCTCAGGCTCATGGAACAAAAATATCGCAGGTACACGCTACGCTCCGACAGCGTGGCGTGGAATTTCACCATCAGCGGCTCATCCTCGGGGCGGATGGGCCGGATCGTTACCGGGATGCCGTCTTTCATCCGGAATTCGGAGATGTATTGTGACGGATACGGCCGGATCGCAGGGCGGGGAAGCTGGCTGGCGGGAGTCGCAGGATCGTGCAGCAACACCCGCGCATCCAGTGCCAGCAATCGCTCCGGCGTGGCCAGCAGTGGATTGATGTCGATTTCCTTGATCCAGGGCTGCTCCACCACCAGTTGACTGAAGCGTATGAGCAATCCTTCCAGGGCTGCCAGGGGTATTGGCTTCCGCCCCCGCACGCCCTGCAAGGCCGGGTAGATTCGCGTTTGCTCCATCAACCTTTGAGCCAGGGTTGTATTCAGCGGCGGCAGAGCCAGCGCGCGATCTCGATAAACTTCCACCATGAGCCCGCCAGAGCCAAACAGAATCACCGGACCAAACTGCGCATCCACGCTGCTGCCCAGAATCAGCTCGTAACCATCGAGCAGGATCATGGGCTGCACCGTCACTCCGGCGAAATGCTCCTTCGGAGCGTGTTGGGCCATCGACGATTGAATCCCGCGATACGCTTCCCGAACCTGCTCCGCATTCAGCAGATTCAGCCGCACTCCGCCTACGTCAGTCTTGTGCACGACGGTGCTGGATAGAACTTTCAACACGGCGGGATATCCCATCTCCGTCGCGCACGCGACCGCCTCGTCTTCGCTCGACGCGATGCGCGTTTCCACGACCGGAATGCCATAATCTGAGAGAAGACGTTTGGCCTCGTACTCGTTGAGCAGCGTGCGGCCGCTCTCGCGAATTTTCTGCACGGCGTCCATCACCCGGCGCCGGGTATCGGCTGCCAGCTCCGGACCTTCGGCCAGCGCCGGAGTTTCATAGAGCCCGCGCAGGTTGTAGGTATAACGCCACATGTAGGTGAAGGCGCGGGCGGCGGTGTCGGGATAGGAAAACGTGGGAATCCCAGCGCTGTTGAGGATTGCCTTGCCTTCTTCCACACTCGGTCCGCCCATCCAGCTGGCCAACACCGGCTTGCCCGAGCCCTGCGCATAGGACTTCAAACGCTCCGCCACTTGTGTCGGATCGGCTAACCCCTGAGGCGCGATGATGGCCAGCAAGCCATCGCTGGCGGGATCTTTCGACGCAACATCCAACGCCTTCACATAACGTTCCGCATCCGCATCGGCCAGGACGTCCACCGGGTTCGCGTGACTCCAGTAGGGTGACAGAAAGCTATCCAGCTCGTGCACCGTCTGCTCCGAAAGCACCGTCAGCTCGGCGCCCGTCGCGATGAGCGCATCGGTCGCCAGCACGCCCGGGCCGCCGGCATTGGTCACGATGGTGAGGTGGGGTCCTCGCGGCCGCGGCTGTTTGCTCAGAACTTCCGCCATGTAAAACAAGTCAGCGAGATTCTGCACTCGCAAGACGCCGCAGCGGCGCAAGGCCGCATCAAGCACCTCATCGCTTCCCGTCAGCGCGCCCGTGTGCGAAGCGGCGGCGCGGGACGCTGATTCTGACCGCCCGGCCTTGATCACGATGATGGGCTTGCTCAGCGCGATCTCGCGCGCGGCGGAAAGAAACGACCGCGCATCTCCCACCGATTCCATGTACAGCAGAATGCTCTTGGTGTGCGGATCGTCGCCAAAGTGATAAATCAGATCGCCCCAGCCCACATCGAGCATCGAGCCGGTGGAAACGATGGCGCTGAACCCCACGTGCTCGCGTTGGCTCCAGTCCAGAATGGCAGTTTGCAGCGCGCCGCTCTGGGCCAGGAAAGCCACACTTCCGGCGTGCGGCAGACATTTCGCAAAGGTCGCGTTTAGCCCAACCGATGGATTCATGAAGCCCATGCAATTGGGCCCGATCAGGCGCATGGAGCCGCGTCGCAAATGCTTCCGGATCTCTTCTTCCAGGGCCGCGCCTTCCCGCCCCTGCTCGCGGAAACCGGCGGAAATCACCACCGCCGACTTCACCCCGGCATCCACGCAATCACTGATCACCTGCGGCACGACCTGTGCCGGCGTAACCACCAGGGCCAAGTCAACTCCTCCGGGAATATCTCCAATGCTCTTGTGGGTCTTGATTCCGAGGACTTCACCGTGACTGGGATTCACGGCGTGAACTTTGATTGAGCCGCGGCTTTCCAGCAGGTTGGCTAGCAGGCTCCGGCCTACGGTTCCAGGCCGGTCTGTGGCGCCAATCACCGCAACCGACCGCGGCAAGAACAGAGCATCGAGGCCCGGCCGCACTGGACGGTCCGGCGGCTTCCGTGCGTCCATTGGCAACTGCGTCGCCGGGATTGAGGGTGCATTCAAATCGGTCCCCTCCAAATCGAATAGGTTGATTGTTTCACAACTCCAGGCGGGTCGGACGAGGCGCGCGAGGCAATTTACGCGCGCACATCCCCAGATTGACGTTATTTTGTAGGGCTGTCTGTGTCGCTGCCAGGCCTGCAGTCACCGGCCTCCGTGATGTCAATCACACGTTGCAGGTCCGGTGCTACAATCACGTTAGAGGGTGCAATGCGCGCTCCTTACGGTCTTAATATTCTCGATAATTGCCTCACCTGTCCGGTGCGAGAGGAGCATCTCTTCTGCAATCTCTCGGATCAGTCCGGACAACAGCTGAACGACATCAAGTCAACCGCGGTCTATCCCAAGGGCGCGATGCTGTTTATCGAAGGCCAGCAACCGCGCGGCGTTTTTGTGCTCTGCCACGGAAAAGCGAAACTCTCCACTTCCTCGCGCGAGGGCAAGACCATCATCACCAAGATTTCCGATCCCGGAGATGTGTTGGGACTCAATGCCGTGGTGTCCAACCGGCCCTATGAAATCACCGCCGAGATGATGGAACCGGGCCAGGCGAATTTCATTGCCCGCGAGGCCTTTCTGCAGTTTTTAAAGGAGCACGGCGAAGTTGCGCTGCGTGTGGCCGAACAACTCAGCCGCAACTACTACACCGCATACGAGGAGATTCGTACCCTCGGCCTCGCCACCTCACCCTCGGAGAAATTTGCCAAGCTGCTGCTTTCCTGGACCACCATGTCCGCTGCCGATAACGGTGGGGCTCAGCTCAAACTCACGCTGACCCATGAAGAAATCGCGGAAATCATCGGCACCACTCGCGAAACCGTGAGCCGTTTGTTTTCCGAGTTCAAGAAAAAACAACTCCTCCAGCTCAAGGGTTCGACGCTCATCATCCGCAACCGGCTCGCGCTGGAGAAGATGGTCCAGTCCTAGAGCGCCTATCGTCACGCCTTTATCCGGTTACCGTCAGCACGGGACAAGGCGCGTCCCTTACCACTTCATGAACCAGGGTCCACGGATAGTGCGCCGCAGCGCGCGGGGAAAAAGCCCGGTTCGCTCCCATAACGATCAGGTCTGCCTTGCGCAGGACGGCCGTACTGAGAACCCCCTCGGGCAGGAACTCCGTTTCCACGATGTACTCCGGCTCCTGCGCTAGCCTGGCGTCGGGCGGAAGGCATGCCTTCAGTTTCTTCAACGCGTCCGTGCGCGCCGTTGCCCGCCAGGTCTGAACCTCTTCCGCCACTGCCGTCGCCGGCGAAAAGGCATACACTCCTGCGCCCGCCGCAATCACCGGCGGCAGCATGTGAAGCAGGATGAGCTTTGCCTGATTCGCTTCCGCCAGCGATACTGCCAGCCTCAGAGCTTTCTGGGAACCGGGCCCGAAATCGGTGGCAAACAGGATCGTGCGATACTCGGCCGCGTTGCCATTCACCTTGGCCTTCGGCCCCACCGTCAGCACCGGACAGGGAGCCAGACGCAACAGTTCTTCCGCCACCGATCCCAGGGCCACTTTGCGCAGTCCTCCGCGTCCTCTGGTTCCGATCACCAGCAAGTCGATTTCTTCCTCGTCAATTACCGGCTCCAGCACTTTGGCCACCGCTCCCGGTCGCAGGAGGATATGCTCGATGTTGTTGTGCGGCCCCACGTCGGAGAGGAAACGTTTCATCTGCCGCTCCGCCTCTTGCCGCCCCAAATCCAGCTCAGGCGGACACTCCAGATTGACCAGAGAAGGGTCCGGCGGAATGGCATGAAGCACGCTTAGCGCCGCACCATGCTTCGCGGCCAGGGCCAATGCGCCCGAGAGCGCTCGCCGCGAAGGTTCTGAAAAGTCCGTCGCCACCAGAATATGATGGAAGCACGACCCGATTTTCTTGTCTTTCAACTCAGCCAATGCCGGCATAATGCCCTCCTTCTGCGGCTCCGTTCTTGCCGCCTCCAACCCGCGGTCCTCCCCGTTTCCGTTCCGATGCGGCGCCCGCTGAGCTGCGCGCCAGGCCCCCGACTGGGTCTTCAGCCGGCCCACCAACTGCAACCCGCTACCGTTCCAGGCGATCCGCATACTCTGGGAACAGCTGGAGCAGAGCCAGAAGCGTTCGGCATGCGATAAATCGGAACTTAGCGGGGCGACAGCCGTTGCGGAAGCCTTATTTACCAGGAACAGAGTTCCTTCGTGGAGGTATCGGAACACCGAGGAACAACCAGGATTAGCGCACTTGGACAGCATGGCGCACTCCTACCAGCCATGCTTATATGCTAGCGCAACCAGCGAAGAGTGGCGTGACTTCCAATACTCCCAGACGTGATTTTCATCACAAAATTCCCATTTTGGTCCGAATTGGCCCAATCAGGCATAAATCCAATTTCATCCTGAGCGAAGCGAAGGACCTATGTACTTGACTGCACCATTGCATAGGTCTTTCGCTTTGCTCAAGATGACAACCCATACTTGTTTTGCGAAGTTACGGGACACAACAATTAGAACCTGGTCTCATATAAAGCTTTGATCATAGATAGCTTTGAAAGGGCACGGCTTCCAGCCGTGCCGCCCAGTGGCAACAAGCACGCGGGCTTTAGCCCCTGAGGGACCTCTAGTATCCTGAAACTCCAAACGCATGACGCAAATCCAATGCAGCGCGCTGCTGTTCGATATGGATGGTGTCCTCATCAACTCCACGCCCGCCGTGGCCCGCGTCTGGCGGCGCTGGGCTATCGAACACGGATTCGATCCCCAAGAGGTCGTCGCCCGCGCCCATGGCCGTCCCAGCCTCACCACCGTCCGCGAATATCTCCCCAACTCCGACTACGAGGCCGAGAACCGGGAAGTCGAACGCCGCGAGATCGAAGACCTCCAAGGCGTGATCCCTCTGCCCGGAGCGCTCGATCTCCTTGCCAGCCTTCCTCCCGATCGTTGGACCATCGTCACTTCCTCCACGCGCCCGCTGGCCGAAGTCCGCCTGCGCGCCGCCGGATTGCCGGTTCCTCCGCGCCTGATAACCTCGAGCGACGTCTCTCACGGCAAGCCGCACCCCGAGCCTTACCTCAAGGCAGCCACCATCCTCGGTTTTCCCGCGGGAGACTGTGTGGTGATCGAGGATGTACCCGCCGGAATCAAGTCTGGAAAGGCCGCCGGAGCGCGCGTGATCGCCTTCCGCACCACGGTTGCCGCCCCCGAGTTGCAGGCCGCCGGAGCCGACTACATCCTGAACAATTGCGCGGATATCCATTTGCTCCGTTCCGCTCCCCGTCTTACACTGGAACTCTGCTAAACCGGTTAATCTCAAGGATTAGCAAACATACGGAGTGAAGCGCCGCCCAAAAGGAAAGGCATAATGAATCGCTGCAAACTTTCTCTCGCCCTACTGGTTCTCGCTCTTTGTTCTTCCCTCACCGCGCAATTCACTCCGCTAAAGCCGGCCGACGTCGACCAGCGCGTGAACTCTCTCGTCAGCCAAATGACGCTCGAGGAAAAGATCGACTACATCGGCGGCATCAACGACTTTTACATTCGTCCCATCCCCCGCCTCGGCATCCCCGCGCTGCGCATGTCCGACGGCCCGCTCGGCGTGCACGACTACGGTCCGACCACCGCCTATCCGGCGGGCATCGCTCTCGCCGCCTCGTTCGACGCCGATCTTGCCCGCCGCTTCGGCGTTGCCATGGGGAGAGACGCTCGCGCCCGCGGCGTCAACTTCATCCTGGCCCCGGGCATGAACATTTACCGCGCTCCCATGTGTGGCCGCAACTTCGAGTATTTCGGAGAAGATCCCTTCCTCGCCTCACGCATGGCCGTCGGCGTCATCGAGGGCATTCAGAGCCAACGTGTGCTGGCCACCGCCAAGCATTACGCCGCCAACAATCAGGAATTCAACCGGCACAATCTCAGCTCCGATGTCGACGAACGCACTCTGCGCGAAATCTATCTCCCTGCGTTTGAGGCTTCGGTCCGCGAAGCCAAAACCGGCGCGGTGATGAATTCCTACAACCTCATCAACGGTGTCCATGCCACCCAGAATGGCCACCTCAATATCGACATCCTCCGCAAAGACTGGGGATTCGACGGCATCCTCATGTCCGATTGGGATTCCACCTATGACGGCATCGCCGCCGCCAACAACGGCCTGGACCTGGAAATGCCCACCGGCAAGTTCATGAGCAAAGAGACCCTGATTCCGGCCATCAAGGCAGGCAAAGTCTCCGAGGCCACCATCGATGAAAAAGTTCGCCGCATTTTGCGCAAGGCCCTCGAATACGGATTCTTTAACCAGCCTCAGACCGACCCCAGCATTCCCCTTTACAGCCAGGAGGGCCGGGAGGTCGCCCTGGAAGAAGCGCGAGAAAGCATGGTACTGCTCAAGAACGACCGCAACCTTCTGCCTCTCAATAAGACCAAACTAAAAACCATCGCGGTCCTTGGACCAGAGGCTTATCCCGCGAACGTCGGCGGCGGCGGCAGCGCGCTGGTCAAGCCTTTCAACTCGGTCAGCTTCCTCGAAGGCATCAGCAACTATCTGGGCGGGGGCGTGAAGGTCTTGTACGCCGACAGCACTCCTCCGCTGGAGGAGATGTTCGATCGCTCCGCCTTCGTCGTCTCTCCCGGCGGTGAACCCGGACTCAAAGGCGAATATTTCGACAACCAGGAACTCGAGGGTGCGCCCACGCTAACCCGCACCGACGCGTACGTGCATTTCGTTTGGGGAGGCGGAAGCTACTCTGCCACTGGTCCGGTCGATCACTTCTCCGTGCGCTGGACCGGCTACTTTGTTCCTGCCGCTACCGACGACTACAAGTTCTTCACCAATTCGGATGACGGTGTCCGCCTCTACATCGACGACAAGCGTGTCATCGACGACTGGCATACCCACGCCGAGACCGTCAATTCCTACGCCGCTCATCTGGAGGGTGGCCACCCCTACAAAATTCGCCTCGAATATTTCGAAGGCACCGGCGACGCCTCCGTCGGCTTCGGCGTGATCGGCGCCGGCCAGGCCGTTAGCAACGAAGTGATCGCGCTCGCGGCCAAGGCGGACGCGGTTGTGCTCTGCGTGGGCTTCGATCCCGCCACTGAAGGCGAAGAAAACGAGCGCACCTTCCGTCTCCCCGCCGGGCAGGATCAACTCATTCGCAAGATCATCGCAGCCAACAAGAACGTGATCGTTGTCCTCACCGGCGGTGGCAACGCCGACACCACCCAATGGCTCGATGGCGTTCCCGCCTTCGTGCACGCCTGGTATCCCGGACAGGAAGGCGGCACGGCCCTCGCGCAGATTCTCTTTGGCGAATACAGCCCCTCCGGCAAGCTGCCCGCATCCTTCGAACGCCGCTGGGAGGACAATCCCACCCACAATAGCTACTATCCCGCCGAGGGTGCGAAAGGCGTCAAATATTCCGAAGGCATCTTCGTCGGCTATCGCGGCTACGACAAGTCCGCCACCAAACCCCTGTTCCCCTTCGGATTTGGACTCTCCTACACCACCTTCGCCTACAAAAACATCTCCATTTCGCCCGCGCGCGGAAATCTCAGCCAGCCCGTGAAGGTTTCCTTCGACGTGACCAACACGGGCAATCGCCCGGGCGCCGAAGTCGCTGAACTCTACGTGGGCGATTCGCACGCCAAGGTTCCCCGGCCGGTCAAGGAACTGAAAGGATTCTCCCGCGTCGACCTCAAGCCCGGCGAGACCCGCCACGTCACCCTCACCCTCGATCGCCGCGCGTTCTCTTACTACGACGTCGATAAGCGTGACTGGACCGCCGACCCCGGCAAATTCGACATCCTGATCGGCGGCTCGTCCGACAAGATTCAGTTGCAGGCCGCGTTCACGCTGGAACAATAGGGATTCCTGAGAACGGTCCTAGGCAAATTGTGCCGAGCCGGTCCCCGGCAAGGCAACCTTGCGTGAGCAGATCTCACGATTCGTATCGTGGCATCGCTTCAGAGTTTGCGGAAAAACACACGAATGCATGCATCTCCGTGGAAGCGCGGCGCTTTAGAGACTGTGTCGCAACTATTCTTTCGCTCCTTTGGAGCTTGCTCATTTCCCACTTTCGCCCCACGGCTTACGCCGTGGGCTGCATTCTGTCGCCGCTTCGCGGCCATGAGAGGGTTGTGGGTTCCACTTTTTTTGCGCGATTCGGTTGCGACACAGTCTCTTCAGCAGCTTGCCCTGAGCGAAGCGGAACGGGCCGCGTAAACCCTTTGTAATGAGCGCGGTTTTTTTAGCCCCTGAGCCGCAAAGCGGCGGCATTCATTAGCCCCGGACGTAAGTCCGGGGTAGCAACGGAGGGAGAGCGAGTCCCGTCAGGGACGGCACCAGTTCTCACGCACACTCTTCAGCCCCTGTGGTCGCTTTTCTTTGGCGGATGGAGTTTTTCCGCAGCCTGTTCAGCGATGCCGCAAGGCGCTCGCTCTCAATTGCCCCTTTAGGGGCCGCGTTGCTGCCACCGTCGACCGCAAACCAAATTCACCCTCTTTTTCTAAAGCTTCTCTGGAAGCTGTCGATAACCCCCTTGGACGGCAAGCGTCCAGCTGGATTCTTGCCAGATGAATCGATTCTCAGGAGACACCCATGTCGACAGCAGCAGTTTCCAGCAGTTCGCTCTATCAGCAATTGCAGTGGTACTTCCAAACCCGACAGTCCGATGTGCAGCAACTCGGGCAAGCGCTCCAGTCCGGCGACCTGGCTGGCGCCCAGAAGGCTTACAACGCGATCGCGCAACTCGGCCAAAACGGGCCCTTTGCCCATGGCGATGCCTTCCGTGTGTCGCAGCGTGAGCAGGATTTTAACGCTATCGGACAAGCGCTCCAGGCGGGCGACCTCGCCGGCGCCCAGCAGGCCTTCACCACTCTGCAGAATACCTTCCACTCCCACCAGAGCGCGACCTCAGGGTCCACCGCTCCCGAACCACCGGTGGTGATCCTTAATATCGGCAACACCACGGGAGCCACCGCCACTACGCCTGCCAGCCCGGCTCCTCCGACCACCACGGCTGATCCAACCACCGTTACGCCGTCCCCGACCGGAACAGCGCCTGCCGCGCCCGCCAGTCCGGCCGCAACTTCCGCGCCCGAGATCGTGATCAACCTGGGAGGCAGCAACAGCAGTACTCCCGAGCAGGTCACGCTGAGCCTGAGCAATCAACCCAACGGCGGCGAGCAGCTTAAGGTCAGCGTCGGCGACCAGCAGGGCTCGAATGCTGAGCAGATCATCCTCAACCTCGCGCAGGGAAGCAACGAGCAGATCATCCTGAACTTGTTCAACGCCACCGCCAGCCCGCAACCCCAGAGCAGCGGCGTCAACGTTGTAGCTTAGGCCGTTCTGTTTACCGGTGCCGTGAGCGGGCCCCATCGTTGCCTCCAGGCCGCTCACCGCACCGGAGCATTCCATGCTGCCGTCAGTTCCACAAAACTGGTTGCTTCACCGCTGCTCGGCCAGATCCAACGATACGTTCGGACCATTCCCCCCATCGCAACCACCTACGGGAAACCCTGTAGACCCGAATCAGTAACTATCCCGAGAGCACAAGCTTCTGGCCTGTGCTAGGACTTGCAGGGTGAACCGCGGCTCGACGCATATCCAATCGCATCAAACCTCAAGTTTTTGCATCCGTTCGTGCTGGGAGTACACTCTCTCTACCCCAGGGAATTCCCGCCGCAAGGAGACTTACATGAAACCCAGACTGCTTACCCTCACCATCAGTGGGCTCATATTCGCAATGCTGGGTGCATCCCAGCCCATGAACGCTCAGCGCGATGAGGCGTCCGCCAAGTCGCAGGCACGCATCACCAAGGAGGTCCGCCACGAACTGTTAATGCTCCCCTGGTTCGGAGTGTTCGACAACATCGCCTACAAAGTGGACGGCTATAACGTCACCTTGTTGGGCCAGGTCGTGCGGCCCTCGCTCAAGTCGGACGCCGAAAACGCCGTCAAGCATATTGAAGGCGTCGAGAAAGTGGACAACCAGATCGAAGTGCTGCCGACCTCCCCCATGGATGACCGCCTGCGCCGGCGGCTGTTCCGTGCCATCTACGGATATCCCGGTTTGCAAAAGTACGAATTGGGCGTGCAAAAGCCCATCCGCATCATCGTCAAGAATGGGCACGTCTCGCTCGAAGGCGTAGTCGACAGCGAAGCTGACAAGAACCTGGCGGGCTTGCGCGCCAACACCATCTCCGGCACTTTCTCGGTGACCAATAATTTGCAGGTCGTTCCGAATTAGTTCTCCGAGCCGCGCAAAGGCCGGGAGGCCCGTCCGCCGCCTCCCGGCTTGACATCCCCTCCCCGCGGTGGGAAAATCTCGGCTCTGTCGGCCCCTCTATCTCGACCGCCTTCTGAAGAGTGGAGACATGGCAAGCCGAACGAATCTAGCCCAACAGCCGGCAAAGCCTGTTCACCAGCCCTACCCTGTGCGCACCGAACCGTTTGACGACATGCACGACGACCCGCGAGGGCCACAGTCGCCCCTTCCGGCGGACTCGGTTGACGAAATCATCTCCCGCTTCGACGCCGCGGATGGGAAGGCGCGTGCCAGCCGAACCTCTTATCAGATATTTGCCTTCGCCGCGGCCGTCCTCGGGGCTGCGGCGGTGATCTCGGCGGTCCTTGAGATTTATGGCGAATCGTCGGCCTCGGCTTCTTCCGCAGCCGTGGAATTCTCTAAACTCACCGTGGTTGAGTTCCTCGCCGCGATTGCCACTGTGGCCTGCTGGGTCATCATGCGCCGGCGTAAGTACGAATGGCTCGCCCAGCGGCACCAGGCTGAGCGCTATCGCCAGGAAAAGTACAAGCTGCTCCTGTGTCCGGAGGACTGGATCGATCCTCCCCAAGCCTGGGTCACGCCCGACTGGCTCAGCACAGACCTGAAAGAGATCGCAGCATTGCAAACCAGGGCATCGTTAGAGGGAGTGATCAAGAACGAGCCGCCGCACGGGCCCTTCGAGATCAAGACTCGGATCCTGCCACGCGGCAGTCTGCGACACCTAGTCGAATACTATTTGGCGAAGCGCCTGAATCCCCAGATCGCTTACCTGGCCAACCGCGTTCAGGGCAACGAATACAAAGACCTGTTCCTGCTCGTCCTGGCCTGGCTTTTTTCCATCAGCGTGGTGGCGGCAGCGATTCACGGGCTCCTCCACCTGAATTTTTATTTCTTCTCTCTCAGAGGATGGAGCCCCCCCGCCAGGTGGAAGACTTTCGAAATCGTCGCACTGCTGGCAGCGGTCATCTTGCCGGTTATGGCGGCCACCATTCGCTCTCTCCGGGCCGCCTTCGAATTCTCGCGCAATAAGAGCCGCTTCAGCGCCGCTCAGGCGGCCCTGTTCGACCTGCAATATCGCCTGGTTGACGCCGGATTCACCAGTGTCCCCGTCACTTCGTTGCCCGGTTCCGCTACTTCAGTACCTGCGCCAATCGAGATCACTCGTGGTTCCCCCGCTCAGTCTCGCGCCAATTCAAGCATGGATGAGGATCGGATCGACGCCGACAACGTGCTGCAGGCGCTCCACTGGTGCGAGCACATCCTCGCCACCGAACACATCGAGTGGCTCCGGCTCATGATGGAGACCGAACTGTTTGGTTAGTCCTCGGACCGCGGCGCCTCCCACCGAAATCCACACCCCTCCGTTCTGCCGTCCTGCGTATAATTCTCTTCACCTCATCCATTCCCTGGGAGACCACTCGCCATGATCGATCGCCGCACGTTTCTCGGATCCGCCGCCACCCTCACCGCTGCCACACTTCTTTCGCGCCGTTTTGCCTGGGCCGTGCCCGACGGCGAGCACAAGCTCGGCAACATCGGCGTGCAGCTCTATACCGTGCGCAAGGAGATGAAGCACGACTTCGAAGGAACCCTGGCCGAGGTCGCAGCCATCGGCTACAGGGAAGTCGAATTCGCCGGATACTTCAAACACTCGCCCCAGGAGGTCCGCGCCGCTATCGATCGCCACGCCCTGGTCTCGCCCGCCTGCCACGTTTCCTGGGATGTCCTCGGCGACCAGTGGCCCGCCCAGATCGAGTCCGCCAAAGTCATCGGCCAGAGCTACATTGTCTGCCCCTGGATTCCCGAAAAAATCCGCAAGCAGCCCGACGGCTGGAAACTCGCCGCCGAAACTTTCAACCGCGCCGGAGAAGCCAGCAGCAAGGCCGGCATCCAGTTCGCCTATCACAATCACTGGTTCGAGTTTCTTCCGGTCAACGGAAAACTGCCCTACGATTTCCTCCTCGAAACCTGCGATCCCAACCTGGTCAAGATGGAACTCGACCTCTGCTGGATCACCGTCGGCGGCGCCGATCCGCTCAAGTATTTCGACCGCTATCCCGGACGCTTCCCGCTCGTCCACGTGAAGGACGTGAAGGCGCTGCCCAAAGTCTCCGCCTCCGGCAAGCAGAATTTCGGGGACTCGATGAAAGACATGACCGAGGTGGGCAGCGGCATCATCGACTGGAAGCGCATCTTCGCGCAATCCGACAAGGCGGGAATCCAGCACTACATCGTCGAACACGACAAGCCGAAAGCCCCGTTCGACAGCATCAAGACCAGCTACGAATATCTGCGCCAGCTGCGCTGGTGATCGCCACCAGAGGCCGCCTCACTGCACCATCTGCGTGACCGACGCCGAACTCCCGGCGATGTCCGAGTCTCCGAGATAGGTTGCGGTGACCGTGGTTGAACCCACGGCCAGGGTGGAGGTTGTGAACGTCGCTTTGCCGCCACTGAGTTGACCCGTTCCCAACACGTTCTTCCCCGCCGTGAACGTCACCGGCCCGGTTGCCTTTGCAGTCGGCGAGGTGATGGTGGCCGTGAACGTAACCGCCTGACCTGTGGTCGACGGGTTCGGTGACGAACTGAGCGCAGCCGAACTCGTGGCCTGCGTCACAACCTGGTTCACCACGGCCGACGTGCTCGCCTGATTCGCTGTGTCGCCCCGGTACACGGCGACCAGCGGGAAAGCGTCGGCGTTGAGGTTCGATTTGGTCAGCGTCGCTACGCCACTGGCGTTGAGCGCGGCCGCACCGAGGCTGACGCCATCGTGCGAAAACGTAACCATGCCAATCGGAGGGGTTGGTCCCGAGGTCGTCACCCTGGCGGTCCAGGTTACGGCCTGACCGTAGATCAAAGGGTTGAGACTGGAAGCCAGGGTCGTGGAGGTCGCGTAGCCGTTGACTACCTGTGTGACTGCTTTCGTACTGGACGCGAACTTGTCGTCTCCCCAATAGACTGCGGTGATCAGGTGCGTCTTGTCCGTAAGTGAAGAGGTGGTGAAGCTGGCTGATCCTCCTGCCAACACGGGGCTGCCGAATGGGGTCCCGCGGTCGTATAGCCAGACGGGTTCGCCGTCGGGTGGAGGGCCCGATGGTGAGCTTATTTTAGGTGTGAAGGTGACGGGCTGACCCGCAAGTGAGGGATTGGGTGAGGAGAGCAATGCGATTGTCGTGAGGTTAGTCTGGGGTTTGACCTCGAATACGACTCCCGTGCCATTATAGCCGCCCTCTACCGTCGTTCCGTAGAGATTTCCGGCGCCATCGATGGTCAGCGGGCCTCCCTGGGGAATCCACCCATCACCGAGATTCAAGCCGAAAGCGTAGAGGACCCTTAACGGCCAGCCCCCGTCTGCCTTGTGCGATAGCTTGAATAGTGTGCCGGTAGTCGCGAAGGTTGAGCCGTAGAGATTGCCGACAGCATCCAAAACCAGGCCGCCGGGTCCAGCGCCTTCCCACGAACTGCTATTGTTGAAGTGATGCAGCACTTTGAACACCCAGTTCCCGCCGGCTGGACTCAACTCGAATACCACCCCAAGGTCAGGAAAGATGGGCACGCCTGCCGTTCCGTAGAGATTACCGGAGGCATCGAGGATCACAGGGCCTGGAGAACCGCCTACATTGTCCTTGCTGTTGAAGTTGTGAAGTATCGTCTTCGTCCAAGTTCCATCCGCGGATGGCGTCAACTCGAACACTGTCCCGCCGTTGTATGCGCCGCCATTTTCGGTCGTGCCAAAAATATTGCCCGCGGTGTCGACGACTACGCCAGCAAGTGGTGCACCTTCGTCCGTGCCGTGGTTGTACAGCACCGTCTCCGACCAGGTCCCGTCGGCCGCGGGTGTCAATTTGAACACCGACCCGAGACGGGTGGTTCCGTAGAGATTGCCCGCGGCATCGAAGACGACGCCAGCCAGGGGTAACCCCCCATCGCTGGTGAGGTCAAAACTATGCAGCACCTTTTCCGTCCAAGTCCCGTCGGGGGACGGGATTAACTCGAACACCGTTCCCCAGAGATAAGCGCCCCCGCTGTAGGTCGTGCCATAGACATTGCCTGCGGCATCGAGAACCAAGTTACCGTTTGGGTACTGCCCGTCTGTGCCATCGTACTTAAAGCCATGCAGGAGCTTCTGCCTCCAGCTTCCGTGCGCCGTTGGCATCAACTCGTACACCGCTCCCTGGGAATGCCCGCCGCCGAGACCGGTCGTGCCGTAGAGATTCCCGGTGGCATCGAAGGTCAGGCCGCCGCCGGGATGGGGACCGCCCTCCGACCTGTTGGCGGGGCCGAAGCTATATAGCACCTTTTCTTGGGCGACTGCTCGCGTGCCCGCGGCGAAGGCGATCAGCACCGTGAGAACTGCGAGGGCGAAAGCAACAGCGCCGAGAACACGAATCTTGGGTGTACGCTGGCGGGTCATGGGGAGACCTCCTGCACTGCGGACAGTCGAGGTCTGATAGTCGTCAGGACGTGCGTTTCGAGACGGTTTGCAGGCCGGGAGAGCCTGTGGAATGTTTGGCCGTCGCTAATAGTGCGGTCACGCCGCACTATAGGAGAAAAGAACTGCTCTGTCCGTGAGCGCGGTCACAGCAGTTCACAGGGGCTGCGGCTCATCCATTCGTCGACTTGCAATCAAGCCTTCCCGAACGGATCTTCCAGCGACACGCTCTGCGGCGTGAAAAGCTCCGCGCCGTTTTCCGTGATGTGCATGTCGTCTTCGAGGCGGATGCCGAATTCCCCGCGAATGTAAATACCCGGCTCGTTGCTGGTGGTCATGTTCGCCTGCAGCTTGGTGGTGTTGCCGCGCACCAGATACGGCCACTCGTGGCCGTCCATGCCCATGCCGTGGCCCAGGCGATGAGCAAAGTATTTGTAATCGGGACCGTAACCGGCATCGGTAATAATCTTGCGCGCCGCTGAGTCCACCGCTCCGCACGTCACGCCCGGACGCGCCGCTGCCAGCGCCGCCGACTGTGCGCGGTGCACGGTGTCAAAAACTTTTTTCATTTTGTCGGCGACTTTCTCGGGAGCCTTGCCCAGCACGAACGTGCGCGTTATATCAGATTGATATCCCTCCACCGTGCAGCCGTCGTCGATCATGACGATCGAGCCCTCGTGGATCACCTGCGGCGTGGTCGACCCATGCGGATACGCCGTGTATTCATCCACTTCCACGCTGGCCTCACCGGGAAATCCCAGCTGCCGGTAGGCCGCGTCGATCAGGCCTTCCGCGTGCTGCTGGGTCATGCCCGGAACGAGCGCGTGATAAACCGCCTCGTACGCCGCCAACGTGACCTGGGCCGCCAGCCGCATCAGCGCGATCTCGCTGGCGCTTTTGATCATGCGACATCCGGCCGTAACCGGAGTCGCGCTCGCGATCGTGACTTGTGGCGCTGCCTTCGCAATCCCGTCGCTGAAGACGAAGCGCACGGTTTCTTCGATTCCCACCGTGCCCGCGGCCACACCGCGTTCCTTCAGCCCTTGCGCCACGAGCCGATACGGGCTTTCATCTTCCTGCCAGGTGCGCACGTCGGCGCGTTCGCCCGCGGGTGAGTTGGCAACCTGCTCGCGGGCCCGCCCCTCTTCAAATGCCGGACACACATAAAACGCCGTGCCCTTAGCCGGCATAACCAGCGCAAACATACGTTCGCCGCCCCACCAGCGAATTCCCGTGAAGTAGTTCAGCGACGTGCCTGACATCAGCACCATGGCGTCGAGGGCGTTCTCGCTCATCAACTTGCGAGCCCGCTCCAGGCGCGCGGAGCGTTCTTCGCGCCGAATCGGTGCCGCCTCGCTCTTGCGCGATTTCAGCTGCGCCAGCGACGGAGGCAGGGAGGCGTCGCCGGACTTCTCCGACGCCGTAGCTGCGACCAGCGGACGCGAAGCCGCTGCAACTCCCGCTACACCTCCAATTTCCAGAAACTGTCGCCGCGAGATCATGCCGCCTCCAGATTGGAAAATGAGAGCCCGGCCATTATAGGGATTGACGAGCCAGGATTGCCGATTGCCCATTGCCGATTTCCGATTGGGCCTTCGGTTGTCACCCTATGTCGCCGGCGAATATGACGACTGCGGATGACAGAAGCTGGCCGATTTTTCCCTCATCGCTAAGTCATTGAAAACTGTCGTATGTCATTGCGTTTCGGCGCAAGTTGTTGAGTTGTGGTGGAAGTGATTGAAAACTATGAGCTATTCCTGGATCTGGCAGTCTGGACATGGAACCGCGGACACACGCCGCTCCGGCCCTCACATAAAACGCTCGCTAAGGCCTCTTCCAGCCCCGTAGGGCGATGTTTAGCAGCCGGACGATAGTTGCCTATGCCCGGAGGGCAAGAGGGGCTTAAATCGAATCCTAGGCACATAGCTATCGCACTGGGCTATAACCGATTGGTTAATTCCACTGCAGACCCCAGACCTCGGACCTCGGACCGCGGACCTCAGACCGCGGACCTCAGCTCACATCTTCGGATGGAAGTTAGGGGCGGCGATTGTCCGAGTTCCGAGGTCTGAGGTCGGGCGCCTGAATTCCAGTGAGAGATAATTTCCCCATGGAAGCCGGCTTTCAATGCGCAGGCTGCGGCGAATGGAACGCGACCAACGTCGACGAATCTGCCGGCAGGCGGCAACGCTATGTGGAAGATTGCCAGATTTGCTGCAAGCCAAACCTGCTTTACGTCGAATACGACGCGCCGTCGGAGGAATTCTTCATCCGCGCCGAATTGGAGTGAGAGGAAAGCGTGGGGTGGTCTCAATGAACTACGAGCGGTTATTGAAACTCGTACACACCCATGTCGATGACAGCGATTCCGTCGCCGTTACCGTCGACGATGCGAGGCTTGCCGTTGAGGTCGAGGGGCGGAAGATTGGACGCCGAGTTGTCACCCGCATCGACAGCCGGCGACGCCGCCTTCAGATGGAAGTTGGCCTTTCCGGTAAACAAGGGGTCGGCGGAGATATTGCCGTTGCTGGTGCCCTGCGCCGAGCAAGTCCCCTGCACGCCGCTGCCGTTGGCGCTAAAAGCATCGTTGCTGGTGAAAGTGGGCGGGGTCTGGTCGTAGGTGGCATCGCAGAACACGGCGTTGGCGCCGCTGGAGCCGATCATCAGATTGTTGTAGAACTGCACCTGGTCATCGTAACCGGAAGCGTACACGGCCGAGCCCTGGGGGGAAGAGCTTGTACCCACGATGGTGTTGTTGATGAACAGGGGGCCGCGGGTCCCGTAAGGGACGCCGAAATAGATCCCCGATCCCTGGCCGGCGCTGTTGTTGTAGATCAGGTTCTGAACGATGAGAGCATCCGAGTCGTTCTCGATTACGATACCGCCGCCCTGACCGTCGTAGGAGTAGGCGACATTTCCGCGGATGATGTTGTTTCTCAGAGTGGGCGTACCAGCGGCGTCCACCGCAATCCCCCCGCCATCAGCCGTGGCCCAATTGTTGTTCTGAATGGTGTTGCCGATGATCTGTGCCGCTCCGGCGCCCCCGACTAAAATTCCTCCACCTCCGACGCCACCGGAAACGCCCAGCGTCTGGGAGTTGCCAGTGACCACGTTGCCTTGCACGAGTGCTGCCGAAAAGGTGACGGCGATTCCGCCTCCACCGACCTCGGCGGTATTGTTCGTGATGATGTTTCCCGTGACCGTCGGTGAGGCGTTGTAGATATAAACACCACCGCCAAACCCGGTCGAATTGCCATGCTGAATTGTGAATCCGTGGAGCACCGATTTCAGTCCTTCGCCGCTGATGAAAGTGACGACGCTGTTGGCTTGTCCCCCATCAATAATGGTGACCTTGTTTCCATTCGAGCTTCTGACCGTGATGGCCTTGCCGGCGAAGTTGATGTTTTCGAAATAGGTGCCGGGAGCGACCAGCACCGTGTCACCGTTCTTCGCAGTGTTGATGGCGGCCTGGATCGTGGGCTGGTCGGCGGGCACGTGAATCGTGGCGGCGTAGCTGGCCACGGTCGCGGACAGGAGCAGGCACAGTATGGAGAAGCCCTTCATGGAAAACCTCAGTGAAGACCGATGTCGAGGGGAGGGAGACCGTCTAAAGGTTCCTTATACCGCAATCCGGGCGCAAAACCTAAGGAATTGTCTATTCACGGATTGAGCCACCCCGCTACCGATTGTGGAAACAATCGATCCCCTCGCGCTATAGTTAGCTCGCCGGTACGTTCGAAAACAATCCGGAGAGGAACAACTATGGCCACAAGCTATGCGGGCGGCGGACGGACAGTGGCGCACACCATGGTCACGACGCAGTTTGAACTCGACGGCTACCGTGTGACGCGCACGCTGGGCGTGGTGCGCGGCATCGTGGTGCGTTCACGCTCGATTTTCGGCACCATCGGCGCGGGGCTGCAGACGCTGGTCGGCGGCAATATCACGCTGCTTACGAACTTGTGCGAGAAGACGCGCGCCGAGGCCTTCGATCTGATGCTGCAGCATGCCGCCGAGCTGGGCGCGAATGCGGTGGTGGGCGCGCGCTACGACGCGACAGAAGTCATGCAGGGCGTCACGGAAGTGCTGGCGTATGGCACCGCGGTCTTCGTGGAGCCGGTGAAGTAAGTATTGCCGATTGTCGATTTTCAATTGCCGATTGCGGGCCCGTAGTAAATGGGCCGAGAGTCGCACCATCTGCTTTCGGCACCGTTCAATCGGAATCGCCGTTTTTGCAGGCTCTGACATAGTTGGGATGGTTGCCTTCGTATTCGCGGGCCTTGATGTCGAATTCGAGGTGCACATTGTCGGAGCGAATCCCGACTGGCCCCTCAAGCCCGGCTGCATCTAAGCCGACGTCGCCCTCCCAGACTTTTTGGTTGTCGACGAATACCCGCAGTTCTTCTTCCTTCATTTCGGCGCGGAGAGTGTGAGACTCCCCGGGACGCAGGCGGGGCACGGCGGAAGCTTTGCGGGGCTTGATGTTCTGGTAGCCGCGATTCCCGCATTCCGCGCTAGTGTGCGCGCCGGGATTTCTCTTTACCGACACCACCAGCTTCGACTCCGGATCGATGCGCCACATCGCGTACACCAGGTTGCACGGGTCCTGAGCGCGCAGCTTCAATCCAAACTGGCGGCGTATCTGGCCGGAGCCCAATGCCGACTCCTTCTGCGTTGGGCCAAGGTAGGTGAAGCGCACTTCCATCGATTGCGCCGTCCACGCGTTGACGTAGGCGCGCATCTTGGGAACGTTCACCGACAAGCGGTCGCCTGCCGCTTTCTCAATCGCGCCTTCGGTCACGCAGAGGTTGCCGGAGCTGACAGTGAGCCAGCCACCGGCCGGAGCCGCAGCAAGAACGGTCCCAAGCAGGATGAAACTCAGCACGCCAGAAGCTATCGCCAGCTTCTTCATCGCTGACCTCGCTACTCTTTGTAGAGATAGCCCGCCACCAGCGTGGCCATGATCGCGCCCAGCCACATCTCAATCATCCAGCCAAAAGGAAGAGCGCGGTCGACGGCGGACCAGGTGGCTTGCGCAAAGTTTTCCGGGAAGCCGGCGAAGAAACCCACCAGAAAGCCGATCTTGAGCGCGGTGCCGGGACCGGCTCCCAGGCCCTGACGTGCCCAGGCGTAAAGATGCGCGGCCGCGATCGCCAGAATAAACACGAGAATGGTCCACTGGCCCACGAAAAAAGGATAGCGCGGCGTTTTCAGAAACAACCCGGTATTCTGGGCTATCACGTAGCGCGCGCCGGTAATGTAGTGGTACACAAGAAAGCTCCACAGGTTCCAGACCACGCCTCCCGCCAAACCGCCCAGCCAGATTCTCCCCCGGTTCAAGTGCATAAGCGCCTCCGCGATGTGTCGCTCTGTCTTCATCAATGTTCAGTCTCTGCTCTGTCGTCCTGAGCGAAGCGAAGGACCTATGCAACTTGCCGGCAGATTGCATAGGTCCTTCGGCCCGCAAAAGACGCGGACCTCAGGATGACAGGTCTGTGACGACAGCCGGAAAACCGAACGCCCCTCCCGAACATTTATGAGACCAGAATGAGCTTTGCAAACTGCCGCGACGGAGAAGCGGACGAAGTGTACACCAATCGGTAAGAGAGGGCGTACGGAAGTTGCCGAGACCCTTGGGGTATAGTCGGTGGGTTATGAAACTCTCGAACTTCCTATGCCTGATTCTTCTCCTGGGGATGGGCAGCGGCGGGGCGGGCGCGGCGTCCTATAAGTACAAGCGCCTGGGCAATCCGCAGGACGCGCAGACTCAGGCCGAGGCAGGGATCGCTATGATGGGCGGCGGTTCTGACCTGGACGAGGCGTTCCGCTGGCTGTGCGGCAAAGCCAATGGCGGCGACTTCCTGATTCTGCGGGCGCGGGGCAGCGACGACTACAACCCGTACGTCAACGGCTTGTGCAAGGCCAATTCGGTCGCGACGCTGGTCATTCCCAATCGCAAGGCTGCGCAGAAACCGCGGGTCGCCGAAATCATTCGCCGGGCAGAAGCGGTGTTCATCGCCGGCGGCGATCAGTCGCGCTATGTGAACTTCTGGAAAGGCACTCCGGTGGAAGAAGCCATCAACGCGCACGTAGCCGCGGGCAAGCCCATCGGTGGGACCAGCGCTGGACTTGCGGTGCTGGGCCAGTTTGTCTACGGCTGTCTCGAAGACAAGCCGAAGGATGCCGATCTTACTTCGCGGGAAGTTCTGGCCGATCCCTATATCAAGCGTGTGACCGTCGTGCGCGATTTTCTGAGAGTGCCCGGACTGGAGAACATTCTCACCGACAGCCACTTCGCCAAACGCGACCGCATGGGCAGAAGCCTGGGATTTCTGGCGCGGATCGTGGCCGATGGCTGGTCGAAGGCGCCGCGCGAAATTGCCATCGATGAAAAATCGGCGCTGTTGGTGGAAGTGAACGGTCGAGCCAGAGTCGTGGGCACGGGCCTGGGCGTTTATTTTCTGCAGGTGACGGATGCGCCCGAGGTTTGCAAGCCCGGCCAGCCTTTTACGTTGCGCAACGTTGCCGCTTATCACGCTCCTACGGAAGCCACGTTCGATGTGCGGGACTGGAACGGCGACGGCGGGGAAAGCTACGTGATCTCGGTGGATGCGGGGCAAATCCACACCAGCCGCACGGGGAACGCGGTGTATTAATTCTGGATTTGCTGCGCCGGACAGATTGTGCCGCCTTAGGTTTTGTGGGTTGACTTGCCTTCTGCTGCTCTGTCAAACTGGGCGCGCATCGGCGAATACGGTTTACCCATGAGCCTCTCCGGCTTGATGTCCCGATCCCGAGGCGAAAACAACCTGCAACAGGTTGCGTGTCTGGTTGCTTCCGGCAAGCTCGAATCCGGCCTGTGATTTGTGGTTTTCTGCGCTGGGCCAATCCCACCGATGATGTGATCACGACGGCGGCCCGCCCTCTCAGCGCGATTATCCATTACTGAATTTCAGCTAACGAATTTCAGCTCACCAGGAGGACGTTATGAGATCGTTCACGCGATGCGCGATGGCGGTGTTGCTGGCGTTGATGTGCGCGGCTGGATTGGCGGCTCAGACTTCGCAGGGCGTGATCCTGGGAACCGTGACCGACGCCTCGGGCGCGGTCGTGACCAACGCCAAGGTGACGATCACGAACACGGCCACGAATGTGAGCCGCGTGCTCGAGACTAACGGCGCCGGAGAATACGTTGCGCCGGCGCTCGATCCCGGCACCTACACCGTGACAGTGGCTGCCCCGGGGTTCAAGAAGGCATTGAGTACGCCGTTCGTGCTTGAAGTTTCGCGCGAGGTGCGAGTGGATCTGAAGCTGCAACCGGGAGCGATTAGCGAAACCCTGGAGGTGACGGCCGAAGGGGAACTGGTTGATACCACCGACAGCACCCTGAACGGCGTGCTCTCGAACAAGGCCATCAACGAATTGCCGTTGCAGGGCAGGGATTTCCAGAATCTGCTGCCCCTCCATCCCGGGGTGCAGCGCACGCCGGGCGGCGGATTTCATTCCGTGACTTCCAATGGCAACCGTCCCGACGACAACAATTTCTTTATCGACGGCGCCGATGACAACGACGTCTATTACGGGGAAACCGTGGTCAACGAAGCAGGCGTTGCCGGGACCCCGGCCAGCATTCTGCCGCTCGATGCCATCCAGGAGTTCAACACGCAGGAGAGCCCGTCCGCGGATTACGGAGTGAAACCGGGCGTAGTCATGAATCTGGGACTGAAGTCGGGCACCAACGCTGTCCACGGCACGGCCTACTACTTTACCCGCAACAGTGCTGGAGATGCCCGGAATTGGTTCGATCCGGCGCCGAGTCCGGTATCGGCGCTCGTCCTGCATGAGTTCGGAGCCTCGGTTGGCGGACCCATCAAGACGGACAAGTGGTTCTACTTCGTGAACTACGAAGGGATTCGCGACAAGGTGGGCAATCCCGGAGTTTATGACAGCCCGGTTACGGTATCCCTGGTTCCGCAAACGGCGCAACTGGCGGCGCTGGGATACGTCCCCGCCGACTTCAGCATCGTGGATGCGATTGCCGGTTGTCAGAGTGCAGGGAATTGCAATCCGCTCAGCCTGCAAATCAAGAGTCTGTTTCTGCCCAATCCCGGTTTCACCCTCAAGCCCACTTCCGATCCGGCCGCCATCAACTTCGACTTTAACAATACGAATCGTGGAGACAACCTGGTCGCCAAGACGGACTATCATCTGAACGACAAAAACGTTCTGAGCGCGAGCTTCATCTACAGCAACACGAACCTGGTCGAGGATGATACGACCATTATTCGTCCGCAGTGGCTTTCCACGGCGAAACCGCGGACCCAGGTATTCGGACTGAACTGGGCGTGGACCCCGAATTCCCGCTGGGTCAACGATGCCCGGTTCAGCTACAACCGCTTCTATGAAGCGATTCAACCGGGGGACATTAATGTAAGCCCGGCTGCCTATGGCCTGAACACGGGTGTGACGGATCCCCGCCTGTTCGGTTTCCCCCGCATCAATCCCAGCGAGGCCATTTCCGATTCCATGGGTGGAAACGCAGGTTGGCCGCTGGACACGATTCCCACGCGGACCGACAATTTTTCCGACACCGTGGTCTACTCGGCAGGCCGAAGCAACCTCCGTTTCGGGGGCGAATTCCGGCGCGGCGATGTGAATTATTTTCGCGCCACAGATGGCCGCGGCGTGGTGAAGTTCGACACGCTGGAAGACTTTGTGATTGGGCAGCCCTACGAATGGCTCAAGCTTTACGGAAATCCGGCGCGGAATCTCAGTCTGAAGTCCTTCGGCCTGTTCCTGCAGGACGATTATCGAGTCAGGCCGCGCCTGACCTTAAACCTTGGCGTGCGCTACGACGTCACTTATCCCATCCGGGACTCCAACAATCAACTGGCGAATTACGATCCCAGCAGAGGGCTGGTGCAGGTGGGGCAGGGGATCAGTTCTCCGTATCCGACCCGCTACAACAATATTTCACCGCGGGTGGGTTTCGCCTTCGACGTCTTCGGCACGGGCAAGACCGTATTGCGCGCGGGCTCGGGGTTGATTTTTGAGCAGCCCTCGATCCGTACTTTTGCCTTCAGTGGGGGCGGGCTGAACCTGAACCCTACCGGCATACCGAAAATGGACCTCAGCGGCAACGTGATTGCCCCCAACGGGACGATCAACTCGTTCCTGGTGGACTCGACCGATATTAATTCAGGTGATCCGACGTCCCTGAATTGGAGCACAACCGGCGGGCCGATTTTTCCGCTTTCGGCGGGCCAATCCTGCGCGCCCACGAGTCAGTGCAGCGTTTTTGCGGTGAATCAGCACCTGAAAACGCCTTATGTGCTCAATTGGAATCTGAACCTGCAGCAGATGCTCACGCCGAGCACGGTCCTCCAGATCGCCTACGTCGCCAATCACGGGATCGATCTGTTTAGCGTGACGGACATCAATCAGAACAATCCGGCTTACGATCAGGGGGTAATATCCTCGATTGCCTCGGGCACCTATCCTCCTGTGGCGGATCACATGAGCGGACGCCCGCTGTACACCAGCTGCCCTCAGGCGCAGGCCTTGGGCGGACCGTGCTTTCCCTATCTCGGCTACTTCAATTACCTCAGCAACCAGTCCAATTCGATCTACCATTCGCTGCAGGTGACGCTCACCCGGAAGTACTCCAACGGCCTTTATCTGCTTGCCGGCTACACCTATGCACACGCCATTGATACGGCGACCAGCAATCTTGCCGGCGTTCCGCAGAACAGCCTGAATTACGCGGCCGAGCGCGGCAATGGCGACTACGACATTCGCCACCGGCTGACTCTTTCAGCGAGCTACGCTTTTCCGTCGAGGAAGTCCAAGTTCCAGATGCTCGAGGGCTGGCAGGTAACCAGCATCGCGACCCTGGAAGGCAGCGAACCCTACACCCTCTTCGATGGAGGAGACGATATCAGCCTCACGGGTGAATACAACGATCGCTGGAACATGGTGGGCAATCCGGCCAATATTCACTGGTCGGCGACCACGCCTATACCTTATTTCTCGGCGGATTCAAATCCGGCCTGTGCGGCGCAGGCGACTACTCCCGCCTTGTTGGCCTCGTTGCAATACAACGGCTGCTATGCGCAGAACGGGACGCTGATCACTCCGCCAGCCTTCGGCACTTTCGGCAACATGGGCCGGAACATTTTCCGCGGTCCGTCATTCAGGAATTGGGATTTTGGGGTGGCGAAGCTTTGGCGGCTGGGCGAGAGGGTGAAACTTCAGTTTCGCGGCGAGTTCTTTAACCTGTTGAATCATCCGAATTTCGACCTGTTCTCGCTCAACAACGATCTCTTCTCTCCCAGTCGGGTTGGGACTGTCGTTTATACGCCGGACCTGGGCTATGCTTCGAATCCGGTGCTCGGTACCGGCGGGTCGCGGCATATCCAGTTGGGGCTGAAAATCATCTGGTAAAAGTTCTCACCAGCGGCCGACTGGCGTAAAGGCGGCCGTTTGATTTCTGATTCTCACATAGCTGTTCGCGCGCAAGGGCGGTCCCGCAGGGGGTGAAGCCCAGATTCCATTGGGTCCGGCTGCGGCGCGGCTGGAAGCCGCCCCCCTTCAAAGCCATTTGTGAAACCTGTTCTTCTCATTCGGAAAGTCTGTTGGGGCAGTGGAGTTGGCGAGGAGCCGGGCTGCGCCCGGCCGACAGCCGAGGGCGGCTGTCGCCACATGAGTCTTTCCTACTGAGTGACCTTTTCCACAAGAAAATCCGCGACTGGCGCGGGGTGCAAGCGAAATCTCAGCGAAAGAATGGCGAAAGAACCAGAGGCGTAAACGCAATTGCTTGTGGTCGTCTTTCTGGTTAACCACAAGAGGTCGTAGTTTCGGAAGGTCATGTCCAGGTGGGACTCTAACCTATCAGTTTCTGCTTGACAATAAACGACTTACGGCTAAGATGTGGTACAAAGTGGTATGAAGTGGTCAACGACGTTGGGTTCGTGGGAGTCAGGAGCTGGTAAAGAGGAGCCGGTGGGAAACCGACCCGAAAGCACGACAAACAGCCCGAACCGCCCGAGTTTGACCGAACTTTGCGCCGCTTTTACCTCCCTCGTTGCTGTCGTAATGGTTCATGTAGTGGCTCATAAGGATGCGCGCCAAACGCGCGATTTTGCATTCGCGCCAAGAACGCGCGAATGTTCGCGCAGCGCACCCAGATCCTTCGGACGCAAAAGCAGCGTCCTCAGGATGACAGAGAAAGAACATGTTTCGCGGCAATCATCCAACTCGGGTCGACGAAAAGGGACGGCTCAAGGTCCCTGCCGAGTTCAAGCGGGTGATCGACGAGAAATACGGTCAACAATTCTACATCACCAGCATCGATGGGAAGGTTGCTCAAGTGTATCCCTTCGAGGAATGGGAGCGGATCGAGCAGAAGCTGGCCGGGCTCTCCAACTTCAATCCTACGAAGAAGAAGTTTCTGGACCGGGCGAACTACTACGGGCAGCAGGTGGAAATGGATGGGCAGGGACGGCTGCTGCTGCCGCAGCTACTGCGCGAGGCGGCGCAGATCAAGGGCGAAGTAGCGGTTCTGGGCAACCTGACGTTCTTGATCGTGAGGAACCTGGAGCTGTTCAAGAAAGAGATCGAGGAAGAAAAGTTCACGCCTGACGATGAGAAGACGCTCGACGAACTGGGCATCTAGTGGGCGAGGGTTCAACAGACACCCCTCAGGGGGTTGGGCATGGTGGCAGGGAAGTTGGCCATGTTCCGGTTCTTTTAAAAGAAGCGATCGACTTTTTAAACGTGCGGCGTGGCGGGACCTATATCGACGCCACGGTGGGCCTGGGCGGACACAGTTACGAAATCGCAAGACGCCTCGGCGCACCGGGACATTTGATTGGGCTCGATAAGGATCCGGCGGCGCTGGAAATCGCGGGCTCCAGGCTTCGGCCTTCGGGCTTCGGCGAAGCGGACTGGCCGAGCATCGAGTTGAGGCAAGCGTCATTTGCAAGCTTGGCCGAAGCCCGAAGCCCGATAGCCGACGGCCTGTTGGCCGACATCGGGCTGAGCAGTCTGCAACTCAACAATGCCGCGCGTGGATTCAGTTTTCAGGCGGAAGGGCCGCTCGACATGCGGATGGACCCGCGGAGTGAGCGTACCGCCGAACAAGTGGTAAACCACCTCGACGAGCGACAGCTTGCCGATGTGATTTACGAATTCGGAGAGGAAAGGAGGTCGCGGAGAATCGCCAGAGCCATTGTCCGGTCGCGGCCGATACGATCTACCGCGCATCTTGCGGATGTCATATCAGCCGCGGCCCGGCCAATGAATTCTGAACAGAGGCGAATTCATCCCGCGACGCGAACCTTTCAGGCTCTTCGAATCTTCGTAAACCGCGAACTGGACGATCTGCGGGCGCTGCTGGAAGCGGCGCCCCGGATTCTGAAGCCAGGTGGGCGCGTGGTGGTGATCAGTTTTCACTCGCTGGAGGATCGCATCGTAAAGGATGCCTTCCGCGAGGGCGCGATGAAGGACAAGTACTTCCGGATACTGACCAAGAAGCCGGTGACGGCATCGGAAGAAGAGAGCGATCGCAATCCGCGGGCCCGGAGCGCGAAGTTGCGGGCGGCGGAAAGAATTTAGAAGCGGACCTCGGGGGAAGTCAAAGGCTTCACCACAGAGGGCACAGAGGGCACAGAGGGCACAGAGGACACAGAGTTTTGCTCCGGAAAACCTGCCGGAGTCCCCGGCATAGCTGTAGCAGGCGTGCCGGGCCTAAAGGTTCTGAACGAAGGTGTTCGGAAAAGAAGCGGACAAAGATCCGCAGGATGGCCTTCAGGCTTCGGCCTTCGGGCTACGGCGACGACACAAGAAAGGCCGAAGCCCGAAAGCTGAAGGCGGAAGCCGGGTTTCAAGGGGTTCCGTGGTAGGAATCCAAAATGAGGCTGGGAAATGTACACGGGAACATTGATCAAAGATCTGATGGCAGCGGTGGAGCGGGCGGAGCAGAGGGCAGCGCAAAAAGCGCGCCGTCAGGATTGCGCCGTCGAAATGGAATTGCAGATGCTGGAGGCGATGTACAGCCAGCCGCTGCAAACTCAACGGGCTATGGCAGGGGCGGCATAAATGGCGGCAGCGGCGGCGGCAATTCGAAGCACTGCAGCGGTGGCGCGGCGGAAAGCCTTCTGGACAGGAACGCCGGAAATTTATTTCGCCAAGCCCATCGACAACTCACGGCTGCTGAAGGTGGAAGATCCGCGGCGTAATCGCGAGATGAAGCAGTTTGGCACGGCGCTGGCCGTGCTGTTCCTGCTGGTCTTTACTTATGCGTGGCAGCATTTCAAGGCGATTGAATACGGCTACCAGATCGAGTCGGCGAAGCGCGAGCTGAGCGGGTTGACCGAGATGAACCGGGCGCTGCGGCTCGAAGATGCGTCGCTGCGCGATCCGGAGCGCATTGATGTGATCGCCCGGAGCATGGGGTTGGTGCCGCCCGAACCGGGCCAGATCATCCGCATGGATAGCGCTGCGGCGGATGGCAGCGGGCCGGTGGTGGCCAGCGCCGAGCCGGTGCTGATGATGGCGGGGCAGTAGGGTAGCGGGAGCAGCCGAGCTTTGCTCGGCACGACAGCCGAGGGCGGCTGTCGCCACATGAGTTATCTGGCGGACTGCCTTAACGGCGGGCCGCCATGTTTGTCTGCGAGCAGCATTCAGCGGTCAGCATTCAGCATTTTAGCCCTGACGTTTCTTGCCAGCCTGCAAGAATGCGGATGGCTGAATGCTAAGTGCTAAGTGCTGAATACGAAGGGCAACCGAGTCTCCCATGGCAGATAATTCCACCCTCGGCAAGAACTCCCGGCTCTACCTGCTGGGCGCCATGCTCTTCTTGTGGTGCGCGGCGATTTGCGGGCGGCTGGTCTACCTGCAGATCTTCAGCTACGGCAAATTCGTAAAGCAGCAGGAACACCAGCAGCAGCGCGCGATTCCGCTTTCCGCGAAGCGCGGCGTGATCTATGACCGGGCGGGACACGAACTGGCGATGTCGGTGCTGGTGGATTCGGCGTTCGCCGTGCCCAGCGAAGTCAAGGATCTGCCGACTGCCGTTTCTCTCATCACGCGCATCACCGGCGAGGACCACCGCGTGGTTCTGGCCGATTGCCAAACCCACAAGACGTTCTGCTGGGTGGCGCGCAAGGCCGACGACGAGACCATCGAGCGCATCCAGTCGCTGCACCTGCAAGGGATCCATTTCCAGAAGGAGCCGAAGCGTTTCTATCCGGCGCGCGATCTGGCGGCGCAGGTGGTGGGAACCGTCGGCATGGAAGACTCCGGACAGAGCGGCATCGAGCATGAGTTTGACGATCAGCTGCGCGGCCGGCCGGGGAAGATGTCGATCTCGGTCGACGCGCGCAAGCAATGGTTCTCGGACGTGGAGCAGCAGCCGGAGCCGGGCGAGAACCTGGTTCTGACCATCGACAAGAATATTCAGTACGTCGCCGAAAAAGAGTTGGACCAGGCGATTCATGACACGAAGGCGATTGCGGGCACGGTGATCGTGGAGAATCCGCACACGGGGGAGATTCTGGCGCTGGCCAACCGGCCCACATTCAATCCGAACCGGCGAAAAGAGGTCACGCCGGAGACGCAGACCAACCGCGCCGTGAGCTATGTGTACGAGCCCGGGTCGACGTTCAAGCTGGTGACGATTTCGGCGGCGCTGGAAGAAAAAATCACGAATCCGGACGAAGTGTTCGACTGCCAGATGGGCGCGATTGTCTACAACGGCATGCGCATCCGCGACTCGAAGCCGCACGGGCTGCTGCCGGTGTGGGGCGTGCTGGCGGAGTCGAGCGACGTGGGGGCGATCAAGATTGCGCTGCGCCTGGGCGAAGACCGCTTCTACAAGTACATTCGCGCCTATGGATTTGGTCAGCAGACCGGCATCGAGCTGCCCGGCGAGACGCGCGGGCTGACCAAGCCGGTGAGTCGCTGGTCGAAGGTTTCGATTGCGGCGATTTCGATGGGGCAGGAGATTGGGATTTCACCGCTGCAGTTGGCGGGCCTGGTCTCGACCTTTGCCAACGATGGCGTGTGGGTGGCTCCGCGCATCCTGGCCGGGACCGTGCAACCCCAGGGCACACCGCAGATGGTGACGTTTCATCCGGGGAACTCGCGACGGGTAATTTCTTCCTTCACCGCGGCGGAGATGCGCTCGATGATGCAGAAAGTGGTGCTCGAAGGCACCGGGCGCAAGGCGATTCTCGAAGGATATTCGGCCGCCGGAAAAACGGGGACGGCGCAAAAGGTGGATCCGGCGACGGGCGCGTATTCGAAGACGAAATATATCGGGTCGTTTGCGGGATTCGCACCGGTGAACAATCCGCAGATTGTGGTGGCGGTGATCCTGGATTCGGCGGTGGGACTGCACCAGGGCGGCCAGGTGTCGGCGCCGGTGTTCAAGCGAATTTCGCAGCAGGTGCTGGAATACATGCATGTGCCCCACGATCTGCCGCTCGCGCCGCAGCATCAGCTGCTGCTGGCGGCGGCCAGGACGAAAGAGAAGGATTTAGAAGAAGGGACGCCGGACCATCCGGGTGAGCCGCTGGAGACGGCGGAGGTGAGTGGGGCCTCGACGGAGGTGGTGGGAAAACCAACGGGCGCACCGGTCGCGGGCGAGGGCGCCCGCGCCACATCAGCAGGACATGTTGTGCAGGCAGCGATTCGGGAGAGCGAGCCGGGATCAAACGCTCCGGCTGCCGATGGGAGCCTGGGTCAGGAGGCGGCTCAGAATTTGAGCGCGGCCGATGCAGCCACCGCACAACCCAAGTTACCGGCGACAGGAACTGTAGTTCTGGACGTCGAGCAGGGTGGAATCGAAGTGCCGTCGTTCCTGGGCAAAACCGTACGCAGCGCGGTGGAGGCCGCCCAGGATGCCGGACTCGAACTCGAAGCTGTGGGCAGCGGCGTGGCGCGGCAGCAGTCTCCAGCAGCAGGAACACACTTGGCTGCGGGGTCGCGGGTGACGGTGCAGTTCGGACGGTAACAAACAAGTTCTCCACCACAGAGGGCACAGGGTTCCACAGAGGAATTCCAGGGCTTTTTGCTCCCTGTTCATTTTTCTCTGTGAGACCCTGTGTCCGCTGTGGTGAGACATCCTTCGGTTTGACCCGCTGAAAAACCACGTGGTACGGTTATCAGTCACACCATCCCAGCAGGCCCGCCGCTGCGCTGATTGAGGTCTTGCTTGTCCGCTGTTGAGGCGACCACGCACGAAACTCCCAACACTCCCGCCGTGCGCAAGACTGCGCTGAACGCCGTCCATCGCCAGATGGGCGCGAAGATGGTGGAGTTCAATGGCTGGGACATGCCGGTGGAATATCCCGCGGCCATCGGCTGCGGAATCATCAACGAGCACATGGCGGTGCGCACGGGCGTGGGCATCTTCGACGTCAGCCACATGGGCGATATTCGCCTGGCGGGTCCGCAGGCGCTGGCGGCGGTGCAGCATATCTCAATGAATGACGCGTCGCGGCTGGCGCTGGGGCAGGCGCAGTATTCGGCGCTGCTTTATCCCGAGGGGACGTTCGTGGACGATGTGATCGTTCACCGGCTGGCCGAGGACGACTATCTGCTCGTGATCAACGCCGGCACGCGCGAGAAAGATTTCAACTGGGTGCGCGAGAACACGCGGCAGTTTGACTGCGCGGTGGAGAACCTTTCGGACGATTTCACACAGATCGCCATCCAAGGGCCGAAGGGCGTGGATCTGCTGCAGAAGCTGACGGATGCGGATTTGAGCGCGGTGAAGTTTTATTGGGTGACGCGGGGCACGGTGTGCGGCATCAAGAATGTGCTGATGGGGCGCACCGGATATACGGCGGAAGACGGCTTCGAGATTTACATTCCTGCGGACGAAGTGACGAGTGCGCGCGTGTGGCATGAGATTCTGGCAGCGGGCAAGGAATTCGGCGTTCTCCCCTGCGGTCTTGGTGCGCGCAATACTTTGCGCCTCGAAGGCAAGCTGCCGCTCTACGGCCACGAGATTTCCGATACGATCAATGTCTGGGAAGCGGGGCTCGACCGCTTCTGCAAGATGGAGAAGGTGGAGTTCGTCGGGCGGGCTGCGCTGGAGAAAGCTCGGGATTCCGGAGTGAAGCGGACTCTGGTGGGACTGGAGATGAGCGAACGGGGCATCGCGCGCGATGGGTATAAGGTACTGGACAACAGCGGGCGCGAGATCGGATATGTCACGAGCGGCTCTCCGGCGCCGTTTTTGAAAAAGAATATTGCGCTGGCCTACGTGCCGGTGGAGTTGGCGGCGGTGGGAACGGCGGTGAAAGTAGAGATTCGCGGGCAGGGCGTGGGGGCGGTAGTGGTTGCGACGCCGTTTTACAAGCGGCCGAAGAAGAAGTGATGTTTGGAGACTCAAATCGTGCGGATTTCCTTGTCGGCCCGTGGCGGTGTCGACATGCCCGGCGTCCTTCGACTCCGCATTCCCTTTCACGTTGCGAAAGCGAAACGCTCGGCTCAGGATGACAGCTTGGTTGCGAAAAGGACAAGTTCGGGAATCTGAGGGAAGGACGAATGAGCTATCCAACAGATCGCAAATATACGAAAGAGCATGAGTGGATCCAGGCGAGCGGGAATTCGGCGACGGTCGGCATCACCGACTACGCCCAGCAGTCTCTGGGAGACATTGTGTTCGTCGAGGTGCCCAAAGTGGGCGCGGAACTGGCGGCCGGCAAGACTTTTGGCACGGTCGAGTCGGTGAAGGCGGTGTCGGATCTGTATGCTCCAGCTTCGGGGACGGTGACTGAGGTCAATGGCGCCCTGGCCACAGCGCCCGAGAATGTGAACAAAGATCCGCATGGCTCGTGGATGATCAAGATGACATTGAAGAACGCGGGCGAGCTGGATGCGCTGCTCTCGGCCGCCGACTATGAGAAGTTCGTGGCGGAAGAGGCGGGGCATTGAAGAATTGCCGATTGGCAATTTCCAATTGCGGGATGGGCGGCGGTTTGCAATTGTCATTCGGCGATCGGCAATCGAAAACCACGTGATTCTGGACACTGCTCGACCATCGGATGAGTGTCACAATCCAAGCGACCATCAATAACATCTAATCAATCTCCTATGCGCTACTTACCGAAATCTCCTGCCGATCGCGAAGCCATGCTGAAGGCGATTGGCTTGCGCTCGGTGGACGAGCTGTTTGCGCCGATTCCGGCGGAATACCGGCTGGATCGCGACCTGAAGATTCCGCGGCAGATGGCGGAGTCGGAAATTGTCGACTACTTCCGCCAACGTTCGCGGGAAAACGGTGAAGGCTATATCAGTTTCCTGGGTGCGGGCGCGTACTCGCATTACCGCCCCGTCATTATTGATTCGCTGATCTCGCGCGGCGAGTTCCTCACCGCATATACACCGTACCAGGCGGAGATTTCGCAGGGCACGCTGCAATCGATTTTCGAATTTCAGACCATGATCTGCGAGCTGACCGGCCTGGAAGTGGCCAACGCCTCCATGTATGACGGGTCGACGGCAGCGGCTGAGGCGGTGATGATGGCGGTGCGGCTGACGGGTCGGCGGCGAGTGGTGGTGGCGCGCAGCCTGCATCCGGAGTATCGCGAGGTGCTGGCGACTTACGCGACGCATCAGGGCATGCCACTGGCGGTGGTGGGTTTCGGCGCTGACGGGCGGGTGAGCCTGAAGGAGATCGAGAAATCGATTACGGCCGAGACGGCGGCAGTGCTGATCCAGTCGCCGAACTTCTTTGGCACGATTGAAGATGTGGCGGCGATTGCGGAGATTGCGCACAAGAATGGCGCGATGCTGGTGGTCTCGATTGCCGAGGCCGTGTCGCTCGGGATTGTGGAGCCACCGCGGCAAGCCGACGTCATTGCGATGGAAGCGCAGTCGTTTGGTGTGCCCATCGGATTCGGGGGGCCGTACTGCGGCGTAATTGCGACGCGCGAGAAATACGTGCGACAGATGCCGGGGCGGCTGGTAGGACAGACCGTCGACAAGCAGGGGAAGCGGGGGTTCGTGCTGACGCTGGCCACGCGCGAGCAGCACATCCGGCGGGAAAAGGCGACGTCGAATATCTGCACCAACCAGGCTCTGGTGGCGCTGATGGTGAACATTTTCATGACCGTGTACGGCAAGGTTGGGTTGAAAGAATTGGCCAAACAGAATTTGGCTAAGACGGCCTACGCGGCGGGGCAATTCGCCAAGCACGGCAAAGTGCTGTTTGGCGCGGCGCCGCGGTTCAATGAGTTTGTAGTAGAGACCAGCGAGGATCCCTATGCGATCAACAGCCGGCTGCTGGGGCACAAGATGGTCGGAGGGTTGCCGCTGAAGAAGTTTTATCCCGAACTGGGGAATGCGGCGCTGTGGTGCTGCACCGAACTAACTACGCGATCTGCGATTGATACGGCCGTGGGGCTGGTGGCTGAGAGCCAGCGCTCGGTGCGATCGGCCAAGGCAGAAGATGTGGAGGAGGTGGCGCGATGAAGCACATGACACGCAAAGCCACCCGCCACGTCAGTCAGAACGAAGGGCTGATCTTCGAGAAGTCGTCGGCGGGGAAAGCCGCGTGGAAGCTGCCGCCGCTAGACGTGCCCGACGTGGATGCGGCTGCACTGCTTGGTGCCGCCGAAAGGAAAGACCTGGGCAACATGCCCGAGGTCAGCGAGATCGAGATCATTCGCCATTTCACGCGGCTTTCGACGTGGAACTACGCGATTGATCTGGGCATGTATCCCCTGGGCTCGTGCACCATGAAGTACAACCCGCGCGTGAATGAAGCGGTGGCGCGGGTGGAGGGGATCGCGAATGGGCATCCTTACCAGCCGGAGAAGATTTCACAGGGCGCGCTGCACATTCTGAAAACGCTGAGCGAGTACCTCATCGAAATTACCGAGATGGATGCGATCACACTGCAGCCCGCGGCTGGCGCGCACGGCGAGATGACCGGGTTGCTGATAGTTCGTGCGTATCACCAGGCGCAGGGAAATGCGCGGAAGAAAATTCTGATTCCGGACTCGGCGCATGGGACGAATCCGGCGACGGCGGCCATGGTGAACTATGCCGTGGAAAATTTGAAATCAGATTCCCGCGGCATGGTGGACATCGGCGCACTGGAAGCGCAGATGAGCGAGGACGTTGCCGCGCTGATGCTCACTAATCCCAACACGCTGGGAGTGTTCGAGCAGGACATCCACAAGATTGCCGACATTCTTCACGCCAAGGGCGGCCTACTTTACATGGACGGCGCCAACATGAACGCGCTGGTGGGCAAGGCGCGGCCCGGCGACTTCGGTGTCGACCTGATGCACCTCAACCTGCACAAGACCTTTTCCACGCCACATGGCGGTGGCGGGCCGGGATCGGGGCCGGTGGCGGTCAAGAAGGCGCTGGAGCCGTTTCTGCCGACGCCGGTGGTGATCACCAAGCCTGACGGCACGCTGGGTTTCGACTACAACCGGCCGCAGTCGGTCGGGCGTGTGCGGGCGTTTTACGGAAACTTCGGAATGTTCGTGCGCGCGCTGGCCTACATTCAGGCGAACGGCCCTGACGGTCTTCGTCAAACCACCGAAGACGCCGTGCTCAACGCCAACTACATCCGCAAAGGGCTCGAGGGTGTCTACGATCTGCCGTATTCCACGCCGACCATGCACGAAGTTGTCTTCAGCGACAAGGTGCAGGCAAAAAAGCGCGTGCGCACGATGGACATTGCCAAGCGGCTGATCGACTACGGATTTCATCCCTATACGACGGCGTTTCCGTTGATTGTTTCGGGCGCGCTGATGATTGAGCCCACCGAGAGCGAGTCGAAAGAAGAGATGGACCTGTTCATCGAGGCGATGAAATCGATCGCTGAAGAAGTGGAAGAAGATCCACAGACCGTACTCGACGCGCCGCACTCCACGCGGGTTTCGAGGTTGGACGAGACGGCCGCGGCCCGGAAACCTGTTTTGCGCTGGAAGCCGACTGGTTAATTGCTGATTGTTGATTTCTGATTGTTGATTGGAAACCCGGGTCCAGGTGTGCAGATTTTCAATCAACAATCAGCAATCACAAAATCAACAATTCTCGCCGACGCAAAGCCTGCCCTTGTCACCGGATCAGACCAGGCGCGCAGTCAAAAGTGTCGCCTTAGAGCGAAAAGTCCTGACCTTCGGTTAGCTCTTCTTCCCGGTCACCGCGAAAAATGCGGCTGCTTCCTGCTCAACGTGCTTGCTGCCACAATGCGGGCACTTGGGAACCTGCTCGTCGTGCTCGTGCAGAGTGAGGACCGTTTCGAAGGGTTTATGGCAATCGAGGCAAACGTAATCGTATACGGGCATGGGAACCTCCCGTGGAAAATGCCGTTGGGAGGATTATACGCGGAACCGAATTGTTGATTGCTGATTTTTGATTGTTGATTGGGAAGCGCCCTGACGCGTGCGCTCGAGCAAAAAGGGGTTCCAATCAACAATCAGTAAATCAACAATCAACAATTGCCCCGAGAAGTCCGCACGCGCTATTTCGCGGAAACGTCCACCGAGGCGCGCGTGGTCTCCCAGTCGATGTGCAGCGTGCAGCCGCTCCCTGCCTTGTCATAGGCAATGGTGAAGTTTTCCACCGGCGATGGCAGCTTGGAAACCCTCATGTCTACGCGGGCCAGTTCATCGCTCTCATATTTGTAAGGGATGCCCCACTCGCCTGTCTTCTTGTTAACGATCAGCGTCCACTTGTCGGCAGCCGGAACGGTAAAGATGGTGTACTTGCCCGCGGGCACGGTCTTGCCGCCGACCACCACATCGGCGCTGGTGACAAACGTCGTGGCCTCGTTGGCCCCGGTGCGCCAGACCTCGCCGAAGGGCACCAGCTCCCCGTAAATCTTGCGCCCTTTCATGCGCGGGCTGGAATAGTCGGTCTTGATAGTTTTTCCGGCGCCGAGGTCGCAGGTAGCGGAGGCGGCGGGACTGGGGCGGCCGCTTTGGCAGGAAGCGGCGAGGGTGAGGGCGAACATCAGATAGGTAAAAAAGGCGATTCGCTTTTGCATGGTTTCTCCTGAAAGACGTATTGAGCAATTAGCAGCTGGCATTCGGCCATTGGGCAGGTCGCGCTAGCCTTGGCAAGTGTTGAGTGCCGAGTGCCGGGTGCCGATTGCCAATTGTCAATTGCTAATCCCTTTGACGTATGGACGAAGCGGCGGAAAGCAGCGCAGCGATTATGCGCTCCCTGTCGGCTAAGTTACAATCGTCCGATGCCGGTATTCGAGGAAAAACACGAAGAACTGGAACACTACGAGACCATGATGGGCGTGGCGCGCGGACGGCTGGCCGTCACCATGGACACGATCACCGACGCCATGGCTCTGGTCGGGCAGCACGGAGTCTATTGCCAGAGCCAGCGCTGGCCGGGCAAGCCGGTGATGGACATCCAGATCATCATGAAGAGCTTGACTGACGCGAAGGAGCTGATCCAGAGCGTGATGGAAGAACTGAAAAAGAATCCCTGATCGATGAGCCGGTATCTATAGCTTCGGCGTCGCCGCTGTAAATTCCTCAGGAGAGAATTCATGCCAGTGAAGAAAACGCCGGTGATTCTTGCGCTTACGCTGTTGTGCCTGGCTACTGTTTCGATGCCGGCGCAGACCGCCCCCACGACCTTAACTCCCCAGGAGCGGGAAGCCGCGCTCAAGCAATTTCAAACCAGCCGTGACAACTTTCTGAAGTCCATTGCCGGACTTTCCCAGAAGCAGTGGACCTTCAAACCCGCGCCCGACCGCTGGTCCGTGGCCGAGGTCGCCGAGCACATCACGGTTTCCGAGTCGGTGTTATCCGGCTTCGTGGAAAAGCAACTCATGCAGTCCCCGGCGACTCCCGACAAGCGCGATCAGGTGAAGGGGAAAGATGACATCGTCCTGCAAAAGGTGCCGGATCGCAGCCATAAGGCGCAGGCGCCGGAATTTCTGCGTCCGACGGGCCGCTGGGGCACCGAGGCCGATCTGGCCAAAGCATTCGAAGACAGCCGCGCGGCCACCATGGACTACATTCGGACCACCAACGACGACTTGCGCGACCACTTCCTGGAGCATCCGGCGATGGGTCTGCTGGATGGCTACCAGTGGCTGCTGTTGATCTCGGCCCACAGCGCACGGCACAGATCGAGGAAGTGAAGGCGGATCCGAACTTCCCGAAGGAGTGATGGCGGAATAAAGAGATTAACCACGAAGGACACGAAGTGCCTTGGGATTGCTTCTAACAGATAGCAGTTTTCTAAAGTGCGGAACAAATTCCCCGAACGCTGGCTCGAGCTGAAGGAATTTTCCCCAGCGAGCGGCCGCCCTCTAGGTATCCGCCGTTGGAAGCTACTTTCTTGGCCTGGTGGCTGTGCGCTTTGAATTTCTGGACTGTTTCCCCTCTGGTTTAGCGGTTATCTGCGGCTTGGGCGTCCAGAACTCCGGATCGCCCGCCGCAAACTCTTTGGATACGTGTGACTTTTCGGGATTGATGGAATAAAGATTGGTCTCCGTCCCGGCGTACGCTTCGCGCGCAATCTGCTGCATGCGCTCCACAGCTTCGCCTTCCGCTGCGTCCAAACTTTCGCGGCTCTTCAGCAAATCATCGTTTTGTCCCAGAGCTTTCATTGGCACGAAAGCCAGGAACGTGGGCGAAGGCATCCCTAGATCTACCTGATACACCACCCATGGCAAATCCGATTCCGTTTTTTCATAAGCCGCGCTGAGGTTCTGAAACGCTTCGGCGAACTTGTTCTCGCGGCCAGGATGCAGCCGCACTTCGAGAACGCGCAAGAACCGGGCCTTCGATAGGTCAATGCGATTCGCGCGGTAGCTCAAGTCGTCTCGCCGCACGGCGATCACCGTTCGCTGGCTCGCCAGAGCGGCGTTAATCTGCGCTTGCAGTCGTCCTAGCTCCGGGTGAGTCGCGTAGATAGGGCCCCACTCGGCAACAGGTTTTTCCAATTGCGCAAACGAATCGAATGGATCGAACGACAGCACTTCTGGCTCGCCGGTGACCGATTCAAGCACGATCCACGAATTCGGAACCGCCAGCTCTTGGCAAGCGCGCGCTGCGGCGATTTCCCACTTGTCGCGGTCGCTTCCCTTGTCGAACGAAAATCTCTGATACACCAATACAAGCAATTTCGGCGGAGCGGTCTCCGATTCTACCGATTCTTTCGTCTGCCCTCCTACAACACTTGCGGTAGTCAACATCAATGCTGCCGCAGCAGCAATCAAGTTCGCGATCATCATGATTGTTTATGTCTCCTGTACCGCGAAGGACATCTGTCGCACCTTCGTGGTTGTTGCCCTTACGGTTTTACAATCACCATCACGATGCCGTGCGAGGCCACGGGTGCGGAAAATTTCCCGGTGAACTTGCCTAGGTCTTTGTGCTGCCACAAATCGCGCACTGCAGCACTGAGGTGGCTAGGATAGCCCAGCTCTTCCCAGTTCGCGGTAATTTCCTGCTCCGCACTGCCGCGATTCAGCAGAACCACGGCGCGGCTACCGTCTTTTAGCTGCTTCGCCCATACCTCCAGATCCCCGTTCTTCCCCACGCGTTCGCCTTCACGCCCGAGCGCATCCTGATCTACGGCGATCACTTCTTTGTTGGTAAGGATGTCGTGGATCTCGGGCCGCATGTCACGCAGATCATTGCCGGCGATCAGCGGCGCGGCGAGGATCGCCCACAGACTGAAGTGGGAGCGATACTCGATGTCGGTCATACCGCCGTTCCCCACTTCCAGCATGTCAGGATCGTTCCAATGGCCGGGCCCGGCGTAGGATGCCAATCCGACCTGCTGGTCCAGTATTCCCAGCACGCCGTACGCGCAGCAGCTGCCATCCGGCCATTTGGTTTTGGCTTCCCACTTGTCGCTGATATCGCCGGTGGTGCGCCACAAGTTGCCGCCGACTTCTTTCCCCCAGAGCCAGGGTTTGGCGGTGCCCCATTCGCAGATGCTCAACACGATGGCGCGACCGGAACCATCGAGCGCGGCGCGAATGTTGGCGTACGATGCCTTGGCGTCTTGCGTGGTGGTGTTGCACCAATCGTATTTCAGATAGTCAACGCCCCAGGCCGCGTATCGGATGGCGTCCTGATATTCGTGGCCGAGGCCGCCGGGGCGTCCGGCGCAGGTCTTCGAGCCGGCGTCGGAGTAGAGGCCAAACTTCAGTCCGAGCGAATGAATGTAGTCGCCGACCGCCTTCATGCCGTGCGGAAAGTTACGGGGGTCACCGATGATGTTGCCGCTCGCGTCGCGGCTCACCTGCCAGCAATCGTCGATGTTGACGTACTCGTAGCCGGCGTCCTTCATGCCGGACTTCACGATGGCGTCGGCCATGCTCTTGATCATGTCTTCACTGACGTTGCAGGCAAATTTGTTCCAGGAGTTCCAGCCCATGGGCGGCGTGAGAGCGAGATTCCTCGAAGGGCTGTTGTCTTCCTGCGCAACGAGAGCTGGGAACCAAAGCAGAACGCCGGCGATTGTAACCAAGACTTGCCTACTCTTTTTCATGGAAGGGTTGTATCAGAAATATCTCGACATTTACACCGGCACTGCTCTACCGCTAGGTCAGGGTTGTCGTCCCACTTTTTCGTCGAAGAATCTCGCCATCAATTCGAGGGCTTCTCTGGTTTCGGGCAGCTGGAAGTGATACCAGAAAGCGTGCGGCAGCGCCTCGAAGACGACGAGCTGTGCGTCATTGCCGGCGCGGAGCAAAGCACGTTGACAAATGGAAGTGCCACTAAGCAGGATGTCGCGCGTGCTGGTCACCAGCAGGCTGGGCGGCATTCCGTTCAGGTCGGCGAACAGAGGTGACAGGACCGGGTCTTTGCGACCCGTCTTGCCCACGTAGGCATCGTCCGGGAGATGATTCTGATAAGTTGGCTGTAGTTCGCCTGGAAACCCGTCCAGGGTGAAGAGTTGCCAGGAGTCTCCGGGTTGGCTAAAGTCCGCCAGCCCCGAAAAAATGCCCAGCGCCGCGGGCAGCGGGATTCCCAATTGCTTCAGGCGGACGGTCACTTCGCAGGTCAGGATGGCTCCTGCCGAAGTGCCGAAAATTCCGATGCTCTGCGCCTTGTAGGTTTTCAGAAGCTCCTTGTACACGGCAACGACGTCATCGACTGCGGCGGGGAAAGGATTCTCCGGAGCGAGACGGTAGTAGACCGAAACCACCTTGATCCTTGCCAGATTCGCAATCGGAACGCCTTCGATGAGCGAGCCGGAGTCAGAATTGAACCCTCCTCCGTGGAGGTTGATCAGCACGCGATTGCGATTCGCTTCCGGCGTCGCGAGTGGCGTAATAATGTCGCTGCGCACGCCGGCGATGGTCGTTTCCTCGATATTGACGGGATAAATCTTGCGAGCCTCGGCAGAATCTTGTGCGCGCCAGGCATCCGTGTTCGCTCGCCGTTCGGCCAGGGTCTCCGGTCCGGATTTCTTTTGCGTGAGTGATGCCAGCCATTTCTGTGCCTCAGGGCTGATCGTGGACGGCATCGGAATCACGCGCGTGAGGTGTGCGGTTCCGTCGGAATCGAAAGTGGCGGAATCTGCTTGCACAGGTGAAGGCGACTGAGCACCCAAAGACTGGGCGAGCGCGAATGCTGTGACGAGGGACAAAACTCTGGTTTTCATTGAGACATTTGTACCAGAGGGATCAGACGCTGGAAAGCGTGGGTGTTGACACTGGATTTGCGCAAATGAATTTGCGCCCTCTCATCCCGAGCGAAGCGAAGGACCTATGCCATTCGCGGCAGATTGCATAGGTCCCTTCGACAGGCTCAGGGCAGGCTCTTCGGCCCGCATAGAACGCCCACCTCAGGATGACAGGCTTCCGACCACGGGCAGTCGCGCACCGGGATCGAAGATTCCCTAGGGGATTGCGGAACTCAAGCAGATGGTCCCTAGCTCTTCCTCTACGCCAGCGTGTACTTTCCCCGCTCGATCACTTTCTGCGCAATCTGCTGGCGCAATTCGATGGTGTTGAACGGCTCGTACTTAGCCAGGCGGCGTAGGATGGCAAGCTGAGTGCGCATCATGTCGCCGTCGGCGACGGCCGCGATCACTTTCCTGGCGGCCGACTCGATTTTCTCCATCGCCTGCGATAGATAGACCCGGGTCATCGCGATGGGAAGAGCGGCGGCCGCCCCGCCTTTGGTTTCTGAGATCTTTTGCGCGCGCAGCACGGCCGATTCCATGGCGTAGCTTTCAATCGTCATGTCGGCGATCGCGCCCATGATCTCCTGCTGGTCCTGAATCGCCTGCATATATTTCTGCGTGGCGGCCCCGGCGGCGAACAGGCCGAGCTTCTTGGCTTGCGCGACCAGTTTGCGTTCGTCGGCGAGCACGCCTTCCAGGTCGTCGCTCGTGGAAGGTCCGGCGAGAACTTCGTCCATCAATTTCTTGATCGCCGGCATCAGCGGCAACTGGCCGCTCATCGCGCGCTTCAGCAGAAAGCCCGTGATGATGAGCCGGTTGATCTCGTTGGTGCCTTCAAAGATGCGGTTGATGCGGGCATCACGGTAGGCGCGCTCGGCGGGATACTCTTCGACGAAGCCGTAGCCGGCGTAGATCTGCAGGGTCTCGTCGACGATGTAGTCGATCATTTCCGAGCCCCAGACCTTGATGATCGAGCACTCGACGGCGTATTCCTCGATGGCCTTCCGGGTTTCTTTGATTGCGTCAGCGCCTGCCTTGTCGACATCGCCGAGGGCCACGTCCATCATGCCCACGGTGCGATAGACCAGCGATTCCCCGACGTAGAGCAACGCGGCCATGTTGGCGATTTTTTCGCGCACCAGTCCGAAATCGCCGATCACCTTGCCGAAAGCTTTGCGCTGCTTGGCATAGCTGATAGCGTTTTCCAGCGACACGCGGCCGCCGCCCACGCACATCGCGCCCAGCTTAAAGCGTCCGATATTCAGAATGTTGAAAGCGATCACGTGCCCCTTGCCGATGTCGCCCAGCAGATTCTCGGCCGGAACTTTGCAATCATTGAGGATGATCGGGCAGGTGGACGATCCACGGATTCCCATCTTGTGCTCTTCGCCGCCGATGGAGAAGCCGGGAAAAGTTTTCTCGACCAGGAACGCAGAGAACTTTTCGCCGTCGACTTTGGCAAAAACCGTGAACAGATCGGCGAAGCCGCCGTTGGTGATCCACATTTTCTCGCCGTTGAGGATGTAGTGTTTGCCGTCGGCGGACAAGACGGCGCGGGCGCGACAGTTCATGGCGTCGGACCCGGAAGTGGATTCGGATAGCGCATAAGCGCCGACGATCTCGCCGGCAGCCAGGCGCGGCAAATATTTCTTCTTCTGGTCTTCGGTGCCGAAATAGACGATGGGCAACATACCGATGCCGCTGTGCGCGCCCCAGGTGGTGGCGAAGCCGGCGTACTTCGCGATGTGGTCGGCGATGACGGCGGCAGTGACCTTGTCCATCTCAAGGCCGCCGTAGGCTTCGGGAATCTCCACCGAACTCAGGCCCAGTTCGCCCGCTTTCTTCAGCAGAGCGAGCGTCACGGAGAAATCCTTGTGCTCGATCTTTTCGACGTTGGGCAGGATTTCGTTGACCGCGAACTCTTCGGCAGTCTGGCCGATGAGCTGGTGCTGCTCGGTGAAGTCTTCGGGCGTGAACACGTCCTCGGGGCGGCATTCTTCGAGCAAGAAGCTGCCGCCGGAGATTCGGGCTTTGGGAATTGCAGTCGTCGTGGCCATAGATTAGTCCTCGAAACGAAAAATCCGGAACAAGCTACAAAGTTGAGAACATGCATATTCTAAATGCGCAGGCCGCGGGAATGATAGGCGGGGAAACGCCCCCGTTATTCCGTGTTTTGTACCCCAATTTGCCGAGGCAGCCAATTCGACCGCAGGTCGGATCCCTTCGGTTGCCCTCCGTCTGAGCAACCGAGAGGAGCGATCGTTATTGGCCGAAGTCCGCTAAAGCGACAGAGGATCAGCCAGCATCGCACGGCAGTTTACCGGAGCCTCGTTCATTAGCATCCTGTAGCGCTGGGTCGCTCCGTTGTAGTTCTGCGTGAGATCGATGCACTCCTGGCCGGAAGGATCGTTCGAGCACGCGGTCTGCATCTGTCCTTTGATGCCGCGCAATTCATTGGCTAGAGAGGCGCCTCTTGCGCTGATGGACGCACATTCCGTTGAGGAAACGCAGAATGCGCCATTCCAGTATTCGGTCGGCGGACATTGATGAGCAGAGAAGGCGCAGCCCGCGCCGTTCCAGTATTCACCCGGCTGGCACTGGTCGGAAGTCACGCGAGCGCTGGCGACACATCCACCGTTCTTCCCGCGAGTCTCTCCGGGAGGGCAAGCGCATGGCTTGTCCTTGCAGATGACGACGGGGCGTCGCAGGTCGCTCTCGGGGGGCATCGGCGACTTGGGGGCGGGTTCCTTGCACGGTCCGTCTTTGCAAATCGGGTGTCGCAGGTCCGATTTCGGCTCCTGCTCCTTTGCGGCTGGAGCTTCGCCGATGCGGGGCGACGGAACGATCCTGCCCTCTGTGCCGTGGACCTTTGGTTCCGGCATGACGCGCTCTGAAGTAGGTTCCGACGGCGGAGTAGCGGAGTGCGGGGCGGAGGGCTGCGAAACCGGCGATGGTGCGCTGGAAGCGTGGCTGCTCGCGGAACTCGGACTACTGACTGGCGACGGACTGCTCGACGGCGACGGACTGCTGGGGGCACTGCTGTGAACCGAACTCGCACTCGATCCCGCGCTCGACGAACTGCTGGCGGGAGCGGTGGGAGGAGAAGTGGGAGGCGGGCTGGAACTGCTCGAGGAAGAATGTTGGGCAAGAACAGCGGAGGAGAACAACAGGATTACTGCAACTGCCAGGCTGGAGAGCCGCATAATGCACCTCCTACCAACCACGGGTCGATTTTGCGTCTTACGTTACTTAGACTGGCCCGACATTCTCGAAGGTAGCGCTGAGCCGAGTAAAAGAAAGTAACGATTGTGTAAAGAACTGTGCACGCTACGGCGTGGTCAGAAGCACTCGTTCTTCAGTCGTTCGCAGGCCAAAGCGCGCCGCCGGCTGGCAGGTCGTATACCCGGCTGCGTGTGTGGAATCGGACCGCGGATCGTCGCGAGCCACCTTGTAGCTGCGCAGGGTGTAGCAGAGATTCTCGGTCTGCGACGCGTAATCCGGACCAATCGAGAGGATATGCGATTTCTTGTCCGGACTAACTGGGGAAGCGTGTGGCAGTACAAACTGGTTCAGCCGCGGGTGGTATTCGTCGATGTCAATGCGATCCAACGGATTGACCGCGTTCTGTTCAGTGTTCAGATTCTGCGAGAAAGGATAGGCACTATTAAGAAAACTGAGTGGTGAGAGCTCACTGGGACTCACGGCCGGATTTGTCTCAGCTAAAGACTGCGCCGTAGCGGGCAAGGTAATCGCTGCGATCAGCAGCGAAAAGAGCAAAAAGCGGGAGATTGACATTAGGGTTTCCTCCCTGCGACAAATTATATCTGCCCAACAGATTCGGAGACTAAGCAAAGGGCTAGCGCCCTTCCAGTTATTTAGGATGCCAATTGAGCCTTCCACGCCTTCCGCGTTAGTTCAGGTTCTCGAAAATGCCAGCGGCGCCCATGCCACCACCGACGCACATGGTGACCATGCCATAGCGTCCGCTGCGGCGTTTGAGTTCGCGGATGATGCTGGCGGTCAACTTGGCCCCGGTGCAACCTAAAGGATGTCCCAAAGCAATCGCGCCGCCGTTTGGGTTGACCTTCGTCGGATCCAGCCCCGCTTCTTTGATCACCGCCAGCGACTGTGCGGCGAAGGCTTCGTTCAACTCGATGACGTCAATGTTAGAGAGCTTCAGCCCGGCCATCTTCAGCGCCTTCGGAATCGCGAAGACCGGGCCGAGTCCCATTTCCTCGGGCTTGTATCCCGCGGTGGCGAAGGCAATGTATCGCGCCAGCGGCTTGATGCCTAGCGCCTTCGCGAGCTCGGCGGACATGACCACCGCGGCGGCCGCGCCGTCAGACATTTGCGAAGAATTCCCCGCGGTCACCGTGCCTTTCACGTGGAATGCGGGCTTCAGCGCGAGCAGGGCTTCGAGCGAAGTGTCGGCGCGCGGGCCTTCGTCGACTTTGAAGGCAATCTCCTGCCGCATGGGCTTCGATCCATTGGGGGTGGTAAAGCTCACGGGGACCGCGACGGTCTCGTCGGCGAACTTGCCGGCCTGGATCGCGGCCATTGCTTTCTGGTGGCTGTGCAGGGAGAACTCGTCGGCGGCTTCGCGCGTAATTCCCGCGCGTTGCGCCACGCGCTCGGCCGTGAGGCCCATGGAGAGATAGGCGTCAGGGTAGTGGTCGACGAGCCACGGGTTGGGCGAAATTTTGTGGCCGCCCATGGGGATCATTGACATGGACTCGGTGCCGCCGGCGACGATCGCTTCAGCGCCGCCGCTCATGATGCGCTCGGCCGCCATGGCAATGGCCTGCAATCCCGACGAACAGAAGCGGTTGATGGTGAGCGCCGAGATCTCGACCGGCAATCCGGCGCGCAGCGAAGCGATCCGCGCCACGTTCATCCCTTGTTCGGCCTCGGGCATGGCGCAGCCGAGGATGACGTCTTCTATTTCCTTGGGATCAAGTTGTGGCACCCGCTCCAGCGCGGCCTTGATGGCGACAGCGGCCAGTTCATCGGGGCGAGTAGCGCGAAGCGTGCCTTTGAAGGCGCGTCCCACGGGCGTGCGGACGGAAGAAGCAATGATGACTTCTCGCATAAGAAACTCCAGGAGTATTGTAGCGCTGCACAGGTCGTTGATGCTGCCCATTCGGCGCAGGCTTCGGCGCCGCTGTGGAGCCTCAGTGCGCGGGCGAGTAGAAAAAATAATCGGCGGTGTAACTGCTTTTCGTCTCGGCGTCTTTGTGAGACGCATCACAGCCCTCCGCTGGAGGCTTGCCACCGTGCGTGTGCACTCGCTGAATGGTCGTTACGTTGGCGAGCAGACCCTTTCCGGAATGGCTGACAACGTTCACCAGAAGCCAGGGAATTGAGTCTGGATCAAGAGAGTCCACATGAGCCGCGGCTTTGCCTGTGACTTCGCTGCCGTCCTTCAGCTTCCATGTCGGACCGGCGGAGTGCTGGCCGATGACCTTATCGTTGCGATCGCGAAGTTCGGCCTCGGGAGCCTTGAGGGTCCAGGTGAACTTGCCATCGGCCCCGGCCTGGCAAGTGTAGACTTGCGATCCTGAGCCGTGCGCGAACAGCACTACTTCTTCGCCTGCCGGAGCTTGAATCGCGTCCGGCACATCAGGAGCAGATTCTCGTGGCGGGGCGGTTTGTGCCCCTCCAAGGGCGCTCCCGGCCAAGGCCAAGCCGAGAATTGTGCAGCAAAAGTAGAATCGCGGCATGCACCGGATTCTAGCAGGCGAGCGCATCCGAAGGGTTGCGGCATTTCCGGATTTCAGACGCAAGCAAGCGCTGCAAGGACGATACCTCGTGCGGGATCCCACATTCAGCGCGGGTCTAAGCCTTGGCAAAGGGTGTCGCTGCCATTTCCACTGTTCGCAAAGGACGCGAAGAATGGGGCACCCGGGTTCGGGCTGAGACTACTGGATGGTTTCGCGCGAAACGCCAGACGCGCCCAGTAGTTTTGCGTTCAAGGATCCGCCCGCGAAGAGCATCTCCTCCAACGCGGAATCCACTTCATTCGCGGTCAGAGAACCATCCTTGCCGTCCTGGAGATTGAACTGGGCAGCACGCCGCATCAGTTCCTTGATGAAGGCTGCGCTCGCTCCCTTGGTTTTCTTTACCAGCGATTCGACCACCTCGTCAGAGAGCGGCAATCCGCAGGCGTAAAGACGGACAAGCTGACGGCGGCCCTGCTCGTCGGGCAAGGGGAATTCGATTGCCTGGTCGACGCGGCCAGGACGGGAGGCCAGCGCCGCCTCTAGCTGCTCAGGCCGGTTTGTAGTAAGCACAAACAAAACGGCAGCGTCCTCACGCAAGCCGTCCATTTCATTGAGCAACTTGTTCAAGAGGCTCTCGTCGCACGGCCCGTACATTTCTTCGCGCCTTCGAGCAATGAGGTCGACATCCTCGACGACGATCATTGCGGGTTGCAGAAAACGTGCAAGCTGGAAATAATGATCGAGCAGAGCGACCTGTTCCGCGGTGACCAACAAAGTAGTGTGGTCAGGCAACTGGCTGGCGAGGTAGTGAATGGTGTGAGTCTTCCCCGTCCCTGGCGGACCATAGAACAGCAGGCCCTTCTTGATCGGCATGCCCAGCCTCTGGAGATATTCACGATGCCTAATAAAGTCCCTAACATTCCGGTCAAGCAACTGAAGGGTCTTCGCCGGCAGGATTACTTCCTCGCGGCGCACGCCACGCAATTTGTGAACCCGCAGAGTGCCTGTTTGCCCGGAATAGCGGTCAGGCTGTTCCAGCGAGATGACCTTTCCCCGGTAAGAGGCAGTTTTCTTAACGAGCGCTTCAAGCTCCTCAAAAATCCGGCGCGACAAACTTGAGCCGACTTCGCCCGGTGGCACAGCGATCTCCAGATGTCCGCCGGTCGTGCGGCCGTAACTCTGCGCAGCGCTCATCAGCACGGCATATGCTGTCTTGCCGGAAGAGGCGAGCCACAAGCCCTGTCGCAGACAGCGAGCCGGCAGAGTGTCGCCGATATCGACCTCTTCGTATTGGAGTGGGGAGATCACTGCAGGGTCGTGAACGTTCTGCATGAGATTGGCAAAAGTCAGCGTCTCGTGACTGTATTGCCGGTGGACTCCGTAGAGCTTCACGCCAGGCCCGTCAAGTAGCTTGTCGAGAGCGGACTGCGTGTCGACTCTCGCCGCGATCGGGAAGGTGCGACTGGAAGTGACCAAGTCATGTAGACGAGTCTTGCCGAAGTGCCGCTTCAATGCGGCTTCTGCGAGGACGAGAACAGGCTTGCCTTTCCGTTTCATATCGCCACTATGCACTGTAGCAGAGGATCCCGGTCGGCGACACTTGAGGGCACTGGCGAACAGCAGATTCCTCGGCCGCTTGGGCGCCTGCGGCGCCTTCAATCAGCTCGGAATGACAAGCCTTAAGGACGAATCGCCAATCCTCAGTTCCTCAGCGTTTTCCCTGTCTTCAGCGTGTACTGGATTCGCTCCTGCGTTTTTTTCTCGCCGCAGAGGGACTTGAATCCCTCGCGCTCGAGGTCGAGGATGTACTGCTCGCTGACGGGCGTGCCGGGGGTGACGTGGCCGCCGCAAAGGACTTCGGCGATTTTGCCGCCCAGCTTCACCTCGTAGTCTGTGATGTAGTCGCCCTGGCGCATGAGGTGAACGCCCATCTTCAGCGCGGCCAGAAGATTTTCACCGGGAGCGGGGATGTCGGTGCGCGGCACGGGTGGCTCGTATCCGGCGCGGACCAGTTCAAGGGCGCGAGCTTTGGCGTCGCTGAGCACGCGCTCGCGGTTCATGGAAATGCGGTCGCTGTCGTTGAGGAAGCCGAGGGCGCGGGCCTCGTGCGCGGAGGTGGCGACCTTGGCGGTGGCGATGGCTTCAAAAGCACGCTTCATCGCCTCCATCATTTCGACGGAGCCTGCCAGAGCCTCGCCGGAGGTTTTGCCACGCGATGCGGCGGCGCTGTCGACGGCGCGCAGCAACATCTCTTTGCAGCCTCCGCCGCCGGGCAGCAGGCCGACGCCGACTTCGACCAGTCCGGTGTAAAGCTCGGCATGCGGCTGGCGAGCCGCGGCGTGCAGCGAGATTTCGGTTCCACCGCCCAGGCATAATCCGAAAGGCGCGGACACTACCGGTTTCGCCGAGAACTTGATGGCCTGCGTCATGCCCTGGAACTGGCGGATGGCGAGATCGACGTCGTCCCACTCTTCTTCCTGCACGCTCATGAGCAGCAGCATGAGGTTGGCGCCCACGGAAAAGTTCGTGGCGTCGTTGGTGATGACGAAGGCGTCGAAGTTGTCGCCGGGGCCGCCGGGTTTGAGGGTTTGCAGAATGAGGCTGATGATGTCCGCGCCCAGCGAGTTCATTTTGCTGTGGAACTCGATGCAAGCCACGCCATCGCCGACGTCGACCAGCGATGCGCCAGAATTTTTCTTGACCACACCGGCGGATTTCTTGGCGACGGTGACCGACCACACGCCCGCGGGGACTTGCACTGGTTCCCAGTCTTCGGTTCCCATTTCCCAGAACTTGCGTCCAGACGGGGATTTTGGATCATCGGTGTACCAGGATTTTCGCCCGGCAGCGAGAAGCCTTTCGACATTGGCCGCTACTGGCTTGCCTTCTTTTTTCATGCGGGCGACGGTGGCTTCGACGCCGACCGCGTCCCAAAGCTCGAAGGGGCCGAGTTCCCAGTTGAAGCCGAGGTGCATGGCGCGGTCGATTTCAACAATGGAATTGGAAATTTCCGGGACGCGGTTGGCCGAGTAGGTCCACAAGTCGGAGAGAGCCGACCATAGGAACTGGCCTGCTTTATCAACTTTCTGCGGGCCGCTGCCGTCGAGGCCGAGCAACGTGCGCAGCCGCGCGCCGGTGTCTTCGATGTTCTTCGCCATGTCGAGCGCGGCGAACTTCGGCTTCTGCCGGGGATGATATTCGAGCGTCTTCCAGTTGAGGGCCATGCGCTCGTCTTCCTTGCCATCGTGACCCTTGGCTTTTTTATAAAAGCCGCCCTTGGTCTTGTCGCCCAACCATTTGTGCTGCAGCATCTGCGCGAAGAAGTCGGGTAGGCGCAGGTCGCTGCGCTCGTCGTGGACGTTCGTGGTCATGTTGCCGACGACGTGGCCGAGGATGTCGAGCCCGACCAGATCAATCGTGCGGAAGGTTGCCGACTTCGGCCAGCCGACGGCCTGTCCTGTCAGCGCGTCCACGTCTTCGATGGTGAGGTCCATCTCCTGCATGAGGCGCATGACGTTGAGCACGGAAAACGTGCCGATGCGGTTGCCGATGAAGTTGGGCGTGTCTTTGGCAATGACGACGCCTTTGCCGAGGCGCACGTCGCAGAAGTGGGCGACGGCATCGATGGCCGCCTGATCGGCTTCCGGCGTTGGAATAATCTCCAGCAGGCGCATGTAGCGCGGCGGATTGAAGAAGTGGGTCCCGAACCAGGCCCAGCGGAAGTCGTCGGAGAAACCTTCGGCGATTTTGCCCACGGGCAGGCCACTGGTGTTGGTGGTGACGATGGTGCCGGGCTTGCGGATGGCTTCCACTTTCCGCAGCAGCGCGCGCTTGATGTCAAGATTTTCGACGACGGCTTCGATGATCCAGTCGACGTCGGCCAGCTTCTTCAGGTCATCGTCGAAGTTGCCAACGGTGACCAGGCGAGCGAGGGATGGCTCCATAAAAGCAGCGGGCTTGGATTTCTTGGCGGCATCGAGGCCGGCGGCGGCGATCTTGTTCCGCGCGGGCCCGTCGGCGTCAGGCGGCACAATGTCAAAAAGGTAGCTGGGGACGCCGGCGTTGGCGAAGTGGGCGGCGATGCGGGCGCCCATGGTTCCGGCGCCCAGGACAGCGACTTTATTGATGCGCTTCATAGGATTAAGCCTCGATGAGGTCCTGCTTATAAGGGATACGGAGCGGCACGAGGATTGTCAATTTCCGACTTCCGATTGCCGATTGAAAGCTGCAGGTTCTGGCGCACAAATCGGCAATGGGAAATTGGAAATCGGCAATCGACAATATGCTCTGCCTATGGAAGTTTATCTATCGCCCAGTCGTTGTTACCAGTCCTCAAAACAACTAGGCTGGAAAAGCGGCGGCGGAGATGGCTGCTTTTTCCCGTGGATTCGGCGGAAGAGCAGCCGAGGAGCATGACGGGAAATTCGTAGCGGCCGCGGTGGAGCGGCTTGCCACGACTGATTTCGTAGGCTGCGGGCGAGGAGCCGGAGAAGAATGCTTCGAGATCTTCGCGGGATACCTTCTCCTTGGCGTGGCCGGTGAGGAGCACGATTCCGTTTTCAACGTCGCCGGCTTGCCAGGCCTGGAGAAAGCGATCGGCGGTGGCCAGGGCAGATGCGTAGTCCGTGCCCACGGTGGCAGATCTTGCGGGCGCCGTTCTGGGCGCGGCGGGGAGAGCCAATGGTTGCGCGAGCGTGATCAGCAGGACGGAAGCACCAAGCAGGTAGAAACCCCAAGACCGAAACATAGAATTATTATGACGCGACAGAACGGTCCGCCGGGACGGGGGAATCAGGACAGTATCGGGAGAGTCGAGTACAAAGATCCTTCGCTTCGCTCAGGATGACAATGCGTAGGTGCTGTATTGGCAGATACGGCTAGAGGTCCGGGTGGGCAGCCACGTACTCCAGCGCACGGCCAGCCATTTCTTTTTCGCCTTTGTAGGCTAGCAGCTTGGGGGCTTCCTCCACGCGAATCCACTTGGCGCGGCCGACCTCGATGCGCATCTCCGGGGCGATGTCATCGATTCGGCCAGAGTGGTAGCGCATCAGGTAGAAGCTGACGATCTTGAACACCCGCGCGCCATCGGCCCAAGAGCGAACGTAGAAGTACCGAACGTCGCCCAGTTTCGTGATCAGATCGGCAGTGACGCCAGTCTCTTCACAGACTTCGCGGAGCGCGGTTTCGGGAGACTTCTCGCCGGGATCGATCAGGCCTTTGGGCAGGGTGAGCACGGGCTTTGATCTCTTGACGGCGCGGCGAATGGGATCGGGCGCGCCCTCGGGAGGGTTCTCGGGTAGTTCGATCGCAGCCATCCACCAGGCGTCCTTGATGCGTCGAAGCACCACTCCGCCCGCCGAGAATTCCCGCACCATACCCTGCAACTTAGCAGGATTACAGGACTTAGTCACGGGAGCCCGGGGCTCGCAGGCGTAACCAGTTACTGCCCCAGGTAATCGTGCTGGTGGCACAAACGTGCCCTACAGCACAACTGGCGGTTGTGGCATCTTACATAGTAGTTAGGGGTTTAGGCAGTTCCGGGCGGCATGGCCCGGAGATGTGGGGTCGATGTGAAGAGCCTGGGGAAGATTATTCGCTCGGTTCAGGCCTTTGGGCGGGAGCTCTCCCGCAAGACCGGAGCCTCTCCTGACCAGCCAGTTCCTGCCATCGGCCTGGCCTTGGGCGGCGGATTCGCCCGCGGCATCGCTCACATTGGAGTGCTGAAAGTCCTCGACGAAGAAGGAATTCCGGTTCGCGTGGTCACCGGCACCAGCGTGGGCGCACTGATTGGAGCCTCCTATTGCAGCGGCCTTTCCGCTGCCGAACTGGAAGATGTTGCCCGCAACGTCCGCTTCACCACCTTTGCCCGCTGGACGCTCTCGCGCTACGGCTTTGCCTCGAACGACCGCATGATCTCGTTCCTCACCCGCACGCTGAAAGTGAAGACGTTTGAAGAATTGCGCATTCCTCTCGGCGTTTCCGCCACCGACTTCAACACCGGCGAGGGCGTGGTATTTCACTCGGGTGGAATTATTGATCCAGTGCGTGCCAGTTGCGCCTATCCCGGAATGTTTTTGCCGGTCGAAATTCGTGGCCGCTTCCTGGTTGACGGCATGCTCTCGCATCCGGTGCCCACTCGGCCCTTGCGCGAAATGGGCGCGGAACGCGTGTTGGCAGTACATCTCAAAGGCACGTGGGCCAATGGCGGATCGCCACGCCATCTGTTTGACGTGATCGGACAATCTTTCGCCATCGCGCAGGACGCCATGTCTTCGCTATGGAGAGATGCTGCCGACCTGGTCATCGAGCCCGACGTCGCCGGTTTCGCCTACGACGACTTCAAGCGCTCCGCCGATCTGATTCGCGTCGGGGAAGAGGCCATGCGGCAGGCGCTGCCCGAAGTGCGCAAGTGGCTGGAAGCCCCAGCCGAAACTCCCGTTCCCGCGAAGCCGCGCCGCGCTGTGGCAAGGCCCGCGCCCATGCCCGCGGATTGATCTCTTGTTGATTCCGGCGCATTACCTTCCGTAGAGCAGTCGTTCCAGCAGGGGACGAGGGCCAAGGCAGGAAGACAGCTCAGGGCCACCATCGTTGCCAAACACTCGCATCGCTAATGCCGAGGCGGAGCTTCGAGCGCGGTGTGTGCCCGGTGCCACGCCGCATCCAAGTCGCGGCGGTCAAGCGCGCCCAGCGCGCTCGCGGTTTCCCGGATCGCGTTCGCCTGATCCGACAAGGCTCGACGGCAGGCGTTCGGAAGTCGCGGCGCCAGCCGGCGGATCGAGTCGAGTTGGCGGATCAGCACCGCGGGCGTCGTGGCGGAGGCTTGACGGATCTGATCGAAAGCCAGCTTGGCGAGCCGCTCCAGCCGCACTGGTGGCATCCATACCCGGAGCCGACTGCCAGTATCGTACCAGTTGCCTTCGAGCGGGGGCCGTTCAGCTAGTGTGAGCAGCGCGTCGGAGAGCCAGTCGACGCAAGCCACGCCGGTGAACGTATCGTTGACCGCGGGCGACAGGGCGCGGATCGCGATCTCAACGACCTGCGCGATGCCGAACTCGCTATCCTGTGTGAGCGTGCGGTGGCGGCCGATGTGAATTCCACGATCAATCGGCGCTTCAAGCGTGCCGACTTTGCCCGCCGGGACGATTGCGGCGAGCTGCTCGCCGCGGAGCACGAACTGGCCTGGGCGGAACCTCAGCACGATCATTGCGTCCGCCGCGCGAGCGGCCGCGACCAGCGCGCCGTGATCGACATGCTGCAGGTATCCGCTCTTCGGGCACGACACGATCGCGCCGGTCTCAGCCTGGCGCAGAATCGCGGCGTCGTCGGGCGCCGCGCCGGTGCCCTCGCCAGGGCCGGACACATGCGCGCCGCCGGCCGCGACGTACAAATCGTCGACGATCGCGCCGATCATGTCGGGGTTCTGGATCGATCTGGCAACCCGGTGGCTGTAGTAGACGAGGAAGCCGAAGCTGACCACGACGAGGATCCAGGCCGTGATCAGCGAGATTTGCGGGATAAACGACGACTGCGGATCCTGATGGGTGACGAGGAAGACCAGGCAGATGTACACGAACGTGCCCATGAACATGCCGATCGTGACCTGGGTCACCCAGTCCTGGAGGAACCGGTAGAGCAGGCGCGGGCCAAACAACGTCGAGACCATCGACAGCACGAGCAGGGCGACCGAGAAAATCAGTGCGAGCACAGTCGCGACCGCGCCCATCATCGCCGACAGGATCGCGCGCGCGTCGTCGATGCTGCCCATCGTCAACCACGACGGGATGTGAATGACGCCATACTTGTCGAGGATGTCCGGAATCAGTGTGATCGCGAACAGCGCGACCGCGGCGAGCGAGAGCTGCAGCGGGATCCGCCACAGGTTAATGTCGCGTTGCGAACGGAGTTTTGTTGGGCGCGGGGCGAGCATCCGATGTGATTCTAAACGCTTTCATCTTCCGAGGAGCAATCGTTCCAGTATCGGACCGAGAGCCAGGGCCGGGAGATAGCTCAAAGCCACCATGGTTATCAGACAGGTCGTGAGCAGGATGCCGAACAGCAAAGAATGGGTCGGAAGAGTTCCCGACGAAGAAGGGGTACTTCTCTGACGACCGAATAGAGATGCCAATCCCAACGCAGGAATCGCCAAGCCAAACCTACCTACCATCATCGCCAATGCTGTGGTGAGGTTATAAAACGGAGTGTTCGCGCTCAGACCGGCAAAGCTTTGGCCATTGTTGGCGAAGCAGGAAGTATAGGCAAACAGAATCTCGGTAAAACCGTGCGGACCGCCGTTGATCGTCAACCCGGACAGTCCCGCCCTGGTGCTGACGGCAACGGCGGTGAGCGGGAGCACGACCAGCGGCGCGGCCAGAGCGTACAGCATGATCATCTTGTTCTCCGCTGGGCCGATTTTCTTCCCTAGATATTCAGGGGTACGCCCAACCATGAGGCCGGCAAGAAACACAGCGATCGCAGCGGCCATGACCATGCTGTAAAGACCAGTCCCCAGACCTCCGAATACAAGTTCTCCGAGCAGCATGTTCACCAGCAAAACCATGCCACCGAGCGAGGTGTAACTGTCGTGCATGGAGTTGTAGGATCCCGTGGCCGTGTGTGAGGTAACGACAGCCGTGAGGGTCGAAGCGCCGATTCCGAAGCGCACCTCCTTGCCTTCCATGTTCCCGCCCGACTGGACGCGACTGCTGCGGAAACCTACATTCCCAAGTTGGGGACCTCTCTGTTCAAAGTGATGGACGAAGAGCAGTCCGCAGCCAAAAAGAAGGAGCATCACACAGTAGAAAAGCCATCCTTGCCGAGGCTGGCCAACCATCCTGCCGAAGGTGTTGGTCAATGCCGCAGGCAGGAGCACGATCGCCAACATTTCGAGAAAGTTTGTAAGGGGCGTGGGGTTCTCATACGGATGAGCTCCATTCGCATTGAAGAACCCGCCGCCATTCGTACCGAGATTTTTGATGATTTCCAGTGCGGCTACCGGACCCTGCGGTATGACCTGGTGGGCGCCCTCGACGGTAGTGGCAACGGTATAGGGGCGGAGGTTCATAGGAACACCTTGCCAAACAAGCAACAAGGCGCCTAGCAATGCTCCGGGCAACAGGACCCAGAGGAGGCCGCGAGTCAGATCAACCCAAAAGTTGCCGAGCGTGCCGGAGAGTTGCCGGGCAAGGCCGCGGATAAAGGCAACACCCACGGCTAACCCCGCAGCGCCAGCGAGGAAATTCTGCGCGCACAGTCCCGCCATCTGGCAGAAGTAGCTCATCGTGCTCTCGCCCGCGTAGGCCTGCCAGGTCGTGGTTGTCGAGAAGCTGATGGCAGTATTCAGAGCCAGGTCTGGAGATAGCGGCGTCGTGTGGTACTGCGGAAAGAACCAGGGGAGAAACTGCTGCACTCTGAGAATGCCATACAAGAGGAGTGTGCCGGTAAAACCAAAGAGCACGAAACACGTCGCATACTCTTTGCCGGTCATCTCCAGATCAGGATCAACCGCAGTGATGCGATAGATAAATCGCTCAATCGGAAGGCACAAACGATCAAGTACGGTCCGCTTCCTGGAAAAAACCCGCTCCATGTATCCACCGAGGGGTTTTACCAGGACGGTGACGATGGCCACAAACGACAAATATTGGAGTGCGCTATTGAGATCCACCAGCCCTACTTAGAAGCAGGCCGACCTGGGTCTCGTTAGATGCCCAGAAACATTCTGTATCGGCTTGATTCTTCATTGAAATCGTTTTGTCAAAGCGCGACATCCACTATGGGCCGAACGCAGCAGGCGTTCTATCGCACTGCTAAAAACATTCTAGTGCCCCCCGCGGCGTGTTTGAAAGGGAACAGGTTTCGCATAGGAGGCTCGGAATCCCGGCTCACGGAAGAAGGATTCTTTCCTTCAAGTCCTGAGCGGCTTGTGCCACGTTTTCCGGCTTGCCAAGATCGCGCCAATAGTATTCATCGGCGCGGAAGGCGAGGATTCTTTCTCCCTGCGCAGCCAGCCGCAAATAGCAATCGACGATCGAGAATGCGCCTTCCTCCGTCATCAACGGAAAAATTCGAGGAGAAATGATGTGGATGCCGGAAAACGCCCAAGCCTGAACGCGCTCAGCGGGGCGCACCAACTCCGGTGTGCCGTTGCGTCCAGCCCGGCGCCCACAAAGCTGACGCCGGTCGTCGAAGAGCAGATAGCGGGATGTAGCGCGATCCTGCACTGCCAGCGCGGCAAGCGCATCATTGTGAAGAAGAAGCTGCCTCATGCATTCGAGATCGATTGTGCTGATCACATCGACATTGTGCAGTATGAACGGAGCATTTTTTCCAGAATGCCCACCACCATGCTTCAGGAACGCTGCAGCCTTCTTCAACCCGCCGCCGGTATCGAGCAGCGTATCCTCCCGTGAAATCTCAACGTACATGCCGAAGTTGTCGTTCTCCTTCAGATAATCGACAACCATGTCGGCGAAGTGATGCACATTGATGATGACTTGGCGAACGCCAAAGCTGCGCAAGCGCGAGAGTGTGATCTCGAGCAATGTGCGGCCGGCAACTTCGACCAGCGCCTTGGGCCGCTCGTCGGTGAGCGGCTGCAGGCGCGTGCCCAGGCCGGCGGCCAGGATCATCGCCTTCATCGGCCGGCTTTCTCCGAAGCAGCCTTTTCTGACCCAGGCTGTTGCTCCGATGCCATGCGCTCCAGTTCGCGATGGTGAACGACGACCTCAACGCCGTTCCGGCCGCGCAGGTGCTTAGCCAGTTGCTCCGCCAGGTAGACGGAGCGATGCTGGCCGCCGGTACAGCCAAACGAGACCATCAGGTTCTTAAAGCCGCGGCCCTGGTAATTGCTCACGCTGGCATCCACCAACGACATGACGCCGGCCAGAAACTGGTGGACGCTCTCCTGCTGGTTGAGATAGTCGATCACCGGCGCGTCCTTGCCGGTGAGAGACTTGAAGCGTTCTTCGCGTCCGGGATTGGGCAGGCTGCGGCCATCGAAAATGAATCCGCCGCCGTGGCCGGTTTCGTCTTTTGGCAGGCCGCGGTGAAAGGAAAAACTGAAGACCCGTACGACGAGATTCTCCGCTTCGGAAGCCAAGCCTTGCAGTTTTTCCGAGCGCAGCATGCTATGGAAGGCGTCCATCAGCGTGGGCAACGCGATGGGCAGTTCGATGTGGTGCAGCAGCCAGCGCAGGTTTTTCAGCGCGTAAGGGACGCTCTGCAGAAAATGCGCCTTGCGTTCATAGAATCCGCGAAAGCCGTAAGCGCCCAGCGCCTGCATGATGCGGACATAAACATAGGCGTAGTAGTGCCGCAGGAACGCTTCGCGCTCAAGGCGGATGAAACCCGCAAGCTGGCCGAGATAGTGATCGAGCAGCTGCTGGCGTAGTTCCGCAGGCAGATCGGCCTTGGCGTCGTACAAAAGGGAAGCGATGTCATACTGCAGCGCGCCTTTGCGTCCGCCTTGATAATCGAGGAAAAACGGCTGGCCGTTCCGCAGCATGACGTTGCGCGACTGGAAGTCGCGATAGAGAAAGTAATCTTGAGGGGCGCTTAACAGGAACGTCGTCAGGCGCTCGAAATCGTCCTCGAGGGCTTGTTCGTTAAACGGAATGCCCGCGAGCCGGAGAAAGTAATATTTGAAATAGTTCAGGTCCCAGGCGATGGACTGGCGGTCAAACCTTGCCCGCGGATAGCACACCTCGTAATTCAAGTCGCGTCCAGCCTCGATTTGAAAGCGTGGCAGCGTGGCCACAACCTTGCGATAAGCCTCGATCACTTGCGGAGCGATGTTTTCACCGGTACGACTCTTCGAGAGAAATTCGAACAGCGTCGTGTCGCCGAAATCTTCTTCGAGATACGCGCCGTGGTTCAAGTCTTCCGCATAAATCTCGGGTACGGGCAGGCCGTGGCGCCGAAAATGCCTGGAGAACTCCAGAAACGCGACATTCTCCTCGCGCACTCCATACAGAATGCCAATCGCGCTGATCTTTTCACCGGCCAGCCCGCCGGCCAGTCGCAGGATGTTGCGCCCCGAACCGCCGAGCTGCCCCTGCAGCGGCTGCACCCGCTCGACCGGCGTGTGAAAATGCTGCTCGAAAAGATTCTTGAGAACGTCCATGGGATCGCATGCAGCGCACCAGTTGCTGCATCACCCACCAAGATAACACCGTAGGTATTTATGAAGTGGTTTCCAGCTTAGCTGCTTCTTCCGTGATTCGCTTCCATGCTTTCTCGACGTGCCGAGCCTGCGTGTTCGTTTGCCCGACGCAGAGCCGCAGGGTGAGCTTTCCGTTGAGCTTGGTGTGGGTGAGGAAGAGATCGCCGCTGCGGTTGAGGCGGTCCATGATGGTCTGATTGATGACATCCCCGCCTTTGTGGCGGAAGCAGACCAGATTGAGGGGAGCCGGGGCGGCGATCTCAAAGCGGCTGTCGTTGCGCACCCATTCGCTGAACTGTTGGGCCAATTGCACGTGGCGGCGGATATGGTACTGCAGGCCTTGCACGCCGTAGTGGCGGATCACAAACCACAGCTTGAGCGAGCGGAAACGGCGGCCGAGCTGGATGTGCCAGTCGCGGTAGTCGATGACTGCGCCTGATTCCGTTGCTTGGTTGCGCAGGTATTCGGGCAGGATGCTCAGCGTTTGAATCAGTGCCTTGCGGTCGGCCACCCAGAAGCAGTTGCAGTCGAAGTTGGTGAACATCCACTTGTGAGGATTGAAATTGTAACTGTCGGCGAGTTCAACGCCGTTTTGCAAGTGGCGGAACTCGGGGCAGAGCGCAGCCGTGCCTGACATGGCCGCGTCCACATGCAGCCACAGGTTGTGCTGGCGGCAGACCTTGCCGATTTCGGCGATAGGATCCATCGCGTTCGACGAAGTTGTTCCCACCGTGGCGCAAACAAAGCAGGGAACCAGGCCCGCACGCTTGTCGGTGTCGATCTGGCGAGCGAGGGCCGCAGGCCGCATCGCAAAATTGTCGTCGACCTCGACTAGGCGAAGATTTTCGACGCCGATGCCCGCGATCATCGCAGCTTTTTCCAGAGACGAATGCGTCTGCGTCGAAGCGTAGGCGACCAGGCGACCGTTGCATCCTTTCCTGTTGCTGGCGTAGTGCGTGGCATGCTCGCGGGCGGCCAGCAGCGCGCACAGCGCGGCGCTCGAGGCCGTGTCCTGGATGACGCCGCCGCCGGTGTTGGACGACAGAAATTTCTCGGGCAATCCCAGCATCGACACCAGCCAGTCGAGCACGTGCGTTTCGAGTTCGGTGCAGGCGGGGCTGGTCGACCAGAGCATGCCCTGCACGCCGAGGCCGGAAGAAAGAAGATCGCCGAGAATGCCGGGGCCGGAGGCGTTGCAGGGGAAGTAGGCGAAGAAGTTCGGCGACTGCCAGTGGGTGATGCCGGGAAGAATCAGATGCTCGACGTCTTTCAACAGAGCGTCGAAGGACTCGCCCTGTGCGGGAGGACTTGCCGGAAGCGAGGCGCGAATTTGTCCCGGCTTCACTTGCGAAAGCACGGGAAACGATTCGATGCGGGATTGGTAGTCGGCGATCCAGTCGACCACGGCATGGCCGTGGCGGCGGAATTCGTCGGGGGTCATGTGGAAGGATTTTTCGTCGGACACGGTTCTCGACCTCGGAGGATTCGACCAGAGCAGATCGTATCAAAGCAGGCTTGGATTGACCTCGAGGAATCCATCAACCACGAAGGACACAAGGGTTCACGAAGGAGTCTGTTTCAAGCTAAGCGACCGGAATACAGCCGCGTGTTGTATTCGAACGCAACCCGGCCCTCGCCCGCGTGTGCATCGAAGATGCGCCGCAGCTCTTGCAGCATCGGGGCATGCTTGGGTTGGTCCGGCCCCGGCGCATAGGACGACGACAGCAGACGTCCCTCCAGGCCCGTATAGTCGAACTGCTGCCGCATGTCGAACAATCGCTCCTGAAACGGAGCAGGGTCGAAGAATTCGTTGACCGCAGCTGTGGTGCGCTCGTGCCGGACCTCCTCATAGTCCGTGCCGTAGGTCAGCAACAATTGCTCGTAGTCGCGCAGAAATGGTGTGGAATCGGTGATGCGCTCGTTCCACAACAAGACCAGCCAGCCGCCCGGTTTTAGGATGCGGACGAATTCCTGCCGCGCGCGCCCGCGATCGAACCAGTGCGCGGCTTGCGCCGCAGTTACGAAGCCCACGCTTTGGTCGGACAGAGTCGTGCCTTCGGCCGTCCCGGCGATGCTGGTGAAATTCGGAAAGTCCGCCAGCAGGCGCTCGCCGGCCTGCCGCATCTCTGGGTTGGGCTCGACGCCGAAGACGTGGTTGCCGTTCTCCAACAGCATGCGACTCCAGATGCCCGTCCCTGAGGCGACGTCGCCAACTACGTCGGCGGGAGTCAATCCGCACTCGGTTCTGAGTGCTTGCACGACTTCCGGCGGATATCCCGGGCGGTAGCGGACGTAATTCTCCACCCGGTCGGAGAAGCGAGTAGTGGCATCGGAAGCTGGCATCGGAGCGAAAGACGGCAAGATGTCTTACCTTGCCAGGAATTCATTCTAACGGCAGGGTCGAGGGATTGTCTCCGCGGGCATCGCGGCCTCACGCCTTCGCATTTCGGAAGATCGAAGAGTAACGCCCCCTCCGGCAACGAGTGCGATACCATTCCAACTGAACCATGCGAATCGTCATCAAAGTCGGCACCAGCCTGATCGCTCCGGGTGGGCAGATTGACGCCAACATTTTGCGCGCCATGGTCGATCAATTCGATCTCAGCAAGAATGAATACCTGATTGTGACGTCAGGAGCGATTGCGGCCGGGATGTCAGGATTGGCATTACGCAAGCGTCCGAACGACGTGCCACGGATGCAGGCCTGCGCGGCTGTCGGGCAGAGTAAGCTGATGCACACCTACGAGCGGCTGTTTTTCGGCAAAAAGGTGGTTGCGCAACTGCTACTTTCCAGCGACGACTTTACTTCGCCGGTGCGCTATCGGAATCTGAAGAACGCGCTGGCCGAGTTGCTGGCGCTGGGCGTGGTGCCGATCGTGAACGAAAACGACAGCGTATCGGTGCGCGAGCTGGAGGGGGCCTTCGGCGACAACGATGAACTGAGTGCGCTGCTGGCCAAGGTGGTAAAGGCCGATTGGCTGCTGCTTCTGACCGATGTCGACGGATTCTATCTGCCCAAGGGACGCGAGAAGCCGCGGCTGGTGCGGATCGTGCGAAAGCTGACACCGGCGTTGGAGGCACAGTGCAACGGCAAGAGCAGTCTGGGCCGCGGGGGCATGATCTCGAAGCTACGGGCGGCGAAGCTGGCCAGCGAAGCGGGCGTCCACGTGGCGATTGTGAACGGGCGCCATCCACACGCCATCACGCACGGGATCGAACGCAAGACCGGAACTTATTTCCCCCCGCGGAGGGCTGGGCGATAGTGGCCACTACGATCACGAACGCGGCTTCCACGCAGAGGAAGCTGCTCCGCGCGCGCTCTGCGGCGGTGAAGCTGGCCCAGCTTTCCACTGGTGAAAAAAATGCTCTGCTGCTGGCCATGGCCAGTGCTATCGAAACGAACGCGGAGAGCATCCTGAAAGCGAACCGGGAAGACCTGAGGAGTTCAGGACTGGAAGGGGCGATGCAGGACCGGCTGCTGCTGACGCGCGCACGGGTTGGCGAGATGGCGGCCGGCGTGCGGGAAGTGGCAGCGCTGCCCGACCCCATCGGCGAGACTCTGGCGGAGTGGACGCGGCCGAACGGCTTGCTTATCCGCAAAGTGAGAGTACCGCTGGGCGTCGTGGGAATTATTTACGAATCGCGTCCCAACGTTACGGTCGACACGGCGGCGCTGGCGCTGAAGACCGGCAACGCGGTCGTGTTGCGTGGCGGGAAAGAGGCAGCACAGAGCAATCAGCGGCTCGCGGAAATTCTCGCGGCCGTGCCCGGAGTCCCCGGGGGCGCTATTGAGTTGCTGGATTCGAGCGGCCGGCAATCGGTACGGGATCTGATCAAAGCTCGCGGGCTGGTGGACGTGATTATTCCGCGCGGCGGTACTGGATTGATCACTTTTGTAACGGAAAACTCCGTGGTTCCTGTGATCGAGACCGGGGCCGGCAACTGCCACATCTTTGTCGACGAGTCCGCTGACTTCGACATGGCCGACGCCCTCGTGATCAACGCCAAGACGCAGCGTCCGTCGGTGTGCAATGCGGCGGAGAAATTATTGGTGCATGATCGGGTCGCAAGAGAATACGTCCCGCGAATTGTGGTGAAGTTGATTGAGGCCGGGGTCGAGGTGCGCGGCGATGGAAAGTCCCGCAGCCTGGCAAGTGGATTGAATGTCGGACCCGCCGAAGAACAGGATTGGTACGAGGAATATCTGCGGCTGTGCCTGGCGATTCGTGTGGTCGCCGATGTGGACGAAGCCGTCGCACATATCAACCGCTACTCCACCAAACACTCGGACTGTATCGTGACGTCCAACGAAGGAAATGCGCGCAAGTTTCTCCGCGAAGTGGATTCCGCGGTGGTCTATTGGAATGCCTCCACGCGCTTTACCGATGGCGGGGAATTCGGCTTTGGGGCCGAGATGGGCGTCAGCACGCAGAAGCTTCATTGCCGCGGCCCGTTCGCGCTGGCGGAACTCACTTCGTCGAAGTACGAGATCGTGGGGACCGGGCAGGTGCGCTGAGTTGAAATCCTAACCGATCGATGGACAATACAGGGCAACAATGAATGAGTGGCAGAAATGTCTCGCGGTCCTCGCCTCCGGCGCGGATCAATTGGCGCAAGGCAATTACACTTCGGCGGAGAAAGCCTTCGCAGCCGCGCTTCTGCTTGCGCGGCCCCTGCCGCCGGAGCAGGCTCGGGACATACGGTCGCTGACGCTGTGCAACCTGAGTCTGTTGCGATCCCAACAGGGACGTGGCGAGGAGGCGCAGAAGATGCGTGAGCAAGCCATGGCTTGTCTGGCTGATGGGGAGGGCAGCACCCGGGACGCATTGTTTCAATACCTGATGGTGAGTGTGCTGATGGATCTCGGTGAGTTCCGGCATGCGATCCCGTTTTGTGAGCAGTTGATCCAGTCGGAAATGGAACGGAATGAACCGACCGCAATAGGCGAGGCACTAAGGTGTGCAGGGACCTGCTACAGCCGGGTTGGTCTGCGCGATCACGCTGCGGTCACCTTGCGAGAGGCGGTGAAGATCTTTCGCGCGCAGGCGGGAGACCCGAGACTGCCTGCGGTTCTATTGACCTTGGGGAACGCGTTGCGGAAGAGTTCTCCCGCCGAAGCCGAACGCCACTACCAGGAGGCTGCCGACTGGTATGCGGCTAAGGCTCAACTGGAATCTGCGACACCAGCATGGGTGAACCTGGGTGTGCTCTGTTCCGAGCAGGGCCGGTACGCTGAATCCCTCGCGCACTATGAAAAAGCACTGCACGTGCGAGAGCGTTCTCCAGGCACTCCGCCCCAGCGCATCGCAACATTGCTGAACAACATCGCAAACTGTTACCGGCGGATGGGAGAATTCGCAAAGGCCGTGCAGTCGGTGGATCGGGCAATCACGCTGCTCGAGCCGATTGGAGGTTCCTCGCTGGCGTCAGCGTATGGAACCCGGGGGTTGATTTTCCGGGATGACGGCCACGACGCCGAAGCCGTGGAATGGCTCAGAAAAGCGGACGCGGAGCACGAGAGGCAGCCAAGTCCAAATCTCGAGACAGTCGCGGAAGACATGGAAAATCAAGCGGCAGCACTGAAGCGGCTGGGCCGGATCGAAGAGGCGAGGGTCGCCGACGATCGGCTGGCGTCGATACGTGCCGCGATGACGGCCATACCCAAGGTTGATCGTGATTTGAGCAGCGTCAGGGCTACGACGGAAAGCGCGGTCCTTATCGAGCTAGGTTTTGGTAGTCGCCCAGGAAACACTTATGGCAAGACTGATATTGTGCGGCTAGCGGGCCGGCTGGCGGAGGTAGTCGAGACAGAGGCGGCCGGTTGGTACAGTGGGGATCTGGTGAGTCCGGAGAGTACGACGCTTATGTTGTATGGTGCGGATGCGGAGAGATTGTTCAGCGTCGTCGAGCCGATTCTGCTCGCCGAAGCCATGTGTCAGCAAGCGAGGGTGACGATCCGGCAGGGTGGAGGATACAGGGAGGTATTTCTGCCGGGCCCGGTGATGTGAGGGAAATGCGTTTGACCGAACGCTCTTTCTTACCTCCAGACGCCGATGCGCATTACGTCGAAGTGATGGTCGTAGGTCCAGACATCGAAGTTCAGGCGCGTTGCCATAGCCGCAACGGTGGCGTCGAACAACGTAATGGGCTGGTCTGTCAGCGCTCGAAGTCTGGCCACGGCCTGCCGGTAGTCCTCCGGCGTGGGATTGACCAGAGCCGCGTCTGCCATATCGGTGAGCCAATCAGAGGCGGTGTTCCTCCCAAGGCGGTGCAGAACCAAAGTGTAAGCCTCAAGCAAGATTGGGTAGGCCACCACGACCTCCCGCTTCTCGCGAACCAGTCTGCTCAGCTCACCGAGGGCCTGCCTGTGGCGCGCATCGTGGGGGTCGACCGCCGCGTAGAGCGGTCCGGTATCCGCCAGCACGGCGTGCATCATTTCTTAACGCCCGCCAGGTAAAGGTCATGCTCCAGACTGACATCGCTGCGCCCGCTGCCTTGCTTGGCCGGCCTGATCTTCAGCGGCTTTCGCGTCCGAAGGAATCCCCGCTCGCCCAGATACTCCCGCAGCGCTGCCTGCACAACGGTGGTGAGGGCAGGAGGGGTCTCATGGGCTTGCAAGTAGTTGTCGACAGCCTCGGCGAGGTCGTCCGGAAGCGTCATGGTGGCGCGTTTCATGGACTCAGTATATCACCAATTGGTGAAGAATATGAAGGAGATGATAATGGTGACGATGGTGACGGCAGCGACCCTCTCAATGATCTCGGTTCCGGGGAGCGATCCATTCATCCCGGTGAAAAAACCGCCAGTAGCCGCTGTGCTACCTTACTTACTTTCACCGCGAGAGCCCCATGCGATTCTTTTCTGCAGCCATTCTTTCCTCGTTCATCCTGTTTTCTGGCCTATCGCCCAGCGTCGGCGGTAGTGCCTCTGATTCTGCGCATGATGCGCCCATCTTCGGTTTCCGCGACTCCGCCGCCGAAAATGCCGCGGAAGCGCGCTTTCTGGCCGCGCCCGATCCAAAGCGGGCAGAAGAACATTTGCGCACCCTGACCAAGGCTCCGCACATGGCGGGCACGCCCGAGGACAAAGCCACCGCCGACTACGTGGCACAGAGGTTTCGCGAAGCCGGACTCGATACCGAAATCGTCGAATACAAAGTCTGGATGAACTATCCCGCGGAGGTCAGCGTCGATACCACCGCGCCGGCCGGCGTTGCGATGCATGGTCCCACCCGTGAACACGTGGATGGCGATCCTTACCAGGACGATCCGCGCGTAGTGATGCCGTTCAGCGGGATGTCGCCGTCAGGCGATGTTGAGGCGGAAGTGGTTTACGCGAACTATGGGACGCCGGAAGATTTCGAGAAACTGGAGAAGCTGAAAGTCGACGTGCGGGGCAAGATCGTGCTGGCGCGCTATGGGCAGAACTTTCGCGGCGTGAAGGTTTTCGTTGCGCAGGAGCACGGCGCGGCTGGCGTGATTCTTTATTCCGATCCGTACGACGACGGCTGGCGGCGGGGTGACAAATATCCCGACGGGCCGTGGCGGCCTGACACCGGTGCGCAGCGGGGCTCGGTGGGATACATGTTCGAGTTTCCCGGCGATCCGACCACGCCGGGAATCGCATCGGTCCCCACACTGCCGGACGCCCGACGCACGCCGCCGGAGAAGTCGGCGCAGCTGCCGAAGATTCCCGTGACCCCGCTTTCCTATCACGATGCCTGGCCCATCCTGCAGCACCTGGGCGGGCCCGACTCGCCGCGCGAGTGGCAGGGCGCTCTGCCTTTCACCTATCACGCTGGTCCGGGGCCCGTGAAGGTGAGAATGCACCTGAAGCAGGACTACCAGTATCGAACTCTCTGGGATGTGATCGGCCGAGTGCGCGGCTCGGAATTGCCGGATGAGTGGGTGGTGGCGGGCAATCATCGCGATGCGTGGGTGTACGGCGCAGTGGACCCGAACAGCGGCACCACGGCCATGCTGGAAGCGGTGCATGGGGTAGGCGAATTGGTGAAGTCAGGCTGGAAGCCCAAGCGGACCATGATCTTCGCCAGTTGGGATGGCGAAGAAGAAGGCTTGATGGGCTCCACGGAATGGGGCGAGCAGCACGACTCCGAACTGGCGAATTCGCCGGCCTATTTCAACGTGGATGTCGCGGTTTCAGGGACGAAGTTCGGCGCCTCGGCTGTGCCCTGCCTGAAGCAGTTTTTGCGCGATGTCACCAAGGCTGTGCCCAGCCCCAAAGGTGGGACTGTGTATGAGGCGTGGCAGAAGTCAGCGCAGCCCGGGGAAGGAGGAAGTCAGCAGGAGCCGACCACCAGCAATTACCG
>Ga0310038_10000075_pt1 | contig 112079 bp, 95 predicted proteins | sample Sb_taG_6_FD_200461 | JGI IMG/M metagenome (GOLD analysis project Ga0310038, IMG submission 200461) | Peat soil microbial communities from Weissenstadt, Germany - Sb_50d_4_PS metaG (v2) (version 2) | ecosystem: Environmental > Terrestrial > Soil > Wetlands > Peat | place: Germany: Weissenstadt... | reverse complement strand
TCCCGGACTGGTGAGATGTTGTTCGGCGACAGTTGTAGCGGTCTGAGTATTCTGTGCGGCTATTTGGCTGGCAGAACTCGCTGGAAGCGCAACCTTCGCCAGCCCGAAGTCGAGAATCTTAGCGTGCCCGCGCTTGGTGATAAAGATGTTGGCGGGCTTGATATCCCGGTGGACTATGCCTTCGGAGTGAGCAGCATCCAGTCCGTCCGCAATCTCAATGGCCAACGACAGAATCAAATCGGTTTCCATCGGTCGGCCAGCAATACGGTGCTTTAGCGTCATGCCATCCAGAAACTCCATGGCGATGAACGCTTCGCCGTGCTGGTCGTCAATTTCGTAGATGGTGCAGATGTTCGGGTGGTTCAATGCAGAAGCAGCTTTAGCCTCACGCTGAAAGCGGCTGAGCGCCTGCGGGTCTTTGGCTACATCATCCGGTAAGAACTTGAGGGCGACAAGACGCCCGAGTTTGACATCCTCGGCCTTATAGACAACACCCATTCCGCCGCCACCAAGGTTCTCGATGACGCGGTAGTGCGAGATGATTTGACCGATCACTGGAGCAGAATCCTACGTTCGTGAAACAGGCAAGTCAATGAAAGCGATGAGGTTGGCAGCATGTCGAAAGGATTGTTGGCGCTACATCAGATTTCACCACTAACGCGGGCTTGCTTGCCAGTGAGCTTCGGGTGTCCCTCTCTTATCTGCTTTTGGACGTTCTGGTAAACCTCTGCCGCGAACGCGGTAGAATCAGCGTGACGCCATGCGCATCACGAGCCGCCGCGGAACCATCGTTTTCTTCCTCTGCCTGGGCATTGGCCTGGTGGCGCTGGCGGTCGCTCTCAACGTTGGATGGATCATCCTCAACTGGCGCGAGGGAGTACTGCTCTTCTTCGGAATTATCTTCTTTGCATTGATAATTGCCGGAATGATCGTGAATACCAGCTTTCTGGTGCGCGAGATTCGCCGCAGCGAACAACACGATAGTTTTATCAATGCCGTAACCCACGAACTGAAAACGCCGGTTGCCTCGATCCGCTTGCATCTTGAAACCTTGCTGCGTCGCGATTTGCCCGAGGCACAGAAGCAGGAGTTTTACCGGGTGATGCTCAGCGATACCGATCGGCTGACAGAGACGGTGGAACAGGTGTTGCGCGCCGGACGCGCCGGGGACAAGAAGGCCGGGCGTGAGAAGTCCACGGTCGACTTCCGGCAACTGGTACGGGAGTGCATGGCCGCGGCAATAACGCGCCATCATCTTCCCGCGGAAGCTCTGCGCTATGAGGAGGTCGCATCCACCAACGGTGGAGGAATGCCTGTGCTGGGCAGCGACGAGGACCTTCGCACCGCAGTTTTCAATGTGCTCGATAATGCCATCAAATATTCCGGCGACCATGTGAACGTGCGGGTGCGCCTCGATGCTCCCGATGAAAAGCGCATCGTACTTAGCGTGCAAGACCACGGCGTCGGCATTCCGCCCGACGATATGAAGAGCATCTTCAAACGTTTCTACCGGGTCAACCACCGGTCGCTGGCGCACGTGAAAGGTACGGGGCTGGGCCTGTTCATCGTGAAGTCGATTGCGCAAAAGCATGGCGGCAAGGTGGTCGCAGAGAGTGCGGGCGAAGGCCAGGGCACGACCATTACCCTGGAACTGCCGAGGTCGCTTTCATGAGGACGAATGCATGAGCCGTGTGCTAGTGGTGGAAGACGAAGCTCATCTGGCGCAGGGATTGCGCTTCAACCTTGAAGCCGAGGGCTACTCTGCCGAAATTGTGGGGGATGGAGAAGCGGCCACCGATCGCCTGCTCGACAAGAAAGAAAACTTCGACGCCATCGTGCTCGATATTATGTTGCCGGGCAAAGATGGTTTTAGCGTGGTTTCAGAGTTGCGCGCCGCGCGGAACTATGTGCCAGTGCTCATGCTCACCGCCCGCAGCCGGCCAGAAGATGTGCTGAAAGGCTTTGCGGCAGGGGCGGACGACTATCTGCCCAAGCCGTTCGACCTATCGATTCTGCTAGCACGTTTGCAGGGACTGTTGCGGCGCAGCCAGTGGATGCGAACCGCTCATCCGGCGGGGAGTTCGGATGCTACCGATTCGACCCGCCCCCCATCCGACCCGCAAAGCGTTGAAGACTTCGGAACATTTTCTTTCGAGGGCAAAACCATCGACTTTGGCGGCCTCGAACTACGCACCGCTGATAACGTAATCCATCTGACCCTGATGGAGTCGGAACTTCTGCGCCATTTGGTGCGCAACGACGGGCGCGTGGTTTCCCGCAAGCAGATTCTCGAAGAAGTCTGGGGCTTACATGAAGACACCGACACGCGCGCCATCGACAATTTTATGGTGCGGCTGCGTCGTTACATCGAAGACGATCCAGCACAACCGCGCCACTTGCTTACGGTTCGCGGCGTGGGCTACCGCTTTCTGGCGCATCCGGAAAAGAGGTGAGAGTAGCCATCCAGAAACTGTGCCCTCGACATACTGCGGCAAAAGAAAAACCCTTCCGCCGGATGGTTCTGGCGAAAGGGCAGCTGCTGCGGAGCGAAGAATCTACTGCTTGTCATAGACGGCAGTGTTCACGACCTTTTTTCCCGAAGAATCGGTTGAATGTGTGGTGAGTTTACGGGTCTTGCCATCAGCCGAAATAACGATTTGCGCGGTGAGAGTGACTTTGCCATCTTTCTTGGCGGTCGCCTCCAGTGTCCGGTCGTCAATCCTTTTATAGGACCGCATGTCTGATGTGGGATCGCCAGTGACAGGATAGTCTTTGCCATCGAACTTGCCCGTCCACTCATTATGCGTAGGCTTCCCTTGAGCGTCGACGCCGTCGAGCGTGGCTTTTATGTTATCGCCGGCAGCCTCATAGGCGACGGTTAGATTTTTCTGTGTCCCAGGAGTTATCTTTGACTTGGCCTCGTTCAGCTTCCAAGTTCCCAGGTGCGGATTTTGAGCCGCGCACATCGTTAGACCGACGAAAAGCGTTAACACCGTTAATACGGTTTTCCTTGCTCTCATGTTTTCTCCAGGGTGTGAAACGGTTTACCCGCAAGCGGGCAGCGCATTCTAGCGCCGCGTGACGGTTTCAAGCAAGCTTGAAGCCTGGCAAGCTCTAAGCCCGACAAGCTCTAAGCCCGACAAAGCTCGGCAACCAGCACTTCGCGCTGGTCAAGCGCCAGCCGATCGATTCGGCTGAGAATCATTGCGTAGGCCGACAGCGAAATTGCCGCCAATCCAAGCAGGAGGATTGTGGCGATCCAGAAGTTCCCGTACGATCGCGCTAACCAGAAAGCTCCGACTCCGACACTCACAATGAAAAGCTGAACACCCAGGCTGATCAACACCGTGATTTGCGAGGCGCGCTGCCGGCCGAATTTTGAATAATCCAGTTTTTTCGGCGAATACAGTGACAACAGATTGCCAGCGGAAAAATTTATGGGGGCAGCGAATAACAATCCCGCCAAAGTCGCGATGGTAACGTCGAATGCGGGAGCGCGGTAGAGAAAGCCTACCGCGATCCACGCCACCAGAGTTTCAAGGGCTAGAATGCCCGCGTGCGTGAGATTCTTGGCCAACACAATTTCGCGGAAGTTTACGGGAGAGGCGAAGAAAAACTGAATGCCGCCGGCGTCGCCGCCAAAGTTGTTGTATGCCAGATTGGTCAACATCAACAGCGTGTAGGCCGCGGCGGCGGGGAACGCCATCTCCGGCGTGCGCGTCAAAAAGACCCCGGAGTGCCGGGCAGAATTCATCGGTCCCAGGCGGAAGATAACTAGCACAAAGATCGGCATTATCAGGGTGAGCAACATGGGGCCGCTGCGAAGAAGATAGCGAATTTCTTTTTCGAGCACAGCAGCCACCGGAGCGGCGAATCCAGGGAGATTCCAGCCCAGGCGTAGGATCCGATCTTTCGGAAGAGCCGACGCCGCCGCGACTTCGCTTAAATTCTCGCCACGATATTGCGCCTGCAGCCGCACATGCAGGCAGTATCCAGCAATGAGGGCAAAAGCGCACAGCAGCCCTAGCGAACTGAACGCCACCGGCCATTGGGGATATATTCCCTGCGTGATGGCATCGGCGGCGAGGCCCGGCGGCAGAATGCCCTGCACTGGGCCTGCAAATGCGACGAATCGCTGGACATCTCTCTGCACACCGGGCCGGGCATGCTTACCAAAATGTCCAGCGAGCGGCCCGATCAACTGAAAGCTCAGCATGAGCAGAACAAACAGGATGCCCATGACCTCCCTCGTACGGCGCTGCGCCAGCCAGCGCTCTACCCAGGCGAAGATCATCTGCATGAATAGCAAATTGAAGGCCGCGAAGGTCAGCAACACTAGGAGGGCCCATGGCAGCAACGCGGCCTTCGCAAATCCCACACCTACCAAAATTCCGAAACACCAGAGGCTGCCCAGAGCGGTCGCTGGGTCGAATCCGCCATAGACGAATCGCACCAGAAAATACGAACCATAGCTGAGCGGGAACCGCAGCAGATCCGACGAGTCCGGATTGTTGGTGAAGGCGGTCGCCATGATCGGAAAGAATTGCCAAAAAAAGAAGATCGGCCACAGCAATAGCGCGATCAACTGGGGTTTGCCTTGTGAAACGAAAAAATACGTGCCGATACACATGCCGAAGGCGCCGCCAAATCCAGCAATGGCGAAGGCGAAGGATACGAAAATTCGCGACGCCAATTCCAGCGCGCCCCGCGTGCTTCGCAGAGTGTTCACGAAGAGCTTCCAGCGCAGCCATGCGATGGCCGCAAGCTGGGCGCGTCTTGGCGGGGTAAGACTCAGTTCGCTAATGTCGGTTACTCCATTATCCCAGCCACGAAAGCTCCTGATCCGCGTGCCTGGCGCCCCCCACAGTGCGCAGGAAAATCTGTTCCAGAGTCAATTTTTTGCTGGAAGTCGCGTTCTCCCCTGGACCATCACCCGATGGTGCTGGCGTCTGTGCCTCTACCCCAGCGCGCAGCTCATCGAGCGATCCCTGCGCAACCAGCCGACCCTGGTGAATGATGGCGACGTGACTGCACAACCGCTCCACGATTTCCAGAACATGCGAAGTAAGGAAGATCGTAGCCCCGCGCGTGATCATGCGTTGCAACATTGCTTTCAGGGTTCCGGCGGCAATTGCGTCTACCCCTTCAAAGGGTTCGTCGAGGAACAAAACTTTTGGTCCGTGAATCACGGCAGCGGCCATTGCCAACTTTTTCTGCATACCGTGGGAATAGTCGGTAACGAGCTTCCTGGGTTGATCGGCGAGCTGCATGAAGTCGAGAAGCTCGACGGTACGCCTGGCCGCAGTTTCGCGGTCAAGCCCGTACATGCGTCCAGCGAAGTTTAGAAATTCCGAACCGGTGAGCCGACCGAACAGCGCCATGCCCTCGGGAACGACGCCGATTTGCCGCTTCACTTCCACTGGATTCTTTTCCAGATCCAACCCGAGGATTTCGATGCTTCCGGAGGTGGGTGCAAGCAAGCCGGTGAGCATCTTGATGGTGGTCGATTTCCCGGCGCCGTTCGGGCCGAGGAAGCCGAAGAATTGTCCGGGGGAAACCCGCAAGTCGACACCATCGACGGCGAGCAACTCCCCGAAGCGACGCGTGAGGCCTTGTGTGGAGATAGTGGGGGCTAGGTCCATGAAACCTTTGAATCTAGCACACCACAGAGAATCTCCGCGCGGCTACCGCTTCTCCTTAGCTGGCGTATCTTTCTTCTCAGCCTTCTCAGCCGCCTTCTTCTGCATGTCCTGAGTCCAGGGTGGGACAATACCGATCACGCGGGCGTAAGCGATCGATTGTCCCAGGTGTTCAGCGGCGTGGCGCACTATGAAAAGCAAAATACCGCGCTCGGTATTCTTGCCGCCGAACCAGTCCAGACTCTTGTCGAGGTCCGCGTCGGGCATGGCGGTGATTGCTTTCTTCGCGTGAGCGAAAGAATCTCTCAAGGTCGCGATGACCTTAGTCTTATCGGTGGTGAACTTCTCGAAACCTTTCACATCGAACCCGGCGGGTGGCGGCGTACCCACAAGTTTGTAGAGGTTGTAGTTCGCGGCGCAGACATGCAAGAAGACTTCCGCAAATGAACGCACATCGGGTGCGGGGCGCCACGTGTACTTCTCAGCCGGAATCGCTTCCGCCAGGCGGGTGAATTTGTCTTCCTGGATCATCACCTCAGCCAACACTTCAGAACGATATCCGGTTACCCCGGGCGTCCCGTCCTTATAAGGATTCACTTGCGCAGAGGTGGAAATTGCGACAATTGAAAACACAGACAAAAAGACGACCGCAGGAATGCGTTTCATGGAAAGTCCTCCTTGTGTGTTGACTCAGTTTAGCTACTCGCCGCCAGTTGTCTAGAACCAAGTAAACAAAGCGGCATGAAAGACATCGAATCGGGGCCGAGCACACCTAGAAACCCGGTGGCCGTTGGCCCGAGACTTTGAAGGCGCGTTCCAACGCCAATCCAGCGCTCGCAATCGTGCCTTCGTCGAAGAGACGTCCGATCAGCGTGATTCCGTGCGGCACACGGCGCGCGGGAGAAAACGTGGGCATCGGATGATTGGGATCCGGAGCCCAATCACTCCTCGCTTTTGCGACCTCCACGAAACCTGCGCGCAGCGTGAGCGAAGGATGACCGGTGAAGTTCGTGATTGTGAGCATTTCGTCACGCAGCGAAGGCACGAGCAGAAGGTCCACTTGAGAGAAGATGCGAGCCATCTCCAGGGCCACCTTGCGGCGGAAGCGGTCTGCCTGCACAAAATCTACTGCTGAAAGGAAGCGAGACTCGCGAAAAATATTCGGCCAAGCATCGGGCACCTGGGCTTTGAGCTGATTCATTCCGCCGCTCAAGGTGAGTTCTTCAAAAGCAGCAGCCCCTTCGGCGAAGAGAATCAGATTGAGCGAACCATAGGGCCAGTCGGGAATCGCAACCTCGACAGGAACCATACCCACCTTCTTCACCGCCTCCAAAGCGGCGCGGTCGACGGCGGTCGCTGGATTTTGGTTCATCCAGCCTGGAAAATAACCCACGCGCAGTCCCTGCACGCTCGCGCCAGCATCGAAGTCGAGCCTACTGGGCACGCTTGCGAGGTCCCCGGCGTCAGGCCCAGAGATGGCGTGCAGCACCAGCATCGCGTCTTCAACCGTGCGCGTCATGGGGCCGAGCTTGTCGAGCGACCAGCACAAGGTCATGGCGCCGGTGCGCGCGACGCGTCCATAGGTTGGACGCAGCCCGGTAATTCCGCAACGCATTGACGGACTGACAATGCTGCCTCCAGTCTCACTTCCGATAGCGAAAGCCACCAGCCCCGCAGCGGTGGCGGCGGCCGGTCCCGCGCTCGAACCCGAAGACGCTTCTTCCAACAGCCAGGGATTCATGGTTTGGCCACCAAACCATATGTCGTTGAGCGCCAGCGCACCTAAGCTCAATTTGGCAACCAGTACCGCGCCCGCATCATGCAGCCACTTCACCACGACCGCATCGTCGGTGGGCACACGGTTCCGGAAAGGTTCGGCGCCGTACGTAGTCCGGATTCCAGCCGTGTCGATGAGATCTTTGGCTCCCCACGGAATGCCGTGCAATGGACCGCGATAGTTTCCGGCAGCAATCTCCTCATCCGCCTTTCTTGCTTGCGCCAGAGCGAGATCCCGCGTGAGCGTGATGATGCAATGGAGCTTGGGATCGAACTGTTCGATGCGTTTCAGATAAATGCGCGTAAGGCGATCAGAAGTCAGCTTGCGCTGTTCAATCCATTGAGAAAGCTGGGTAATCGGGGCGAAGGCGATGTCCTCGTCTCCCGTTGGCAGTGAACCGGGGTCGGAATTGCTGCGGATGAAGCGATCGCGCTCCAGGCCTCGTTTTGCGGCAAGACCTGGGAGCACCGGATCCCATCGCGTCGCAGGCGCAAGGGTTGGCTCCAGCGTCACCTTGCGCGGCCCCGTGCGCCGCTCGTAAAGCGCCGCCATGGTCTTCCGCCAACTTGCGGCTGCCATGATGCGTTCACTGGCGCTCAATTCAACCCGCACCAGTTTTTCCGCTTCAGCAAATGTAGCAGGCGAGACCTCAGGCCCGACGGAAGGCCCGGTGCCGAATGCGCCGGGGGAACCGGGAGGCAAGTCCGAAGGTTGTTGACCGTAGCTTCGGAATGTCGCAGCTATCAAACCAAGAGACGTTTGGGTCAGGAACTCTCTGCGCGATTTCGACATGAATCCTCCGAGCGGCATTGTAACGTGGGCATCTCGGGAGAAGGATTTTACACACCACGCCGCAGGCAGAGATCGAGAAACGGCCTTCCGATTCGCTGCCGGTAGTCGACAGCACGCGATCGCGGGTTTACATCACTAATCAGAGCGGAGAGGCTAATGCGGTCTACAGCGCGTCGGGCGCGCTGTTGAAGATGATTGAGTAGCCGGCCGCGTGCGTTCGTCGGTCGGAAGCAAAACGCCCCGGCTTTACGGCCGGGGCGTTTTGTTTGGAAGGAGCTAAAAGCGGTCTAGAACAAATTCCACAGGAACTGGTTGTAAACCTCGTGGTGGAATTGCACCTCCGAAGGCTTTACCACCGCTCCCAACAGGCGGGGGCAGCGGTCGGCCGAGGCCTGTTTCAGATCGGCGTAGCGCGCCTTCACATCTTCGCCCAGTAGCTTGGTCGTCCACTCGGCGTTGCGGAAGTTTTCGATCGCCGTGTAGATGTTGTCGGGCAGATAGCGCTCCGCCTGGCGCAGGTTCTTGATCTTGGCCGTGGTGCCTTCGAGCCCGGTCCTGAAGATCGAGTACATCACCAGGTACGGGTTGGCGTCAGGAGCGACCGCGCGCACTTCGGTACGCATACTGCGCTCGTTGCCGATCGGGATGCGGATCATGGCGCCGCGGTCCACTGCCGACGCCTTGAGCTGGTTGGGCGCCTCGAAGTGGGGATCGAGGCGGCGATAGGCGTTCACGCTGGAATTAAACACCAGGCAAAGATCGTTGCCGTGAGTGAGCACACGGTCCAGAAACTCGTAGCCCAGCTTGCTGAGCTTCTCTTCGCCCTTGGGGTCCCAGAACAGGTTCTTGCCGTTTCCGCTGACCGAAACGTTGGTGTGCATGCCGCTGCCGTTGACCCCCACCACCGGCTTGGGCAGGAAGCAGGCGGTAAGGCCCATGTTGCGGGCGACCTGGCGGCAGATCAGCTTGTAGAGTTGGATGTGGTCGGCGGCCGCCACCACTTCCGCATAGCTGTAATTGATTTCGAACTGCGAAGGCGCGACCTCGGGATGATCCTTTTCGTTCTGAAAGCCCATGGCACGCTGCACTTCAGCAGTCGTGTCAATAAATGTGCGCAAGGGATCGCCGGGCAGCGAGTGATAATACCCGCCCGTATTGACGTACTCGAACTTGCCGGTCTCGTTGTAGCGGCGCTCGGCGTCCGGGCCCTGGAACAGGAAGCCCTCGATTTCATTGGCTGCGTTGAGGGTGTAGCCATGTTTCTTATGCTGTTCCGTCGCAAACAATTTGAGCACGCTGCGAATGTCGGCGCTGTAGGCTTCGCCGTTCTTGTCGATGACTTCGCCGAACACCAGCACTTTGCCCGGCCCGAAGACGTCGGCCGGCCCCCAATAGAAGGCGCTCCAGTCAATGCCCAGGCGGAGATCGCTTTCCCGCTGCGCCGTGAACCCGCGAATCGAAGAGCCGTCGAAGGTGAGGTTGTCATAACTCTTCAGCAAGAACTTCTTGTCGTAGTCCAGCATGTGCAGCCGGCCTTCCAGGTCGCTGAAGAGCACAGTCAGGGCCTTGATCCGCTTTTCGTCGGTCAGATATTTGAGCCGCTGTTCCTGGATCTTCCCGGCGGCGACGCGGTTCCGGCGCTGCTCCTTCGCCTCCAGATTCAGCTCTTCGAGTTCGTCGTAGGTGAGTGCCAGGAAATTACGCAGTTCGTTGGGCATGGATGTCTTTCAGTCTCCTATTCGTCTTCCGCAAGAATGATGTCGGTGAGTAGACACTGACACAAGCAGTTCAAAAGGTTGGGTTTCAACCAATCAGCATAACGCGAGTTTAGAGCCCGCGACAATCGAAAAAGCTGATCGGCGGCATAAAAGAGATTTATCTAAGAACTATTCTGGAACATGCCGCTACCTCACGCCCAAACCTGCCCCGGGCAGCACCCGAATGATGACGCCAAGCGCAGTCAGCACTGTGACATAGTAGATTGTCGTGGCGCGGCTGGGACGTGCTGGCAGACCACTGGGAAAAAACACCTGGTATCCCGCACCAAGCGCCACCAGGAAGAACATGTTCTCTCCCAGCACGAGCCACAAAGCCAAGCATGCGGTGAGCAGCACGATGCGTTCGGTTTTGCTCAAGGCCAGCACAGCCTGTCCGCCATCCAACACCCAGACGGGAATTAGATTCAGGAGGTTTAGCACGGCACCGGCACGCGCCAGCGCGGCCCAGAGTGGGCTGCCAGTCTGCCACCAAAGGGCGGTGCACGCCAGGGCTGTGAGAAACCCAGCCAGCGGCCCGGCCAGGCTGATCGCGGCCCGCGTTTCAAGTGGTACCCCCAGAGCCTGCCATCGCACATAGGCTCCCAGGCCGGGCAAAAAGACCGGCATCTCGGCCGGCAGGCCGCGGCGTTTAATGTCGATAAAGTGTCCCATTTCGTGAAGAAAAATCAGCACGGCAAAGCCGATGCCAAACTTCATTCCAAACGCAGCCCAATAAATTCCCACGAACGCCACAAAGCTGAGCAGAAACTTCAGCTTGAAAATGGCGGTGAGCAGCATTTTGCTTTTGGCGAGCAGGACCGCGATCGGACCCACCGGTCCCAGCTTTCGGGCCCACTTGTTATCGCTCGGGGGAGCGGATTCCGCTTGACTGGCAGAGTCCAAGGAACGCGCATGCTGCTGAATCCAGATTGCCTGGCGCGAGTTCGGAGGCAGCAATGGCAGGCCCATCATCCACACTTCCCGAGCCTGCCAAAAATCTCCTTTCGCCTCCAGCGCCTTCGCCTCGGAAGCGAGTTGGTCCAGTTTTTCGGAGTGCACAAGCGCATGACACTGGTCGCATACGAGTGCTCCGGGCGGGAGCTCGTGCGAACACCGCTTGCAGTTGCGAATGAGGTCGGGAGTGATCGTGGACACGGCTTGGGCAGAATGCTTTTTATTTCTACTAAGATTCTACTCGGCTTTTATTCGCAGGGCGATTAGCGCTTCAACGCAACGGCTGCACGCTATGGCTAAATGGGCCGAAGACTTCGGCGGGTCGGTCCGCGGTAATTCGTGCGGCAATCCGGATTCCCACGAAGAGGATGACCAGGCCAATCAAGCCGCCGACAGGATTTCCCACTACCTCAAGGAACGGGGAAGCCAGCCCAAACAATGCGAGCCGCCCAAGCAGAGGAGCAAGATTCATCTTCGGCCGCTGTGGCTGCGACGGTGGAGTTTGTTCCGATTCAGACTCCAACTGACGCTGCTCGTCCTGGAGCTTCTGCCGCTGACTCTGAGCTTGCCGCTGATGGCTGCGAGCGTAGTGAATCATTACCGGAACGGCGGCGATCGAGACCGCCGCATACGTCAGCAGAACTGCGGCAATCTGATAGCGCCTGCCTCCTACGCCGTTCGATCCCTTCATCATCGCTTTGCCAACCATCCAGCCCACGGCGAGCGAGATGTAGCCAATGATAATTCCAGTGGCGATCTCAAACGCGGCATAAAGAATCATTCCCGCGACCGCCGCGCCGACACCGTAGAGCAGCGCTCGGGTGTACGCCGCGTGAGTATCTTTCGCGGATTCGTTGCGTGAAATCTCAGCGCAGCCGCCACAAGTGATCGTCCCGTTCACCCGGTAGTAATTTCCAGCAATCGGCTGGTGGCAAAACTGGCAGTGATCGTTTTCCGGCGGGCCGACGTACTCCGCTGTGCCAAATTGCGGTGTGGGATTGCTGAAGCTGTCACTCATGATCTGTCACACATGGCCCGGAACGATAACACGAAGTCGCATGTCAAGGAAGAGATGAATTCACAGTCATGCGAGGTTGTGTTGATCTGGCAATCAGCAGCCGAGCAATCGAAACGCTGGAAGTACGACAAAGAGTCAAGGCTGGGCGTAATAGCCAGTACGCGTGCGAGCCGTCACCCCCGGCCGATCGACCGTCACCGCGAGTGAGTGATATTCATCGGCATGGTCTGCCCGAGGGGCCTCGAAAGAAAGAACGTAAAAAGCATCGGCATCCGCGGCACAGGCTGTGATTGCCGCCGTGATGTCATTGGTGGTGTTCAGGACGCGGCCTCCAGTCTGGACTGCCAGTACCTGCAGGCCCAGGTCCCCGGCTTGCGCATCCTGGGGTGAGGCTACACCCTTCAAAAATTCCTCGTAGTACGAAGTCCGAATTCCAAAATCCGCTAGACCGAGCGGGTCGATGCAATAGAGCGTGACGTCTGATTGCCTGAGCTCGTTGGATAACGACACGATCGAGTTGAAGAGTTGTTCCCCCTCTTTGCGTGTAAGTTCGATGTTCGGTCCCGAAAACAACGGCCATCCCGGACTGATCCAAATCATCAGTTTTCTGCCCGGCCGAGTCGCCTCGTACGCTGCGAGCGAGTGAATGGTCTTGAGCGACATGTCAAAACGCTCTGTCGCGCCGTAGAAGCCTTGAGACCGGTTGATAGACCGCAGCCCGGTTTCGATTTGATCGTACAGTGCCGCCAAAGCAGTTCCATCGCGAGATGACTCACCCTGAATTTTGTTTCCAGCATCGGCAAAAACAAGTAGCGAGACTGGCTGCGCGAGCTTGCCGCCATTCTGCAGCAAGAACTTTCTGATCTCCTTCCGTTCATAACTAACCGCCTGGAAGGGAGCGTTGACGGCGTCAACGACCAAAATGACTTCGAGAGGTGGATCGCCACTCGCGGAGGCGCTGCCATCCACGGCATGAAAGGAAAGGATACTCTGCGGCAGTTTATCGTCGAGAAGGGTGAAGTCGTGCATTTGCAGGCCACGAACCGGTGCGCCGGATTTGTCGGTTATCTGCACCTCGAGTGTGATCTGCCGGTTCGCGACGGTGGGGGCCGGATGAGTGGGTGCCGGATGAGAAGGAGCTTCTGCCGGCGCGGCAACCCGAGGTTTAAGCTGCGGCGTGGAAGTCTGCTGTCCGGAGGTGACGGCCAGGGGCAGAAGCAGGAGAAAGCAGAATCGAAACAATCGTTCCATCCGAGCCACCTTCGCCGCTAAGTTGGACCCGTGAGCGACGCCGAGGACTTGCTTACTGCTGGTGTGCCGAGGCTCCGGCTGCGATCTCACGCAATGCACTGACAAATCCGGCGGCGGCGTTCGGATCGGCCAGCGCTTCGAGGTGCACCGTAGCCGAGAACTGCGGTGACTCGGGGCGGAATCGCACCTGCAGAATGTCCTGGCGGCGAGCCGACATCAGAGCGTTCAATTCCGCGGTGGGATCCTGCTTCCAGTGTGTCCGCGTAGTGAGGATGATAGGGCCAGGCTCGTAGACTTCCCATTCGCGCCCGTCGCGCTTGCGAGATGAGATTCCCCGGTTGTGTGCGCTCCAGCGGTGCCGCACGACTTCGAGATGGAAGCTTGGGGAGCCGCCCAGATCGGCTTCAAAAGTGAGAGTTTCTTTTTGTCGGTGCCAGCAACTCACCAGCCATTGCACGGGTAGAGCACGGGGCCGGAACTTTACGGTTACGCGGGCATTTTCGAACCAGTGGGAAGGGAAATGTATACGCGCCTCAACCCGGGAGCTACCCAACCAGTGCGACTCCAGGATGCGCCCCTTGCCGGCGCACGCCGTCTGCACCCAGCGCAAGGCAGTCGCTCCTTTTTTTCGATTGTAAGTAAAAAACACGAAGTACCACAGCCCCAGGATGGCAACCGACGCGACCACGTCAATCAGCAGAAGGCGCCCCACAACGCTTCCTCAGATGCTTATGGTACGACCGAGGTTGCGGAGAAGCAAGAGGCGAGCGCCACTAATTTGAGGTAAAGATTTCACCCCGTTGGGCCGGCTGTGGAAAACCTGTGACTAATCCCGGACACTTGCGACATTTCTGCGCCATCTGGTAACCGAGCCGAATTGGAGTAAATCGTAATTCATTCGGCGCATTCCGCCGCTTGCCTCGAGTCTCGATACAATGGCGACGTGCCTGTCACGGTTCGAAATTTTCAAATCCGGGATTTTCAGTCCGAAGATTTCGATTCATTGTGGAGCATTGACCAGCATTGCTTTCCGCCCGGGATCTCCTATTCGCGGACCGAACTAAGGTCCTACGTGCGGCGGCGCGGTTCTTTCACTCTGGTGGCCGTGAACACGGTCGCAGAAGCAATGGCCGATTCCGACTTGCCAAAGGACGACAAAAATTTGGCAGCAATCGCACGAACCAACCCCGCCATCGCTGGCTTCATCGTCACCGAGGGCGGACGCGGCGCGGGTCATATCATTACCATTGACGTGATCGCCCCTGCCCGGCGCTTCGGGGTGGGATCGTTGCTGCTGCGGGGCGCTGAAGATCGCTTGCGGTCCGCGGGTTGCCGATCGGTCGAACTCGAAACGGCAGTGGATAACGTTTCTGCGCTGTCGTTCTACAAACATCACGGCTACACGGTGATCGGTACCTTTCCGCGCTACTACTCGAACGGCGTGGACGCTCTGATTCTTCAGAAGCCCCTCACACCAAAATAAACTGGTACTAAATAAATCTGGTACTAAACAAACCTGGTACTAACTGAGAAACGCAGGAATGATTTGCACTCGCCCGCGTTGTCCAGATATCTTGCCTTGTGGTGAAACGCGCCGTCAAAGTTGCGATTCAGGGCGAACTCGGTTGCTTCAGCCACGAAGCCGCGGAACGAATGCTGCCGGGTTGCACGATCGTCCCGTGCGCGCGATCTGCCGAAGTCTTTGACCGCGTGGAGCGGGGATCGGTCGCCGCTGCCGTTATCCCAATTGAAAATTCGCTGGCGGGAACAGTGGCCGAGCACGCCGATCTGCTGCTCGCGCGCGATGTATTGATTGAAGCCGAGTTTCTGCTCCGCATTGTGCACAACGTGATCGCCGCTCCGGGAGTGAGACTGAAAGATGTCCGTCGCGCCTTCTCGCATCCCGTCGCGCTCGACCAGTGCCGCGACTTTTTCCGCAAGCATCCCCACATCGAACCGGTGCCTTTCTACGACACGGCTGGTAGCGTAAAGAACGTCACCGCTCAGTGCCTTTCGGACGCAGCCGGAATCGCGGGAGGCCATGCGGCTCGCGAATACTCCGGGAAAATCCTTCAAGCCGGAATTGAAGACGACAAACGAAATTTCACGCGGTTTTTCCTGATTCGCAAAACGACTCGCAAGACGGGAAGAGCCAATTCAGCCAACGCAGGGCGGAAGGGAAGTGAGACCCCGGCTCGTTCCTATGGCCGTCTCGTTCCGCGAGGCGCTAACAAGACTTCCATCGCGTTCAAAGTCAGGAATGTCCCCGGCGCGCTGTTCAAATCCCTCAGCGTCTTCGCCCTGCGCGATATCACCTTGAGCAAGATCGAATCGCGCCCCATACGCGGACGCCCCTGGGAATACGTCTTCTATGTCGACTTCCTACGCGGCGATGACGAACCAGCGCGGAACGCCCTCCGCCATCTGAGGGAGGTCGCTGAGTTCGTTAAGGTGTTGGGGATTTACCCGGCAGCAGGGTTACGACCTTGATTGAGTACACAGCCGCATTAGCCCCGGTACCTTAGGCATCATGTGGCGGAACACAAAAGACCGATAGAATGAACGAACTCCTGCCGCATCGCGGGGGTGAAACCTTTCCAGAAGATTAACATCTAAAGCTTGAGTGGGTTACACTCAAGGAGAGCCAATGAGTCAACAGCCGCTTTCCGAGCAAGCGCCTAAGCTTCGGGAAATAAATGATGTACGGGCTTTTCCCGTACTGCCTGTGCGGGACACGGTTTTGTTCCCGCATGCCGTCCTGCCTTTAACGGTAGGCCGAGAGAGTTCCGTTCAACTGATCAATTCGCTCGGCGAGGATAAGACCATTGTCGTGGTGGCGCAGCGCGAAGCGCGCGTCGATAGCCCCCAACCGAGCGACCTTTATACCGTGGGCACTTCTGCCATCGTTCATAAAGTCGTAAAAATGCCGAACCAGAGCCTCTTTGTGTTCGCCGAAGGCCTGGAGCGGGTGCGTTTGGGCGAGTTCACGCAATTGGCGCCGTTCATGCGGGCTCGTGTGTCGCCCATACCTGAGGCGGCTCCGCCCGAAAGCTCCGAAATTGAAGCCCTGCAGCGCAATGTTTTGACGCTGTTTCAGCAGATCGTCGCCGGATCACCGACCCTTTCCGATGAGCTTTCAACCGTTGCCCTGAACATCGATGAGCCTGGCCGTCTGGTTGATTTCATTGCTTCATCCCTGCCGTCGCTCTCGACGCCCGATAAGCAAGACACCCTCGAAACTCTCGACATCCAGGTGCGGCTGGGAAAGATCAACCAGCATCTGGCAAAGGAACTCGAGGTTCAGCAGCTTCGCAACAAGATCCAAAGCGAAGTGCAGGACCGGGTGCAGCAGACGCAACGCGAATATTACTTGCGCGAGCAGATGAAGGCTATTCAGAAGGAACTGGGTGAGCAGGATGAGGGCCAGCGCGATGTCGATGACCTGAAAAAGAAAATCGACGAAGCGGGCATGCCTGAGGAAGTGAAGAAGGAAGCCCTCAAGGAGTTGGGCCGCCTTTCGCGCATGTCTCCCATGGCCGCCGATTATTCGCTGACGCGCAATTATGTGGAGTGGCTTGCGGTGCTGCCTTGGGCCAAGACCTCTGGGCAGGAAATCGAGATTCTGAAGGCCAAGGAAATTTTGGATACGGATCACTACGATCTGGAAAAAGTTAAAGATCGCATTCTCGACTATCTCTCGGTGCGTCGCTTAAAGCCCAATATGAAGGGACCGATCTTGTGCTTTGTTGGCCCTCCCGGCGTAGGTAAGACGTCGCTCGGCAAGTCGATTGCCCGCGCGTTGGGCCGAAAGTTCGTGCGCTTGTCTCTGGGCGGCGTGCACGATGAGGCCGAAATCCGCGGCCATCGCCGTACTTATATCGGTGCGTTACCGGGACAAATCATCCAGGGCATACGACGCGCTGAAACCAAAGATCCGGTTTTCATGCTCGACGAGATCGACAAGGTTGGGCGCGACTTCCGTGGAGATCCGGCATCGGCGCTGCTCGAAGCTCTTGATCCCGAGCAGAATTCGAGCTTTCGAGACAACTATCTCGACGTTACCTTCGATTTGTCGAAGGTGCTGTTCATCACAACCGCGAATATGCTCGACCCCATCGCCGAGCCGCTTCGCGATCGCATGGAGATCATTGAGCTGCAAGGTTATAGCGAGGAAGAGAAACTCCACATCGCGCGTCGTTATTTGGTTCCGCGTCAAGTGGAAGAGAACGGCATCACGACCGAGCAAATCGATTTTCCCGACGAGGCTTTGCGTTATGTGATTCGTCACTATACGCGCGAAGCGGGGGTGCGCAGCCTCGAGCGCACCATCGGAACCATCTGCCGCAAACAGGCGCGGCGGCTGGCCGAGGGCAAAACCGAAAAGCTGGTGGTCACGCAGGAAATCATTCAGGAATTTCTGGGTGGCATCAAGATTCGCACTGAAGGCGAAATTGAAGAACGCACTGAGCGACCCGGCGTGGCCGTGGGTTTGGCCTGGACGCCATCAGGCGGCGACGTGCTCTTCGTCGAGGCCAATGCCATGAAGGGCAAAGGCGGATTCACCATGACTGGGCAGATCGGCCAGGTGATGCAGGAATCCATGCAAGCTGCGCTGACCTGGGTGCGCTCGAACGCCGCGCATCTTGGAATCGCGGAAGACTTTTTCGCTGACCACGACATTCACATGCACGTGCCGGCGGGTGCGATTCCGAAGGACGGACCGTCAGCCGGCGTGACCATGGCAACGACCCTGGTGTCGCTGCTTTCGGGCCACCATATCCGGCCGCTCACGGCCATGACCGGGGAGATCACTCTCAGTGGCAATGTGCTTCCAGTTGGAGGCATTAAGGAGAAGGTGCTTGCCGCCAAGCGTGCGGGAGTCACTACGATCATCCTGCCCGCTGAAAACAAGATGAATGTGGATGAGGATCTCACTCCTGAGCAAATCGACAACCTCACCATTCATTATGTGAAGACGATCGGGGAGGCGCTGCGCGTCTCGCTTCCCGCGGTGGCGGAGTCACTGGAGGCAAAGTCGGTTGTGTCGTCGTCAAAGGACTCGAAGCCCGAGCATTCGGCGATTCAGCCGGTCCCGGCGCCGGCAGCGGCTCATGACAAAGTTGTGAGTTGGCATTCGTAAACATTAAACATAGTGGCTAGTGGTCAGCGATTGATTGCTAGTCACCTGGCGAGGGCGCGGCCGAAAGCCGTGCCCTTTTCTTTTCCTCCAAACGTATTACCCCATCGCTTATTACCTCATCCTCATCGACTTCCCTTCGTATAACTTCGTTTCCGCGGGCAGCGGAATTCGTGTACCCGCGCTAAACTGGAAACTGGTCCGATGCGCGTACGAGTCCTCTTTTTTGGCATATTAAGGGATTTGGCGGGCAGCTCCGGAAATTCACTGGATCTGCCTGAGGGAGCATTGGTGCGCGATGTCCTGGATCACTGCGTGAAAAAGATTCCAAGTCTGAATAAATCGCTGCCTTCATTGGCCGTGGCAGTGAACCAGCAGTATGCGGGGCCGGAGACTCAGTTGAAATCCGACGACGAAGTGGCGCTACTGCCGCCGGTGAGCGGCGGGTCGGGAAAAGAGGAGGGCGAGCCCTCCGGACAGCCGGCGAGACGGCGGCGCTACGCCTCAATCGTTCGCGAATCGATTGATACGCAGGGCGTGCTTGATCGCATCAAGCACCCCGAGGACGGAGCTGCTGTCGTCTTCGAAGGTGTGGTGCGCAACCAGACGCGCGGGCGCAAGACGCTTTATCTTGACTATGAAGCGTACGAGGAGATGGCGTTACGGCAGATGGAAGGCCTCGCCGGGCAGGCGCTGGCGCAATTCGAGGTCCGCGACGTCGCGCTGGTGCATCGGTTGGGTCGGCTCGAGATCGGCGAAACCAGCGTGTTGATCGTGGTCGCCTCGGCGCACCGCGGCCCTGCCTTTGATGCTTGCCGTTGCCTGATTGATACTCTGAAGCGAACCGTCCCCATCTGGAAAAAAGAATATTTCGCAGATGGCGCGGTGTGGGCTGACGGCGAACCTTTTCCGGCAGAAATTCCTCATGGAAGTTCTTTTGACCGAGGCAGCCCCGGACCAAGCCGCGCATCTAAGTGATCGGGCTGAGACGAGGGTATCAAGTTCGCGCGGCTCCAGATTAAAGTCCCAGTTCGCAAGAACATACGCAAGAACATAAAAAGACAAGCATGATGGAGAAAGTTGCGCGTTAGCGGCGCTGCGAGCTTTTCGCGGACCAAGCCTGTCCTCAGCTTGTCGAACGGAGTGTCCGCGCCATCCCGACATCGCAGGTATACTTCTTTCACGGAATGAGAAAACTCGCTACCCCGATTCTCATGATGCTGGCCTGCGTTGCGGCGCTCGCACAGCAGCCTTCCAGCCAAAGCCAACCGGAGACCACGCTCAAGGTCGATGTCAAACTGGTCAATGTGTACGTCACTGTTACGGACGATCATGGTTCGCCGGTTGCGGGACTAAAGAAAGAAAATTTTCGCGTGCTGGAGGACGGCCACGAGCAGACGATTTCGGTGTTCGACAAGGAATCTGCCCTCCCACTTTCGATCGCGCTCGCTATTGACACCAGCCTGAGCACCCGCCACGATCTGCCACTGGAGCAGGCTTCAGCCAAGCGTTTTGCCCGCGTTATCTTGCGGCCTGTGGACGCTCTCTCGGTTTTTGGCTTCAGTGAAACGGTGTCGCAGTCCCCCTTTGGCTACACGTCAGACTTGAAGCACGTCGAAGAGGGAATCGACCACATCCGGCTGGGAGCAGCCACGGCACTGTTTGATGCCGTTTATCTGGCGTCGCGGTCCCTCGACCGGCGGCAGGGACGCAAAGTGATGGTGTTGATTACCGATGGCGGCGACACCATCAGCAAGATCGATTACACCGAAGCGGTGCGCGCCGCCGAAGAGGCGGAAGCGATTGTCTACAGCATCATCGTGGTGCCGATCGAGAACAGCGCGGGACGCGAAACCGGGGGCGAGCACGCGCTAATCCAGCTCTCGGAAGATACTGGAGGCAAATATTACTATGCGACGTCCATGTCGCAACTCGACGACGCCTTCCGGCAGATCAGCGACGAACTGCGCACGCAATACCTGCTGGCTTACTATCCTTCGCAACGGCTTTCGAATTCGCAGTTTCGGCGTATTCACGTTGAAGTTACAGGGCCGGCCGAGGCGTCGGCCTACCACGTCCGGCATCGAGCGGGTTACTACACTTCGAAGTCAGATTTCTGAAGCGAAAGCTTTTGTGAACTTAGAGAAACATAGTGCGCCAGTTTGATATCCTCAGAGCTTCGTCAAAACGCCGATCATACAGATGTTGAGCTCTCGATTAAGAAAGGCTCTGTGATTATTCCGAATCAGGAGTTTGCGATTTTAAATTTCAATTACGCTTGCCGTTTTCCGGGACGCTTGCTTTTTGCGGCGGCCCTCCTGCTCGTTTCGCCATGGCTTACGGCCCAGACAGTCGGTACGGGAAGCATCGTAGGCCTCGTCGCTGATCCTCAAGGGAAGGTCGTTGCCGGAGCCAAAGTTGACATCAGGAATACAAAAACGGCCGCGATGATTCATGTGACGACTTCTTCCGCGGGATGGTACTCCTCTGGTCCGATTCAACCCGGCAGTTATTCCGTACGCGTGGAGGCTAAAGGATTTAACGCGGCTCACCTGGCTTTAGGGGTTCGTGTGGGCAACACGTCGACGGCCAATGTGAGGATGCAGCCTGGGGCTGCAGGTCCGGTGATCGAAGCGCAGGGTGGAGCGGCCGTCGACATCGAGCAACCAACCGTGCAGAGTGTTCTGAATGCCGATCCGGTTGGGAAGCTGCCGATAAACGGGCGAAACTTTCTTGACTTTGCTCAGTTTGAACCTGGGATTCAACTGCAGGATGACAGCGTCTTTGGTCCGACTAAGAACGGTTTGTCGTCGATCTCATTTCTGGGGCAGTTCGGCCGCTCGGAGAATATTGATGTGGACGGAGTCGATATCAGCGACGAGATCATAGGCGGCACCACGCAGAACATTCCGACGAGCGCAATCCATGAATTCCAGATTGCTCAGTCTTTGCTCGATCTCTCAACTGGGCTGACATCCTCCGGCGCGTTGAATGTGATCACCCGCTCGGGCAGCGACGAGATACACGGTGAGGCCTTTGGAGTGTTCCGTGGCGATGAAGGGGCCGCGGCACTGCCAGGTTCGCCAACCGATTCGTTTTCGCGCGAACAATTTGGAGCCGCTGCGGGTGGGGCGATTATCAAGGATAAAGTCTTCTGGTTCGCCGATGCCGAGCGTTCCAAGCAGGATCTGACGGCGGCGATACCCTTCACTTATCCTTTTGACACTTTGAGGGCCACTCTGGCAGAGCCTTACCGCGAGTTCGACACCGATGAACGTGTCGATTGGAATATGAAAGGCAGCACACGGGCATTCTATCGTTTCAATTTCTTTCAGAACAACGACCTCCGCCCCTACAGCTCGGCCAGCTCTACGCAGCAACTCCGTAATGACAACAATATTTTGACGAACGCCCTGGGCGTCGATTTCATCACCGGACTGTATGCGCACAGTCTCCGCTTTGAGTACCTCAAACTCCGCAGCTCGACAACGGATGCCACGAGCGGACTCGCCTCGGTCGATAATCCCATCCCTGGACTGGGAATTAACATTGGCGCGTCTACCTACGGGAATTGCATCCTCAGCAATGGTGGGAACTTTTGCGGCGGGCCGAGCTGGCTGTCGCCACAAAAGGAAATTCAATCCGACAAACTCGCGAGCTATGACGGCACCCGTGTTTTGGGCCAGCACATCGTTCGCTATGGCGCGACGTTCAATCGCATCGACGGCGCACGTTTGGCGGCCACTGCGGCCTTTCCGCAAGTAGGTACGACATCGCTAGGGCTAACGCCATCTTCCAATCCAACATCGTATGCGGCAGATTGGGTGAGCTTAGGCAATGGAGTTGGGTTCTCCACTGCGCAAGGGTCATTTGGCTTGCCTGGAGGAGGATTGAATCCCGGCAATCGTCTGGAACTGTATGTCGGAGACGCGTGGAAGGGTAGGCCGAGATGGACCTTCACTTATGGCCTCCATTATGTGCATGACACCGGCCGCACTGACAGCAATCTGGGGTCCCTGCCGGATCTGAATCAGTGGGGGTCGGGATACGGCAATCGCGTTCGCAATCCGAATCTGAACCTTGCTCCTCAAGCCGGCTTCGCCTGGGATGCGGGAGGAAATGGGAAGACAGTGATCCGTGGTGGGGCCGGTTTATATTACGCGAACTCTCTGTGGAACAAAACGCTGCTCGATAGCCCCGCGCGTCTTGCCAAAGGCGTTTTCAACGACACGCCGGAGGTTTGCTTAGGAGGTGTAGCATCGCCGTTCGCCTGGCCTACCAGTCTGGTCGGTGTCACTTCAATCGCTGGAGGCGCGGCTGCGGTCGTGAACACCGCTACGGGCTTGCAGGCGCGGCCCAATTTCTGCGGCGGCACCATCTCGACTGTGGCTCCTCAAATTCTCGCGCTCAGCGGTGCCTATCAGGCAGCAAGCGCCGCCCTCACCAGCGGGCAACCGAATAGCGCATTTGTTGGGACGGCCCTCTCGGCGCTGAATAGCAACGGCTATGATCTTTTCTATCCCGGCTACCGCACGCCGCGGTCGTGGCAGATGAACCTTGGGCTTCAGGAGCAAATTGGTGCGTTCACGGTAGTCAGCATCGACTACCTCCGCAACATCGGTGAACACTATTTCATTATCCAGGACATCAACCACAGTGGAGCGGCGCGCAGTTTCAACCAGGCCAATGCTGTCGCCGCACGCGACGCCGCGCAGCAGGCCAATGGGTGCCCCGCAGGTATTGGTCAGGCCACATGCATGATTGCGGCTTTGGGCCAGGCGGGAGCGCAAGCAGCCTACTCTACGGCGGGACTTGATTCCAATCTTCAGGCAACTGGCGGCGGACCCTGCTCCTATTGCGCGTTTCCGGGTACCAACCCCGTTAGCGGAAACACTGGGGCTGTCGGCGGAGTGGATATGCAGTTTCCCGTCGGCCGATCGGTGTACAGCGGCGTGCAGGCAAAACTGGTGCAACAGATCGACAAGCCAATGCGCGGCGTGAAGGACGCGAGCTTTCAGATCTCCTATACTCTCTCCAGATTTATCAGTCAGTCGCAGGGTCAGGACTTCGTCAACGTCGCGACGGACAATGACGATCCGACCAGGTTCAGAGGGCCGGATGCTCTCGATCGAAAACATCAGATCTCGTTTGCAGGCACCTTTGATCTGCCGTTTTTTACTCGCCCGTTCTATACCAAGATCAGCCTGATCGGGCACTTCTATAGTCCGCTTCCGCAGAATCTGCAACTGCCGGAGTTGACTAACGGAGGTGAGATTTTCGCCACAGACTGGCTGGGCTCAGGATTGGGAGCTGCCGGGGCCCCAGAGCCTTTGCCGGGAACTCAAATTGGCCAGTTCGAGCACGGTACCAATATTGACAACCTGCAAGCTGTGATCACGACCTACAACCACAACTTTGCCGGAACCCTTACACCAGCCGGCCAGTGTCTTGCAGGAAACACCGCGCCCAACAACTCTTTTACCTGCCCAGGGTTAATTTCCGGCTCGCCCGTGATGACGCCGAGCGATATGGCGGCTCTGGGTTGGGTGATGCCTACAATTCCTTCAGTTGCTCCGCAAGCTGTGGGGATACCTTGGCTGAAGTCGATGGATTTGAAACTATCGTGGCCCATGAAGATTCGAGACCGGGTGACTATCGAGCCGAGTGCCAGCGTTTTTAATATCTTCAACTTTTGGAACGCGTTCCCAGCAGGAAACCTACCCGGTGCATCTCTTCTTCCAGGCCCCAACGGACTCCTGGCGCCGAATGTAGTCGGCGGCGTGACGGAGGGGTCGAGCCTTACGCCGTTCCGCTCGACTTTCCAGTCGGGAACCTACGCACTTGGCACGCCAAGACAATTCGAATTCGGATTGCACATTAGCTTTTAAGACGAGAGAAATGTGAACCACGGGGATCGCGAAGTCACACGAAGGCAGCTCTTCGTGATACTTCGTACTCTTGGTGGTCCAAGCCTCGATTTTCGTGGTATCCCTCGGAGGACTCATGAACGAAGTGATCCTGAAGCGCTTCGAAAATCCCGACGAGGTGCGCACCTTTGAAAAGGGAAAGTTTGAACTGGTTCACGTCGGCGGGATGACGATTGGCCGTGCAACGTATCAACCCGGCTGGAAGTGGTCCCTTCACGTAGGAAAGGCGGCGGGCGCAAGGAGCTGTATGGTAGAACACGTTGGATTGGTCGTGTCGGGGAGAGCGACGGCAGCCATGGACGATGGCCGCGTCATCGAGATGAGAGCCGGCGATCTCTTCTACATTGCCCCGGGACACGATAGTTGGGTGGTTGGCGAAGAGCCCTACGTGTCACTTCACTTCATGGGCGCAGATCAGTACGCGCAACAAAAGAAAAAATGACAGAGCAAGATCTGCTCAGTTGCATGCATTGCGCGAAGTGTGAATGTGCGTGCGCCTTACAGCGTCCCCCGTATTCTTCGAGCGGACAATTCCGTAGCTCGCCTCCACGCAAATATTCGGATGAGACTAAACCGTGCAGGTAGAACAGCTCGGAGTAGGCCTCGGGAAATTAATTCCAGAAAATCATCGCGCTGGCTTTTGGCAAGTCATTTGCTTCGAAGAGTTCCGACCGCAAGAAACTGCGTGTCCCATTTTCGGAGGATTTCATGAAAAACCGAGTTCCGTTATTGTGCTTCCTCACTGCTCTGGTTCTGTTCCTGAGCGTAGGCATTTCGCTCGACGCCCAGCAAACGACGCAGCAGACAACAACGCCGGACCCACAGGCGCAACAACCTACGTCGGATCAACCCGCTCCGCCAGCCGCGTCGGAACAATCCACGCAGCAGACGCCTAGCCAACCCCCTTCGCAGACGCCTGACCAAACCACCCAGTCAGCGCCCAATTCGCCGGCGGAGTCCGCGCAGCCCACCGGCGTCCAGAGTTTCAGCGGCACAATCGTAAGGTCAGGCGACAGGTATATGTTGCACGACGAATCCAGCGGCAAGACTTACGATATCGACCACCAGGATGAAGTTCAGAAGTACGAAGGCAAGCGGGTGAAGGTGCATGGCACCCTGGACGGTAAGATGATCCATTTGCAATAAGTTGAGTTCGAGAGATAGACCAACGCTGATGAGAGGGCCGCGGCGCAAGTCGCGGCCTTCGTGCGTTATCCCAGCCGCGCTGACGATATAATTCAATACGATTCGGTATTACCAATCACATCGTCAGGAGCCTTTTTGCGGATCGATCACAGAAATTGCAGGCCGCTACTCAGCCTCTGTCTGGTGTTCGGTTTCGTTGTGATTCAGTCGCTGGAGGCGCAGTCGACGCCGCTGGACCAAGCCAGTCTGGACCAGGCCAGGATCCTTGTCCGGTCACGCACGTCAGCTGACCAGGCGAAGTCCCTCCTCGTCCAAGTCATTGCCACGGATCCCAAGAACGCCGAGGCGCACTTTCTGTTGGGCCAAATTTTCTACGCCTTTGCCGATTTCTCAAAAGCTTCAGACGAAGCTTCGAAAGCCATAACCCTCGATGACGGCAAGTCCGACTCTCACTTGTTACTGGGAAACTCCCTGAGCGGACTCCTCGATTCAGCCGGAATGTTCAAAAAGATGTCGTTGGCACGTCAGATGAAAGCGGAATTCGAGCGCGCCGTGGCCGAGGATCCCAAGAGCATACCCGCGCGCGCGGCGTTGGTTGAGTTTTATATGCAGGCTCCCTCTATTGTTGGTGGCGGCAGAGACAAAGCGATCGAACAGGCCAAACTGGTCAGCGGACTCGATCCCGTGGAAGGCCATTACGCCATGGCCTCCGTTGATTTGAGTCAGAAACTATTCTCCGATGCCGAACAGGAATACAAAGCAGCCATTGCAGCCGATCCGAAGCGGGCGAAGTCGTATGTGCAGCTTGCGTTTGTCTACATCGCTGAAAAAAAAGATTCCGAGACGCCTGCGCTCTTCAAACAAGCCGTGGAAGCCGATCCCAACTATCTACCGGGCTATTTCGGCGTTGCTCGATCCGATCTGCTGGCCCGACAAAATCTCGACGAGGCGGAGCGTTTCTTGAAGAAATATCTCACTCGCTGGCCAGAAGAGGGTGACCCCGGCTTAGCCAACGCTCACTGGCGACTCGGCCAGGTCTACGAGAAGCAGGGAAAGAAAGATCTTGCCATCGCAGAATGGCAAGAAGCGCTGAAGATCACACCGACCTACAAACCTGCGCAGGATTCTCTAAGAACAGCGGGAAAATGAGATTTAAGTTTCGATTTCAAAAGACGACGAGGCGCATCCACACTTGCCAAAACAGCGAAAAAAGACGATGAGCGAGATTTTATCCTCGCAGGCACCGCCGGTGAGGTCGTGCAACCGCTGTGCGTAAAGTAGACTTTGAAACATTAGCCGAGACAACAACCGTATCTCGGCCCATCCTGTATGTGATCGGACTGCAATTTTAGTGAGCGCTAGCCTTCTCCGAGCCCAATCCTGTATTGGAGCGAACCAGCAGTTCATTGAACTTACGCTGAGAAGTCGGCTCGTTGCTTAGCAGCGTACCGACAATCCCTCCGAGGAATACCAGCTATTGAAGATCGCTGCTAATCCCGACCTTACGCAGGAATTCTCGGTCTTTCGGTGTCAAGGCGAGTTCATCGGGCTCGTCAAACACTTGGTGCATTCCTGGGCTGCGATAAACCGCCAAGGGCAACGCGTCGTCATCAACCAACGCAAGCTGCTCCGTTTCGCCAGTCGCGAAGTACCGTAGCATTTTTCGGATTGTCATTGCCAACTCCTGGTTGGGTCGTCGCCGCCTTCCCAGCCTTCAGTCCTCCGTCCCGAATTTCTTCAGGTCTTCCGGCCCATCTGCCAACGCCACCGCCTCTTTGCCCTGGACCAGTTCCCGGATGCTTTCCACTACGTCAGGATTGGCCAAGGTGGTGATGTCTCCAGTATTCATGTTGTTGGAGAGGGCGGCGAGAACACGGCGCATGAGCTTACCGGAGCGGGTCTTGGGCATATCCGGAACGATGTGGATGTGCTTCGGACGGGCAATCTTGCCGATGATGGTTTCAATGGCCGTGTTGACCTTGTTCACAATCGCCGGGCTGGCTTGGATACCGGGCTTCAGGGCGATATAGACTTCAGGCACGCGGCCCTTGATCTCGTCCGCTATCGGCACCACCGCCGCTTCCGCCACCTCCTCAACCGTTAGGCACGCAGACTCGATTTCCTTGGTGCCCAGCCGGTGGCCGGCCACATTGATGACATCATCGACTCGGCCGAGAATACGGAAGTAGCCGTCAGCGGCCAGCACGGCTCCATCCGAAGCAAAGTACGGCCAGTCGTGCCAATCCTTGCTGTTGCGATTCTTGCAGTATTTTGCGAAGTACTGGGAGACGAAGCGGTCATGATCACCCCAGATGGTTTGCATGATCCCTGGCCAGGGATTCCGGATGCAGATGTTCCCCGCCTTCCCTGATCCAGCCGCGACTTCCTCTTGGTTTTCGTCATAAATTACCGGATAGATTCCAGGCACGCCTGGGCCGGCGCTGCCTGGCTTCATCGGATCAAGCCCGGGCTTCGTGCTGCACAGGAATCCTCCGTTTTCGGTTTGCCACCAGGTGTCCACAATCACTGCCTCGCCTTTGCCCACCGTGTCGTGATACCACCGCCAAACCTCTGGCTCGATGGGTTCTCCCACCGTGGTCATGTGCTTGAAATGATAGTTGTACTTGTTGGGTTCGTCGTGACCGGCTTTGCGCAACATGCGAATAGCCGTGGGCGAAGTGTGGAAGATGTTGACATCCAGACGTTCGGCGATTCTCCATACCCTGCCTGCGTCCGGGTAGGTTGGAACACCTTCGTAGATCACACTGGTAGCAGCCAGGGCCAGCGGACCGTAAACGATATAGGAGTGGCCGGTGATCCAGCCGATGTCGGCCATGCACCAGTACACATCTTCGGGATGAATGTCCTGGATGTATTTCGAGGTACCGGTCACATAGGCGAGGTAGCCGCCCGTGCGGTGTTGGCAGCCCTTGGGTTTTCCGGTGCTGCCGCTGGTGTACATAAGAAACAGCGGCGCCTCCGCATCCATGGGGACGGGAGGCACGATCTCACCCGAGTATTTCGGGAGGATCTCGTCGACGAAAAAGTCGCGCCCTTTCACAAATGGCGAAGCAGACGCATTCTGGCCCCCGTGCCGCCTCCAGACCAGGACCTTATCCACGGTCTGGCCTTCCTTCTTGGCTACCTCCAGCGAAATCTCGGAGGCGGCTTTGTGATCGATGAGCTTGCCATTGCGATAGTAACCATCCATCGTGATCAGGACGTGGCTTTGGGAATCGGCGACGCGCATGCCGCAAGCCTCGCCGCTGAAGCCGCCGAACACAACGGAGTGAATCACACCCAGGCGGGCACAGGCCAGCATAGTGATCGGCAACTCGGGGACCATTGGCATGTGAACGGTGACACGATCTCCGGCCTTCAAACCGCAGAAATCGCGCAGCAGCGCCGCAAATTCATTCACTCGCACATAGAGCTCGCGGTAGGTGACGGATACCGGCGCTTCGGATTCCGGCTCGGGGACAAAGATCAATGCCGCTTTGTTTTTGTACTTGGCGAGGTGCCGGTCCACGCAGTTGTACGAGGCGTTGAGCTTGCCGCCCACGAACCACTTCCAGAACGGCGGATCACTGGTGTCGAGCGTGGTCTGCCAGTACTGGTCCCAGCTCAGAAGGTCGGCGTACTCCCGGAAACATTCCGGGAAATTCTTCTCACTGAAGCGTTCGATGACGTTGGGATCGGTCAGATTCGCCTGGCCGATAAATTTCGCGGAAGGATAATAGTATTCTTCCTCCCGCCAATGAACTGCAATCTGAGCTTCGCTGGTCTCGATCACCGCACCTTGCGTCCGAAGAGTCCGAGCCATATCAGTCACCCCTTAGATTTTTGAATTTGTGATGCAATCCCGACAGTCCATCTCCAGTGTTTCCTGGGTTGGCGGAGCGCGCCCTGGCGCTCCGTTCAAGCCCACATGATGGAACATTCCGTACCTCACTGCAACACCTTCTGGAAGCTAGGCTACCGCCGATACCTTTCTGCCTGCCAGCCCCGCTTCCGGGACCGCCGGGCGCCGGGCAGCCAGTTCGCAGAGCAGGGCAACGCCCGCCAGAACTCCCGCCGTGTAGAACGCCATCTGGTAGTTCTTGTACTTGTCGAACAACACTCCGGCGATCCTGGGACCAATGATGCCGGCCACGCCCCATGCGGTGAATAACATTCCGTAGTTGAGACCGGCGTTCTTGGTGCCCCAGAAATCCGCCGTGGTGGAAGCATTGACCGAGAGCTGCGTTCCGTAGCACCAGTACACGATGAACACCATTCCGTACAGCAACGTCACATTGCCGCCCACCAGGTAGAGAATGGGCATGGAAATCATCGAGATGGCGATCATGAGTCGCAGCGTGTTCAGCCGGCCCAGGGCATCGGACATCCACCCGGATAGGATGCGGCCTGAGGCGTTGCCAACCGCTCCCACCACCAGGGTCATGGTGGCGAGCGCCGCCCCCGTAACGCCTACACTCTTGGCAAATGGAACCAGTTGGCTGATCACCATTAGTCCAGCCGAAGTACCCAACGCATAGGCCACCCACATGAAGTAAAACGCGGGCGTGCGCAGCACCTCGCCCGGGCTGAACTCATGGGTGGTCGCAGCAGCCTTGGCGGCGGGCGCGGGTGCCCAACCAGCGGGCTTGTATCCGACCGGCGGATTATGCAGCAGGAAGGCGCCGAACACGGTCATGACCAGGAATATCCCCCCGAGAATCATGAAAGTGGTGTGCACGCCATAAGCGGGGATAAGCTTCAGGTTGGCCAACGGCCCAAAGATGGCGGACCCTCCGCCGTATCCGCCCACCGCCAGTCCTACGGCCAAGCCGCGCTTGTCGGGGAACCATTTGGCCATCACTGGGATAGGCGTGGAGTAGCCAAATCCGTTGCCTAGCCCGCCAATCACCCCGAAGCAAACATATAGGTAGTTCAAGCTGTGTGTGAAGGCACATAGGAAGAAGCCCAGGCTCACCAATACGCCGCCCGTCAGGGAAACCCAGAATGGGCCGAACTTGTCTTGCAGCCGCCCTGCCACGATAAACGTGAGTGCGAACACGACCACCGCGATGGTGAAAACCATGGAGGTATCAGCCCGCTTCCAGCCAAATTCCTTCTCCAGTGGGGCCACAAAAATGCTCCAGGCATACAGCGTGCCCAGCGCCAGGTTCATGGACATCCCGCCGACCACTCGCCACCAGCGACTTATTCCAAGCGTGCCGGTGTCGGATGCAACATTTTCGTTAGCCACAGTTTTTCTCCTTGTACGGAAATAAAATGAGAACCGGAAGCCTGTCCTTCTTTACAACCACATTCGACTTCCGTACGGCACGTGCGTACTGACTCATCAAAACGGACCACAATTTTCGCGCGATATCATTCAGCGGTTCAGCCTCATGCAGAAGCCCAAACTTATCCTGCAACTGTGGTCCGGCTTACGGCTGTGTCTTCTGCAAGCTGGCGGTCACGTTCACGACTGAACCCGCCGCTACGGTAAGCTCCCGCCTCCAGTCGGAAAACCCTGGCAGGGAAAAGATGACAACGTGCGCCCCGGTACTAACTGGGATTTCAGACGGTGTGCTGCCTACATACTTGCCGTCAAGAGTGATCTCGGCTCCGGCGGGCGTCGAACTGAAATTACACTTTACTTTCTCTACCTTCTCCAGAGGTACTTCCCGCACCGAGCCAGCCGACGGTGCTGGCGCTGGCACCGGAGAGCTCTGCTGTGGCGCAACTGCAGCCGGGACGGGCTGAGTGGCAACTACGGCCGCAGTCGTCGCCAGACCGGCCTTTCCGTTCCTATCTACCAGCGTGTACAACTGGCCTCGCACCTTGCCCTTGTCATCCACGTAATACACGGTTATGCCGTGCTTCTCCCTTCTGGCGTCGAAACTTTCCCCCTTGGGCAGGGGCCTGCACCGCGACCATTTTGACTCAATGGTGCAAGCGACGCGGAACGAAGGCTGGTCGTCCTCCTGCACAAGCAGCGTATTTGTCACTGTGGATGTTTTGCTGGAGTGACAATACGCGTCGTAGTTGGTTGGGTCGCAGTTCTTGGGAACTCCGCTGTCATCCAGGGTGACGGAGTGAGTTTCCGAATCCAGAACCTTGATCCGTATCGTGGCAGGACGCACGGCCGCGTCGGCGAACAGGGACACCAACAGAAGGCCCACTTGCAGAACGACAACTCTGCATTGCTTCATGAAAGGCTCCTCTGAGTCACGCCTTTTCAGCCCTACAGGCCGATCGGCGGAGACAATATCTTGCAACCGGCCCCAGATTTGGCAAAACATTGTCCTCCCAGAATCGGTCCCGCGCAACCGATTCTTTCGTTCGGGAGGCTGAGAGGGCGAATTCGGCTCGGGTTTCCCGAACCTGTCCGCCCTCCTCGGAAAGTAAGAAATCGGCCAACCGATCCCCGTTCTAGAACGTGAAGATCGGCCCGAATTCGCTGCGGTGGTCTTGCCATTCGTTGGACGGTTTTCCCGCAATGGTATAGATCGGGAGGCCATCCAACATTCGCGTGGCGTAGATCGACTGCTCAAAGCCGAACGTGACGTAAGGGTTAAGTTTGTAGTACAGCGTCGCCGCAGTCAGCTTGCCCATCAAAAGCGGCAATGGCGACAAAGTATTGGCATTCGTAGTGTAGCCGGGATAGTTGAGGTCCCGATTGGGCACCTGGTCCTTGCCGGCGTGCAGAAAAAGTTGCCAACCTGCGTTGTGGCCTTTCGGATCGGCGTTAAACCAGCGCGAGAGCGGCAATCCGAGATTGACGAATCCGCCAAACGCCCGGATGGCCCTTTGCCGAGCCACCACGACATTGCTCTGCGGGCAGAGTGCAGCGCTCGCGACGTTGATGTTGCAACCGAGTACCGCGCCGCCAGCGGCGGCGAGCGGACCGCCATCGAGAGTGGCGAAGCCAGGGTTGTAGCCAGTGGCGGTGGAGTTCGCCCCGCCAACTATGTTGCTCAGCCCGCTTGTATCCGTAGCATAAGAGTCGACCTGGCCGCCGAAGAAGAAACGCAGGTCGCCGCCGCGATAGGCGCTTACTACTAGAGTGAACCACCGCGTCGGCAGTTGCACTGCTCCTTGCACGCCATAAATGCTACTGGATGCGGTAAAACCGTTGGGAAAGGCAGCTACGTAGTTGGCGGGAGTGAGACCTGCGCCGCAGGTTGCTACCTTGGTGCAGTAGGCCGAGTTGGGAACGATGGATTTGCGGCGGCCGTCAACTCCAGAAAAAATGATTTGCGCGGGGGCTACACCCGGAGCTTTGTCGAGCTGGAATTGCAACGCCACTCTGCCTTCTACCTCAGGACGGCCGGAGTCAGCGCCCTCACGCTCGGCCTGAGCCAGTTGGGCCGTCACACCCAGAGACCCGAGCTTTTCGATCTCGCTGCTGGTCGGCATCATGATCGCAAAGGTGGGTGAAAGTTTGAAATTGCGCGATGAGGTGCCCAGCTTCTGCACCAACCCGAACTGGAATTGCGGAGAACGCTCGTAGATGTCGCCGTACCAGTAGCCCAAGGCCGTGGTTTCCAGAAGATTGGGCAGCGCGCTGGATCCGAACAGCGTCCAGTCCTGTCCGCCCTCGAAGTAAATGTCTGTCGCGTCGCTGGCGGCATAGTCCAAACGCGCCCAGCCCTGGCGGAATGAGAACTGGCTGCTGCGAATGGACGAAACGTCGCGGTTGTCCACTTCGGTGAAGTTGCCCTCAAAGTCGCCTTCCATACGCCCGGTCAGGGTGAGTTTGGGCGAAATATCGGCGAATTCGAAGTTGGCTCCGATACGCGCCGCGCGCGCCTTTATATGGAAGTTGGGATCCTTGGTCGGGCCGGTGGTCGTGGCAAACGTGGTGTTGTTCAGGAACAGGCCCGGAAACGGCATGTCGTCGCCGTTGGGATTGCTGTCGTCATATACCACCGTGGATTTCAAAAATCCGTAAGGCGTCATCTTGACCGGCCCCATCTTGAAAGCGGCTGCTAGCCCATCCTTTTTGGGCGGATCGACCGGAAGCACGCGGACCGGGGCAACCGCCGGAACGACTCCCACCGGGAGCGGCTTTTCTCGTTGCGGCGTCTGCGGAGTTGTAGCAACAGGCGGCTGCTGGGCTTGAGGATCGGAGGTGGCTATTGAAACCGTCGCCGGAGCTTCAGCCGCAGAGGCCGAAGGCGGCACTCCAGCAGAAGGTTGCGCTGTGGCATTCGTGGCCGCAGATAAATCCCCCGCGCTCAATACTCCCTTGCGGTTGAGCGCATCCACCAGAAGTTGAAACTTGACCTCAGGAGCGGCGTTGCGAATGGCGTTGGCTTCCGTGGGAGCAAGCACGCCTTTCATGACGAGAACCCCAAGCAGTGCGGTGACATTGGCGTCGCCCGCAGTTGGGGTCAAGCTCGGACTGGCCGGAGCAGACGTAGCTTCGGCACTGGTTGCGTTCGCTCCATTTGCGTTTGCCGGGTTCGCATCGTTGCTTCCTGCTAAAGCGGGCACAGTCGCGGTGGCCAGCAGTAGAAGGCTCGACAGCCACTTCTTGAGATTTGGCATAGACGGTAATCTCCTCGTTCAGGTCGGCGTAGACCTGCAACAGAACACGGGTGCGAAATCTATAGCCGTTCCATTGCGTTGTCAAGTTTTCTATGCGGGTGGGCAGCGGGTTACTTTGAAGTAGCCCATGCGTCTCCGGCATCGGTTGTTTATTCGTTGTTATTGCAAAACGCGCAGTGATGCCGGTCACTGCTCATTGTGATGGAACCATCCGAAGAAACGATCCTGGACCAAAATGGGAAACTGGTTTGGTGTGGCTTTGAATGAGCTGAAAGTATGGCGAAAATGGCATGACGAAATCCGGCTGGCATCGCCACGGCTGGCATCGTTGCAAAGGGGGGCCGGTTTGTGATCTGTATCACTGCAGATGCTTAGAGCGCGGAGCAAAATCCATTCGACCCTGTTAGTATTCGCTCGCTCTCTCGGAGGTTCTCATGAGCGCTCTCTTGCAGTGGCCGATGGAAATCCGCAGCGAGGTTGAAGAGGAGAAAACAATGAGCCTGGTCAATCCGATTGTGCAAAAGTGGGTCGATGAAGGGAAGGAAGCTCCGGAAGCTTTTTGGGGACGCGCGGCAGATCAGCTGCCGTGGTTTCGCAAATGGGACCGAGTGTTGGATTGGACTCCGCCGACCTTCAAGTGGTTTGTCGGCGCGCAGACGAATCTGGCCTACAATGCCCTCGACTATCACGTGAAGCGCGGCTGGGGCGGGCACGCGGCGCTGATCTATCTGAATGAACGTGGTGAGCGGCGCGTCTTTACTTATGCCCAACTGCTTTACGAAGTAGAGCGGGCGGCGGCGGCACTGCGCGGCTTGGGCATCAAGAAGGGCGATCGCCTCACGGTTTACATGCCAACCTGTCCCGAAGCCATCATCCTGATGCTGGCGACGGTTCGCATTGGGGCCATTCACTCCGTGGTGTTCGCGGGCTTTGGCGCGAAGGCGCTAGGCGACCGCGTCCGCGCCAGCGGATCGCGCTTGGTTTTCACCGCCGACGTGACCTACCGAAAGGGCAAGGACACTCGCCTCAAAGAGATCGTCGATGAAGCGCTGCAGGGCGCGAGTGATGTGGAGCACGTCGTCGTTCTGAAACGTACCGCAGGGGAAATCCCGTGGACCCCGGGACGCGACATTTCCTGGGATGAGTTCCTCAGCCGCGCCAGCGGCCAGAGCGGCGACTATGTATCTATGGAAGCCAATGAACCGGCATTTATCCTTGCCACTTCCGGAACTACTGCGACCCCGAAGCTGGCGATCCACACCCATGGTGGCTATCAGGTTCATATCCATAGCATGGGCAAGTGGCTGTTTGCGCTCAGGCCTACCGATGTGTGGTGGTCGACCTCGGATATCGGCTGGATTGTGGGTCATAGTTATATCGTTTACGCACCATTGATCGTCGGCGCTACTACGGTCGCTTTTGAGGGCGCACTGGATTACCCGGCTCCGGAAGCGAATTGGAGGGCGGCAATTGAGGAGTTCCGGGTCACCGGCATCTTCACTTCACCTACTGCAGTTCGCATGCTGATGAAATATGGGGATGAACCGCTGCTCAAGACCGATCATACATATCTGGAGCGGGTGTTTTGCGCCGGCGAGGTCCTGAACGCTCCGGCTTGGGAATGGCTGCAGAAGAAGATATTCAAGGACAGGATTCCGGTGATCGACCACATGTGGCAGACGGAAACCAGCGGTCCTATGTTCGGCAATCCGTATGGACTGGGCATGCTACCGATCAAACCGGGTTCGGCAACGATCCCCATGCCGGGGATTGACGCCGCTGTGGTGCAAGTAGACGGCACGCCTTGTGGGGCAAACGAGAAAGGCATCATGGTGATCAGGCGTCCCTTCCCCGGCTTGACGCCGGCGCTGTGGGGAGAACCGGAACGTTATGGCCGCGATTACTGGGAGATCATTCGCAACGTCTACTACAGCGGAGATTCGGCACACATCGACGATGACGGCTATGTCTGGTTCGCCGGCCGCGCCGACGAGATCCTTAATGTTGCCGGGCACCGCATCGGCACCATCGAGGTGGAAACTGCGCTTCTCACTCATCCCGCGGTGGCAGAGTCGGGCGTGGTTGGCCGTCCCGATGAGCTTCGTGGCGAAGTGATCTCAGCCTTTGTGGTGCTGAAGCAAGGATTCAGCGCGTCGGAGGAAATGAAGAAAGAGCTGCTGGAACAAGTCCGCCATGAGCTGGGCCCGGTGGCTGTAATCGGTGATTTGAACTTTGTCGAGATGTTGCCTAAGACGCGCAGTGGGAAGATCATGCGGCGAGTGCTGAAGGCCGTCACCCAGGATCGGAATCCTGGCGACATTACGACCATCGAGGATGTAGGTTCCGTGGAAGAGGCAAGGCAGGCGTGGCAGCAGATGAGAGAGGCGCTTGATGCGCAGGCGGCGCTGGTTGGGCAACCTGGAATCGTCAGGAAGGTGTCTTGAGACATGAAGTGAATGACACTTCGCCGTGCTCCGCCGCTATGATGACGTGCTCAACCTAGCCGGGTCACTGCATCGGCACGGACGAGGTGGAGAGTGTCAATAGCGGTCGTTGGTATCGATGTTGAAGCCGAGGATGGCGTTTATTTCGACGGGCTGCGCACCGCGCATAGCTGGACGGAATTTCCAACTGGGCAGGGCGGCCATGATCTTCGCGGTCATCCCGGCCGGGCCAGGTTCGAGAACCTGGGGATTTCTGACGTTCCCCGAAGCGTCCAGTTTGCATTTGATCACAACGCGGGCGCGCGGCAGATCCCGGGCTATATCGGTACGAAGGCCCTGCGGACCGATCAGGGTTCCCGGATGCGAGCGCGCGGTGGCGAGATCGGCTTCCGCGAACTGCATTACAACGGTGCCGATTGCCGTGTCCACGTAGACGGTGTAATTATCGCCAGGAAGTTTTCCATAGAAATCAAACGCACCGCCGGATCGCGACGTCGCGACAATCGTGATCGCTGGACCCTCCTGGCCTTTCACGGATGAGCGCCCGGGAAGATTGGGATCGCTTCCGCCGCCGTCCGATCCAAAGCTGGGCAGACTCACGACGGTGCTGCCGCCGCGAACGTCCACGCCCGGCACGGCTGGAGAGCCGGTAGGCGCAGTGCCTGCGCCGCCGGGACCGGGAGTCGGCGAAATCCCGGCGCGAGCATTGGGCTCCGAACCGCGGTCATTTCCAGTTTTTCCCACACCTGTGCCTTCTCCAGTCAAGCCGCTTCCTGCGGCGTCGCCGCGACCAATGCCTGTGCCTCCACCGGAGCCGCCGAGGCCGGGCGTGTCTCCACCGGAAGGCGACATCGCGATTGAACCTTTGCCGCTAACGCCTGGCATCCCGACGTTCGAGCCGGGTTGTGCCGACATGACAACTCCGGAGTTGTCGCTGTTTCCGCCTGCGCCTTTGGGAGGAGCGAGAACTGAGCCAGCATCGCCCGAAGCGCCCAGTCCAGAGGCTTTTCTTCCCGAGCCCGAGAGTCCCGTGCCTGTTCCGACAGAAGGAGGAGGTGGAACGACATTGCTGGCCAGTCGGTTCTCTATGCCGGTCGGGCTTCCGCCCCGACTTCCCGCAGTGCCGTTGGAATTCGATCCGGTTACGGACGGCGGAGGCGGAACTATATCTACGCCGCCGTTGCCCGACGGACCGCGACGCGACCTTCCGGAACTCGTGCCTGTGTCCGCGCCGGAGGCCGACGGCGGAGGCGGAACGACCTGGGCTTCAAGTACGCCGGAGCCACCTGAGGTGCCGCGGGGGCCCGAGCTAACGCTGGGCGGAGGCGGTACAACGTCCTGCGTGCCGAAAAGTTTTCCGATGATGCTGCTTACAAACGATCCATTGCCCGCCTGAGTCGGCGGCGGTGGAACCACCGTTGGAGAAGAACCGCTGACGCCTCCGCTTTCGAGCCTGCGCAGATCACGCGCGGAATCCGCCGAGGGCGGAGGCGCAACGACCGAAGGCACAGGTAGATTAAGTTTTGCATTGCGTCCGCTTTCGCGCTCAGGCGCCGAAACCGGCGGAGGCACCACCGCAACATTGTTCATCTGCACTCGCGAAGGCGCGACTTCGCGGCCGCTCGCGGCAGGAGCGGGCGGAATCACGCTGGCGTTGAGCGCCGGAGCGGAACGCGCCTGATCGCGTGAGACGCGCGTGGAGGCGGGACCGATCACGTTGGGGTTCAAAGATGGCGAGGCCAGCGTGCGCTGGCGCGAGATATTCGGAGCCGGAGCAATGATGCTGGAATCAAGGACCGGAGCGATGAGTGTGTGTTCGGACCGGACGCTTGGCGCTGGAGCTACAACTGCGGCATTTAGAGATGGCGTGGCGCGAGAGGTTTCGGACGTGATGCTCGGAGCCGGTCGTACCACAGAGTCGAGTGTAATTCCTCTACGGGATTGATCCCGAGTGATGTTGGTTGGTGCCGCCGGCACTCCCTCAACCGGGAGTGGGCCGGGATTGGATTTAAGAGCGAGCAGGTTTGCGACCGAGCCTGCTGTAGCGGGAAGTTTGAGGGCGGGAGCGTCAACAACCCTCGCCGTCAGCGATGCGCCGCGTGCCACGTGAATCGTCTGCGTGCGGTGATGCGCTTCCCTGCCTCCAGCGCGGCCCGTGCGGCCGGTCTGGGCTCCTCCCAGGTCTTCGGTGCGCGGCAGCTCGTCGCCGGAATAGTAGATCACTTCGTTGGGAATTAGTTTAGGTATGGCGTAGGGACGAAGGCGCAGGATCTGCCGTGGGACAACCATAACCACGAACAGCAGGAATGATTCCAGCAACAATGCAGCGAGCATGCCCCGGTACGAGAAAACTCCATGCGGAGCTTCACCTGCCAGACGTGGTCGCGAGCGGGCAAATGCCGGACCGATGGATGTGACAAACTCTTCCCAGCGCGGCGACCATTCGACCAGCAGCTTTGGCGCATCGTGACGGTGGACGATCTTCACTTCTTCGAGTTGGATAGTCTTGGACAATTTAAGTCTAAAACCGTGGACGTTGTAATGCGATTCTTGGGTGGGGAAATGAAATGCTAGGCAGTCTCCTTCAACTGAATTTCAATACTGTCGCCCAAAGTAGTTTCAGTTCTGGCCAGCGTGTGGCTGGGTAACTCCAGGACTGAAGCTGCCTGCAAGCGGACGGGGGAGAAGCGCCAGGGCTGGAGGTTGTGCTCCGCGTGCACCACCGTCCCCGCGCGGTCTAAATAGAGTACGTCAATCGGGAATCGCATAGCAAGAGTATGAACTCCCCGGCAGGGACGAATCCAGAGACCACCACCATTACGAAAGTCATTTTCGGAGGCTCCCAACAGGCCGCGCAATCGTGACCAGTGGGTATCGGCCACCGCGAGGCTGGTGGCGAGATGCACATGGCGGGTTTGGTTGAAAGCTTGGCCGCGTGGGATTAATCCCGGCATGAACCGCTCCCGATTTCTTCCAGGATGTTCTGGTCGTTCTCGGTCACTTGCCAACGAGTGAGTGATAGGCCTGAATAAGTGCCGGACCAATGGTGACGAAGAGGAACGGTACCAGAATGAATAAAACCAGAGGAGGCACCATCTTGATGGTGGTTTTGGCGGCCTGCTCCTCGGCGCGCTGGCGGCGGGCGGTGCGGAGAGAGTCCGAGTGAACGCGTAAGGCTTGCGCGATGCTGGTGCCGAAGCGATCCGTCTGGATTAGGGTTCCCACGAGAGAGCGAATGTCATCCACGCCGGTGCGGTCGACGAGATTCCGCAGCGCCTCGGCACGAGGCTTTCCGGCGCGCATCTCGAGATTCACGAGATGGAATTCGTCGCTGAGATCGGGATGGGCATGATGCAAATCCTTGCCCACGCGCATGAGCGCCTGATCGAGGGCCAAGCCGGCTTCCACGCAAATGACAGTGAGGTCCAGAGCGTCGGGCAGCGCGATGCGGATGCGTTGCTGACGGTCTTTGATCATCCGTTTTAAGAAGAAGCGCGGAAGAAAAAATCCGAAGGCGGGGACGCAGACGAGCAACGGAAAGCTAGTGAAGCCTGAGAAAAGAACCACGCCCGCCAGTCCCAAAGTCGCCAGCGCGAGACGCGCTCCAAAATAGTAGCTGACGTGGCGCGATTCGCGGAGTCCAGCCTGAATAAGCCAGGCGCGAGTCCGCGAGACATCGGAGGGTGAAAGCGGAATGGCTTTGCTGAGGGGATCGAGAGCCTGCTCCAGCCGCTCCTTCATCTTCATTGCCGGCTTCGCGACCGTCTGCGCCGATTGTCCGCCCAGCGCGCGCAGGCGAGCTCCCAAGACCGAGCTGGGGGTAACAGCAGCCGCGCCGAAGGCAAACACTACGAGCACGATGGTCACGAATATGACAATGGTGAGAATCAGCAAGGGCATGTTTAAACCTGAATCTTAATGATCTTTCGGATGACGAAATATCCGACGGTCTGCAAGGCAATACTGATCACCACCAACATGTGGCCAATAGGATCATAAAAAAGAGGATGAACAAAGTCCGGACTGAACAAGGCAAGAACGGCCACCACGACCGGCGGCATAGCCATAAGCAACGCCATGGTCAGCCGGCCTTGTGCGGTATGAACCCGCACCTGACGCTGAATTTTGAAGCGCTCGCGAATTACGTACGACAAATTGTCGAGGATTTCCGCAAGATTGCCGCCGGTTTCGCGCTGCAGCATAACCGCGGTGACGAAAAACTTTATGTCCACCAGTGGCACGCGCTCGGTAAGATTCATGAGGGCGTCGCGCACCGGCATACCGAACTTTTGTTCTTCGAACAGCTTGCGGAATTCGGAGGCCAAAGGCTCGGAGGTTTCGTTGGAAATCATTTCGAGCGCTGTCGTAAAGGCATGTCCGGCGCGGACCGCGCGGGCCAAAGTGTCGATGGCTTCGGGAAATAGCTCCTCAATTTTTTCAAAGCGCTTCTGGCGCCGGTACGACACAACAGCATAGGGAAGGAATGAGGCGATGACAAGGGCGGCCCAGGCGACAGCTGGATTTCCGGCCCAAAGGAAACTTGCGACTCCAGCGATGGCGCCGCAGAGGAGGCACAAAGCCAAAAAATTGCCCGCGCGAAATTTCATTCCCGCTTGCAATAAGGCTTCCTGAATTGCCGAAACCCGAGCCGACCGGCGCAGCAGAGTGTCGAGGGCGGGAATCTTGCTGAGTTGCTCGTCGCGGAGCAGGGCAAATTCTTCGTCGGGCTCGAGTTCCGCAGCCTTTTGTACGGTCGCCAAACGATCTTTGATGAGGCGAGCCTGGGCGCTCCGCTGGTCAAACAGAGAAGCGACGGCGAAGGTTGCGAGAGCAACCACCACGAACACAAAAAGCGCAATCAGAAGTGCCGACATAGGCAATGTCTCTCTAACGCATTCCGACGAGCAACGTCCTCAAATCTCTGTCCTCGATTCAAATAACGCCGGCCGCAGACGCGCACCCGAAGTCGCCAGCCGGTCGGCAAATAAGGGTCGGATCCCCGTGGCCCGGAAAGCTCCGCGCACCTTGCCGTTTTCATCGATGGCGCGACGTTCGAACGTAAAAATATCCTGCATCAGAATGGCCTCGTTTTCCATGCCGGCGACTTCGCAGATGGAGGTGACCTTACGGGTCCCGTCGGACAAGCGGGCAACCTGGATAACCGCATGGATCGCCGAGACTATCTGGTGGCGCACAGCCCGCTCCGGGATATTCAGATTTGCCATCGACACCATGTTCTCGACGCGGGCCAGTGCGTCGCGCGGCGAGTTGGCGTGAACCGTGGTGAGAGAACCCTCATGGCCTGTATTCATGGCCTGCAACATATCGAAGGCCTCTTCGCCGCGAACCTCGCCAACCACGATGCGATCGGGCCGCATACGCAAACTATTGATCACCAACTGACGCTGGCGGACCGCGCCTTTGCCTTCGATGTTGGGGGCGCGGGTTTCGAGGCGGACCACGTGCTCCTGCTTCAGCTGCAATTCGGCGGCGTCTTCGATCGTGACGATGCGCTCCACATTTGGAATATATCCGGATAGCACATTAAGCAATGTGGTTTTGCCAGCGCCGGTGCCGCCCGAGATCAGAAGATTCAGCTTGCCTTTGACCATGGTGGAGAGAAGCTCGAGCATGGCCTCGGTGAGCGTATGGTTCTCGATCATGTTGCGGGCCGTAACCGGGTCGCGTCCGAAACGCCGGATGGAGAGGCAAGCGCCATCCAATGCCAGGGGAGGAATAATCGCATTGACGCGCGAGCCGTCGGGCAGGCGCGCATCGACCATGGGAGAGGATTCATCGACGCGGCGCCCTACGCGGGAGACGATGCGCTCGATGATCTGCATGAGGTGCTGGTTGTCTTTGAAGGACAAGCCAGTCAATTCCAGTTTGCCCCCGCGCTCGATATAAACCTTATCGTAGCGGTTCACCAGAATATCGGAGATGGTCTGGTCCTTGAGCAGGGGTTCAAGAGGACCAAGGCCGAAAATTTCGTCGAGGATTTCGCGCGACAGCCGTTCGCGCTCGGCAAAGCTGAGAGGAACCACCTCACTGTTGACCGAGTTGCGAATAAGGACGAGAACTTCATCGCGCGCAGTATCTCCAGTGCTGCGACCCAGTTTTTCCAGATCAAGGCGGTCGAGAATCTTGCGATGCAGGTCCGCCTTGACCTGCTGGTATTCGCTGCGCTCGAAGGTCTGCAAATTGGCCATAGAATCTTACACGGTCTTAAACAGCGACCACGCAGCACGTTTCACGTCGACATCGTTGCGCGTCAGTTCGTGCGCCAGCCCGGAAAAACAACGGGCAATCTCAGTGTGACTTTGTTCCATCACCGGCGCGCCCCGATCGATGGCCGACGAAATGGCAAAATATTGATTCGGCACACGCCAAATCAATTTTACGCCCGCCGCGTTTTCCGCATCCGCTTCGCTGAAGCCGGGCACCTTGCGGAAACGGTTGAGCACCAGGCGGAGGCGCTCACGGTTGCCGGTTTCTCCCAGATACTGTTGCACGCGAGCTGCGCTCCACAGTGAGGCAACGTCGGTGCAGGCCACCAACAGCACGCATTCGGAGAGGTTCGCGACCAGGCGGCTTGCGGCATCAAGGCGCGACGAGTTGTCCACCACCACGTAACGGTAGTGCGTCACCAGCATATCGAAGAGCCGAACGAATTCCGCCGTCGAGGGTTCAATGGCTGCGGGCGCATTGGTTCCAGCGAGCAATTGCAACCCGCCGCTGTGCCGGGTCATAAAACTTTCGAGCAGGGAACTATCCATGCGGTGGAGGTTGCGAGTGGCGTCCGCTACGGTAAAGAGGGGTTTGAGATTTAGATGTAAGGCCGCGTGACCGAGGGGCGCGAGATCCACCAGAGCGGTTTGGCCGTGCGCCGCCTGTAGGGCCAAGGCGAGATTCACCGCTACTGTGGTCGCACCGCTGCCGCCCTTGGCATTCACGATAGAAAACACTTTGCCGCGCGGTCCTTCCTTCTGCACCCGGCGTTGGGCTGTCGTGAGACGAACGAAAGCTTCCAGAAGATCGGTGGTGGTGGTGGGGCGCTCGATAAATTCGCGAGCGCCGGCGCGCATCGCACTCACTATCACTTGTGGTTGGTTCAGGCTTCCGATGGCAAACACGGCCGAGTCAGGCAGTTCCTGATGTAGAAGCTCGATGGCGCGCATGGCGGTGGATGCGTTATCGGAGGGAACGTCGATCAGCAGCACATCGGGATTGGCAGCTTGCACGCGCCGAGCCACCGGATCGGTTGCCGAAACTGGAAAGGTCGCGCAGGTATGGACCGTGCGGGCTACGCTGGTGCCATCCACTAAGACCTGGAGAACGGTGCGCTGCTCATTATCCGTGGCTACGATAACGACTGAAAGCTCGGGCATACCCTGTGCTCACTCCCACTCCACTAGTTCACACTGCTTGCTCTCTCTTCTCGTTCTGACAAGTCGCCATTGTATCGCCTCGCCGCGGGTTACTTTCCCGAAGGTTTCTTCCCATCAAATTTCTGGTTCTCGATGAACGGTTGCGGATTGGGGGGGCCGGCGGGTGCTACGCTGCTCGGCGAAACGCGGTGCACCGTGCACAAGACCATCAACTCCGAATTGCTCTTCGAAATACTTTTACTTTTGAAAAAGGCCCCCAGGATCGGAATGTCGCCCAGGCCGGGAACCTTGTTCCAGACATCGGTGACACGATTGTCGATTAAGCCGGCAATCACAAAACTTTGCCCATCCTGCAACTCGAATTCGGTCTCCGCTTTGCGCGTGCTCAATGCTGGTACGGTAAAACCGGAAATCGTGAGTGCGTCGGCGAAATCGAGAGTGCTGACCTCCGGAGCCACGGTAAGATGAATGTTGCCGTTTGGCATAATCACAGGCGTGAATTCTAGCTTTACCCCAAACTCCTTGAAGGAGATAGTAACAGCCGTAAAGCCGGCGCCAGGCTGCACGATAGGGAAAGGAAACTGGCCACCAGCCAGGAAGCTCGCTTTCTTGCCGTTGACGGCGATGAGATTGGGCTCGGCGAGGATTTGAAGAAGGCTCTTGTTTTCCAGAGCCTCGATTACAGCGCCAAAGTGAATGTCGGGACGGAAGAGAAATAAATTCAAAACCTGGCTGATGGTTTGGTTGGCGGAAAAAGGCCCGGTTTGTCCCGTAGTTTGAGTGACCGCCGCGGGGCCAAACCCTCCATATTGACCTGTGGTGACAGTCCCGATTGTGTTGGCAGCGCCAGTGGAGAAGAAGTTTGCTCCGAGTTGGGTGAGTGCAGAGCGGTCAACCTCGGCAAATTTTACTTCCAGCAAGACTTCCTGAGCGCCCACCGGACCGAAAGTAAGAACGTTGACCACATTCTTCGAATACGCGGCCGCAAGTTCCCCGGCGCGCTTGGCAACATCCTCAGTGGTTACGTGGCCGGAGAGCACAATGGCGGCACGCGAAGGGGTTACTGATATCTGTTCATCGGGAAAGACGCGATGTTCTTCTTCGGCGCATGCGCTGACATCGACGTCCACCCGCAAATCAAAGCTGCGGGAGCGTTCCAGTTCGTCCCAGATGAGCAGTGAGATTTCGCCCGGTGCTCGCCCGTGGACCAGAATTTGAGTGGGAGTGATGGGCTGGACGAAGGCTACCCCGGGGTCAGTCACCGAGACGCGCTTGATCGTCTCGGTCGTATTGATAAGCAGAGACTTGTCGACCATGACGCGTAGCGGAGCCGACCCCTGCGGCTGCGCCGTCTGCGGAGGCAGAGTTGTCTGGGTCGTTCCGGGTGGAATCTGCGTCTGAGCGGCCGGTTCTTGTGCCTCGCTCCTGGAAAAGCGTGAAGGGGGAAACAACGTCAACACAGTCAACACCGCAGCAGCTGCTAAAAGTGGCGCGCGAAACTTCATCTTATGATTCCTCTCCACGTGAGGAAGACTGCTGTAACACCTGGCGAACGCGAAGGCTGAAACCGCTCTCTAGCTACTTGGGATCTTCACCACTTTGCTCTGGGAACTTGACCACGTCCGGCTTCTTGTCACCTTGGTAGACCTCAATGCTGAGCACCGATGGGGGAGGAGCAGGCTGCTCAGTCTTGTGCTGCTTAACTTGACGAACGGGCGCCGCGCGCGGCGGAGCCGCAACTGGTGTTCCGCCCTGGTAAAGGCCCCTGGCATTGGCTGGGTCCACCTTATCCTGATGAGTGTCGAGAGGATTTCGCAGAACGAGTTGAATCCTGCCCTCGGCGCTGGCCAGAGTCAAACGTTCGGCGTCCTCGGGCGAGGCGAGAAACGTGATCACTGGAGTGTTCTGGGCTTCTCCCGCGGCATTGCGTTCTAAAGTGTGGCCGGAGGCAATTACGGCCACATTCTGCAGAACCGTAGTCGTTTGAGACTCTGAGCTACCGCCGGGTGTTCCGGTAAGGAGTACGTCGACGCGGGTTCCAGGACCAACGAAACCAGCAACGGAGACGACCTCGTTCACCCGCACCGAAACGGCACGCATCCCAGGCGGAATCAGCGAGGGTAAGCCGGCTCCGGCATTCTCGGGAGCAAGTTTGATGGGCAGAACGAATTCGCCACGGGCTATGGGAAGGATTACGCCCCGGCCCAGAACTTGAGAGCGCTTAGTGGGAGTTCCCGCCGGCAGAGCGGATGCGGGATACTTCACGAGGCGAACGTCGTGTTCTTCGATTCTCGCCCCCACCTGAATGTCATTCGCGGCGACGACAACGTCAGTGCCGGGCTCGGTCGCGGGACCTCGCCCCAGCAGGTTCCTGTAGACGGAGACGCTGACAAGGGCGCCCAAGGCCAACGCCAGAATTCCGATCATCAATAAACGAGTGCGGTTCATAATGCTCCGTCAGCGACGAGCAAAGGTGAGAATCTCCGCCTTCCACAGGCGGGAGTTGCCCCCGGTTGCTCCGCGCCGCCACGATTGGTTACTGAATCGAACTGGCGACGTTCGAGAAAACGTTGTTGGCATTAGAGCCGATCAGCCGAATGGTTCCTACGACGATCACAAGGATCACTGCCAGCATCACAGCATATTCCGCGATATCCTGGCCTTCTTCCTCACGCCATAATCTCCAAAAACGATCCATCGTTGCGGGCCTCCTCTAACTGAGATCGAGCGGTCAAACAGCACACAAACAGACAAGAGACCGCTCAGCTTCCAGGGATTCACGTCCCATTTGCACGTACAGCGTTGCTAGGAGAGTTATTCTCACACATAATAACCTGCAAAAGCCCAGATGGGGGTAATTTCTTGCATACCAACGGTAACTACCGTGCAGCATTCGCACCGCAGTTACGAACTTGCTTTCCCGTGGACCAGCGCCTTCGGTAAATTCCGCGCGTTCGGCGCGGACTCCGTTGCGACAATGCCACGGAACAATGTGAAGATCACCGCCTGGGTGTCTTCGTAGCAAATAATCCAGCCGGGAGCGATCCTCAGTCCCGTTGCCAGAGCAGAATTTGCCGGAACTAATACCGTTTGAATATTCCATTGCTGCAGTGACTCGCGCCAGTCGTCTTTGAGCTGATAAGTAGCGGCGAACTGGTGAAGTAGATCTTCCCCGTTCAGTTCGTTGCCGTAGAGATCAGCCCTCCCATCGATAAAGACACGAGTGGAAGGGTAGAGCTTCCAGATCAGGTAACCGCCCCAGTCGTAATGGTTGAAGAGAGGGCCGTTGATCGGGTGTGCCTGAAGATACGCAACCGCACCGGCAGGGAAGTGCTGCATTTCGGCCTGAGGCTGGCGCCGAATTACCTGCGCGGTGTGGACACCAGCAAAAACTGCCATTGACACCACGATTGTTCCATTGAGCACGCTGCGAGCAATGACTCGCGACTGTTGAGGCCGCGGGCTGCGCGCGGGCCACCCCCCGAGCTGCTTCGCAACGAGAGGCAGTGCGATCAAGACAAACAACGGCATCATGCGGATCGAACCGAGGGCGGCATACAGGCTCACGATCAGCAGCAGTAGATCGCGTGGCCGCGTCCGATGGTGATGCCAGCTTAGGACCGCGAACACCGCCAGGACAATCAGCAGGAATGGCCAGTACTCAGCATGATGGAAATTCGGCGAGGCCCACTCGGCAATGTAGTTTTGCATGGCGGCGGAACGAAGCGTTTCGATCGGATACGAGAACATCCGAAGTCCGTTAGGATTCAAGGGAACAAGCAGAAGATCGAGTACGAGTATCAGCGCTGCAAACCGCATGCGCGGCGAATTTCGTTGCGACCATCCAAGTACCCCTTCAATCCATTCGCCCGAGAGGAATAAGGCCGATAGCGCCAGGCCTAGAGCGAATCCCGCGTGCAGGTTCACCCAGAGAAGCGTGAGCGGAAGCGTCCACCATAGAAGCTTAGGAACGCATTCGGAACGCTCCAGAATCAAAAGCCACACGGTGGTAAACAAAAGCGAAAGCACCTGCGGCCGCACACCCCAGACCGGCACAGTGGCCCACATGGCACACAGCGTTGCCACTCCTGCGATGTACGGGCGAGGGCCGCAGCGCAGATAAAGCAGGAAAGCAGCGGCACACAATACTGCAGCAAAGGCAACGATCAAGCCGCCCCACCCTGCGGTACGTTCAAGTTCGTACAGCAAAATTTCCGTCAGCCATTCGTGTGCGACCCAGCGCTCTCCGGCACGTGTGTAAGAAAACGGATCAGCGTGAGGGACACTTTTGTGTTCGACAATAAACTGGCCGGTCTTGAGATGCCACCAGAGATCGGGGTCGGTGGTGTTTCGTGCCGCCATGGCGAACATGCCGAGGAAGAGGACTGCCAGAAAGGTGAGGGCGGTGGATTTGTGGCTCCGTTGAGTCGCGCTCATTGAGGATTGACGAGGCCCTCCGCGCCTGATTCTCGTCGCAGTAATACAACGATCAGCATCGGCAGATAAAGAAAGAACACCGCTGCCCTTCCGACTTCAATGAAGTTGGCGGGTAGGTGGTACCAGCGCCAGATTCCCGCACCCCAACTGAAAAGTGCGGTGAATGCAAACTCCCGCCGCGACCTGGGAATCAGCCACAGAGTGAAGGCGTCGAAGAACCAGCGCTGCGGCAGCATTGAAGAGAGGATGAGCAACCAGGCATCGCGATCCCGGTAGCGCAGCAACGCCAGCAACAGGAGCGGCCCAGGGAAAACTAACACCGGAATGTAGTGCTCATAGTAGTGCGTCTGCCGGAGCCACAACATTGGCCATTGCGGCAATATGGCAATGCTTAAAGCTGCCACGAAAATGCAGGCCAGAAGCCCGCGACGCGAAAGACGCGTCAAGAAGATCGGTAGTCCGACCTGCGGCTTCATCATGGTCACGGGTAACAGTGCCGGAAAAAACGCGCTCGCCGCGATAATGTTTGACCATTGTGCAGTAAGAAGGCCGGCCCAGTATGGATATGCAAGAAACGTTCGCAGCCTTCCATAGTTTTCCCGCGTGAGCCCGAAAGCCAGTAAGGCGGAGCTGATCCCATAAAACAATCCGGCAGCGATCTCCGGCCGCACGCGAAGAAAAGGCAGCGCGACAAAAGCGGCAGGCAACGGATACTGCTCGAGCGGTGTATCGTAAGGATTCTGGCCCGCGACAAGTCGTTGAGCCAGATGGATCGCCCACTGAAAATCGCCCGCACTCTGGTGTAGACGTTTGAGCAGAAACCAGCAGAATGTGCCGGTGGCCACGCCGACCACAGTCGCTACTATGATTCGCCTTCGCATCGCGAGCGGTTTGCCCCACCAGTTGTAACATGGGGACGGCTGGTTTCTTGTGTCCTGCGAGTGCCGCCTGACCGGCAAGACGAACGACGAGGCCTTTTCGATTTGCAATCGCGCCTGCAACTCGGTGTTTTATTTCTCTTCGCTGCGCTGGCCGCCGCAAGCATGTGGTTCTACGTCGACCGAATTTTAGTGGGCTATCAGGTTGCGGATGCAGCCGTGCATCAGCGTCCGCGAGGGAACCTGTCCGATCTTTATCCGCGCTGGCTCGGGGCGCGCGAGCTTTTGCTTCGCCAGCGCAATCCTTACAGCGACGAGATCACCAGGGAGATTCAGCAGGGATACTACGGGCGTTTGCTCGATCCGGCGAGACCCAGCGATCCTAAAGATCAGCAGGGGTTTGCTTATCCCGTTTATGTGGTATTCCTGCTGGCTCCTTTCATCGGATTCCCTTTTCATTCCGTACAAATGGTCTTCTATTGGACGCTAATAGGGATGACTGCCGCGACTGTTTGGCTGTGGTTGCGCGCTCTGCGCTGGCGCCTGTCCGTAGTGTCGATCGCTATCTGCATCGCGCTGATACTCGGGTGCTTTCCCGCAGTGCAAGGAATCAAACTGCAGCAACTCAGCCTGCTGGTCGCGGCCCTGCTGGCGGGCGCGGTGGCCTGCGTAAGTGGGGGACTCTTGTTTTGCGGCGGCACGCTGCTGGCACTGGCGACCATCAAACCGCAACTGGCATGGCCTCTAGTGCTTTGGATGTTGGTGTGGTCGGCGAGCGATTGGCCAAGGCGCCGGAAGTTCGTGTTCGGCTTCGGACTAGCAATGGCGCTGTTGCTCGGTGGAGCAGAAATCATTTTGCCAGGCTGGTTGCGAATGTTCACCCAGGCTCTTCGGCAATATCACCGCTACACTCAGAACCAGTCGGTCTTGCTCGTTCCATGGGCATTTTCAGGAATCGTCATTGCAGTTGCAGCAATCGCTTGCGCTTGGCTTCTCTGTAAGTTGCGACGGGTTCCTGCTGACTCGGAGAATTTTGGCCTCGCGGCCTCTCTCGTGCTGGCGTTGACCGTGCTGGTAGTTCCCATGTATGCACCCTACAACCAAGTGCTCCTGCTGCCTGCGATTCTTACACTGGTGCGCGACAGGACGGTTTTGACTTCGCGCTCGCGCGGAGTTCGTTTCGGTTATGTCGCAGCAGCTTTCGCACTGGCTTGGCAATGGATCGCGAGTTTGGGGTTGAGCGCGGTCTATCTCTCCGGAGCGCAGGCTTGGGCATTAAGGGCCTGGAAGTGGCCTTTTTTTGCGACCTTCACGTTGCCCGTGTTCGTTTTCGCGCTGACCTTTCTGGATGCATACCGGCGAGAGGCGCCGACTGCAAGTCGAACCGAATGTGGCTAACGGATGCAGCAACTTTACTTTTGTCGAGCGATTGTCGATTCACTCAAGCACAACATAATCATGGGAATACTCATAAGACCGTAGACGTGGGCTCGCAGTGCCAGTAAATGCAATGGCGGCAGAAAAAGAATACCCAGCAATCCCAGGGCTATCCAGTTTGTGCTGCACGGACGCTCCGGGTTTTGCGGCAGAGTGCGGCGCAGCAACAGAGATATCGGAAGCAGTAGAAGGCTGAGATCGTGCGGGTTGAGATAGTAGCTGGCCAGCAGTGCGAATAACACGGTGTTCGCGAAGGCAAAATCGTGCTCATAACGCGTCGAGGCTGGTGTGTCCGCGGGGGAAGCAATTTGCGCATTCCTCCAGACAGTTAACGTCTTAACCAGCCCGCCAGCGGAAAGGATGAACATGAGACCTAACGCCCAAGAAGACTGAGCGCGGTGAAACAACAAGTAGGCCAATCCGCGAAAGTTGGCCATGGCTTGAGGCGCGATACCAGTCGATGGCTGCGTCTGGAGATGCAACAGAAATCTCGGATAGACGAATGCTGACCATCCGGAAATGGCTGCCGAAATTCCTACCAGTGTCAGCGCAACCAAGCTGAAGCCCGTGGCGAACTGGCTCCTCCTCTTTCGTTCAGCCATCAAAATCAGCACTAACGCGACTGGCAGCACAATCTGAAACTTGAAGAGTCCGAGACCAAGCCAACATCCCGCTGCAAAGGCTCGTTCTTCCCGGAAGGCGGTGAAGGCCAGAATCACCACCAAGAGAAGGAGCACGGAGTCCTGCCCTTGCAATAGAGACAACAGCAGCGGAACAAAAGTTAGAGAGGCCGCGAACAGTATGCGCCAATCCCAAGGCGCCAGAACACGCTTCGCTATGAGTTGCGCCCCGACAGCGAGGAAGAGCAGATTCAGAATGGACCACAGCCGATACGCTCTTAGCAGCGGAAGCCAGGCCACGACGAGATAAAGAACGGCTTCAAAGGGCGGATGGATGTAGAGCGTCCCTACCCCTCCGGCGTAGTGAGCCTGATATTGGCGCTGGAGGTCAGCGTCATAAAGTTGGTGCCCGTGACCGTCGAGCAGCATGCGCGCGGCGCAATAAAAATCCGGAAAGTCGGTGCCTTGCAGCGAAACCGCATTTCGCCTCCCGACCACGGCGGCAAGAGTTGCGATCAAGGTGATCAGAACAGCAGTCTTGACCCAAGACGGAGAAGTTTGCAGGCGAACTGTTTTCGGACGAGGCACGCCGCCGCAGTCTATCGGATGCGTGGCTCATGGCGCTACAACCACTTCGGACAAATGCCCTTCCCGTGGGCGGCTGATTCCTGTCATTATTCTACCGACGCAATTTCAAGTAGGATTACCATGTAATCCGCGCTTCACGGTTCGCGTCCCATGCCATGGTCCTCAATTCGATAAGAACTCCGCAGAGTTCCGGGTCGGGTGTGTTTCCCGCCCTGGTGCTGGTGCAAGGCAACGAGCAGAAAAACATCGTCCTCAACCGCACTCCTTTCAGCGTAGGCCGCAAGGTAGATAAGGATCTGGTAATCGCTGATCCCCGGGTCTCACGCGATCACGCTCTGATTGTGCTGGAAGAGGCTGGCTTTTTTCTTGTGGATCAAGGCAGTAAGCACGGCACGTTCGTGAATGGCGAGCGCATTCAGCGGCAGAAACTCGAGCGCAATGACCGTTTAGAATTTGGGGCTCGCGATTCAACCTATGCCATTTTCAATCCGGCGCACGGCAGCTCGAACACCGCGCGCGATTTCCTGAGCCAGATTTCAGGAATCCAAATCTCGCAAGAGACCACCGACCTTGAGAAGCTAACTCTGTTTCTGGAAGCGGCGCGGAAGCTCAACACGGTTGGAGTGCTCGACGAAAGTTTGATGACGATGCTGGAAGTAACACTGCGTCTGACTCGAGCCGAGCGGGCTTACGTTTTTCTCAAAGATGACGAGGGCAAACTGCGGTTGGCTGCGGGGCGCAACAGCAAGGGCGAATCCCTGCTCGATGACAAGACGATTTCGCATTCCGCGCTGGACGAGTCGTTGCGTTCGAATAAAGAGTTCCTGCTCAGCGACACAGGCAGTTCGGGGGATCTCACCGGCCGCGAGAGCATTGTGGCCTACGATCTTCGGACCGTGATTTGCATTCCGCTCCGCAAGCGGCAGGTGCAGGCCAGCCGCGACCAGCAGACGCCGGCGCCGAACGCGGCCACCGAAGTGACGGGAGTTCTCTACGTGGACTCTCGCTTTGCCTCACGGGAGTTTACCGGAGTGGGCCAGGACGTTTTGCGGGCCATCGCGATAGAAGCTGCGTCGCTGATCGAAAATGCCCGGCTGGTGCAGGCCGAAGAAGAATCGCGGCGCTACCAGCAGGAACTTACCATTGCGGCTGGCATTCAGCAACTGCTGATGCGGGTGAAAATTCCGGATGTACCCTTCGCCAAGATGAATCACAGGAACGTGCAATGTAAAGAAATCGGAGGGGACTTCTACGACGCAGTGAACACCAAGGAAGGTCTCGCGGTGGTGCTGGCCGACGTCAGCGGCAAGGGAGTGTCAGCCGCGCTATTGGCTTCGACCCTGCAGGGAATGATCTATTCGCATTTAACCTCGGGCATGGGCTTGTTGGACGTGGTGACCGCGGTGAACAGGTTCTTCACCGAAAAGATGGGCGGCGAGAAGTACGCGACCCTGTTGCTGGTGCGCCTGCGACGGGACGGCGAACTGGAATATGTCAACTGCGGTCACGTGCAGCCACTGCTGGTATGTAAGGGGGAAGTCATGCGTCCCCCGCACGGAAATGTGCCGGTGGGCTTGCTGCCCGATGCGACCTTCGAGAGCGCGACCTGCCAACTTAAGTCGGGTGATCGCTTCATCCTGGTCACCGATGGAGTGACTGAAGCCGAAAATGCGATGGGAGATTTCTTCGAAGACTGGCGCCTGGAGGCGGCCGCCGCCAAGACCTCAAGCTTCGAAGGCATTTTCTCTGCGGTTTCGGAATTCTGCGCAGGAAATCCATTAAACGACGACTGCACGGTGGTGGAAATCGTTTACGCGAGTCCGGCAGGGGAGGCGTAGGCGAGAGGCTCGATTCGCTTCTGGCCAGAAACGTTATTGCACAACAACGCTGTAGTCTGTGCCTTCCCACCGATTCTCCTTCGGCCAATAGAAGGTGAATACAACGCTGCTTCCCGCCGGCAGCGAGGCTGTCGGCAAGTCGAGAATGTAAGTGCCTAAACCAGTATCGCGGGTGTTGGTGTCCTGGGAACTCTTCCAGCCGTCGATACTCCAGTGAACTAACGCGGGAGTGAGCAGCACCAACCGCAGGGTCTTGTTGCGCGGCACGGATCGGGTCTTGTTGTTAAACCTCCACCCGAAGATTTGGCGCGTAGGCTTTTCAATCAGATATCGTTGTACGGTTTGCGGAGGCTGATCGAAAATCTTGCCGTCGCGCAGCGAGCGGCGCAACTTCACGTACTCGGCGTGCGCCCAAACTAAGGGGCACGCGGAGCCTGAGGGCTTGCCGCGAAATAATTCGAGGGCCGGGATATCGTCGACATCCCATACTTGCTCGGGCAGCATACGGCCGGCGCCAGCGGGACAAGCTTCCATCATGGCGAGCAACGCTTCCGCTTCCTTGGGACGGCCCGCGGCCAGTTCGTAGTGAGCCCGCTCCCCGGCGAGCAGCGGCCAGGGGCGGCCGATGCCAGTTCCGTCGAAGGGCGAGCCATCGTTGTGCTCGCCGTAGCCATCGCCGTTGTAGCGATACCAGCACGGCCCCTGCGGTAGCTGCACTTTCAACAGTGCATCGATCACACGGATCGTATTAAGAATGCGCGGATCGTTGGGCGCGCGCAATCCAAATCGCACCAGCGCCAGCGAATCTGGGCTGATGAGGTGTGATGCGCGTCGCACATCGTCTCCAGGAGGGCGATTCTTGATAGGAACGAAACCTTGTGTCGGCGAAGCCGCGCCGTCTGTCTCCGGTGGCGCGATGCGCACGTAATAGCCTTCGACGCCGATTTGTTCGGCGAGGTCGCCGCCCATGGCATAGACCCATCGTTCGATATTGTCGTTCCAGGCATCGGCCGTGTCGCGAAGCGTAGAACTGGCGTCGCGGTGCCCGGTAAGTTCGGCAATTTCGGCCGCCGCCAGCAGTGCGGAAATTTCAGCAGCCAGCGTAAATGGAGAATATCCCCCATCTTCTTCCCAGCGATCTTGTTGAGTGACCGGGCCATTACGCACAATGAAACTGGCGGCACTCCGCACCATTGGCCACCATTGCTCCAATTTTCCAAGACCGGGCGTCGCTTCGCGGCGCAGTAGATCGAGCAGCAGTATGGGGAAAGCGGTTTCGTCCATCTGGATACCGTTCCAGTAAGGCCGACCGTCGAGCCATAGATTTTGCGCCCAGTTGCCCGCCGCTTCCTGCGTGGCCTGAAGGTAACGAAGCACTCTCACTGCGTCGTCGACGGCACCTGCGGCAAGCAGCGCTCCCGCGGTCTCAACCAGATCGCGCGGCCAAATCAGGTGATAGCCGCCGAGATCCTCGTCACCCTTGCTAAAGCCCCACGGAATGGAGAGGCTCGCGATGACCCCACCTACGAAGTCCTTGGACTCGTGAGTGCGCATTGCCGCGGTTGACGCGCGGTACAGATCGACGGGACGACGCGGTTCATCGAGTTTGAGCAGCGTGTCCTGCCAGTTCCTCCAGTGCCTGACGTAATTGCGGCGAAGGTAGTCGTACTCCTCGAAAAGGCTGGAGCGAACCTGCTGGCCCGCCTCAGTCCACATGGATCCAAAACCGAGCGCCAGCACAAACTCACCATTGCAAGCCGCCAGATCAATCTCTCCCGTGCAGGCGATATTACCGTTTTCCGCTCGCGGATACTCCCAATCCATCTGGAAGTGAGCGGAGAGGTCTCGCCACCCGTCGGATACGCCCACAAATCCCACTGACATCTTTTTCCACCCCGCCGAACAGCCCATCGCGAGAGCGGTTCCGTCGCGCTCGGCCATCAACATGGGCACGCCTTTATAGTCTCCAACCCAACCCGTGTTTCCATACCCACAGTTCGCTAGATGCGGCGAGAGCAGTGCATAGAGGCGATAGTCGGATAGTTGTCCCTTTAGCGGTCTAAACCGAATCAATTGCACCACAACGTTCCGGTAGGGGTCGGTGAAGATTTCCTTGTAGATGCCGTAGCGCCCGTCAATTTCGGTGTTCGTCAGTTCAAAAGCTGGGACGCCGGGCTCGAACGGCTTGTTCTCAAAAGTACAATGCCGCTTCTCTTCAGAGAAAAAAGATCGGCCATCGGTAACGATGAAACCGAGATCGCGAGTACAGGCCTGATCAACGCGAGGGTAGTACACTTCATTTAGAATCCCGTGGCTCAGCGTGAACCAGACCATGCTGTGCCGGTTCAAGGCCGTGCCGGCACCGGTCTTGGCACTTGACGTCCATCGGGGTGGAATACCGGGCCAGCCGGGAGCAAAGCGGGGAGAAGAATCGCTCATAAAGATCTCGTCCTAGAGGTCGTAATCAGGGGTGAAATTCACCCCGAAAATGCCAAAATTGGCGTGGCCGCAAAGCCGATCATCGGCATCTCAGAAGAGCATGCAAAAAGTAATCTTGCACTCCAACAGAAATGGACGATAATAGAAGGATTGGCCCTAATACGCATGCCAACTGCCGCTCAATTTCGGAAGGCCTCAATTACCGGTATGGTAACAGCCCTGTGGCTGGCCTTGGGATTGTGTGCTGCCGCGAATGCCGGGAACCCGCCCGATTCCGTCTCTGCGACCGATCTCGACCACGGGTTTATGGGACTTTACAACTTAGATTTCAGCAGCGCCCAAAAAGACTTTTCTTCCTGGGAAACTCAGCATCCTGACGATCCGGTCGGACCGGTCAGCCAGGCTGCCGGTTATCTTTTCTCGGAGTTCAACCGGCTGGGCGTGCTCGAGTCGCAATTCTTTGTGAACGATGAAGCGTTCGGTTCGCGTGCGAAGCTTAGCCCGGATCCTGCGATACACAGCGAGTTTGAAGCGGCGTTGGATCAGGCGCAATCGCTGGCGCACGTCCGCCTGAAAAATGATGCAAAAGACCGCGATGCCTTATTTGCGCTTACCCTCGCCTCAGGGCTTCAGGCAGACTACGCGGCCCTGATTGAGAAAAAAAATATGGCTTCATTGCACTACACCAAAGAAGCGTCGGTCTGGGCGCAGCAGCTTCTCGCGGTTTGCAATGACTGCTCTGACGTGCTGGTGGCCACGGGATTCAGCAAATACATCATCGGCAGCATGACGGCACCCGTCCGCTGGCTTCTCCGCATGGGAGGATTGCCCGGCGATAAGCAGGGCGGGATCGCCGATCTGCAAACAACGGCTCAACACGGCCATTATCTCGCGCCCTTTGCTCGCATCCTGCTGGCCATCGCCTACGTGCGTGACAAAGATAAATCTCGCGCGCTTCAATTGCTCACTTCGTTGCGCTCGCAGTTTCCCGGCAACACTCTGTTTCCGCGGGAGATCAGTCGCTTGCAGAGCGCGCATTAGGGCTTCGGGCTTCAGCCTTCGGGCGTCCGCTTTGTGGTGTCGCTGCAGAAGAGCTTTTCCAACCACCTCTAAAAGCCCAGATCAGATCGAAGTTTTCGGCCGAAGCCCGACGCCCGGTGGCTGAATCCCCCTCCGTCCATTCATCAGAAATTCACCCCGTTGTAACCGTCCTGTAATATAACGCCGATGGAAACCTGCTAGAAACGGAACATATACATCACCAGGAGGATCAACGACTGATGCGCAGACTCACTTTGCTGCTGTTGTGCGCTCTTGTAGCCCTGCCGGCAGTAGCGCAGACCACGCTGAACGGAGCCGGCGCCACCTTCCCGAATCCCATGTATTCGAAGTGGTTCAGCGAATACCACAAGCTGCACTCTGACGTTCAAGTCAATTATCAGTCGATAGGGAGCGGCGGTGGGATTCGTCAGGTTACGGAAGGTACCGTAGATTTCGGCGCCAGCGATATGCCCATGAACGACCAACAGCTGGCCGAAGCTCAAGGCAAACTGAAGACTAAAATTCTTAACCTGCCGAGCGTTCTGGGCGCGGTTGTCCCGGCCTACAACATTCCGGGAGTGAGCGGAGAAGTGAAATTCACCCCGGATGCTCTGGCAGGAATTTTCCTGGGCAAGATTACAAAATGGAATGACAAAGCCATCACGAGCGTGAATCCGGGTGTCAACTTTCCCGACAAAGACATTATCGTCATTCATCGCTCCGACGGCAGCGGAACAACCTTTATCTGGACCGACTATCTCTCGAAGGTCAGCTCGGATTGGAAGAGCCAGGTGGGCAGCGGTACGTCCGTCAAATGGCCAATCGGCTTGGGCGGAAAGGGCAACGAAGGCGTCGCTGGTTCGATTCGACAGTTACAAGGCTCGATTGGGTACGTTGAACTGATCTATGCCGTGCAAAACAATATTCCGTACGGCAGCCTCAAAAATGCCGCTGGAGTTTTCTTGAAGGCCTCGCTCGAAGGCGTAACGGCAGCCGCCGCATCAGCGCCGAAAATGCCTACGGATTTTCGCGTTTCGATTACCAATGCGCCCGGCAAGGACGCGTATCCCATTTCCAGCTTTACCTGGCTACTGATTCCCCAGCAGTCGAAGGACGCCGCGAAAGGCAAGATCCTCGCCGACTTTCTCAACTGGATGGTGACCGACGGCCAGAAGATGACCAACGCGCTTTCCTATTCGTCTCTGCCCGATGCTGTTGTCCAGAAAGAGAAAGAAGCGATCAAACAGGTCAAATAGACTCGTTTTCCCTGATTCGCCCTATCTGCGGCTTTCGCGTGAATGTTTTATACTAGACGGGCTCTCGAGCCGTGTCGCCGCTTCTGAGTTGTTTTCGTTTTACGGAGCGGCTCAACGGTTTCAAGTGCAGCAACACGTAAGAACCCTCGCAGATGGCTCGGATTGCGCTGGAAAATCCTCAGTATTATCTCAACCGCGACACCTCCTGGATCGCGTTTAATCGTCGTGTGCTCGAAGAAGCCGAGGACGAGGGCAACCCGCTTCTTGAGCGGCTGAAGTTTCTCGCCATTTCTGCCAGCAATCTTGACGAGTTTTTCGAGATTCGCGTCGCCGCCATGATGCAGCAAATTGAGGACGGCTATAACGAGGCCGGTCCCGACGGGTTGACGCTGGATGAAAAGCGCGATGTGTTGGCGCGTCTCGCTCACGAGTTTGTGGACGATCAGTACGAGTGTTGGAATACGTTGCGCCCCGCCCTGGCCGAGCACGGTATTCGACTGCTGTCTTTGCACGAGTTAGACGCACAGGCCCGGCGCTTCGTCGACGAGTACTGCGAGAAAGAATTGGATCCCCTTCTCACGCCAGTAACGGTCGATCCAACGCACCCGTTTCCGCGTGTCATCAACAAAGCGCTGTGCCTTGGGCTGCTGTTGCGCCGCCGCCGCCGTTCCGCACTTACCTACACGGGTGTGGTGTCCGTGCCTCGCGCTCTGCCTCGTCTGGTGCGCCTGCCCTCGGAAGAAACAGTGGACTTCATCTTCCTGGCCGACCTGGTCGCCCACCACGCCCAAAGCATGTATCACGGCTATGACATCGTTTCCTCGGCTCCGTTTCGCGTGACCCGGAACAGCAATCTGTATTTGCAGGAAGAAGAGGCGCGCAACCTTCTTGAATCTGTGCGGGCAGAATTGCACAACCGGCGCAAAGGCGATGCGGTTCGGCTGGAAATCGAGGCCGACGCTGATCCCGAAATTATCGAGCGTCTGCGCACCGTCTTCGAGCTCGATCCTTGGCAGGTTTTTCCAGTGAATGGCCCGGTAAATCTTTCCCGGTTGTTCAACGTTTACGACCAAACGCAGCGGCCGAGCCTGAAATATCGTACCTTCGTGCCGCGCGAGTTGCGGCTTACGGCTAAGTCGCAGAATTTGTTCGAAGAGCTACGACGGCACGACATTCTTCTGCATCATCCTTATGACTCTTACGACGCGGTGATCTCGTTCATCGAATCTGCCGCCGAGGATGACCACGTTCTTTCAATCAAGCAGACTCTTTACCGCACCAACGAGCATTCCTTGATTGTGCCTTCGCTTATCGATGCCGCTCCGCGGAAGGAAGTCACTGCGGTCATCGAACTAAAAGCGCGTTTCGATGAAGATCACAACATCCGCTGGGCGCGCGAACTGGAGGATGCCGGAGTCCAGGTCTTCCACGGGCTCGTCGGCCTGAAGACTCACTGTAAGCTTTCGCTGCTTGTGCGCCGCGATCCCGATGGCGTGCCACGGAGCTATGCGCACATCGGAACCGGAAATTACAACGCCACCACCGCGCGAATTTATACCGATCTCAGCTTGTTCACCGCTAACCCGGAAATCACCCGCGCGGTGCACGATGTTTTCAGCTTCTTGACTGCTTACGCCGAAAACCCAAGCTACGACCCGCTGCTCGTGGCCCCGCTCGATCTCGCTGAAAAACTGATGGCCCTGATCGATCGCGAGGCTGAGCACGCCCGCCAAGGCCGTCCGGGACGAATCATCGCCAAGATGAACTCCTTGCTCGACAAGAACATGATTCAGGCGTTGTATCGCGCTTCACAAGCGGGAGTCGAAATTGATCTCATTGTGCGGGGGATCTGTGCATTGCGTCCGGGCGTGCGTGGTCTGAGCGATCACATCCGAGTGCGCAGCATTGTTGGGCGCTTCCTTGAACACAGCAGGATCTATTACTTCGGCAACGGCGGCGAGGAAGAAATCTACATTGGCAGCGCGGACTGGATGCCGCGCAATCTCTATGAGCGCGTCGAAGTCCTCGTCCCCTTGCGCGACGAATTCTTGCGTGAGCGCGTTCGCCGGGAAATTCTCGACGCCTATCTTGCCGATAACCGCAAGGCTCGTATCCTGTTACGTGACGCCACCTACATCCGCGCCTGGCAGCCCTTGCATGGTAAACGAAATCGCAAAGCCCCAATCGGCGCCGCCGCTTTCAGCGCTCAGGATTTTCTGATTGGCGTGGCCGAAGGCAAGCCAGGGGATGGTTTCGCCCCGCCTCAGCTTCCGGCAAGGAAGCGGAGAGCTCCGGTTGTGCGGGAGCGATAATACTCAATGATTATTTATTTTTTGCGTCACGCGAGCGCCGGTCAACACTTCATCAGCCCAAAAAAAGACGAGAAGCGCGCACTCGACAAGGAAGGTATCGAGCAATGTGGCTACGTGGGCCGCGCCCTGGCTGCCATTGACGCGCAGGTTGATGTCATGATTTCCAGTCCGCTAAAACGGGCCACGCAGACAGCTTCGTTGGTTGGCAATGAGATGGGTTATGAGGGCAAGTTGCAAGTCGAAACTGCGCTTGGTCCCGAGGCGACCTTTGCCGATTTCCGCCGCATGCTGGAGAAATACGCGGCCCAGGAATCGATCATGGTCGTCGGACACAATCCCAATCTCAGCCAGTTCCTCGGCACCGTGATCAGCGAATCTGGCTGCGAAGCCTCAGTGGAATTGAAGAAGGGAGCGGTGGCGCGAGTCGACATGCGCCGCAGCTCCGGGACCCTGCAGTGGTGCCTCACTCCAAAGGCGCTCCGGACTCTTTACACTGCCGCTGTGGAGAGCTCGCGTCCAAACACCTCGCGAAAGTAAGCGGCGTCTTTCTCGATCGCCCAAAGCTCCAGGTCAACTCCCATGCGGCGGCGCGGGACCAGCGTCAAGTGCACTTCCGCCGCTCGCTGGGTGACGCGCACTTTTTCTACGGCGCGGCTGCGCCCCAGATTCAGGGCGCGCGCCAGCCGCAGGAGCAGAATCGCTTTCTGCACGCCAGCTCTATCCGCGGGATCGATCGCTTTCATGGGAGGTTCTTCAATCACGGGTCTCGATTTTCCCAGATAGCGTGCAATCGCAGCGATTATTCGACGCTGCTGTGGCGTGTATCCAAGAATCTCCGAGTTTGAAATGATGTAGTACGTGTGCCGGTGATGGCCGTTGCGGTTAAGGTAGTCTCCTACCTCATAAAGCATTGCAGCCGCCGACAGCCACTCGCGAAACTCCGGCGGCAAGCCATGCATCGAACGCAACGCCGAGAAAAGGAACATCGCCGACGCTCGCACGTTGAGCGCGTGTTTCATGTCCACACGATAGTGAGCGACGGCGCGCGTGATCGATTGCCACCGTTCCGATTCAATCTGTTTTCCCGAGCGCGTACTGCGATCGTGTTCGGCCGCCATCTGCGCTAGCAGGCCATCGCGCAACCCGAGAGGAGAATAGCGAAAGGTTTTGAGACGGCAGCGATCGAACAGCTCGTGGTAGACCACGGCTCCAGCAACGATAATCTCAGCTCGCCGCAAGCCGATGCCTTCAATCTGTCGCCGCTGATCCAAACTAAGGCGCGCAAGCCTTTTCGTAATTCGCGCCATCTCGGCGCCGAAGACCATGGTGCGCTGCCGGCTCCCATTTTTTCGCAGATGGCTAGCGGCTGCTGCCAAGGCGGCGGCGGTTCCGGATGTGGCGATTACATTCTTTACTCTTGCCGCCACGATGCGCGCCGAAACTCGGTTCACTTCGCGAGCCACAAATCCTTGGAGTCGTTTGAGTTCTCCTTTGCGGGGCGGATCGTGCCGCAGAAACTCATCTGTGAGGCGTACCGCGCCCAGGGGCAGACTTACCGTATCGCGGATCTGCCCGTGCCCGGAAATGGTCAGCTCGCAGCTTCCGCCTCCCAGATCGATCATGAGCGCGGGTGAGCTATCTACACGAAGATTCGAGACCAGTCCCAAATGAATCAGACGGGCTTCTTCCAGTCCCGAGATAATCTCGACGTCCCACCCCGTGGCGGATCGCACCCACTCCAGGAAGGCCTGCGAATTTCGCGCGTCCCGCAAGGCGCTGGTGGCAACAACGCGCACGGGGTCTGTGACCACCTGTTGCGTAGCCCGGTGAAAACGGCGCAAGACCTTCACCGTCTCGGCCATGGACTCAGGAGTAAGAAAGCCGGAACGAAAAACTCCTTCCCCTAGGCGCGTGACTTCGCGGTCTTCAAGGATGGGCCGCAGTCGGCCGCGCGTAAGGCGTGCGACCTTCAGCCGAACAGAATTGGATCCGATATCAACCGCGGCGAAGGTTGGCATGAGGCAAGGCCAACAGTGTACATGCCAAATAGCGGTCGGTCACCCTGCAGTTGAAGGAAAGTCGCTATCATCCACCTTCATCGCGTAGATGTTTGGAGCACTAAAGAGTCGGAAGCTTGCTAGCTTTGCCAGCTACGGAGGAAAGGTCAAGCGGCAGGGGCTGACTGGCGAGGTTCTTTCGAGGGCGTTCGAGCTTCAGCTTGCGCAACAGGTCTATCGGCCGCCGCCGATTTGGCCCGCATGTGCGAGAGCAGCGCCACCGCATGGCGAAATTTCGCTCCAGTGACGTTGTGGAGTTCCGCCACCATGGGCGATTCTCTCACCTCGCCCAGATTCTTGCCGGCTGTCTGAGTCAGAGTGAACCAGTCATGCCAGTCGCCCAACGCATCTTGCACGCGCTTCACGCCGGCGATGAACTGTTCCGCCTCGGTGGATTTATTGGCGAACTCGGCCGCGTAACGAGCGCGCTTGCTCAGGATGCGGTACTGATGCAGCAAGGCCTCGCTGACCGGCGCATCGGAGCGGTTAATCTCCGCCAGCATGCCACGTGCCACAAGCAAAGGGTCACGGCCGGCTTCCGGATTGAAACTCTTCGCGGCTCGCTTCAAGCGCTTGCGAATTTCACGCACAATTTCTTTCCCAACCGCCTTCCGCAGTTTCCTTTCCTGCCGTCCGCGGAGCTCAATCAGATGGTTCACCAACTGCGTTTTCCGCCGGGGCTCTCGCGGAACTTTCAAGCTGCGCAGTGCCGCCAGTTGAACATCCAGATCGCGCACCTTGCCGGCCCGCTTGCGGATGCGGCCCAGCAGCTTGAGCAGTTTTTTCTGACTCCGATCGAGCTTTGGAGAAAGCTCACCCAACAGAATCTGCAGGCGGCGCGTCGCCGTGCGGAAGCCATGCACGTTGTCCGCCCGGGGCTTCGACGAAAGCTTGATCAAGTCGCGTTCAAGCCTCTGGAAAACAACCCGGCTACGCTTTGGATCGACCGACATAGGAGAATCGATTCGGGAGATGAAAATACAGGCTTGCGCGCCAAAAGGCAACCATGAAAAGCCAGGCCATTTTAACATCCTGTTAACAGGATTCTGTTACGGTAATGGCGCATGGCCAACCCTGCCTTACATCGGCCTGATATGCCTCCTCCGCAACCTACTGAAACAAAGAAGGTTAGTGACGTGGTTTCGATAGCGGCAGCCGCTCCCATCCTCCGCGGGTCGGACAGCGAATTTGGCGATCGAATTTTTAAATTCTCCATGCTGCTGTGCGGTCTAGCCGTGCTGGGTACGTTGGGACTGATTGTCTACGAATTGGTGCTGCGCTCCGGACCTTCCTGGCACGCGTTTGGATTTAAATTCTTCGCTGGCCACGATTGGGATCCAGTGAACGAAAAGTTCGGCGCGATGCCATTCGTTTACGGCACTTTGGTCTCCTCGTTTCTCGCACTGCTCATCGCGGTTCCGCTGTCGATTGGTGTCGCAGTCTTCACCACCGAGATGTGTCCGCCCGTGCTTCGCGGTCCACTCTCGTTCTTCGTAGAATTACTGGCTGCGATTCCCAGCGTGGTGTACGGTCTGTGGGCAATTTTTGTGCTGGTGCCAATTCTCAGCAACTACGTGCAACCTTTCTTATCAAAAACTTTAGGCTGGACCGGATTTTTTGAGGGACCGCCGTACGGCATCAGCATGCTGGCTGCGGGAATCATCCTGGCCGTCATGATCATCCCGATTATCTCTTCGATCACGCGTGAAGTGATGCTGGTGGTGCCCCAGCATCAGCGCGAGGCCGCCCTCGCCCTCGGCGCCACGCGCTGGGAGATGATTCGTGTGGGCGTGTTGCGCAATGCGCGCGCCGGAATCATGGGCGGAATAATTCTCGGATTGGGCCGCGCCTTGGGAGAAACCATGGCCGTGACTATGGTGATCGGCAACCGGCCCGAGATTGCGAAATCTTTGTTTGCACCCGGCTATACCATGGCGAGCGTTCTGGCCAATGAGTTCAGCGAGGCCACAGGCGACGTTTATCTCTCAGCTCTCATCGAGATTGGCCTGGCTCTTTTCCTGGTCACGATTGTGGTCAACGCGCTGGCGCGATTGCTGGTCTGGACAGTCACGCGCGGCCAGCCTGCGAGCGCTCATGCCTGACAGGGACAAAGTTTCGACGCAGCGCACCGTTCCAGATATCGCACTGCACCGGCGCATCATCGACCACGTCATGACCGGCGCGGCTGTGCTTACGGTAGTTCTGGTGCTGGTGCCGCTGTTCGCAATATTCGCCTATCTCGTTTATCGTGGCATCGGGTCGATTAACTGGGCCTTTCTCACCCAAACCCCGAGGCCGGTTGGCGAGGCCGGCGGCGGAATGGCAAACGCGATCGTTGGCTCTGCCTTCATCCTCGCTTTGGCGAGTGTCCTGGGAGTTCCCATAGGAGTCGGTGCCGGGGTCTACCTCGCCGAGTTCGGACGCAACCGTTTCGGCGATGCCATTCGCTTCACTGCTGACGTGCTGAACGGCGTACCCTCGATCGTAATCGGCATCGTCGCCTACGCTATCGTTGTTCTCTCCCAGCGGCACTTTTCCGCGTTAGCCGGGGGAGTCGCGCTTGCCATCATGATGATTCCGACCATCACCCGCACCACCGAAGAGATGCTGCTGCTGGTGCCGCAGGCATTGCGCGAGGCCGCCTATGGCTTAGGCATTCCGCGCTGGCGGACGACTCTCTCTATCACTCTGCGCACCGCCACCTCGGGCGTGATTACCGGAATCATGCTGGCTTTTGCCCGGGTTGCAGGGGAGACTGCGCCGTTGCTTTTCACTGCCTTCGGAAATCAATTCTGGAATTTGCGTGCGGATCAGCCGACCGCCGCGCTGCCGCTGCAGATTTTCAGCTACGCTATTTCTCCCTACGACGAATGGCACCGCCAAGCTTGGGCCGGAGCCCTGGTGCTCATCGTTCTTATTGTCGGCGCTATCGCGGCGGTGCGATTCGCGGTTCGCCGTGGTACTTTCGGAGCGGCATAATTTATGGGTGTTGGAATCCAGGTCGAAAACCTGAATGCCTGGTACGGCAAGACTCAGGCGCTATACGAAATTCGTCTGACCGTCACGGCAAATCACGCAACCGCGTTGATTGGTCCCTCGGGTTGCGGCAAGTCTACATTCATCCGCTGCTTGAATCGCATGCACGAAACCATTCCCGAAGCGCGAGTGACCGGCAGCGTCCGCATTGGTGAAATCGACGCTTACGACGGCACTTCGCCCACGCAGCTTCGCCGCCGCGTAGGAATGGTTTTTCAGAAAGCAAATCCGTTTCCCACGATGTCGATCTATGACAATGTTGCTTCTGGCTTAAAGCTGAACGGTTTTCATGATCGCCGCAAGCTCGACGAGATTGTGGAGCGTTCGCTCGACTCCGCCGCGCTGTGGACAGAAGTAAAAGATTACGTTCACAAGAAGTCGGGCGCCAGCCTTTCCGGCGGCCAGCAGCAGCGCCTCTGCATCGCTCGCGCTCTCGCCGTTGAACCCGAGGTTCTGCTCATGGACGAGCCCTGCTCCGCGCTCGATCCCATATCCACCGGAAAGATTGAAGAGTTGATCTTTCAGCTCAAAGAGCGGTATACGATAGTAATAGTGACTCATAATATGCAACAGGCCGCCCGCGTCGCCGAGTTTACCGGTTTCTTCCTGCTTGGCCGCATGATTGAATTCGATAAAACGGAAAAAATCTTCACCAAGCCGTCAGACAAGAAGACGGAAGATTACATCACGGGCCGATTTGGATAATGCAGATCGTTAAGGCAAATAGTAAAGTAGAACATTAAGAAAGGTTCGGATAATGCGCACGCGTTTTCAACAGGGCCTCGACGATCTACGCCAGAAGTTGCTCCGCATGGGCGGACTGGCGGAACAGGCTGTCGATCGGGCCCGCCAGGCCTACATTGATCGCGATCTCACTCGTTGCCATTTGGTTCTAGAAGGCGAGAGCCTCATCAACAATTCAGAGCGCGAAATCGACGAGGCCGCCTTCGATCTTCTCGCCATGCAACAACCCATGGCCGTCGATCTGCGTTTCATTCTGGCCGTCACCAAGATCAATTCCGACCTCGAGCGCGTCGGCGATCAGGCCGTAAACATTGCCGAGCGTGTGATGGACATGGTAGACCTCCCGGCCGTCGACTTGCCAGTCGACATCGCGCGCATGGGCGCCGCTGTAAGCGCCATGGTTCGCCGCGCGCTTGAATCATTTATCGAAGGCAAAGTGGAACTCGCGCAGGCCGTCCTCGAAATGGATAACGTAGTCGATCGCATGAAAGACGACGCCTTCATCCAGTTGGTGAAGACGATGAACCAGCGTCCGGAAGCGGTCCGCCAGGCCCTGGATGCGCTGCTGATAGCCCGCAATCTCGAACGCGTAGCCGACCACGCCACCAACATTGCAGAGGACGTCATCTTCTGGGTACAGGGATCGGATGTCCGCCACAACGTGAGCACCGAGGAGCATTCCGGCCCCTCGCCCAGCCACGAGGGCTCGACGCGCGCCTCCGGCGTCTGAGCCTTCGCAGACCTCCCTGGGCGAACTGGGCGGGCGATGCCCACGCAGAACGCTCCATGAAGTGAAAATTCAGTGCATCTGAGGAAACGTTCAGTCTTGAGAAGACAAGAATCGCGGGCAGGAATTGTCACGTGTGCTCCGCGAATTTGATTTTGATGATGATCAGACTGAGAGGGCTATGGTTTGGCACCGGAACCGCCGACCGCGGTCGCCGCCATACTCGATCCCGCAGCTGGCGTACTGGCCGCTTGCGACACTTGCGATTTCATACACAGCTCCACGGCTTCCGACATGCTTTGGGCCTCTTGTTGTTTGATCGTGACCCAACTGCTGAACCGAGCCTTGTCTCTGGCCAATGCTTCCATGTCGCGGCTAATGCGCGCTGTGTAGTGAGCTTTTATGCTCTCCAGTTCGGATTGCACCTTGGTGATGGCTTCCGCCTTTCTCGCCCACTCGGCCTCAGCCTGTTTCTTTTGCTCGGTCTCATAGCTGTCGAGAGCATCGTGACGCGCTTTGGCGTCGCGCTGCACCAGCTCTACCGAGACACCAGCCGCATCGAGAGCCATTAGCACCGCGGCCTTCTTCAGTTCCTGCGAGAGCCCGCGGATGTATTCGCTGCTCAGCATCTCGACTACCTTGTTAACTCCGTATCCCTTTCGCGGACTCGTAATGCCGGCCGCGCGATAAACGTCTTCTGTCGACAATAGCTCGATTTCAAAGGTTGGGACCTCGCGAGCAGAATGCGTGGAATCGCTTTCCGTAGATTGAGTTGTGGGATGCATAAGACTCTCCTTCTCGTTTGTGCCGCCGAATTCGTCATGGCTTGGGCTGAGGTCGACTTTCTTGTCGCGCCAAGTCGCCAGTTGGAACCATTTGTGTCCCATAGGTTTCCTTTCCTTGCCGGCGTCCTTTTGTTTTGGACTTTGGGTCGGGAGCTGAACGGGTCGAGTATCGACTTTGTGACGCTGCGAAGATTCCGGGAGCCGCGAAGCGTGGTGCCTCTCTCGGCTGGCTCTTCCATGACCGAACCCGCGGGGAACCGGGGCCGTCGAATAACCGGTACGTCTCATCGGCTGACCCTCCGCCTTCCGCCGGGCAATCGGAATTTCTTCCGAGCTGCTCTTTGGCCGCTTCGTCGGACTCTGTATTTTGTCTATTGTCAGTACGGGGGCGGCGCTCGCTTGCCGCGCCGGGATGTCTGCGCGAATAGGCTCGGTGATCAAACTCTTCGTAGCGTCTCGCTGAATGCCGACAAGGTATTCGCGCCCCTCGCTGCGGCAGTACTTCACAATGCCGGAGAACTGTTCGAAGCGCCACTGAATTCTGACCTTCGAGCCTGGCTCGATCGGCGTCTTCACCCGAATACACGCCCCACCGGAGGACTTGTCCTCCATTCGCGCGCGGATTCCCTGCAGAGCTCCGTTCTGATCCTCCCATGTCACTTCGACCTGAATCATGACCGGCGTGCGTGGCTCGGGCATGATTTGGCTCATGAGAGAACTATCGGCAGAAAGTGAAATCAGTTCAGAACTGGGTGCGTCCGGATTTGGAATTGCGGCCGTAATTTCCCGTTCTGGTTCAGGTTGGCTCAGTTTCTTCCACTAGTCGCCGCCTGCTGGAAAGAGCACGTGCCTGGGCGCTGGCATGGGCGCGTCACCTTTCTGATCGCGCCACAAAACTTCATTGAGTCTTGTGGCTCCGGCCGCGTCAGGGCGCGAGAAATCCATCTTTGCCGATTCTTTCCCGCCCGGAGCGTTGCCCTTGTTGGTCTCGTAGATCAGGCCATTCTTGAGATTGCGATAGTCGGCCTGGAACGGCGGCTGGTTGCCCGCGCCGGAAAACATCGGCCCCATCACCGGGGCGTAGGCGTCGTTCTGATTCATCGGAGGCAGGCCGAGCAGCATCTCCATCGTGTGAATCATATTGACCGTCGTATAGAAACGGTGATCGACGTAAGGCGCATCGGTTGATCCCGGCGAATATTTGCTGACGACGAAGGCAATCGATCGGTGAGCATCCACGTGGTCGGCACCATTTTGTGCGTCATCTTCGAGGACGAAGATAGCGGTGTCGTCCCAGTAAGGACTGTGCGAAACCGCCTCGACGACCCGACCCAGGGCGAGATCATTATCCGCGACCGAGGCCGGAGGACGCGGCCGATCCGCGCGCGTGCCCCCGGTGTGATCGTCAGGAAGATAAAGCAACACGAAGGCTGGAAGCTGGAAATCGGCGCTTTCATTCTGTTCGCGAGCATGCACGCAGGCCGCGAATTCGTTGATGAATTCGTCGGCGCGAAGCTGATCGGGATAATCCGTGTTGAAATCAGGATACAGCGGATCAAAATGATCGCGCAGCACTGCCTTCGTAGGCTTGGCCCGATTGAACAGCGGCACAGGCCATGGATATGGACTCGTACTCCCGTGAGGGTCGCCTACATTCGCCGCCAGCTTTTCACCTTTGTTGACTTCCGTCCGCGGACAAGGCGCTTCCTGCGCCGACGGAGTTCCTTGCTGCGGGGACTCCGCCTTGCGGACTTTGTTGCACCATACCGCGCTTACGTATTCCCCGTAATCGCGGTAGCTCAGCCCGTGGCGAGCGACGTTGTCCCACAGGAAGCCGGTGGCAGGATCGTCGATGTCAGGCTGCTTCTGCTCCAGAGGATATTCACCGGCGACCGTGCCCTGAAAGTCGTAGGTTCGCTCTTTGCCGCGGTAGGCGATCTGCCAGGTTTTTTCGTTGTAATCGCTGGTGATGGCGGCGGTTGACCATAGATGGCCGTCGCCGGAAACCTCTCCACTATCATAAAAGTTATCGAGAACACCGAACTGCAAAGCGAGCTTGTGCTCGTTGGGCGTAACGTCACCGCCGTAAAGCGTCAGCGACGGATCGCCATCGCCGACTTTGAGATCGCCCAAGATTTGATCGTACGTGCGGTTCTCTTTGATCACATAAATTACGTGCTTGATGGGATTCTTACCGGCAGCAAACTGTATCGTTCCAGGATCGTTGTGCAGCAGGTTTTCCTGCTCGACGATGCTGGTGAGTTCGTCAAGCCTGCCCAGAGTCGACGGAATATTAAGCCGCGCAATTGATCCGCGCACCAGCGTTGGAATGTAGGGATGATCGTGGTGTTTGATCTCCCACGCGGTTTTGCCCATGACCTTGTTTGGACCCGCGCCTTGGCCCTTGGCGGTGGCGATAAACAGATCGTCACCTTGAACCGCAAGCGCGCTGGGATACCAGTCGGTAGGAATGAAGCCCAGCGCCCCCCAAGATACTGTGTCGTTGACAGGGCCGTGGGCAACGGCGGACACATCGAGAACTTCAACCGCGTCGAGCGAGGCATCGGCGATAAACAGCCGATTGCCATCGGAGGATTGGGTCAGGGCCATCGGATAAGTTCCCATAAAAGTCTGGTTCTTGGTGGTGGTGTGCAGCAGATTAAACGGAACGCCCGTCTCGGTCGCGACTACAGCAACCGTGTCGATATTTGACAGCGCAACATAGAGCGACTTCTCATCGCGGCTGAGCAGCATCGCCGTGGGATGCGATCCCGGCGCTATCGGATCTTCTGGGTCCTTCAGTTTGATCCGGCGCACGACTTTGCCACCGATCAAATCAAGCTCCGCGACTTGCGATGCGTTCCACAAGCTGCACCAGGCACGGCGGCCATCGCGCGTGACTACGCAGGTATAAGGAAACGAAGATGGCACCAGATCGTTTGTGCTGAGGTCGAACCGCTGCAACACCTTGCCGCTCGCGACATCGAGCAGCACGACGTTATCGGAAAGATTGTTGGCCACGAGCAGCCGCTCGCGACCCCATTCGGAAACGAGCGCCAATCCAGCGGGATAAGGAATCGCGGTTCCGGGGGGAGTCTTTTGCAGTTCGAGGGCAACTTTCTTGCCCGCTTCGAGCGACTGGGGCTCAATCGCGATGAAGCGCTCGGGCGTGACCGTGCCGCCGGCGAAACCATAGACGGCGATGCCGTTGCCAGTATCACCCGGCTTCTCTCCCGTAGCATCGGTGACCGAACCGACCGATGCGTAGAGATGCTTGCCATCGGAGCCGAAGACAAGGCCGAGAAAATAGCTTTGGTGCGCGTGATCGCCGAAGCGCTTGTCAGGATAATCGATGAGCTGATTCGTTTTGAGATCGAGTATGCCAATCGACTGCGCGGCCAGCGTCTCTTGCGTGCCATATCCGTCATTCAGAAGAGCGGCGTAGCGCCCGTCCGGGCTCAACGCGATGGTAGCGGGAAAACTGTTGGTGCTTCCAATGCGACCCGGTGAAGGGATCGTCAAGGTTTTGCTGGTGGGAAGCGAGATCGATCCGTTCTCAGGCCGGCGATCCTGCGCAGAAAGTGAATTTGGAAGGGCGAGGAATGCGATTGCCAGACTAATGCGAACGGATTGGGACACATGGCCTCCGCAAGGCTGATCTGAGACAGCATTGATCTGAGACAGCAGAAGAAGAAAGATGAGCCTAATCTACGCAGGAAGCCTCGGTCAATTTCACGGAACTGCTCCTGTGCCGACCAGCTCTTTTCAAATCCTGATAGAGATCAGAATAGAGGTCAGACAAGTTCAGCCGTCGAAGCATGAAGCCCGACTTGGCCTCCGCTCCGGTTGGCTTTAGACTGAATGAGTGAAGATCGCGCTCGGCCAAATCAACCCCACGGTCGGAGACTTCTCCGGCAACGCCGCCCTGCACGTCGAATTTGCCCGCCGGGCGCAGGCCAGCGGCGCGGGACTGATCCTGTTCCCCGAGTTGTCAGTCTGCGGATATCCGCCGCGCGATCTGGTGGAGCGTCCATCTTTCGTCGCGCGTAATCGCGAGACGGCAGAACAGATCGCCGCCGCCACCAGCGGCATTTCCGTCATCTGCGGCCTGGTTACTCCTGTCGAATCCGAAACCGGCAAATCCGTAATGAACTCAGCCGCCCTCTTGCAAGACGGCAAAATCGCCTTCCTGCAGTCGAAGATGCTGTTGCCCACCTACGACGTTTTCGACGAGATGCGCAACTTTGCCCCCGCCAAGAGCCAGACATTGTTCTCTTTCTGCGGCAATCGAATGGCGCTTACGATCTGCGAAGACGCTTGGAACGACAAGCTGTTCTGGCCCAAACGCCTGTACACCGTCGATCCCATTGAGGCGCTTATTCGCGCCGGAGGCAACTTCGTTCTCAACATCTCTTCGTCCCCCTTTTGGATCGGCAAACGCGAGTTGCGCCGCGACATGCTGGCCGCGATCGCCCGCCATCACAAAGTTCCGGTGGCATTAGTCAATCAGGTCGGAGGCAATGACAGCCTGATCTTCGACGGCTCCAGCATCGTCCTCAATGCCGAAGGCAAGATTGTCGCGCAAGGCAGTTCGTTTGAACAGGATCTGATCTACTTCGATTCCATAACTCTAACCGGGGATCTTCATCTACAGATCGATGGCGAGGAAGCTAGCGTATACGCGGGCCTGGTCCTGGGCACTCGCGATTACATGCGTAAGTGCGGATTTCAAAAAGCCATCATCGGCCTTAGCGGAGGCATTGATTCAGCGCTCACTGCGGTGATCGCTTCCGACGCTGTAGGGCCTGAGAACGTAATCGGCGTGGGCATGCCCGGCCCGTATTCGTCTCCTGGATCGATCGACGATGCCCGTACCCTCGCCGGCAATCTTGGCATCCGCTTTGAGTTGCTTTCGATCAACTGCGCCTTTGAAGCCTACCGGAAAACCTTGCAGAATGTTTTTGCCGGTCAGAAAGAAGACGTCACCGAAGAAAATATTCAATCCCGTGCCCGGGGAACGATGCTGATGGCTCTCTCCAACAAGTTCGGCGCGATCGTGCTCTCCACCGGCAACAAGAGTGAACTGGGCGTGGGCTACTGTACACTTTATGGAGACATGGTGGGCGGACTCGCAGTTATCTCGGATGTGCCGAAAACGCTGGTGTATCGGCTGAGTCATTATGTGAATTCACGCCACCCGGTAATTCCGCAGGCCACGCTGGAGAAGCCGCCATCCGCTGAGTTGCGCCCCGGCCAGAAAGATAGTGACTCGCTGCCGCCTTACGAGATTCTCGATGCTGTCCTCGACGATTATGTCGAAGATGCGCACTCGGCTGAACAGATCGCTGCCGATCGCGGCTTTGACATAGAGGTAGTGCGCCGCGTGGTCCGAATGGTCGATCGCGCCGAGTATAAGCGCCAGCAGGCAGCCCCAGGCATTAAGATTTCTCCCAAAGCATTTGGCTACGGTCGCCGTTTTCCGATCGCTGCGAAGAGCGAGGTTTGACAACGACTACTCGGGATTGGTCCAACAAGGGTTGATCCGAGACGATTCGTCAGAGATTCCCAGTGCGTCCTGCTTCACAACTGAATTGAAAGGAAACCAATGCGCAGTTCTCTTAATTTAATACTCATTCTATTGCTGGCGTGCGGAGTGGCCACAACTCAATCCTCTACCGCAGCCAAATCCGCGGACAAATCAGCCCTCGCGCCCGCCGTCAATCTTCCCTCCGAAGCCACCGTCGACGCTTTTATGCACGCGACCTTCGGCTACGAGCCCGACGTGAGTTGGAAGATTTCCAGCATCCGGCCGGCACCGGTACCCGGTTTGGCGGAGGTCAATGTGATTCTTGCCAGCCAGCAGGGCCAGCAGCTCAGCCGGTTCTTCGTCACCGCAGACGGCGAACATGCCGTGGTCGGAGAAATTATTCCGTTCGGCGCGAAGCCCTTCGAGCCCGCGAAGAAGATTCTGGAGAAGGGCATCGCCGGCCCATCGCGCGGACCGAAAAATGCACAGGTCACGGTCGTGGAGTTCGGTGATCTGCAGTGTCCCGCCTGCAAAGCTGCGCAACCCGCCATCGAAGCGCTCATTGCATCCGAACCCAACGCACGTTTCGTCTTTCAGAATTTTCCTCTCGAGATGCACAACTGGGCGGCGAAGGGCGCCGCCTACGCCGACTGTGTCGCGCAAGCCTCGAACGATGCGTTCTGGAAGTTCATTGCGAAGACCTATGAAGCCCAGGCCGACATCACAGCCGAAAACGCGGACGAAAAACTAACCGCGCTAGCCGATGCCGCGGGCTTGAAAGGCGCCGACATTGCCGCTTGCGCCGCCACTCCCGTAGCCAAAGCGCACGTGGACGCTTCCCTGGCTCTGGGCAAGGCCGTGAACGTAACTGGCACTCCGACTCTTTTCATCAACGGCCGCAGCATTGGAAATGTCAGTCAGGTTCCTGCCGCCAGTCTGAAAGGTCTGGTGGATTTCGCCGCGAAGGAAGGCGCGAAAGAAGGGAAGTAGCGATCGTTCAAAAAGCGCTACTTCTCGCTCAGCCAAATCTCATCCGTAGCCGCGTGCTGAAAATCGAGGACGTGCGGCGTGATCATAATGAGCAATTCATCGTCCTCTTTCATTCGAGTGTTGTCGGTAAGGGCTTGATTCACGAGGGGAATCTCTGCAATGCCGGGAATTCCGGCCATTGTGCGCTCATCGTTGGTGGTAATTTCTCCCGCCACCACTGCCGGTTCGCCATCCCTCAGCCGGATGCTGCCTTTATATTCCTGGTTGGAAATCACCGGCACACCGTTTGCGCTCTGTCCGGTCAGGGAGCGCACCTGCAATTCGAGACTCATGCTCACCTCACCGTTGCCGTGGATCACCGGCTTCGCCTTAATGCTGAGTCCCAGATCCTCATAACTAACCGATGGAAAGGGCGGGACGAAGCTCTGATTTCCCAACACTCCGGCAATTTGGGGAGAATTAAAGATCGGCGCGAAGGAAGCATTCAGGATGGGATAGCGCTCGCCCAGATGGAAAGTTGCTTCATTCCCTTGCGACGCGCGCAGGGTTGCCCGGCTCAAGCTGCGCGCCCACGACTCATTCAGGGAAAGCGCCGCCGTTAGGTGATCGAGGCTGAGCCCGGAGAACGTCTTGCCCCCGCCAAAAGTCGCCAGCGGTTGGCTGAAGATGCCATTCTGTTGGTTCTGCAGTTGCGCCAGAAGCCCTGACAGCGACGAACTGCCGGCCTGATTGATGCCTCCGGAAGAAATGAGCTGGTTGACCAGCGACTGAATACTTTGTCCGCCGAGCGCCGCCAGGGCAGCCACCGGAATGTTGTACAGGTTGAAAGTATCCGGGATGTGCATGCCGATTTCGCGAGTGAAGTTGTGGCTGATCTGGTAAATCTCGATATCGAGCGCCACCTGCGGACGCTCCGTGGTCAACTGATTCAGCAGTTGCGTACAGGCTCGCAGCATCGACTGCGGCGCCCGTACTTCGAGCGTCCCCCCTTGCCCTGTGCTGATCTTCTGGAATTCGCAGATGCTCTTCAGCGATGTAACCATCTCAGTGACTTGTTGCGGAGTGGTGGCTCCCGGCACCGCAAAAGTCGCCAGCGAGAGCCGGTCGAATTGCCGATGATTCTCTGCAGTATTCGCCGCGATCAGCACCTGGTGAGAGTCGAGTGCCGTCCACATGCACTTGCTGACCTTGCCGGCCAGTTCCAGAGCGGTGAAGAAGTCGACGTCATCCACGTAGAATCGCACCGTCTTGGCCACAACCGAATCGTCAAATTGCGCCTTAACGCCGTAAGCCGAAGCTAACTCAGTGAACAATCCGCGAACGTCGCCACGGTAGTGGAAGGTGGCCCGCTCAGATTTTGGCTGTAGATTGATTTCCTCAGAGTCGGCTAGCGTCCACGACAATCCGCTGAGATGGGTAGTCGCCGGGTCGCGCAACGCTTCCGAGAGCCGCTCCTGAGTATATGGGTTGTCTGGATCGAGGTTCAGTGCAGCCCGGAACTCGGCCACTGCCTGCTCTCGCTTGGCATTTTCCAGAAACGCGTCGCCGCGCTCCGTGTGCTGAAACACCAACTGTGACTTCGTGACCTCCCGTGCCGACAGAAACAACATATTTCGCGGAGCCAGCCGCGTGGCCTCGTCAAACTGCGCAAGGGCCTCTTCCAGGTTCCGGTGTTCCTGTAGTTTCCGGCCGCGAGTGTAAGCACTGTGCGCCCGCTTGAGATCGTTGCTGGAAGCTATGCAATTAACTCCGCCGGGCACACCGTTGCCGCAAGAAATTATCGGAGCGTTCGCTGTCGAATCGTCGGCGAATGACGCAACAGCAGCGATCGCCAGAAAACAAGCGGCAAGCATGGACAACGCAGATCGCATTTGCTCGATTCTACCTTGCCCCTCGCCACCCGCAGAGAGCTATTAGGGCAACGTACCTTTGGGTTTAACTGTTAGGTAATGAGGTGGACAGCACCTTGGGAACGTGACGGGACAACTTTCTTGCAGGATACCGACTTTAACTCAGCATCAGGCGCTCGATATCGCGAGCTTTGCCCGTCTTCTCGTCGCCATCCACCACCACGGCGCAGAGCCGGACATCGCCCGTGGCCGGCTCAAAGCGCACCGGCATACCATTCAGAAACTTGTTGACCACCAATTCCTTCTTAACGCCGATCACCCCATCGTAGGGGCCGGTCATGCCGACATCGGTAACGTACGCCGTTCCCTTGGGCAGAATGCGCTCATCCGCCGTGGGTACGTGCGTATGCGTGCCCACCACCGCCGTCACGCGTCCATCAAGATACCATCCCAGAGAAATCTTCTCCGAAGTGGCCTCCGCGTGGAAGTCAACAAAAATTATTTTGGCTTCGATCTTTTGCAAAAGCTGATCGGCGGTCCGAAATGGATCGTCGTTCGATGCCATGAACACCCGCCCCTGCAAGTTGATCACAGCATAAGGAATTTTTCCCTTATGTCCCTGGTACACACCCCAGCCTGGCAATTCCGCGGGATAATTCGCTGGACGCAGGACACGCCGTGCGGGACCATGTGCCGGACTATGGCCATTGCCTTCGACCATCTGAAAGTAATCGAGGATTTCCCGCTTGTCCCAGACGTGGTTTCCGGTGGTGATGACGTCGATATTCAGCTCAAACAATTCCTCCGCCAGCGCGGGCGTGATGCCGAATCCTGCAGCCGAATTTTCGCCGTTGGCGATCACAAGGTCGATAGCCTGATCGCGGACAATCCCTGGCAACCGATCCTTAACGATCGCGCGCCCAGGGCGTCCAAAAATGTCGCCGATAAAAAGAATTCGCATGAGAAGAGAAGTGAGCGTAATTCGATGGTAACACGCGAGTTCAGGCAGGGGACCGCTCGGCGATTCGCTTGACCTCGCGCAGCATGGCCTTGCGAATCAGACCGGAGAAAGGACCAACCAGGAGCCAATACGCTCGAAACTTCAAGGTTGCCGAACGGCCGAAAGTGCGTACCCGCGTTTCCGTTCCAAGCTGCGTGCCGCCATCTGCGGGTGCCAGTGAGAAGGTCCACACCGCTTTGGCGAACCCCTCGCGGTGAAAATCCACGAACTCGTTCGGGCGGAGGTCCCGAACAATGCCGCCGTCGGGTCTCCAGAACCGCCCCGCAATACCCAGAACAACCTCCTGTTGCGGAACGGTTGAAAGTTCTAGAAAGGCACCATAGGGGCGGCGGTTGAGGTTGGACGAGTTGGACAATTCGGATCCCGTCGCCCTGTTGCGATCAATGTTGCGATCCATGCGGTAACCGCGAAGCCGCATCAGGCGTCGAACGATGGGCAAATCTGAAAACCTGGCACTCTCCAGGGCCGCTGAGGTTTTCTCCACCGATGCACGCACCAGAATCGAATAACATGCGCTTACGTTGTACTTCGGCATCCATTCGTCAATCTTCATGGCGTTGAAGGCGCCAACTCGGCGGTCCGGAGAAAGTCGTAATTTCCCGCCGGATTCAATTTCAGATTCACGACGCGCTTGTTATGCACGAGAACGTTATCCAAATACCACAAGTCAATGTAGGGTAGCTCCGCGGCCAGAATGCGCTGCACCTCGGCATAGATTGGTTTGCGCAGCTTTGGATCGACCTCGCGGCGAGCCTGATCAATCAGGGCATCCAGTCGCGGATTCGAATAATAGCCGCGATTGGCGCCGTTTGGCGGAAACTTTGCCGTGTGAAACGCATACTCGAAAATGTCGGGATCTTCGTTGCCCCCAATCCAGCGCAGCCCATAAAGCTGAAATGCCCCATGGGTCACGTCGGCAAAAAACGTGGCGAACTCGAAGCTGCGAATATCCAGCGCGATTCCCACCTCGCGCAATTGTTGCTGTATCACAGCCACCATTAGCCGCGTGTTCTCGTCCGTCGAGGTCTTCATCGTGATGTGAAAACGGACTCCATTCACCTCGCGATAGCCCGCAGCATCGAGCAACTCGCGCGCCTTGCCGGGATCGTGGTCGTACGATGGTACCTGGCCATCGAAAGCCCAACTTTGTGGTGGAAGGATACTGCGAGCCGGTTGCGCCTCGCCTCGCCACAAATACTCGATCATCGGCTGCCGGTCGAGTGCGTACGCGATGGCTTGCCGCACACGAACATCTTTCAAAATCGGATCGCGCAAGTTGAATGCCAGGTAGGCCAGCACAGTTCCGGGAGCGCGTTCCACGGCCAGAGACGGATCGTGCTCGAGGGTCAATACCATATCGGGCGTCAGCTCATTGATCTCTGCGTCGGCGCTGCCTTTGCGGAGTTCGAGCGCGCGCGTGGTCGCATCGGGTACGATGGCAAAACGCAGACGAGTCAGCTTCGCCTTCTCGCCCCAGTAATTGTCGTTGCACTCGAGGATAACTTCTTTGTCGGACTCGGCACTGACGAACTTGAATGGTCCCGAACCGATCGGGTGCGCCGACATTTCGCTTCCGCTGCCGTAAGGCACAATCCCCATCGCTCCGTCGGCGAGATTCCACAATAGGGTCGCCGTCGGTTCTTTCATGTGAAAGATCACGGTGAAATCATCCGGCGTATCGACATGATCGACAAAGCGGTAAACCGCCGTTTTCGTGCTGCGCACCTTTCCCTGAAGCAGGGTGTCGAATGTCCATTTCACATCGCGTGAGGTGAGCAAGCGGCCGTCATGAAACTTCACTCCGTGATGCAGGTGAAAGACGTAAGTGAGGGGATCGGGAATTTCCCAACGCTCAGCGAGTCCCGGTGCGACATCGAGATTGTCGCCACGCGAGAGCAGGTCATCGAAAATCAAACTGTCGATGCGTTCCGACGACCCATCGAGGCCCACTCGTGGGTCCAGATTTGTGGGGCTCGATTGAATCACCATCACGAGGGTGTTGGCATCCGGTTTGCTAGAGCAAGAAAGGAGCGAAAACACGAAAACAGGAATGAGGAAAGCCGTAAAAACTCGACCACGTGCGATCACTGGCAGTCCTGGCACATCTGGTGGAGTGTGTTAACGGTTCTCCAGTTGCGAGTCGTCGTGACGACTGACAACACGCGGTCGAGAGGAGTTTTCATCCAAAAGCTCTTGGAGACTCCATTCGGAAGGTAGAGATAAACTTCTTTGCCGCAACAGCACGACTTGTCGGGGGCCGTCGTCAGCGTCTCCAACTTCTTCAGAGCCTCCGGCGCGGGCGCGTCAGAGAGGAAAGCAACATGAAGCTTTTGCGGATCGAGGCCCGGCTCTTTCAAAAATGGATTGCTTTCAATCGCCTTGGTCATTTCATCCACAGTCCTGGAAATGACGGAAACAGAGAAACCGAAATCCGCGAGAATTCTCGCTTCAATTTTCTTCGACAACGTGACCGGAGAAACCCTCCCGGTTTTGAATACTACGTTTCCGCTTTGAATATAAGTTTTAACCTGCTCGAACCCCAGCGCTTCGAACGATTTTCGGAGTCGATCCATCTTGATTTTCTTATTCCCGCCAACATTAATTCCGCGAAGCATCGAAATGTAAATCGCCACAGTTCACCATCCTAATTTAGTGTTATGGGTAGGAAATTTTCCCAAGCACCGCGGGTCGTTTCGCGCCCGTGGCCGAAGGAACATTGGAGGGCCTCCTGTTCCAGGTTTCATGCGCCAGAACCGCAAAAGCCACAGCTTCTTTCGCCGCCGAAGGCAAGCCAAATTCATCGCAGAATCGCAGGCGCACCCCGAGCGGCGCCAGTTCATGCTGCAACATGGCGACCAGCGTAGAGTTCCTGGCTCCGCCGCCAGAAAGAATCATTTCGTGAAATCGCTGCTTTGCTTCGAAGCCTGAATCCTCAACTGCCAGGCGTCCGACAGCGTCGGCAATCGACCTCGCGGTTAGGGCAGTGGCAGTCGTCACAACATCTTGCTTCCTGCAACGCCCGCAGCTTCGCAGGAACCCGTTCACAAACTCCCGCCCGAATTCTTCTCGGCCCGCAGTCTTCGGAGGCGCTTGTCGGAAAAAATCGTGCCGCAACATTTTGCTCAAGACTTTATCCAAGACTTTCCCGGATGCAGCGATCGTTCCATTCCGATCAAATGCTTTGCCGAACATTTTCTCGGTGACTGCGTCGATCACCATGTTGCCAGGCCCAGTATCGAAGGCCACCACATCGTTCGCGGCTACGCCGGCTGGGATCACGGTCAGGTTTGCGATTCCGCCGATATTCTGCACGATTCTCCCCACACGCGTATCGCGAAACAGCATGTAGTCGAGGAAGGGAACCAGCGGCGCGCCCTTCCCCCCGGCCGCCATATCCGCCGGACGAAAATCCGAAATCACTGGCGCCTTTACCCTGGCAGCGATGATTGCCGCCTCGCCAGTCTGCCACGTCGCCGCAATTCTACGGCCCAGGAAGAATCGCAGTTGGCCTTGATGATAGATAGTCTGTCCGTGGCAGCCGACCAGCTGCACTTTCACTTGGAACTGTTGCTCAGCGGCAAGCACCGCATCGGAATAGAGCTCGCCCAGCAAGAAATTTAACCGCGCCAGATCAGCTACATTGGCTCGTTGAGCATTCATCGCAGCCAGCACGGCTGACCGAATCTTCTTTGGATAAGCATATTCGGAGTGCCCAACAAGCTCGATGTGGCGCGGACACTCCTCTCTGCGAAGTGCCGATGCCGCTTCGGGGCCCTGACGCTTCCTAATCCGCACCAGTGCAACATTAATCCCATCGGCAGATGTCCCGCTCATCACTCCGGCCACGATCTTGTCTTTCATCGTCTTCGTCATGTGCGCAGCCGCAGCGTTTTTTCCTGGAGATCTCTTTTCTTCTCCGCGTAAGCCAAAGTGTCCAGCCGGGTTTGTTCGCCAAATTCCCACAGTCTCCGCGAAAGCCTTTCCACTGCAGCGGCGGACGGCTGCTTCGTTCTGCGCATCATCTTCGCCGACTTCTTCTTGAACGCCTGCACGCGCCTCGCTGCTTCGGCCGCACGCTTCGCGAACTTCGAGTCGCGCTCCGCAGTGGTCACCAATCCTTCATAAGCTTCGACGATGTACTCTTCGCGATGGCAGATCAGGCACAAATCTCCGCCCGCCCGGACAAACTCAACTGCAGCCTGTCCCACCGGAGCGGCCGACAAAACACCGCCCATCTCCAGATCGTCTGAGACGATTAGATTTCGATAGCCAATGCGTTTGCGCAGGATATCTGCAATCCAAATTTTCGAGAGCGACGCTGGAGTCCGGTCGTGCGTGACCATGGGATATGCCGCGTGCGAGATCATCACCATCGGCATCTGCGCTCGCAGCATGCGGTAGGGAAGCAGATCCTCACCCCAAAGATTTTGTAGCCGCTTCTGTATTACGGGCAGCTCGTGGTGGCTGTCGAGCTTGCCCTCGCCCAGACCAGGAAAGTGCTTGCCGCATCCCAGCACTCCAGCCGCGCGCAGTCCGGCGAGAAACTCGCGCGCATACGCAACCGTTTCGCGCGGCGTCGCCGAAACGGTTCGCGAACCCATCACATTGCACGAGGCTTCGAACGCAAGATCGAGTACGGGGGCAAAGTCAACGTTGAATCCTAGCGCGCGGCAATTCTCTCCAATGAGCTGCCCGTGCTTGCGGAAAAGTTTGTGATCGCCCGTCGCGAATACGTCCGCAGCCGAAGGCGCAGCACCGAGAACCTCGCGAAAGCGGTCTACCGTGCCGCCTTCGAGATCGATGCAGCTAAACAGCGGAGTCGCAACGCACTTCTGGCAATCACGCAGCAGCCGCCAGGTCTGGTCGGCGCTCTTGATGTTCCGCGCAAAAAGCATCACTCCCGCCGGCCGCAGCCGCGTGAGCAGGGAACTGAGACGCGCCGTCATCTTCGTCCCATCGAAGCCGACGATCAGAAGTTGGCCGATCTGCGCCTTTGTTCTCATTTCTTATTGAGCTTCTTGCCCGCGACATGACCCGCGTCGCACGGGAGTTTATGAAGGTAGAAGCCAAGAGTCGACTGTTTTGTAAACCATGCATTGCCGGCTCCTTTTGGATGGAGGCCATTGTGGCAGTCGCCCTTCTTCGCACGGGAATGAGCCAAGATAAACTGTCCGAGAAATCTGAGAGCGGCAGCATCTCCCTCGATTAGAATCGTGTCTCGATCAAGCTTCGCCATCGTCAACTTCGGCCCGCTTTTCTTTCGCGAATGCAGTCTAACGACGGCGTCTGTGGTTGGCCCTTCCAATTTCGTCATTTGAATTCTCTGTGCCTCTGTGTCTCCCGTGGTGAATGATTTAGATTTCTTTCTTCAACTCCGCCAGCAAATTCAGCGCTTCAAGCGGCGTGAGCCGGTTCAAATCTACTTCGCGCAGCTTCTCCAGCACGGGCTGTGACAGCGGCGTGAAGATCGTCAACTGCGTTGCCGGCGGCGAAGCTCCGGGCGAAAGATTGCTTGTCAGTTCGCGCTCAGCGGACTCGTGCTCAGTCAGCACCTCGCACGCCCGCGTAATCACTTCGTTCGGCAGTCCTGCCAACTTGGCGACTTCGATGCCATAGCTGCGATCGGCCGCGCCGGGCTCAACTTTACGCAAGAAGGCGATTCCGCCTCCAGTTTCCTTCACCGAGACGTGATAGTTCTTCACCCCAGAAAGTTGCTCCGCCAATTCTGTAAGCTCGAAATAATGTGTGGCGAATAACGTCTTTGCGCGCACGCGTGCGTGCAGATATTCGATTGCGGCCCATGCAATTGCAAGCCCGTCATACGTCGAAGTTCCGCGACCCACTTCATCCAGCAAAATAAGGGATCGCGCCGTCGCGGTGTGAAGGATCGCCGCCGTCTCCGTCATCTCAACCATGAAGGTCGAGCGCCCCCGCGCCAGGTTGTCGCTCGCGCCAATGCGCGTAAACACGCGGTCCACCACGCTCAAGCGCGCTGAGCGTGCCGGAACGAACGAGCCCATCTGCGCCAGGATCACGATCAGCGCCGTTTGTCTCAAGTAAGTAGACTTGCCGCCCATGTTCGGCCCGGTCAGCAACAAAATCGTGTGCGTGGTCGCATTCAGATACAAATCGTTGGGTACGAAGCGCTCGCTGCCACCGGCCATCTCCTGCTGCTCGATCACTGGATGCCGGCCCCCAACGATTTCCAGCTCGCCGGAGTCGCTGTCACTCTGCGAATCCGCTTCACGCGAAGCTCCTGCCGAAGACCCTGGCCTCGTTTCCGCGCTCTTCTGGGCAACAAATTGCGGTCTGCAGTAATTTCGTAGTGCTGCGACATGTGCAAGCAAAGCCAGCACATCCACTTCTGCCAGTGCCAGCGCCGTCTGCCGGATTCGCTTTGCCTCGCCTGCAATCGCGGTGCGCAGCTCTGTGAACAACCGGCGCTCGATCTCGACAATCTTTTCCTGCGCATCCAAAATCTTGGCCTCGTATTCTTTCAACTCGGGCGTCGTGAAGCGCTCCGCTCCTACCAGAGTTTGTTTGCGTTCGTAATCCTGCGGAACGAGGTGCAGGTTTGGTTTCGACACTTCGATGTAGTAGCCGAAGATGGAATTGAACTTGACCTTGAGGGAAGCAATACCCGTGCGTCCCCGATCCCGCTGCTCGACTTCAGCCAGCACACGCTTGCTGTTGCGGGAAAGCTCGCGCAACTCATCGAGATCACCATCGATAGCCGCCGCAATTACGCCGCCTTCGGCAAAGCTGAGCGGTGGCTCCGGGACAATTGTTTTCTCGATGCGCTCGCGCAAGTCAGCAAGTTCGTCCAGGGATCCATGCAGCGTTTTCAGCCGTTCCGCAGCTAACCGTCCCACCACGGTCTTGATTGCAGGAATCTTCGCGAGCGACGCTGCCAATGCCAGCACATCGCGCGGATTTGCCGTCTCCAGCGTCACGCGGCTCAGCAATCGCTCCAGGTCGAGCACACCATCGAGTGCGCGCCGTAATTCCTCCCGCGCAATGGTTTCCTTTACTCCTGCTTCCACGGCGTCAAGGCGCGAATTGATCTCCGAAAGATCGAGCGAAGGCCGCAGCAGCCACGCCCGCAGCAATCGCTTGCCCATGGGAGTGACCGCGGCATCGATCGAGCGAAACAGGGTTACGCCGCTATCTGCCCCGGCAAACAAAGGCTCAATCAATTCGAGATTGCGAACCGTCACGGCATCGAGCACAAGACAGTTCTGCCGTTCGTACCAACCGATGCGGTCCACGTGATCGAGCGATCCGCGTTGCGTCGAGCGGACGTAGTAGAGAATCGCTCCCGCCGCGGCGGCCGCGGCAGTGCGCCCCGCCAGTCCAAATCCCTCGAGCGACAACACTCCGAAATGGTTCTCCAGCAGCGGAATCGCATGGTCGGGCGCGAAGATCCAGTCGTCGAGCGGCGTGTCCGTACACGCGCTCCCAGCCACTCGAGCTTGCGAAGTTTGACCGCGCCTCGCGCTTGCCTCGAACGCTTTTGCATCAGTCGTCTTTACATCAAACGTTTTTGCATCAAGCGCCTTTGCATCAAAGAGTGGCGCCGCGGATCCATACAACAATTCCTTCGGTCGCAGTTGCTCCAGCTCATCCTGCACGCGCCGCAGAGCGCCTTCCCCGGCAAATTCCGTCGCCCGGAACTCTCCGGTGGAAAGATCGAGCGCAGCGAATCCCACGCGTTCACCCACCTGTGCGAGCGCAGCCAGAAAATTATTCTCCTCAGAACCTAGCAAGGAATCCGCCGCCGTCCCCGGAGTCACCACCCGTGTAACTTCCCGCCGCACCAATTTCTTGGCCATCTGCTGCCGTGGATCTTCCATCTGCTCGCAGATGGCTACCTTGAAGCCCTTGCGAATGAGTTTGCCAATGTAACTTTCGGCCGCGTGGTGGGGCACGCCGCACATGGGAACCGCAATGCCCTTTTCTTTATTGCGCGAGGTCAGCGTAATTTGCAGCTCTTTCGATGCCACAACCGCATCGTCGAAGAACAACTCGTAGAAATCTCCCAGCCGAAAAAAGAGAAGGGCAGTGGGATGTTCTTTCTTCACCGCGGCATATTGCCGCATCAACGGAGTGGAGGGCTCGGTCATTGCTTCATTGGGATGGAGGCTTGGCGCGGATTATAACAAAGCTGAACCCTCGATTCTTGTGACCACGCTCACCCCGCAATGCTGAAATCACAGTTGACGCAACTCTGTGTCAGTGTTCTCCTAACTCATGGAACTCCGCAAAGATCCAATTACGCGTTCCTGGGTAATAACGGGAGACGAACCATCCGCTGTCGGCCTTGCGGAAACAGCTTGCCGTTTTTGTCCCGACGCGCCCAATGCCACGCAGGTGATCTCCGCGGTGCCGAGCTCGGTAGGTTGGTCGGCGCGTTCCGTGGTTCATCCCAAGCCTCTCTACCACATTGAAGGCGAGCCCGGCCGCCGCGGTGAGGGAATTTACGATCGCATGGATTCAGTCGGTGCTCATGAAGTTTTGGTCGAGAATCCCAGGCACGACCGCCATCTGTGGCACGCCAGCGACGATGAGATCGGACAGTTCCTGCGCCTGGCCGCCGAGCGCATCATGGACCTCAAGCGCGACCCGCGCATCAAGTATGTCAGCCTCTTCAAGGATTTCGGCCCCGGCGCTGGACAGGAATTCAGCCATCCCACCTCGCAGATCACGGCGACTCTGTTTGTGCCGCGGCGAGTGCTGTACGAACTTCGTGCGGGTCGCGAATATTTTGTCAGCAAGGAGCGCTGCGTCTTCTGCGACATCCTCAACCAGGAAGAGCGTCAGGCCTCGCGTGTGATCGAAGCCCGCGGTGACTACGTCGCAATCGGCCCTTACGCCCCCCGTGTTCCCTACGAGACGTGGATTCTGCCCCGCAATCACGAAGCGTCCTTCGAGCGCACGGGATTGTCGAAGCCGGGCCTGCGTGTAAATCTGGCCGCACTCCTGCGCCGCACGCTGCAACGGATTCGCGCGGTCACCGAAGGTTTCCATCTAGTGCTGCACACCTCACCCAACAGCCTGCATCCTTCGAAGACGCTCGGTTATTGGAAGACCATCGACGAGGATTACCACTGGCACATCGAGATCATGCCAGTCCTCGCGACCAAAGCTCGTTCCTACACCTTTAAGGAGGTTTACTATTCGCCGGTGAGTTCCGAAACGGCGGTGAAGCAACTGCGCGAGGCGAAGATCGATGGATGACGACAATCAGGAGCGGACAGTGTCCGCTGCTGCTCACCGCAAGCGTCGCTGGCGCTCAGCGCTGTTTTCCCGCTGTTCTCGGCCTCCGGACTAGGTGAAATCAGATTCGCTCCTCTGCGTCCTCTGTGGTTAACTGTCTTTGGCCTTGACCGCGCTGGACCCGGAGAATGCTTGCTTGAAACATCTCGCTTGTTTTGTCCTGCTCCTCACGACCGCATTTGCGCAGACTCCATCGGTCTCGTCGCCGTCGACTCCCTCGTCCGAAAAGCAGAGAGTCCTCTGGCAAAAACTGGAATCCGCCATTCACAATGTTGACGAGCACCTCGACGGCGTCATGGGGGTTGCCATCGAGGATCTCAAAACCGGCGACCACTTCTTCCTCCACGAAAACGAAGTCTTCGCGCAAGCCAGCTCAATCAAAATCGCTGTGCTCGCCAACCTCTATCTCCAGGCGCAGCAAGGGAAGCTCAAGCTCACCGATCTCTATACTGTGCAGGCTTCCGATCTTGTCCCCGACAGCAACATTATGGGCGGACTCACTCCCGGCGTCACCCGCGTCACGCTGCGCGATCTTGCCACCATGATGGTCGCGGTCAGCGATAACTCCGCCGCCAACGTTTTGATTGGCCGCGTCGGCATGGACAATGTTAACGCCATGCTCGATTCCCTCGGGCTTGCGCACACTCGCCTGCTCCGCAAGATGATGGATCTCGAAGCCGCCAAGCAAGGCCGCGAGAATATTTCCACGCCGCGCGAAATGATGACACTGCTCGAAGCCATTTACCGAGGCAAATTACTCAACCAGGAATCGATTGCCGATTTCTTCAAGGTCCTCAGCACGAATAAAGATTCGTGGATCCCCCGCAACTTGCCCGCCGACTTGAAGGTCGCCAACAAGCCCGGCTCCCTCGAAGCCGTGCGCAATGACTCCGGCATCGTCTTTGTCGAAGGCCGTCCCTATGTGATTTGTGTGATGACCGCATTCCTGAGCAACGAGCGCGACGGTGAAGAAGCCATCAGCAAAATTTCGCTCGCGGCCTGGCGCATGTTCGACCGTCTTAGCCGCGCCTCGGAATATGGGAGGGTCGTCTCGCCGGGCAACGGCAGCCGGTGACAAGAGACCTTCTTCAGTCACAGGCTGCACGAAGTTCGTACGCCTAAGGCCTGGCTCCGGCGCGCCGCAACAAACGCATGACTTCGGCATTATTTCGAGCCCGGGCCCAGGTCAACGCAGCATAGCCGTTCCGGCTGCGCAAATTCACATCTGCACCGGCAGCAAGCAGCGCCTTGATCACATCCGGGTTCGCCTTCGGATTCCGGCACGCGAGGATCAGAGCTGTTTGGCCGCCCTGGTCCAGTGCATTCACATTGGCGCGCCCATTTCCAGATAACAGCTGCTGCACCGTCTTCAAATCTTCCTGCGCCGCAGCCCTCATCAGCGGAGTCTCGTCGGGATCTTCGAGGGTCTCGCCGCCGCTTCCCAACGCGACCGGCCACGCGATCGGAAAAATCCGGACCACCCTTACGGCGACATTCCCGTTCATCTTCTGCCAATCGTTCACCTTGAAGTAGCCGCGCAATAACGGTTGAATCTGTATCTCCACAATCGATTGCCACACCGGCATTCCTGCCCCGCGCCAGATTCGGCTCCCTTCGCCCAATCCCTGAAGACGGAAGACGCTGAAGCCATCGGCCGCGTCCCACTCGAAGTGCACATCCAGATCGCGAGTGAGGCCGTCAACACTGATCGGTATCAGGGCACAGCACACCAACAGAGCCGCGACTACATAGGGCCACGATCGCTGGTTGAAGCAGCGCGACACGATCACGGCCACAGACCCTATCAATGCCAAAGCCTCGACCAACAAACCCCCGCCGGTCAGTATCTCGCCGGCGGCGATCCACCAATACACCCGCCGATCGAGAAAGCCACCTTCATCAAAGTGCCAAAACGGATTGAAATAGAGCACCAGTAGACCGGCGACAAACAGTACCGCGCCTGTCTCAAGACCGACAATCGCCCAGGTCGTATGACGTATATGCTTTGCCTTGGGAGTAAGCATCGATGCCGGCTGGCGACATGTGTTACGGGACACGTCTTCCGGCAAGAAAAGTATAGACACGGTGTGGGGACGAAAGGGATAAAAGCAGCGCGCAGGTAGACATCTGATTACCCTCTGGCGAACTTCGCTTGCGCAAGTGAATCTGGCTCGCGCAAGAGTTTCCCGGCCATTCTTGGCTCGACCGGTTGTGAGAAGAAATATCCTTGGCCCAGGTCACAGCCCATCTCGCGTAACCGCTCCCAGTGTTTTGCGGTCTCAATGCCTTCCGCAATCACCTTCAATTTCAACTTGTGCGCCAGCAGGATGATCAACTCGACGGTATCGCAAGTCCCGCGGTCGGTCAGCATTGCCACGATCAAGGATCGGTCAATTTTCAATGCTTGTACCGGAAATTGTCGCAAGCCGTTCAAGGACGAATTTCCTGTCCCAAAGTCGTCCAAAATTACCCCAATTCCGAGCTGCTTGAGTTCGGAGAGCACAGCGACCGTCCGCTTAGGATCAGCAGCAGCAACCGCTTCGGTAATCTCCAACTGTAGCCGCGACGGCTCGATTCCCGTCTCGCGGGTAGCCCGTTGCAGTTCTTTGACAAAGCGAGCGTCGAGAAATTGCTTCGCCGAGAGATTCATGCTCACCGTGACGGGTTGCATTGTAGGATTTTCGTTTCTCCAGGATTGCAACTGCTTGCAGGCCTCCAGAATCAGCCAGTGTCCCGCAGAGAGCAGCAGGCCCGTATCCTCGGCGGCATCGATAAACTCGTAGGGAGAGATCAGTCCTTTTTCGGAATGCTGCCAGCGCAGTAACGCCTCGAACTCAGCAATCTGTCTGGTCTCCAGCTGCACAATGGGCTGGTAGTATACGCGGAACTGATGTTTGGTGATGGCCTCTCGGAGTTCAGTCTCCAGCTTCAGACGGTTAGAAGCTCGGCTGTGCATCGCTTCATCGAATACCTCACAACGGCCGCCTCCGAGGGCTTTGGCCCGGCGCATGGCCACGTCGGCGTCCTGCAGCAGGTCCCCGGCCTGGGTGTGGGTGGGCACGCTCAGCGCAACTCCCACGCTGGCGGAGGTGCGGACTTCGTGTCCTTCAACCATGAAGGGCTCGGCGATCGCCGATAGTATGCGTTGCGCAGTCCGCATGGCGTCGCTCGGATCGCTTGTACCTTCCAGCAGGATAGTGAATTCGTCTCCGCCCATTCTCGACAGCATCGCGTTTCTCGTGGAAAAATTTTCCTGAGGCCGCGAAATCGTATCCTCGCAGCGAAGGCAAGCTGTCAAGCGTCGCCCGATCTCGCACAGCACCTGATCGCCGACTGCAGGACCCATGCTGTCGTTGATCACGCGGAAAGCATCGAGGTCCACCAACAGGAGAGCGTACTGTCGTTCCGCTTCGCGCTGTGCACAATCGAACGAATGCTGCAGTCGATCCAGGAACAGGCGCCGGTTCGGCAACCCGGTAAGGCCATCGTGAACGGAATTATGTTGAGCTTGCTCTTCGGCTCGCTTCCGCTCCGTGATGTCGCGATTCACAATGACCAGCTTGACTACCTCTCCTTTCTCATCTCGGATCGTCCCTGCAACTGATTCCAGGACCCGCCACGTGCCATCTTTGTGCCGGATGCGGTATTCCAGCTTCTTCCCAACTCCGCTGACCCGCGCTTCGTGCGCCGCCTCCAGCACCTTGAAGCGATCATCCGGATGAATCTGCTCAAAGGAAGATGTCTCCCCTAGCTCAGAGGCGGAATATCCCAGAATTCTTTTGTATGCCGGACTGTTGTAAAGACGGTGCCCTTTGACGTCGACCAGCGCGATCATGTCGGCTGCATTTTCTGTGACAATCTGAAACAGCTCCTCGCGATTCTTCGACTTGCACCGAATCCAGTAGATGCGAAATTGATCGGAGATCACGACGATCGCCATTGCGCTGAGAGCGATCCAAGTCCATTGCGGCATCATGCAAAGAAAGATATCGGCAACTTTCGGCAAGAGATTTAGTGGAGTTCTGATTAAGTCGTCTCTAGTCTGCGGTGAAAGACAGCATCAAGGACATGACGGGGTCATCATTACTGGAAGAAGCTTTTAACCGCGGTGCGTTCGCCAAGAAAGAACGCGGAGGACGCGAAGAACGCTTCCGGTTGCTCTTCTCTGCGTTCTTCGCGGCTCTTCTTCGCGAACTTCGCGGTCAAAAGCTCTTTCGTCTCTCGGATCGAACGGTCTAATAAAAAGCGCATAATATCGACATGCCTCCCGATAAGACCGTCCGCCGTCTGAAGACCTACGCTGGCTCTCAGGGATACGTCTATCAGTACTATTTTGTCGGCCAGCGTGCTGCGCTCGCGAAGGATCCCGAGGCACCCGCTACGGAATTCGTCTTCGACGTCACTTCCGATCGGAAGCTCACGTACGCCGTCAGCGTCCTCCTACCTGAAAACGCGGTAATCTTGTGGGCAAGCACTCACGGACGCCCCCTCACCGAAGCAGAACAGTACGCCGCCGCCAAGCTCCGCCTCTTTCGTGCCTTCGACGAACTGGAAGACATGAAGGCCCACGGTCGCCGCCTGATTATCGATGGTCCTCTACTCGAAGAATCGCTGGCGAAGTTAGGGGTGGAATAGGCCTATGTGATCTAGGTCACAATCAGCCGTGACCTTCGCCGTTTCCCAATTCCCGATCTCTGCGGAGAATATAATCTGTGGAAAAGGGACGGGGTTCCTGGGGCTACGAAAAAACGGTCACGAAGAGGGGGTCACGAACCAACATCTTCTGACTTGCATTAAACTCAGTGGACTCTGATACTTACCTAGCCTATGTCATTGCTCTGGTTGCGCTTCGCGCTGGCTTGCTACTTCATCGGGCTCATCTACGCCTTTTTTGCGCTCAGCCGCACCAGCGATCTTTTCAGCCGCATCGCGCTGCACGCCGCCAGCCTTGGCATGGTTTTTCACTTCGTTTCGCTGGTGGAGTTATTCCTTACTAGCCACGTCGTCTGGGCATCGGTGCACAACGGGGAGTCACTGCTGGCCTTCTTTTCGATGACTTTTTTCATGATCATCTATGCCATTTATAAGACGACTTCTCCCGGCGTCGTCGTCTTTCCGATTGTGTTTTTTCTAACCTTCATCGCGGCGGTGGATGAGCAACCCGTTCTGCTTACATCTTTCGTCCAACACAAGGGATGGCTCATCGCCCACATCATCCTTATCTTCACCGGGTACGCCGCGCTCGTGCTTAGCTTTGGCGCCAGCCTGCTCTACCTCCTGCAGGAGCGCCGCCTGAAAGCCAAGCGCCCTAGCAGCCTGATTTCTTTTCTGCCCGCGCTCGAAGTGATCGACCAGATCGGCTACCGCTCACTATTGCTCGGCTTTCCTTTCATGACGCTAGGCCTGATTACGGGCTCGATCGTAGCCATGTCGGCCTATGGCCACGTGGACTTTACCGACCCTAAGATCCTGTTGTCGATCCTGATGTGGGCCGTCTACATGATCATGGTCGTGACCCGCTGGAATTCGGGATGGCGTGGCCGCCGCGCCGCCGTCCTCGCCACCTGCGCCTTTGTGGCCGCTGTCGTGGCCTGGGCCGCAAATTATTTCTCGACGATCCATAGGTTCGCCGCCTCATGAGATACCAGCTCATTGGCGTGAATCATAAGAGCGCTCCGCTCGAAGTGCGCGAACGTCTCGCGATTCCCGACTCTCGCTTGCCGGATTGCTGCCGCGACCTCACCGCACACCCTGGAATCGAAGAGGGCATGATCATTTCCACCTGCAATCGCGTGGAAGTGGTGACTCATACAACGAATGGCTCGGCCGACCTGCGTGGATTTCTGCACGATCACTTTCATCTGACTGCCGAAGAACTGGATGCGCATTTGTATGAGTTCCGCGAAAAAGATGCAGTTCGCCACATCTTCCGCGTGGCTTCGAGTCTGGATTCGATGGTAGTCGGCGAAGCCCAGATTCTCGGCCAGGTGAAAGAGGCGTATGCGACCGCCCGCGCCGTCGGCTCGGTTCGTGGCCAACTCGATCAACTCTTCACACGCGCCTTCGCCGTGGCCAAGCGCGTGCGCAGCGAGACTGCTGTAGGATCGTCGTCGGTCTCGATCGCGTCAGTTGCCGTTGAACTGGCAAAGAAGATTTTCGGTACCCTGCAAGGCAAGAATGTCTTTATTGTCGGCGCCGGCAAGATGAGCGAACTCGCCGCTCGCCACCTGATGGCGCACGGCTGCGCCTCCATCTTTGTTGCCAACCGGACCTACGATCGCGCCATCGGGTTGGCACAGAAGTTCAACGGCCAGGCCATCAAGTTCGAAGACCTCTACAATTCCTGCGACAAGGCCGATATCGTCATTACATCAACGGGCGCACCCCACGCCATTTTTCGCCGCGAACACGGAGAGCAATTCCTCGCCCGCCGCAAGAACCGGCCTATGTTCTTCATTGACATTGCCGTCCCCCGGGACGTCTCGCCAGAAATGGCGAAGCTCGATGGCATCTTCGTCTACGACATCGATGACCTGCAGCAGGCCGTCAGCAGCCACGTTGCCGACCGCCGTAAGGAAGCGGAACTCGCCGAAGCCATCATCACCAGCGAAGTAGAACGTTTCGAAGCCCGCCTGCAGACGCTTGATGTGGTGCCGACGATTGTGTCGTTGCAGGATCATTTGGAAACCATCCGCCAGGCGGAAATCGATCGCGTGCGCGGCCGCATGGGCGCATTGACTCCCGAACAGGAAATGGCCGTCGAGGCTCTAACTCGCGGCATCATCAACAAAGTCATGCACACCCCGATCACCACGCTGAAAACCGCCGCCCGTGAAGCGGAAGCCACCACCGTGATCGACGTTGTGAAAAGACTGTTTAATCTGCACGACAAGAATTCAGGTTCACCTCCGGGCAAAGAAGACGAAGTGGGGACGCGCCACTAAATGCCTAAGCTCCGCATCGGCTCCCGCGGCTCCCAGCTTGCCCTCTGGCAGGCTAACCACATCTCCGCCCTTCTGCGCGCCCGCGGACACACCGTCGAAATCGAAATCATCCACACTACCGGCGACAAAATCACCGACGTTCCCCTCGCCATGGTCGGCACCAAGGGCGGACTTGGCAAGGGAATTTTCACGAAGGAGATTGAGGAAGCACTAGCTGCCGGCCGTGTTGATCTTGCCGTGCATTCTCTGAAAGACTTGCCCACCGAACTTCCGCCGGGATTCGAAATCGCCGCCATTACGGAAAGACAAGACCCGCGCGACGCCTTCTGTGCACGGCTTTATTCGACAATCGATGATTTGCCGCATGGCGCGCGCGTCGGAACCTCCAGCCTGCGCCGCCAGGCGCAACTCAAGGCCATTCGGCCCGACCTCGACATTCATCCCCTGCGCGGCAACGTCGATACGCGCCTGCGCAAACTCGAACAAGGCGAATACGATGCCATCATCCTCGCCTCAGCCGGCCTGAAGCGCCTGGGCAAAACGGAACTTGTCAAGCAAATCATTCCCGCGGAGATCATGTGCCCCGCCGCCGGACAGGGCGCACTCGGAATCGAAATCCGCGAAGGCGATGCTGACACTCGCCAGCACCTGCAATTCTTGAATGACTCTACGGCCCGTGCCACCACCACCTGTGAGCGCGCATTGCTGAACCGCCTCGGCGGAGGCTGCCAGGTCCCTATCGGAGCCTTTGCGGAAATGCGCGAGGGCAAACTGCATCTCGAAGCGATCGTTGCCGATCCCGACGGCACCAGGCTCCTGCGCGAATCGCGCGACGGCAATCTCAACGATCCCGAACGACTGGGTAATGCGGTTGGTGAGACCTTACTCCGCCGCGGAGGCGATAAAATCCTCGAAGCCGTTTACGGTCGCGGCCTCGCTGTCCTGCCGCAACCATGACTCTGGTCAAAGATTGCAAATGATGAGCCGCAGCGTTCTCCTGCAACTTCTCGGCGGGACCAAGAGTTCGCCTGCTCTCCGCCGCTGGATCAACTTCTGGCCGCCATTTCTCGGCGCTGGTATTCGCATTACACACATCGCGCTCGATATGAAGGCCGTTGACGTCGAAATGAAGCTGCGCTTCTGGAATGCGAACTACGTGGGCACGCACTTCGGCGGATCGCTCTTTGCCATGACCGACCCATTCTTTATGCTTATGCTCATGGCGAACCTGGGTCGCGACTACATCGTGTGGGACAAAGCTGCCACCATTCGCTACCGAAAGCCGGGGAAGGGTACGGTGCGCGCGGAATTTCGCTTGTCCGATAGCCAGATCGACGACATTCGCGAGAAACTGAATACACTGCCCAAGTATCAGCCGGTCTTTTCGGTCGAAGTGAAAAATGAGGCTGGAATTGTGATCGCCGAGGTCGAAAAGCTTTTGCACGTGCGCAAGAAGCAGGCAGCGGCGCCGGAAGAATAAGATAATCGATCTGTGTACATTCCAGAACATTTTCGCTTGCGCCACGAAGCGGACGCCGTTGCGTTCATGCGTGCCAACCCTTTCGCCATTCTGATCTCGACCAGCGGTGCTGGGCCTTACGCCACGCACTTGCCTTTTTTCATACGAACCGAAGAAGAGAAAATTTATCTGCGCGGCCATGTCGCGAAGGCCAACCCGCACTGGCATTATCTCGAACAAGAGCCGCAGTGTTTGACGATTTTTCCCGGCCCGCACGCTTACGTCTCCCCTACCAACTACGGCGCGCGCGAAAGCGTTCCCACCTGGAATTATGCCGCGGTTCACGTCTATGGAAACGCGCGCATTTTCTCTTCGCTGCAGGATCTTCACCAGATGCTGAACGAGTTGATGGGCACCTTCGAGCCTGCGTACCGCGAGCAATGGGAAAGTTTAAGCGATACATTTCGGGAAAACATGCTCCGGCACATTGTAGGTTTTGAAATCGTTGCCACGAAGGTCGAAGGCAAATTCAAACTCAGCCAGAATCGCCCGCGCGAAGATCAGGCCAACGTGATCGCATCTCTCGGCCAGTCGCAGGACTCCGTTGTCTCCGGAGTTTCCCGCATGATGAAAGAACAGCGCCTTGGCAAAATCCCCGCCGACCAGGAGGACGAAAGGGAGGACGAATAAGTTCCTGTGGAGCGGCGCCCGCAAATCTAAACATGAGCAAGAAAAACAAATCGCCGAAGAGCTTACCGCTGCGGGGCGTTCGCGTGCTTATAGGCCGTGCACGCCATCAGGCGGGCGCGCTTTCAGCTGAATTACGCAAGCTAGGCGCGACCGTACTTGAAATTCCATTTATCGAAATCCGCAAGCCGCGCAGCTTCGGGCCTCTGGATTCGGCCTTGCAGAACCTCACCTCTTACGACTGGCTCATCCTGACCAGCGCGAACGGCGTTGAAGCTATGTGGGACCGGCTGGCCAAGCTCCACCTCGGCGATCGAGTGCTTCGGGAAGGACACGACTTCAGTCGTGCCGCAAAGGGACAAAAAAGAGATGCGGCTTTAGCCGCTGAGGGACGACGCCCGCGCATTTCCGCCATTGGCCCGGCGACAAAAAAAGCCATCGAGCAACGCGGAGTCCACGTCGACGTCGTTCCGAAAGAATACATCGCGGAATCGGTCGTGCGCAGTCTGCGTAGCAAGGTGAAGGGAAAGCGAGTCTTGCTGGTGCGCGCCAAAGTTGCCCGTGACGTGATTCCGACTCGGCTGCGCAAGGCAGGCGCCCATGTGGATGTCGTCGAGGCCTATGAAACAGTTGTTCCGGAGTCGTCGCGTACGCGCCTGCGAGCCGCGCTCGCCAATCCACGGCGGCGTCCGCACGTAGTTACTTTTACGAGTTCTTCCACAGCCAGAAACTTCGTGGGATTGCTGCACTCTCGTGGAACGCGTACTCCTGGCCTGCAGGGTATCCTGGTAGCTTCGATCGGTCCCGTCACTTCTTCAACCTTGCGTGAACTCGGTTTGCGGGTGGATATCGCAGCCAAAGAGTTCACCATCCCCGGGCTGGTCGAGGCCATCGTTCGCGCCATCTGCCCGTCCGGCGCTACTCGTTGACCGAGCAACTGCAGTCCGCCGGCGGAACGTGGGCTAACAAGAAATCCGCAACCCGCCTGTAAGCATCGATCTGATTCTCCACCCGCGCGAAACCGTGCCCTTCATTTTCGTAAATCTTGTAATCGACCGTACCGCCGCGCTTCTTGATGGCATCCACCACCTGCTGTGTCTCCGACTTGGGACATCGTGGATCGTGCCCCCCGGCGAGCAGCAGCAACGGCGCTTTGATCTGATCAATGAAGTTGATCGGCGACCGGTCTTCGTACAACGTCTTATTCTTCACCACATCGCCCATAGTTGCGAGATCCGATTGCTGCAGCACCGGATCTTCATTCTCAATTTCGGTAAACCAATTCACAAATGGCACAATCGGCACGCCCGCAGCCCAAATTTCGGGCGCCTTCGTCACCGACATCATGCTCAAATACCCGCCGTAACTTCCGCCCATCACAGCGATCTTCTTCGGATCGAGATGTCCGGTCTGCTTGATCCAATCGACACCGGCCAGCACGTCCTGCAGATCGCCTCCGCCCATGTCGAATAAGTTCGCCTGCTGAAATTCTTTTCCGTATCCCGTCGAGCCGCGGTAGTTGGGCGCGAGCACCATGTATCCCTGATTGGCCGCGTACTGCACGAAGCGGTTGAACGAATTCATGGTCTGCGCAGTCGGTCCGCCGTGGATGTACACGATGGCGGCGTTCTTTCCGTTGCGCGCCATGTTGAAGGGCACGTAAAGAAACGCGGAGATTGTCCACTTGCCGTCGCGGCTCGGATAGTGCACTAGATAAGGCTCGATCATGTCTTCCGATCGAACGCCAGCGACAAGAGAGTGCGTGACTTGGTGCGACTTCCCGGTGGCCAGCGTGTACACCCAGAGATCGCCGGGAGCGGTGGGGCCGTTGTGATAGTAGAGCAGGCGCGACCCGTCTTTGGTGAAGGCGTAATGCCCCCCCGCGGGCTCGTTCACGCCCTTAGGGATGGGCAGGGCGGTGGACTTGTGTGTCACGCGATCATAAAGGTAGATGTCCTCGTTGCCATCGACGTTGGCGCTGAAGGTGATGTGCTTGCCGTCGGGCGAAAATTCGCTGCCGCGGATTTCCCATTTGTCTTTAGTGAGCCATTTGATCTCGTCAGGTTCGAGAACTCCATGGAGCGCACCTTTCATGCCGATGCCGAGTAGGCCGATGTTGTCATAGCCGTTTGCGGCGTTGGAGGTGATCAATACCTCGTCCATGTCCTTTTCGGGTATCGGCGGGTTGTCGTAGGCGTTGGCATAGTAGCGTTGCTCGCCTTCATGCGGCGTCAGCAACGTGCTCTTTCCTGTCGCAACGTCTGCGATAAAAATGTTCGAATTCGTCCCCTTGGCTTGCTCCTGCGTGTAAACAATGTACTTGCCATCTTTCGACCAGATGGGATTGGAGTTGCCCTTATCCTGCGGGGTGTTCGTTGTGAGGTGCTTCACTTCGCGCATCACCGTGTCGTAAATATCGATCTCATGGGCGGCGGATGTTTTCGGTTTGACCAGATAGGCCAAATAACGGCCGTCGGGCGACCATGTGGGATCGGTTTCAGCGATTTCGCGGGTGCTGGTGAGGTTAACAACTTTGCCCGTCTTGGGCGAAACCAGAAAAATATCCCACAGTTCGTCGCCGTCATAATCGGACTGATAGGCAATCCACTTACCATCGGGGGACCACGTCGGCGCTGCCTGCCGCTGGTCGCTCACCGTAAGCTGCACCGGCCATCCACCTTCGGCAGGGACGAGCCAAAGATTATTTCGTCCGCTCATGTTCGAGATGAATGCGATACTCTTACCGTCGGGCGCCCATGTGGGACGGCCCACCTGCCGCGTCATGTAGAGCTTCTCGATGGTGAGACTGCGCGGCTCGACCTGCGCGTTGGGCTTGGAGGCAATTTGCTTGGGATCGGTGACGGCCTGAGGCGCGGGCAGAGTCTGCGCTGCGGCGACGTTTTCGGCGAGAACGGTGCTCATGAGTATGACGATAGCAAAGAGTGCGATCGTGCGCATGGAGGTGGTTAGCCGGACGGGAATCCGATTCGAAAGTGTAGCAGACGGGGATGTGCGGGAAGAAACCGGTTATTGACGGGGTGCGCCGCGCTCGACTTCCAGGCGCGTCACGCGTTCTCGAAGGTTGGAAATATCGCGCGTAGCTTCCAGTTCGGACCGCAAGTATGCGTTTTCGAGGAGCGTTCGCATCTGCGCGAAACCGGAATCCACTTTGTCTTCGACTCGGCCAACCTCAGAAACAATCTTGTCTTCCAGGCGTTTGGTTTCGGCATCGATCTTGTCCTCAAGACTGCTCGTCTTCGAATCGACCTTACTGTCGACCTGCTTGACGTCGCTTTTCAACTCGCGCAGCTCGGGGGCGATGAAATCCTGCAAGAGCTGGCGGACGGATTGGACCACGTCGGACATTGAGTTATTGTTGCTGCAATTGTGCTGGAAAGCAAGGAGAGATTCTATGGCCGTACGGGTACCAGGCCAGAACGGGACAGATCAAATGACGCTGCCGGGCGTCAGTCGAAGCGATAGCGCCTGGGCCTCAATCGTACCGTAGATGCCGTAAGCCGCGGAAAAATCCAGCCGGAAGCCTCGCTCGGTTTTCTCCGCGCCAAGGTCGAGAAGAATGCTGTGTTCCCACAAGTCCCCGACACTCACATTGGATATACCTTCCAGAGCGAATTCCACGACAACGTGTTTCGTGAGCTCGTAGAAGCCCTGTGCATTCACATTGTTCGTCATCTCCCAAGTGTGGACGACCAAATAGGATGGCTCGCCGACGCTCAAACGGAGCTTGAGGACTTCCGCGTCGTGGAAGCCAGGCCAGTATCCGAACCAGTCGTAGAGTTCCTGCGCTCCAGCAATCGAATCAAGTCCCGCTGGCAGTGGCACGAATCCCTCTTACGCCTTCGCGTTCTTGTGTATCTCCACGGTGCTCCACGTTTTGTCGGCGGCGTGGCAGATATTTTCCAGGAGACAATCAACGCACTTGGGCTTGCGGGCGATGCAGAGTTTGCGTCCGTGCCAGATGAGTTGGTGGGCGAACAGAATCCACTTTTCGCGCGGGATCACTCTCATCAAGTCCTGCTCTATTTTTTGCGGATCAGTATTCGTGGAGAGCTCGAGGCGGCGCGAGATGCGATGGACATGAGTGTCGACCACGACACCTTCCGCCTTCTTGAACCACGTTCCCAAGACGACGTTGGCAGTTTTGCGAGCGACGCCGGGTAGGGTCAGCAAATCTTCCATGTTTGACGGAACTTGTCCTCTAAAGTCGGCGACAATCTTCTTCGCCGCCCCCACTACGGATTTCGATTTGTTGCGGAAGAAGCCAGTCGAGCGAACATCGGGCTCCAGTTGCTCGGGAGTGAGCGCGGCGAAGGCTTCCACGGTGGGATATTTGCGGAAAAGATCGGGGGTGACGCGGTTGACGTTTACATCGGTGGATTGCGCAGAAAGGATAGTCGCGACCAGCAGCTCCCATGCGCTTTTATGTGTGAGGGCACAGGTGACGTCGGGATAGAGTTGATCGAGGCGCTTCAGGATCTCGGCGATGCGTTCAGGAGCAAGGGGATTGTAGCCGCCTTGCTTTTTTCGCTTCGGGCCTGCGGCCGCGGCCGTGCGCCTGCCCGCACGAGGATCGTAACTAGCGTCCGTTTTCTTAGGCACAGCTTTCACATGCGGGCGCGCCACGCGGTCCTGGCGTCCGGTGCGTGCGGGCTGGCGGGGAGTGATTCCACGGGCCATGAGGCAGATATCTTAGCAGACGAGTAAGGCCGGGATCTTTTTTTCTATGGCAGTTTTCAACGCGGTAGAGGGAAATTTGAAATGGGGGTTGCAATTCTGCATCGTCCCTCAGTAACCACGCCGGGAATTGACTCGCACCATCTTGCCCGGTAATCTGGAAGTACACTCAAAATCCAAGGAAAACTATAGTGGCCGTTAGCTCCATTCAGCTCGGGCAGGTATGGCGAAATGATGCCGACGGCCAGGATTATCTGGTCACCAAGGTGTATAGCGAAGTGTTTACGCAATATGCCATGCTGCGCCCAGCGGGGATTACGGCTCCAGACGCCCCAACAGTGCGCATCAAAGTCACAAAGAGTCCGCAAGGCGCATCGCTGCCCGGCTATACCTTTACCCAGGACGGCTCATTCTAGATAGCATTTTCCGCACAAATCTTCGATACACTGAATTGGGATCTTTTTGATACTCGTGCCGAGCTCTCACTCGACTCCTGATGGGTTTAACTTGCAACTGGCAATTGCTCTTCATCCATGACTGAAAGACTACTGGCTGTCCTCTTTGTTTTCATTAATTCCGTGATCGTTGCTACCGGCTACGCCGGCATCGTGCTTCTGATGGCGATTGAGTCCGCGTGCATCCCATTACCTTCGGAATTAATCATGCCCTTTGCCGGATATCTGGTGTTCACCGGCACGTTCAACCTGCTGTGGGTGGCGACGATGGGCGCGATTGGCTGCAACCTCGGATCGCTCGTGGCCTATGAGATTGGATGTTATGGCGGGCGTCCGCTGGTGGAGCGGTATGGACGCTGGATTCTCATGGGACGCCGCGAACTTGAATGGGCCGACCGCTTCTTTTTGCGCTGGGGATACCTGGCAGTTTTCATCGGCCGGCTGCTTCCCGTCATTCGTACCTTCATCGCGCTGCCGGCGGGAGTGGCGCGCATGCCGCGCGGACGCTTTCATCTTTATACCTTTCTGGGATCGTGGCCCTGGTGCCTGAGCCTCGCATATCTTGGCATGAAGCTCGGAGAGAACTGGCGCGAGTTAGGAAAGTATTTTCACAAATTCGACGCCGTGATTGGAGTGATGCTGGTCGCTGGTTTGGCGTGGTTTGTTTGGAGTCACTGGCAGAATCGAATCAGCCGTCAGTAAGCAGTCAGTAAGCCGAGCAGTTCGGTCGCACCAATTCACCTCGCTAACTGTGACCCCACGATCTGCCATTTTCCTTCGCGCTTCATGACGACATCCAAGTACACATAGCGAACAGGGAAGCGCTGTCCACCGTGCTCGACCTCATCTTCTTCCGATCCATTGACGATGGCCACGTCATCCAGCAGCATCCGGATTCGCCGGCCTGTTGAGACCATCGAGATGTAGCGGATCGCGCCGGTATCGAGATTGTTCAGCACGTCTTGCTTAGTGAAAGATTCGCCGGACTCGTCGTATTGAACATAGTCGTCAGCGTAGACGCGCGAGAGTGCTGTGACATCAGCGGCGACCAGGGCGCGGTCCCCATCCTCAAAGAGTTTCGATATCTGCTGCTCATCGTTCTTAACTCGGTTCTTAACTCGGTTCTTAACTCGCACCGAGACCCTCCCCTTAATCTTTTCGATTCTTTTCCTTCCAGTGTACAAGCCGCAGAGCCGGAGCCGATCTTTGTTACCCTAGCCCTTCGCATGGAACCCCAACCAGAACAAGCGACTCCATCCATCTCGCTGGCCTCCTACCTGCGCCTCGTGCGCGGCAATCGCAATTTTCGCCGGCTCTGGCTGGCCCAGATTGTCAGCGAGATTGGCGACTGGTTCTACACCCTGTCGATCTACACGCTCCTCCTGCAGTTGACAGGTCACGCCAGTTCGGTTGCGCTGGCGCTGGTTTTGCAAGTTTTGCCGCAAACCTTCGTGGGCCCGGCGGCGGGCGTGGTGAACGATCGCTTGCGCCGCAAACATGTGATGATTGCCGCCGACCTGGGCCGCTTCGTCGTCGTGCTGGCAATGCTGTTCGTTCGCTCGCGGTCCACGGCGTGGCTTGTGTACCCCTTGCTGCTGGCGGAGACCATCATGGCTGCGTTCTTCGAACCGGCCCGCAGTTCGGTAATCCCCAATATCGCTGCGCGGGGAGAAGTGCTCATCGCCAACACGCTCTCTTCCGCTACCTGGTCGGTAAATTTATTGATCGGCGCTTCCGTTGGCGGAGTGGTCGCCGCCTTTTACGGACGAGACGCCGTATTCCTCCTCAACGCTCTCTCGTTCTTGATGTCGGCTTTTTTGATCGGCGGCATGCGATTTGCCGAGCCTCATGCCGAATCTGCGCCTCCATTGCGGCCTCGCGATCTGGTGGATTTCTCTCCAGTACTCGAAGGCATCCGTTATGTACGCAATCATAAAACGCTGCTGCCCACGGTCTTCGCGAAAGCCGGCGAACTTATGATTGGCCCCAGCTGGGTGATCTTCACAGTTTTGGGAGCCCACGAGTTCGCGGTGCATTGGCGCAATATCGATCCGGCGCGCGGCGCGATGCTGGGGATGAGCATCCTGCTCGGCGGACGTGGCCTCGGAGCGCTCGTCGGCCCGCTCGTCTCGGCGCGCTGGGCAGGCCGCAGCAACCGGCGCTTGCAACTCGGAATCCTCTTTGGTTATCTCACCATCGCGCTGGGATACGGCACTCTCGGCACCAGCCGCACCGTATGGATGGCCAGTGCTTGCGCCATGCTCGCTCACGCAGGAGGATCAACGGTCTGGGTTTTCTCCACCACGCTGCTGCAACTTCATACCGACGATCGCTTCCGCGGCCGTGTCTTCTCCGCAGACCTCGGCTTCTCGATGCTCACGATCGCCGCAGGCGCGTACGTGTGTGGGCGCTTGCTCGATGCGGGTGTCACCGCTCGCACGGTCGCGACTTGGACGGGTTTGATCATGTTGATCCCTGCAATATTGTGGGCGCTTGCAATGCGGGTGCGTCCCGATCGAACCGCGGAAATTTCAATTCAATCCGAAGGGTAACGCGATAAAGGAGGATAACTGTGATTGCACGTGTATGGCACGGAAACACAAAACCTGAAAACGCCGATGCCTACGAGACCATGCTCAAACCGGAACTTCTGCCCGGAGTCGGCAAAGTAAGAGGTTACAAGGGTAGTTACCTGCTTCGAAAGGACGGTCCGGACGAGGTCGAGTTCATCACGATCATGCTCTGGGATTCTATCGATGCGCTTCAAGCCTTCGCGGGACCGAATTACGAGGCTTCTATCATTCCGGAGGAGCGCCGCCGGTATTTGTCGCGCCACGATGCCAAAACCGCGCATTATGAGATCGTATCGACGCACAAGCCGGACGCGAGTAACTGAGAGCCGCGAAGGGGACCGTGAATCCGGTCAGCCTCGAAGCCGGTCAATCTTTGCTGCCATAATGAAGTCGCTCTCGGTAAGCCCATCAATCTTGTGCGTCCAGAGTGTGATTTCGGCTTTGCCCCACGTCAGCAAAATGTCGGGATGGTGCCCCTGCTCCTCCGCGAGCGCTCCCACGCGATTCACGAACTCAAGCGCATGCTTGAAGTCGGGAAAAGTGTAGGCGCGAGTGATGTGATGCTCGTTAACCACGTTCCAACTGGGAACGACCCTGTGTAGCGCCTCGAGTTCTTTGCCCTTCAGCGGGGGCACACTGCCGCGGCACGGAATGCATTTCTTGTCGGCTAGTTGTTCAGTCATATGCTCCACTCAATAAACTCTTTTGCCGAACGTGAGTCAAGATCATCGCGCTGGAAACATTTCGCGCACGAATTCCTGAAACCTGTGGACTCAGAAAGGCATCTCTAATATCCCGCTGTCTTCAACGCTGCCTCCTAACGTTGCGGTTTACGGGATCTGTTCGCGGGACGCTCTCCGCGAGACTCTGTTCACGAGACGCTGTTCCGAAATGCTGTTCACGAGAAGAGAATGGCTGACGCCCCTTCGCAACCAACTTCGACTCAGTCCAGACCCGCTTCCAATCCATGGCTGATTGCCAGCGCTGTCATGCTCGCGACCTTCATGGAAGTGCTCGACACTTCCATCGCCGCCGTGGCGTTACCCTATATCGCCGGCAGCCTTTCCGCTACAAACGACGAAGCCACCTGGGTGCTGACCAGCTATCTGGTGGCAAACGCCGTGGTCCTGCCGGCGAGCGGGTGGTTTGCTCTGCGTTTTGGCCGCAAGCGTTTTCTGATCACTTGCATTGTCATCTTCACAATCTCCTCGTTCGCCTGCGGGTCGGCAACTACTCTGGGCATCATGCTGATTGCACGGGCTGTGCAGGGCGCGGGCGGAGGCGCGTTGCAACCGCTCTCGCAGGCCATCCTGCTCGAAAGCTTTCCTCCGCAGAAACGCGGAGCGGCAATGGCAGTATTCGCGCTGGGAGTGGTCGTTGCGCCGGTGCTCGGCCCCACGCTCGGCGGCTGGCTCACTGATACCTATTCCTGGCGTTGGGCCTTTTACATCAACATCCCGGTCGGCATCTTCGCGATTTTCATGATCTCGCGCTACGTGGAAGACCCGCCGTACATCAAAGAGGCCCATCCAGGAAAGCTGGATGGCATTGGTCTTGGCCTGCTGGCCGTATGGCTGGGCTGCCTGCAGATCATTCTCGACAAGGGTCAGGAGGACGACTGGTTCGGCGCCACCTGGATTCGCTGGGCCGCGACCATTCTCGTGATCAGCCTGGTGGCGTTTCTCATCCGCGAACTCCGGCACAGGCAGCCGCTGGTCGACCTCAAAATCTTCCGGCACCGCAATTTCACCTTGGGCTGCGTGCTCATCGGCCTCTTCGGAGCGAGCATCTATGGCCTGATCACGTTGCTTCCATTGTTTTATCAGGAACTGCTGGGCTATACCGCGTTCGCCGCCGGATGGGCCGTCAGCCCGCGCGGCATCGGGGCAATCTGCGCCATGCCGGTCATCGGCTACCTCACCGCAAAGATGGATAACCGCTGGCTGATCGCATTTGGATTCTCTCTATTCGGCGCCGCCAGCCTGTGGTTCGGCGAGGTCAACCTTGACATCGGCCAGTGGACTTTTCTGTGGGCGATCCTGATCAGCGGATTTGGGTCGGGGTGCGTTTTCGTCCCCCTCTCGACGACCACCATGGCGTTTCTGAAGAACGAAGAAATCGGCAATGCCAGCGGCTTGTACAACCTGTTCCGCAACATCGGCGGCAGCATTGGAATCTCCGTGGTGAACACGATCGTTGCCCGCCACGAACAACTGCATCGCACTGAACTTTCCGGATCGTTGAGCGCCGCGCGTCCCAGCGTCCGAGGAGCAATGCAGGGGATGCAGCAATACCTCAGCGCACAAGGAGGATCTTCACCGACGACAGCTTTGCAGCGCACCTACGGACTGCTGAATCAAGCCCTCACCGGACAGGCGCGCTTGTGGTCTTACGTGGACGATTTCCGCTACATGGCTCTGGCTTGCTTCGCCTGCGTCCCTATAGTTTTCACCCTGAAAAAGGCCATGAGGAAGGGACCGGCAGGTGCGGCACATTAACGGAAGCCGATCGGTTCTAATGCCTGGCGACCCGCTGCCCGCGAGATCGTTCGCGCAAGGCCGCAATGAGGCCTCTCTTCCGTATTTCACTCACAGCAAGTTCGATATTCGGTCCCTTAGCGGCTGCGATGAGATCCCGTTCTAGGGAGTGAAGCCTTCGCTCTTGATCCTGCCGAATCAGTTCGCGGATGTGTTCGCTGGGCGTGCCCCAATCGCCCGAGGCAATCTGTCCTTCAACATATTGCTTCAAAGGCTTGGGAAGAGAGACGTTCAGGGGTGTCATAGCCATACGTTTCACGTTATGACAGTTCATGAATGCGCAATCAATTCTAACAAGGGATTCCCGTCATCTTCTGAAAAAATCACCCCGGCTCTGGGCAGCAGCGCTCTGATCGGCTTTTCTTGATCACCTTCGTAACTTGGCTCCATTCTCGAATATGTGCATAAATAGAACGTCCGCAGTTTCCTGGGCCCTCGCTTTTTCAGACGTCCGCTGAGGAGTACAAAACGTGGCAAATCCTACCCAAAAACCCATCGACACAATTAAGTGCCCCAGTTGTGGCAAACCAATACCTATCACCGAGACCCTCCGCCATCAGCTTGCTGAAGAAGCTAAGGCCGATCTGCAGCAAGAGCTGACAGAGCAGAGACAAGCCCTCGCGGTTAAGGAGAAGGAACTGCAGACCAAGGAAGCGAGACTTCAAGATAGCGAAAGGGAGATTACGAGCCGCGTTGCGACGCAGGTGACGGCAGAAAAAGCCAAGCTTACAAAGGAGGCCCTGAAAGCAGCCCGCGCCGACGTGTCTGTGCAGTTGCAGGATCTGGAATCACGTGCGGCTGAAAGAGAGCAAAAGCTGAAGGAGTCCGAAAAGAAAGAGCTACAGTTACTGAAGGAAAAGCGCGAGCTTGAATCGGCCAAACAGACGCTCGAACTTGATGTCGCTCGTCGGTTAGATAGCGAGCGCCAGAAGATTCGGGAAGACGCGCTTAAAGATGCGTCGGAGCAATACCGCTTGAAGGACTCCGAAAGGGAACAACTGATGCAACAAGTCCTGAGCGCCAACGAAGAGATGCGACGCAAGCTTGAGCAGGGCTCCCAGCAAATGCAGGGGGAGGTATTGGAACTCGAGCTTGATCAAACGCTCCGGGATCACTGTCCGCTAGACGAAATTCTTGAGGTTCCAAAAGGTGTCCGTGGCGCAGATGTACTGCAGCGGGTGAACTCTCGTTCCGGACTTTGTTGCGGGCTGATCATTTGGGAAGCGAAGAACACGAAGAACTGGAGCGACGCCTGGGTCGGTAGGCTCAAGGATAATCAACGTCTGGCCAAAGCCGACGTTGCCGTCCTGGTTTCCGAGGTCGTACCGGAAGATGTAGACTCCTTTGACTTCAGAGACGGCGTATGGATAGCCAAGCACAGATACGTCCCCGCCCTTGTGCTGGCACTGCGGCACGCTCTGACAGAAGTGGCTCAGGCGAAACGCGCGGTCGCAAGCAAGAATGAGAACATCGAAGTGCTCTTCAACTACATGACAGGTCCAGAGTTTCGGCATCGCGTGGAGGCAATCGCAAGTAGCTTCATCGAAATGAGGGATGATCTTGAAAAGGAGAAGCGTACGATAAGCAGACACTGGGCTAAGCGTGCGAAGCAGCTGGATGTCATTATCGTGAACACAAGCGGAATGTACGGCGACCTTCAAGGCCTAGGTGCCCCCCTCAAGCCAATCCCGGTGCTTGAGGCGGGCGACTCAGAAGACATTGTGCAAATGACAGCAGTCTCGCAGGAGGACGATCCGACCTAAGATCACAGCACGGGCTTAGACCGGAGGGTCAAAAAGGGCCTTCAGTCTTTAGAACGGAATATCCTCATCCGTAATCGGCCCTGACGCTGCTCCCGGGTGCTCGGGTTCAGGCGTGCGCTGGTCGAAGTTGCTGCCCCCGCCAGCCGCCGCGCCGCGCGAGCTTTCCTTGAAGTCTCCGCCACCTTCGCCGCGACCGCCGAGCAGGATCAGGTCACTGCCCACAACTTCCGTCATGTACTTCTTCTGCCCGCTGGTTTTGTCGTCCCAGGAGCGGGTTTGCAGGCGGCCTTCGATGTAAACCTTGCCGCCCTTCTTCAGATACTCGCCCGCAATCTCGGCCAGGCGCTGCCAAAGCACCACGTTGTGCCATTCGGTGCGGTCCTGCCACTCGCCGCCTTTGTCCTTGAATCTTTCGTTAGTGGCGATGGTGAGTTTCGCGACGGGCGTGCCGCTGGGCGTGTATTTGATCTCTGGATCTTTCCCAAGATTACCGATCAGTTGAACCCGGTTCAGACTTTTTCCTGCCATGAGGCGCTCCTTTGCAGGGGTTCACTATAGCAGAAGTTGCCGCATGGAAATTGTGCTGGATATCACAGTCGCTCCAGCCGCAGTGCCGTTTCGGAGCGAAACAGCAAGGCTGACAATCGCAGAATTCAGGTTATAATCGCCCCATGCCTCCTGCACCCGGCGCCACCAGAGCCGTCGGCATGGTCCCCGACGAAATGAAAGCCGAACCCAGATCCAAAGGCCTGACCACGCCTCGCAAGAAGAAGCCGAAAGAGCTGGCCGTCATCACCGAATGCTGCACCGGATGTGCCGGCTCGCCTGCCTGCGTGGAATACTGTCCCGTGGAAGACTGCATGTTCTGGGTCGCCGACGAGGACAGCACGCCCTTCGGACGCATCGCTGTCGATCCCATTCTCTGCATCGGCTGCAAGAAGTGCCTGAGCAAAGGTCCCGACGGCTGCTTCCTCGACGGCTGTCCCTGGGACGCGATCGTGATGGTCGACACCGCGGAAGTGGAAAAAGAAGTCGGCGCGATGGCAATCTAGAATCAGTGCTCAGTGGTTAGTGATCAGTACGCAGTGGCAACGGACGTCTCGCAGGTTTCCCTGACCCCTGGCCCCTGGTCACTTTTTTCTTGCTTTTTTCGCCAATGCTTTCCGTGTGTCTTCCCCCGAATGTTCCGGGCTGCTGCCCGGCTCAGGGAAGTCCGTATCGGCATTCTTGATCTGCGGATCCTGGTCGCGGTGACCGAGTTGCTCGGAGAGGCCCAGGTTTCCATCGTGGTGATGTTCTTCGGTTTCGACAGCACCTTTGGCGCGGTCGGGATCGTTTTCAGAGATTTTATTCATAGTACGTACTCCCGCTGCTGAGCAGACTTATTGGCCTGGCCGGGCAGTCGCCGAAACTCCAAGCTTGCGCAGCCGCTCCCGGGCTTGCAGCGCTTCGTTCGACTTGGGATAGCGCTGGATGACGTGCCGTAGTTCGGTTACGCCATCGTCCTGCTTGCCCAGCTCGATCAAGGCAAACCCTTTTTTCAGCTGCGCGGAAGCGGATTTACTCCCAGTGGGAAAATTCTGCAAAACCTGGTCGTAGCTCTGCGCCGCCTGCTCGTATTTTCCCTGACGAAACTGAATTTCGCCGAGATAGAAGTAGCAGTTCCCGGCGAGATCGGTATTGGGATAGAACTTTACGTAGTCGGAGAATTCCTGGATGGCGAGATCGTTCTTGTCGCCGTTGTAATCCCGCAGCGCATTGTTGTAGAGCACATCGGGAGGAGGTGCGGCCGCCATCGCCTGCTGTTGCGCCAGTTTCGCTGCGTCAGTGGCGGCGACGCTTTGCTGCGATGATTGCAGGTCCGCGAGTTGCTTGCTGACGGCGGCAAGCCGAGCCTTGAGTTCGTCGAGCGTGTCGTTGAGAGACTGGATTTGACCTGAAAGCTGATCCACGTGCGAGGCAGAATCTCCCTGCTGTTTTTGCAGCGAGTTCTGCAGCCCCGTAAGAGCGGCGGCAACCTTATTCACCGCGTCCGTGTCCTGCTCAACCAGATTTTTCATCACGCCCATGCGCTCGTCGAAGCTGCGCTGCATGGCGGTCATCTGCTCTTGCAGTTGTTGAACCTGAGTTTGCAGTTGAACCATATCTTTGCTGACGCCCCAGGCCGGGCTCACCGCCAGCCAGAGCGTGCAGAGCGCTGCAAGAAGAGTGGACCATCGTCTTATTGTCATAGGCGAAATTCCCCCAAATCTATTTTAGACGGGTCGGGAACGTTGCGGGTTGTGAAGATAACCGTCAGAACAATTCAAAAAGCCGGGGGGGATTTCTCCGCCCCCGGCCATCCCATCACTTACTTCTGATACACGAAGTGGCCGCGGCGATTCTGCTGCCAGCAGGCTTCGTTGTCCTCCATGCAGAACGGCTTTTCTTTACCGAAGCTGATGGTCTTGATTCGGTTCGTGCTGACTCCTAACGCCACCAGCGCGCTCTTCACCGACGAGGCGCGTTGATCGCCTAGGGCAAGGTTATATTCCGTCGAACCTCGATCATCGCAGTGTCCCTCAATCGTAAAGCTGATGCCTGAATGCTGGTTGAGGAACTGCGCATCGGTCTGCAGGGAAGACTGCTGATCGACACGAATATCGGACTTGTCGTAATCGAAGTAGATGTCCTTTACGCTCTGCCCAAAAAGGTCTTCTTCCGAAGGCGAAGGCGGAGGAGCCTGAGCCATCGGCGGAGGCGTAACCGTGAGGCGCGTCGTAGCCTCCTGGGTTCCGCCGGAGCCCTTAGCGACCAGGTGATAGGTAGTGGAATCGCTCGGGGTCACCTGTTGCGATCCGCTAGCCTGCACGGCGCCGATGCCGTCAATCGACACGTCGGTGGCATTTGACGTCTGCCAGCTCAGGGTCGACGACTGCCCCTTCTGAATCGTATCCGGGCTCACGGAAATGGAAGCGGTAGGCGATGCCGGTGGGGGCGGTGGGGGCGGCGGGGGCGGAGCTGCTTTCTTCTTGCAAGCCCCCAGCATCAGAATCGCGCTCAGTGCGATTGCGGTTGCGAGCGTTCTTACGGTTTGCCGCGTCAGGTTTATCCTACTCATATCGATCCTACTCATATAGAATCTGCTCACGTTGATCCTCTTCACGTTTAATTCCTCCTGCGAACCCGAACCTTATTCTTCGAGTTCAAACGAAGTGTTTTTATTCCGACTCTTATTACCAACTCCAGTTTGGTTGCGAATTACGTCCCGTAAAAGTCAACTGGTGGAGCTTGGTGCCGTCCGCAAGCATCATCCATATTTCTTCTTTTCCCGACCGGCTCGACTGAAAAACAATGTGTCGGCCGTCTGGCGCCCACGACGGGAAATCATTGCGTCCGCCATCATGCGTGAGCTGAACCCACTGTTTGCTGGCGATATCCATCAGGTAGATGTCGGAGGAGCCCGGCTCACCCGGCCCATACTTGCGAGTCCAGGCAAGTGTCAAGAACTGGCCATTCGGCGACCAATTGGGCGAAACCGCGTATCCCTGGTCCGTCATGCGCTGCTGGTTCGTGCCATCGGCCTCCATGGTGTAAACCTGTGGTAGTCCTGTGCTGCCACTCACGAAAGCAATTTGTGCCCCGGTCTTGCGATTCCACGTGGGGGAAACGTCCGGGCCCTTCCCGGTTGTCATTGCACGTAAATTGCCACCCGAAGCATCGCAAACATAAATTTCTGAGTGGCCATTGCGGGAAGATGAGAGCGCCAGACGCGTACCGTCGGGAGACCACGAAGGCGAAAAATTCCCGCCGCCGAAATGCTGAAAGCTGACCAGACGGTTCAGTTCGATGGAATACATCAGAATGTCCCAGCCGGACTTGGTCACGGAACTGAATGCAAGCCGGGAGCCATCGGGCGAGATGCGCGGCGATAACGCAATTGACGCTTGATGGGTGAGTTGCCGCTGGTTGCTGCCGTCGTAGTCCATTACCCAGATTTCTTTGTGGCCGGAGCGGTCGCTGACAAAATAAATCTTGCTCTCGGCGATGCCAGGAATCCCGCCACCCAGCCGGAAGATGATTTCGTCGGCAAATTTGTGAGCGATCACTCGCGCCGCTTCTTCCGTTGCCACATCAGCATACTGCTTGCCCAGAACCTGCGGCGAGGCCGTATTCTTGACGTCGTAAAGCCAGCCCTGAACCGTTACTTTCCCGGTCGCTACGCCAAGATTGCCAAACGCCAGCATGGCCGCGTTCGGCGGGGGAGCGTTCCACATCGCGAACGTAACATCGGTAGGCTGGCCGGGCACCTGCAGCGGATAAAAGCTTTTGGAAACAAGTTCGACCACGCCGG
>Ga0310038_10000073_pt1 | contig 112773 bp, 88 predicted proteins | sample Sb_taG_6_FD_200461 | JGI IMG/M metagenome (GOLD analysis project Ga0310038, IMG submission 200461) | Peat soil microbial communities from Weissenstadt, Germany - Sb_50d_4_PS metaG (v2) (version 2) | ecosystem: Environmental > Terrestrial > Soil > Wetlands > Peat | place: Germany: Weissenstadt... | reverse complement strand
ACGATTTAGGACTTTGTCTAAGGAGGTAATCATGGCTACTAATGCGGTCTTGGTGGCGGTTCAGGCCAGGCTGATGCGCCGGGAAGAAGTTGCAGAAGGTACGATGGCCTTTCACTTCGAAAAGCCATCTGGATTCACCTTCAAAGCAGGACAGTTCGCCGATGTGACACTCACCGACCCACCGGAAACTGACGCCGAGGGAAACACACGCACCTTTTCCATCGCGAGTCCCCCGTTTGAAAACGAGCTAGTGTTCACCACCCGGATGCGCGACACCGCTTTCAAGCGCTCGCTGAAGAAGGTGCCGCTGGCCACGGAAGTGAAGATAGGTTCAGCCACAGGCTCCTTCACCCTACACAAGAATCGGGCCAAGCCAGCTGTGTTCCTGGCAGGCGGAATCGGAATTACGCCCTTTCTCAGCATCGTGCGGCAAGCCGATCACGACCGCCTCCCGCACAAGTTGTATCTTTTCTATTCCAATCGGCGGCCCGAGGACGCAGCTTTCTTGGATACTCTGCGGACCTTGGAGAAGACCAATCCCAATTTCCGCTTAATCTGCACCATGACAGAGATGTCGAAGTCCAAGAAAGAATGGAAAGGCGAGACCGTTCTGATAGGCAAAGAGATGCTGTCCAGGCATTTGGGCGTTCTGCAGGGACCTATCTACTACATTGCCGGGCCTCCCACGATGGTGGCGGCTATGCGGCTTACGCTGGTGAGCGCCGGGGTTGATGAGGACGACATTCGCGCAGAAGAGTTTGCCGGCTACTGAGATACCGCGGACGGCGAGCTGCCTGGGCCGACTCTGCCTGGAGGAGTGGCGTTGATTTTGTCTCGCTCGTGCGCGGGGAGAAACTATGAATTCACTAAAGCAACTCCAAGACTGTGGGCAATCCATCTGGCTGGATTACATTCGTCGCGATCTGATCACGAGCGGTGAGTTCCAGCGACTGGTGGAGCAAGATGGGGTGCATGGAGTAACCAGCAATCCCACTATCTTCGACAAAGCCATTGCAGCTGGGGCCGCCTACGACGATGCACTACGCTTGCTGCTGGCGGCGGATCCTGCGAGCAACGTCCTAACGCTCTTCGAGAAGCTCGAAATCCAGGATCTCCAGATGGCCGCGGACATCTTGCGGCCTGTTTACGATCAAACTGAGGGTGCGGATGGCTTCGTCAGCATCGAAGTTTCCCCGCGACTGGCTTATGACACCGCGGGAAGCATCGCGGAAGCCAAACGTTTGTGGAAGGCCGTAAACCGGCCCAACCTGATGGTGAAGATCCCATCTACCGTGCCGGGGATTCAGGCGGTTGAGGTTTTGATCGCTGAGGGGATCAACATCAATATCACGCTGATGTTTTCACTCGCCCACTACGAAGCGGTCGCTCAGGCCTACCTGCGTGGCCTGAAGCGGAATGCAAAACCGCACCAGGTCTCGTCGGTGGCCTCGTTCTTTGTCAGCCGCGTGGATACCGAAGTGGACCGGGCGCTGGAGGCGAACCGAACTCCAGAGGCATTATCACTGCGCGGAAAGATAGCGATTGCGAATGCCAGGATTGTTTATCGGCGCTTTCGCGAAATCTTTCTGGGAACTCCCTTCGAGGAATTCGGGCGTCGAGGGGCACGACTCCAGCGTCCATTGTGGGCAAGCACCGGGACCAAGAACCCAGCTTTCTCGGATGTTTTATACATCGAGGAGTTGATCGGCCCACACACCATTAACACCATTCCACCCGCGACCCTGAATGCATTCCGTGATCACGGCCGGGTGCAACCAACACTCGAAGCGGGAGCGCAAGATGCCGAACAAGTGCTGGCGCGCTTGGCCAAACTGGGTATCAACCTGGGGGCAATCACAGAAAAACTGCTGGCCGACGGCATCACCGCTTTTACTCATTCTATGGACGAGCTCTTGGCTTCGTTGAAAGAGAAACGCAGAGTGCTGCTTGAGAGTCAGGCAGCTCGAAAGGGCGGCATTCGGAGCGCTCGCATTGCGTGACATGCAGCGGGGGGCATAAGGAATAGCGGGATCTTTCAGCGCGTGAGGTCACTGTGCTTTCTCACGATGATCGATTCGCACAACCAAGATTCGAGCGGAGTGATTATGACTTCTCAAGTGGTGAACCTCCAGGTGGCCGCGAGTATACCGATTGACTGCGATTTCTGGCCGGAAGATGACGGATGGAAGGGGCTCTGTAAAAGCCTGTCGGTCACGGTCCGTGGCAGTAGTTTCGAAGATGCCAAGAAGAACATGGCAACTGAATTACAAGTGCATGTCGAAAGAATCCTGCGTGAGCATCCCAAGAGAAGTGCGCGGCGAGTTGCCTGAGCCAGCACGCAACATTTCTGGGCGAGGCACTGCGTCAGAACCCTATAGATTCGGATTCGGGAGCGTGTCCTAGTGAAGGTTCTGGACTTTCCGTTATGGCTCCGCGCGGCACATTTCTTCAATTTTCTGCTCCTCTCGCTTCTCATCCGCAGTGGTCTCGAGATCTTGAGTGCACATCCGAGATTTTACTGGAACGATCACTGCACGCCGGGTAGCGAGTGGCTCAAGTTCACGAGGAAGCAGCGACCTGAGGACCGACTATGGACGGCGAGTGACGAGGAAACTTCATTCCCGTCCGCGATTGCTCTGCCGGGCCACGAAAACTTGGGTCTCGGGCGGCACTGGCACTTTCTCGCGGATTTCGCGTGGCTGTTGACGGGTTTGGTATACGTGGTGATGCTCTTCGTCACGCCGGAGTGGCGACGGCTGATTCCGACTTCCTGGCAGATTGTCCCGGACGCATGGCACGCCATGCTGAGCTATCTAAGCTTCCACGTCGTGGAAACACCGGGAGCATATAACGCATTACAGCAGCAGAGCTACGCGGCAGTCATATTCTTGCTCGCACCGTTCAGCATAGCGACAGGGGTAGCGATGTCCCCAGCGGTTGCAGCTCGTTTCCCGTGGTATATCAAAATCTTTCACGGACGGCAGGGCGCCCGAAGCCTACATTTCCTGGCTATTTGTGCATTCATCGTATTCTTCATTGGACACGTCACGATCGTGGCTCTGCACGGTTTTCGGAGAGAGTTGGCGCTGATTGTTCTGGGCCAGACACGCAATCCACACCTGACGCTGGCTCTCGTGGTCTGGCTTTCTGGGTTGACGGGCATCGCCGCGATCCACGTCGTGACCACCGTGTGTTCGCGTCGCCGCCCGCGCTTTGTCCAGAAGGCTACCCAGTCGATCACCGATCCGCTGCGCACGCTACTTTACGGCCATGAAATCTCTGCGCAGCGCTACTTACCTGCGGACATCTCGCCTTACTTCTGGGTGAACGGTCGCCCGCCAAAAGAAGAAAGTTATTTGGCAATGGCACGCGACCAATTCGCAAACTACCACCTGAAAGTCAGCGGATTGGTTGATAAGCCCCTGTGCCTGACGCTAGCTGACCTGCGCGCCATGCCGAAACAAACTCAAATTACAAAGCATTGCTGCATCCAGGGCTGGTCAGGTATTGCGGAGTGGGGCGGCGTATCTCTGCATCACATCGTCGGACTTTGCCATCCGCTTCCCACCGCCCGCTACATCGTTTTCTACGCGTTCGACAACAAATCCACATCGGAGCCACACGCTCAAGGACCGGGGTACTTCTATGGCACGATTCGCTTGGAGCTGGCGGAAGATCCGCAGACCATTCTTGCCTACGAAATGAACGGCCAGCCGCTACCGATTTTGCACGGAGCACCGCTCCGACTTCGAGTCGAAACGCAGCTTGGATTCACGATGGTGAAGTACATCCGCGCAATTGAGTTCATCGAGTGTTACAAAGCCATCGGCCTGGGCCAAGGCGGCTGGCGAGAGGATTACCAGTATTTCAGCCAGGAGGCGGGGATCTGATCCACGCGATTTGGTTCTACTCAAGTAACACCAGGAAAAGTGTCTGCAAATGCCAGAAGGCCCCGTTCGCAACTCATAATCGCTGCCTCGGGATTGCGCCCGAGTCACGGGCAACTCTGACATAACGCGATTAGGTAAGGGTTGCCGACAAATCGTCCTCAACGATCGTTTTCAACGGATCGTAAAAGCTGTGATGGGGCTGACAAGCGAGGGCCGGCGCTATAATCCTCCGCATATGTGGCCAGCCGCTTCGACCCCAGCCGTGGAGATCAACGGTCAACCAGATCACCACCTCTAACCCGCCGAGTTACACTCCCAATCAGGCCATTTTTTTCGTCTAGCTGTCGCGACTCCGGTAATAGCTCAGCTTCGGCAAAAGTGGATGTGTTTCTCGGCCTATTCCGGCAAGATGCTTCCGGCAAAGATGTTTTCGGCGTAAGAGTAAGGGTCGAAGGTTGTAACGCCACGAGCGGCCAAATACCAATCCAGATTAGTGTTCTGACGAAACTATGAGGGGCATGGGTTGGCACTGCGGACGAGGCTCCGAAGTCAGCGTATCGGAGCTGGTTTGCAATATGAAAGTGCACTCGGCCTCCGATCGAAGCTGCTGATACCGCCCGTGCCTAACAGCCTTCGAAGGCTCGCGCGATCTCGTCTCGAACTGGGGGCGTGAGCGGCTCTACGGCTCCATTCGTCACGATAGTGATGCCCTCGCTCGACGGACGCACCTCACCAATTACCACAACCGGAACGCCTGTGGCCTCAATGGCCGTCAGGACCGAGTCCGCTCTGTCTGGCGCTACGGCGATCAGCAACGCGCCCGACGCAATCAGTTTCAGCGGATCGAGCGCCAGCGCACTGCAGATCGTGTCCGTTTCGGGAAACACGGGAATGTGCTCGCGAATGACCCGAAGCCCGAGACCGGCGGGCGCCACCAGCTCGAAGAGCCCCATCGCGAGCCCGCTTTCCGTCGGATCGTGCATCGCGTGCACGACTTCGCCGACATTGGAAGCCGCTAGAGCCGCACTCACGACACTGATGCCGGGCTCAATCAGGAAACGAGCGGCCCGCGCCAGAAAATCGGCATCAACCCGTCCCCGCAGCCGTTCGGACTTCTCTCGTGCGAGGATCGCGGTGCCCTCGATGGCCACACCGCGTGTCAATAGGATCAGATCGCCGATGGCGATGCGAGTCTTCCGCACAAGGCGAGTCGGTGCGACCTCGCCGAGCATCTGACCGACCAGAATCGGGCGGTCGAGGCCTTGGGTGATTTCCGTGTGCCCGCCGCCGAGCGTGACGCCCAGTTCCTCGCACGTGGTCTGCACATCGGCCATGATCGTCTCGGCCAGTTCGGGCGTCGTGCGGCTCTCCGGAAGGAGCATGACGACGAAAAACCACAATGGGCGTGCGCCCAGGACGGCAACGTCGTTCGCGTTGACGTGAACAGCGTAACGCCCGATGTTATCAGTGGCAAAGGTGATGGGATCTGTCGTGACGACCAGATAGCGATCACCTGCGTCGATGACGGCCGCGTCCTCGCCAATCTGAGGTCCAATGAGCAGGCGCGGATCATGCTTTGGCAGATGCCTAAGCAACGATCGCAAATGCTCAAGCGGAAGTTTGCCGACTGGCAGAACCTTCTTCGGTTGGCCGCGTCTCATGCGCTCACGCTCGTATCCTCCCCGCAAGCCGGACGCCCTTCGACAACGTCACCTCCGAACCTCCCGCTCGCCGTCTGGACCGGCATTGTCTTGAGCTGCTCTTCCGGGGGAGGCCGGGGAGGGAAGGGCGCAGACTGAGGAGAACATCGTTCAATCTCACATGCGCCCGACACAGAGCGGGAAACGCATGTCCCAGGGACTGCACGGTGTGCGGCAAGCATTTGTCGCCACTCATCCACGGTAAGAGCCGTATGCGTATTAATCCTCTTCTCAATCGCCAGCCGGACTCCGTACTCACCGGGGCGCACGGCTTGATCGCAACAATTCTCGAACCAAATACTGAAAATCGGGGGGCAGTTTGCAGTCAATCGAGACGCTCTTGCCCGAGCGCGGGTGGACAAACTCAAGATGAGCGGCATGAAGAGCAACGCGAGCAATCAGCTGCTCCGACGATTCCACCCGGTGGTATTTTCTATCGCCGATAACCGGGTGGCCCATCGCCGAAAATTGCGCTCGGATCTGATTCTGCAATCCTGTCACCAGCTCAACCCGGACGAGCGAAGCATCCGCAAAAAGGCGTTCGACGGAATATCGAAGTTCGGCACGAGCCGCTTGGGGATCTCGCGCCGTCCGCAGCTGTTGATACATTCCTTCACGTCGAAAATAGTGCACGAGCGTCCCTACCTCAACCCCGAGACGGCCGCGCAGTACCGCGAGGTACCGCCTTACGGGAGTATGGTCGAGAAACTGCCGCACCAGCGCATCTCGATCCGGACCGGTCTTTGCAAATAGTAGTGTTCCGGAGGCAAAACGATCGATGCGATGCACGACTAAAGCTCGTTGTCTCTTCAGCTTGAGTCTTGCGACGAGCAGAGACAAAGCGGACGGAGTATCGGAGCCCTTGATCGGCACAGCCAAAAGTCCGGCCGGTTTGTCGAGGACGACTACGGCATCGTCTTCGTAAAGCACGGAAAGCTCCCGGGAGAGACGAGGCCGGCGCCGATCTTCGTGGGCCGAAACCCGATCCGGCTTTCCGCTACGGTTGCGAGCCTTTCGCGGAAGTTTCTTCATTGAGTGGGTGCCTGATGATCAGGCCATTATCAAGCCATTCCGCTGACATCGCAAACACGAAGATCGCGTCAGAGTTGCCCGTGATTCGGGTGCAATCCTCATCTCGATCGCCAGCCGGCCCCCCGTACTCATCGGCGTCGCACGGCTTGATCGTGACAGTTGTCGAACCAAATAACGAAAATGGCGGGGCAGTTTGCAGTCAATCCGAGAGGGTCAATGATTGCGCGACAACTACTCCAAAGGAAATAGGCTTGAAGATCAGAGCACTGAAAGAAATTCCTTCCACGGGGTCGCGACCAGCGTTTCCGTCATCGAATGCCCATAGGCACGGATAATCATTGCGGCCTTTTCAATCTGCTTTGGATCATCTGCTTCGACGAAGTCCACGACATCGAAACGCCCTAAAGTTGCGAAGCTGCCCTTCCAAGTAATATCCGGACATTGCGTCCTGATCTTCGCCGACACCGCGGCAGCCAAGTCCTTAAACTTTTTCGGTTCCGCGAAGGCCTCTCGGGAGAAGTACTCAGAATGATATAGGTAGTCACAGAACACCTCCTTTACTCGACAGTTATCCGAGCCAGCCGGATGCAATAAAGAGCCGATCAGGGGATAAATGCCAGCGCAAAAGAGCAATCCCACCACGACCAACACAACCTTCAGCGCCCGTTCTCGACGCATAGTACATCCTCCATTCGTGCCCACCGACAACATGATAGCCGAACAGCTATTGCAGCTTCGCGCACTCCGTCTTGGCTTGTTTCAGGGTGGGAATGGGGATGTCGGGGTCGGCGTCTTTCCACTCAAAGGTAACGAATGAGCACGATTGACAGATGTTTTCGTCAGCGACAAATTTCCGCCTCTCGTTTCCGGCTGCGATTGAAAAACATCCCCGACGTAAGGAGTTGGAACAAATCTTCCGGCGTGACTTGACTTCTGTGGCCATTGGACTATGGTGGAAGTAGAAGACCTCTACCTACCAAACAGCGGGCAAGCCCTCAGTATACGTTCCTTCTATTCGGAGGTCGTTATGACCACGGCGTTTCCCCCATGCCAGAACCGTACCGATTGGAAATCTCTGTACGCGGCCGCCATTCTGGAAACGAACAAAGGGGTTCTCCCGCAGCGAGTCTCAGAAGCTGAAGCAGCCGTGATCGCGAGAAGACGAGAAATCTTTTACGCTCACGGAACCCCCGAAGAAAAAGAAGCCTTGGAAGACGCACTATATGCCCTCCACGCGTTTACAACGGCTTGGCAGCACAGTGAAGCTGCGTGATTCCGTATCCGGATCATCGTCGGCACACCGGAATCACGCAAATACCTGATTTTTGGGTGGCTGCGACTTCTGGTCAAAAAGGGCTGCGCCACAGAACCGCAAATGACGAGCGTCGCTATTGCAGCATCGCGTACTCGGCTTTGGCTTGCTTCAGGATAGGAATGTCAGGGTCGGCGTCTTTCCAGAGGGTGAGGAAATCTTTGTAGGCGGCGAGGGCGCGGGTGCGGGCGGCATCGGCATCCGCTCCCTGCGAGGTTCTTGACTGCAACGCATTGGCACGGGCCACGCCCAGATGCGCCAACGCTCCCGTCCAGCAGTTCTGGACAATGCCGCTGTGGTCGAGAAGCTTCTGAAACTCGGCGGCGGCAGCACTGCCTTGTCCGGCTGCCAAGTATGCCTCTCCGCGTACGTACACGTGATAGAGGCAGGAATCGCCAGTACCTAAGTCGATGGGAGTAGCAGTTTGTAGGGCCGCCACGGCGGCAGCCGAATCCTTTCTGTCCAGCGCGAGTTGTGCCTGAATCGCAGGCAGCCAAACCGACTGCGTCAGGGAATGCAGTGGGAAGCGTTTTCCTAAGTCTTGCGCTAACCATTCGGCTCGGGCCGTTTCGCCATTCATCGCCAAGGCAAGCGCGGCTTCGGTCTCGACACCCCGACTCGCGGGAGCCAACTTCAAAGCCTCTGCCGCTGTCTGCCGGGCTTGCGCCGTATTGCCGAAGGCAGCTTCTTGCACAGCAGCATCGGCCAGATGGCCCGCCCCAGTTTCTTTGTTGTCCGTTCGCACGGCGGAGTCGGCAGCCCGTTTGGTCAGTTCACGCGCCTTGCCAAGATGACCAGCGTAAGACTCGGTGCCGGATGCGATGCCAAGTCCAATGTCCTCATATTCGGGCTTGCCTGCGAACCACTTTAGCTGTTCTGCCATAGCGGCCGAGTCCGCGGCGAGAAACGAAAGCGCGTAGAGAACCCCGTGGAGACCTTGATCGTCCGCTTCCCGCGCCTGCGCCTCGTGGATGGCCTGCCTTGCTTCGTCGAAGCGTTGCGAGGCAAGGGCGAGACCAGCAAGAAACGCGTAACTTTCTCCATCAGGTCTCAGTCTCACACCTTCCTTGGTCATCGCTATGGCCTTTTCGTAGTGCCCCTGAGCGGCGTACAGTAAGCCCAAATTGCCTCGAGCCCCCAAATTTTCGTCCCGCGGATAGGTCTCAATCTCTTCCTGATATGTTTTGGCTGCTTTATCCATTTCACCGGTGACACCCATATAGTACTCGGCGGCGATCTCCAGCCTTTCCATCTCGCTCGCGTGTTCCCGCAACTGGAATGCTTTGGTGAAGTACTCGTTGGCCCGGCCTTCCTCACCGAGATTGCCGTAGTCGATACCCACCGCCCTGTATCCCAAGGCGAAATTCGGATCCAGCTCGATGGCACGTTGGTCGTATGGCAAAGATGCGGCAGCGCCTCTCTCGTACGCCTTCGAGCCTAGGCTGTAAGCTTTTAGAGCTTCGAGCGAGGGCGTGGTGGCCTGTTCGAGCGGCACATCGAACTTCTGCACCGTGGCTAGCGATTCGCCCAACTCGGTGCGCAGCTTCGATGCCGCCTCGCCCAGCGCGTCCAGCACCTTCTCTTTGGACAGCGCCGTCACCTGCTTCTCGGCCAGCGGGTCACCACTTTGGCAATTCACCGCATTCAACCCCAGCACATATTGGTTGCCCAGACTGGCAATCGACCCGGCAATATAAGCCTTGCTGCCCGCCCGCTCGCAAAGCTCGCGGGTGACTTCGGGCGTGAGTTCGTGTCGGCGGGACGCGTCATCAATTTCAAGGTCTTCGCAACTTGGCTGTCGGAAAGCATATTCAGGAACGGCGACTGGTTTAGGGCGACGCTGAGCGCCGTCTTCAGTGTGTCGTCGAACACCGGATCGCCCGTGCTGTTGGCAAAATCGGCGATTACGATGGTGTCCTTTTCGGTCAGGGGGTGCGCGGTCTGACGCTTGCCGAAGTAGAACGCTCCCGCGATTGCAGCGACGACAAGGACTACGGCGGTGGGAACAAGAATCTTCCAGAGTTTCCTGCCCGCGACGGGAACTTCACCCACTTTCACAACGCTCGATGACGAAGATGGAGCAAGTGCAGGCGAGGAAGCGGATGCTGGTGACGGAGGGGGGGCGACCTGAGAGCCGCTTTCGTGCGCCACCTCCACTGTGCCGGGCCTCCCCGCTATGGCTCGTCCTATCTCGGTATCCCGCTTTAGCCGCTGCAACTCGGAACGCAGCTCGGAGGCGTGCTGATAACGTAGTTCGCGATCTTTCTCCAGTGCCCGGTTGATTATCCGTTCTAGTTCGGCGGGTACGTCGTGATTCAGTCGCACCATGGCCACCGGGGCACGGTTCACGATGGCTTCACAGATCATTGCCGAACTTTCTCCGTGAAACGGCAAATCTCCGGTCGCCATCTCGTACAGCACTGAACCAAACGAGAACAGGTCGGTCCGCGCATCCAACTCTCTCGCCCGCACCTGCTCCGGGGACATATATGCCACCGTTCCCACCATAGTGCCCGGACTGCTCAGGTGCTCCGCGTCCACCGAACCCGTCTGCGTGTTAAGAGACCCAATTTTGCTTGAGGAACTGCCTGCCAGACTGACCTTCGCCAGCCCAAAGTCCAGAATCTTGGCATGTCCGCGCTTGGTGACAAAGATGTTGGCAGGCTTGATGTCGCGGTGGACGATGCCTTCTGCGTGTGCTGCGTCAAGCGCGTCCACGATCTCGATGGCCAGCGACAGAATCAACTCGGTTTCCATTGGACGCCCCGCGATGCGGTGCTTCAGAGTCAGCCCATCCAGAAACTCCATGGCGATGAACGCTTCACCGTGCTGGTCGTCTATTTCGTAGATCGTGCAGATGTTGGCGTGATTCAGTGCAGAGGCAGCTTTGGCCTCCCGCTGGAAGCGGCTAAGAGCCTGCGGGTCTTTGGCTACATCGTCAGGCAGGAACTTGAGAGCCACAAAGCGACCGAGTTTGACATCCTCAGCCTTGTACACCACACCCATCCCGCCGCCGCCGAGCTTTTCGACGATCCGGTAGTGCGAGATGGTTTGGCCGATCATGGGTGGGAACTTAGGGTGCAATGTTACGGAGGTGAGGAAGGCGAGTCAACGAGGACGGCACAGCGATGGACGCAGGAAATGGCAAATCGGGCGATTTCAGGCTTCCCCAGCCCTTGCCCGTCCGGTGGTTCGGAAGGGGTGCGCCGGAGGAGCTACAACTGGCTTCTTATCAACGCCGAAATTTTGAGTTTTCGACTAGCCTGCATCTATACCTTTTGAGGCTGAACCGAAAGTACTCGACAGAATCTATTTCGATGCCCAGTCGATGAGCAATATGGCGATGTGCCAGAGGCTTGGCAGATTCGAGAGATTGCTTTGCGGCCCCAGATCAGTCCCGCAGACTAAACCCGTTTGATTGTCGCGAACCAAGCCGGTGCGCCGTCGTCATCGTGGTATCTCGTCTGAATCCTGTCCGGTTTGATTGCGGCGACATCCCATCCATTGCGGGGGTTGAACGCCGCTCTTAGCTCTTCCTGACTGATGGGGTGCGGGCCAGTATTGGGACCTTCATCACTGAAGCACAACACATACAGAGTTCCATCGTGCTCGGTCAACGACCCCTGCTGCCAACCACCATGGCGACCTACACGGAAGCGATGAACGAGTTTACCAAGAACGCCAATGCGTTCATTGAACAGCTGCCGCTTCTGAACAAGGCTCGGAATGCGTACGAGCAAGCGATGAGAGCCAACGCGGAACTACGGAAGCTCTTAGACACCGGCGAGGAGAACCTGCGAGCTCTCATGACCCGCTTGGAGCAGATAGTTAGTCCTGCTTCGGAGAAGCGAAGACCCGAAGGCGAACCAAGCCAAACTTGTGATGCAAGGCTTTCTGGGGAAACCGCGTGTTTCCCCAGCCCGCTCTTTGTGTTTGACACACAGCCACTGGCGAAGCCGCCGGTAAGAAAGAACGGAAAAGCCGGCTCGCGGAAAGCCGGCTTTTTTGTTTGCGGCTTACGCAGGGTGTGGTTGCGCTTCAGTTATCGAACCTGGGGCTCTGTAGCGGAGCCGATCTTGGTTCCGATCACCTCGCCTGACACTACCAACTCGACACGTCGATTCTGCTGACGGCCTTCCGCTGTGCTATTTGACGCAATGGGTTGGGTTTTGCCCAAGCCCTTTGCTGTCATCGAGGACTCTGGGACTCCTTGCTGCGCAAGGTAGCTCCGGACCGCCTCGGCCCGCCTCTCCGAGAGACCCTGGTTATATTCATCGCTACCAACGCTGTCGGTGTTGCCCTCGATTCCAAGTGTGAGCGCTGGATAGGCGAGCACGATGCCGCTGATCTTGGCCAGCTTCTCGCGCGCCAGCGGGCGAAGTGTGTACTTCGCGGTGTCGAAGAGAACGTCAGACATGTTGACGACCAAGCCGCGCGCCGTGTCGCGAGTCTCGAGGATGGCGTTGAGTTGTTGCAGCAGGCGGGCGCGGAGTTCCTCGCGTTCACTTTCCGCTTGCTGGAGTTTTTGCTCCGATGCTGCAGCGGCAGCTGCGGCTGCAGCGCGATTGCGCTCCGCTTCGGCTTCGGCGGTCTGTTGCTGCTGGAGGGCAGCGGCTTGGGCTTCGCGCCTCTGACGCTCGGCTTCGTCACGTGCGCGAACTGCTTCGGCGGTTTCAGCCTCGGCGCTGCTTGTCTGAGCCTTGGCGTTGGCTTCGCGATTCGCTGCCGCCCTGGCTTCGGCATCAACGCGCTCTGCTTCTATGCGCTTGACCGAAATCTCGCGGGCGTCTTCTGCCGTTTGTACAGCTTCGCGTGACACCGAAATAAATGACTTCTTGTCGATGTGCTTGCTAACGGCATATTTGTCAGCCTGATCCATCAGGCGGACAGCATGCTGATAGCTGTCGCTGGCGTACTTCTCGGCTCCCTCAGATTGAGCGATGCGCACCGCATTGCGCGCCTCAAAGAATTCTAACGGCAACTTGGCATTCATGACGACCGGGTCGAATTTGTAGCCTGTTGGGATGTAGCCACCCCGTTCGAGAAGCTCATATTTGGCATTCACCGCCTGGGTAGTTCCCACCGTATCCTCGCGAATGACGTTCTCGAGCACCACCACGTTGCTGGGACGCCGCACGGCATAATAAGGCTCCGCGGTGACTATCAATGCGAATGCCTGAAGGTCCGTGGTGACATCCAGCTTGCTGCTCTTGCCACTCACCAGTACTTCACCCAGGTTCACTGACCGACCCTCGGGCGTAATCGCCCACATGACGTAGGTCAGGTACTCATTGCCGAAGGTCGTGGGTTTCTCCAGTTCGTGAAATTCAACTTCAATTGCGATATACCCCTTCTTGCTTTTGACTCTGGCTTGGGCGTGGGCTGCGGGCATCAGTTCCGTGCCTTTGAACCCCAGGGTCGTAGCTCCCCCACGGTTCCGATAATTCACTGCCTGCACTGTCCGACTGACTACAGTCACCCGGAACGTGGGCGTCTGATTCATGGGCTCGACGGCCATTGTTGTTTGGGTCTGCTGAGTAGCGGCAGTTGAATTGGTTTGCGACTGCGACGGAGGGGGCATGGCCAACGCGGAAGCCCCCAGAGCCATAAGGGATGCCAAGAAGATTCTTATGATCTTCATAATCACACTCTCCTTTGGATGGATTCTTCATTACCATGCTCAAAGTTGACGATTCAAAATACTGGTCAAAATTGATCAAGCCGGCTTCTGGCTGCGCGTCCGCCCGCCTGAGAAGTGGAGTCAGGTCGGCGCAGGCTCAGGGAGCAAGCGGAGAAGAACCGCCGGTCAAAGCGGCAGTACGAGATGCACGCTGGTGGACGAGTCTTTCTGGTGATGCGAAGAACACATTCCTAGACGGATACACCGATGCCATGAGCCGCGTCAGCAACAGGCTATTTACCGAGTGCGCAGATAAAATGAAAAAAATGGAAATGTGGTAGTGGAATGTCAGGAATTGGTAGAGTCTCGATAGTCACCTCGCCGGGACCCACTCGGCGTTACCGCTGTCAGGGTCGGGGATTTAACTACGACAGCCCAATAATGTACGCAGTAGAGAACAGAGTTGGGTGGGCATTTTGGCTTCTGAAACAGTCATTTTACCCTTTCGACTATGGAGACAGGCTGGCATTCGCCTCGATGACCACGCGGGAGCCAGCAGTCGGGCGTCAGGCGGCAGTCCTGATTCAGCAACTTTCTCTGCTGATGCCACCAAAAGTGCTTCGCGTTCATGGCCGCATCATCAGGCTTCGTTCCAGCTTCGTACTCGCCCGAGAAGTCGAACCGCCACGTGCCCTGCCAATCCTCCATGGGCATGTTGATCGACCGCAGCGCGTCACGCACTTGGTCGAGCCAGATTTCGTATGCGTCAGCCATTCCCACTCATTGTACAGCCGCAGGCGCTAACGACGTATCATGGCATCCGACCATTGCGTCACGGAGTCCCCAACATGACCTTGGACGATTTTCGTCAATCGCTCACCGCGACCGAGCCGCCAGCCGGACTCACGCTCGCCCTCGCCGGATTATGGTGGGATGCAAAGGGCAATTGGACGCGAGCACACGACTCCGCCCAACAGGACGAGGGCAGGGATGGCTCGTGGGTCGATGCGTACCTGCATCGCAAGGAAGCCGATGAGGGCAACGCGGCATATTGGTACAGTCGGGCGGGCAAGCCCGTTTGCAAAGAACCGCTCGATGCGGAATGGCTCAGCATTGTGAAAGGATTGCTGGGGTAGATCGACCCGACCCCTCTTGCGACGCGGAAGTCTCCGAGGCGGTCAACCTCGGCGTCCGTCACTCGTCACCAACGTGGGGGAGCCCACGCAACATGCTTCGTCCGACCCAGCATCGCGCTCCAACAGTGCAACAGTCCTATTTTTCCCCGTGCAATTGCTGCGCGAGGTAAGTGCCGACACCCATTTCCTTGATGGAATGAAGCTGAGCGTCCAAGAAATCCGCGTGCCCTTCTTCGTCCTTGAGCATGCGCTGAAATAACTCGCCTGATCCGTTGTCCCCAGCTTCGGCACAGATGCTCATAGCGGAGTTGTATTGGTGTACGGCGTCTTCCTCGTCCTTGAGGTCGCCTTCGAGTTGCTGTTGCACATTCGCGCCAATCTTGGGAGTCAGAGCGACATCCACCTTTGGCGTGGCATCCAAGAACACGATGCGTTCGATGAGTCCCTCGGCGTGACCCATTTCCTCGATTGCCCGCCTCTTCAGGTAGTCGCCTATCCGCACGTATCCCCAGTTTTGGCAGGTCTCTGATTGAACCATGTACTGAACGATTGCGGTCAATTCAGAAGCGAGAGCTGCGTTCAATTGCTCGATCACCTTTTCGTTGCCGTGCATAGTTTTGCCCTCCGTCGTCCCCATTTTGCGACCTTGGACAGCAGGGACGATGTGACCCAGCGCACAGGGACGTGGGAGTCGGGCAATCGGCGATCACGAGAGCAGGCCGGAGGTAAACTTAGCGCGTTATGCGCAAGCGCCTAATCACGCCGATTTCGCAGGATGCTCCGCCCCACGACGAAGGCTGACTGGACCTCGACGATGCAGCCGTGGTCGAGGTCACATCGGAAGAGAAGAAATATCCGGTCGAGTCTGCACTGGTCTCGGGAGAAATGCGCGGCTGCCTTATTGCGGCCTTGCAAGTAGAGTCGGTTCGCTTCACTGATTTGCGCGATTTCCTCTCGCAACTTTGCGATGCGTTCTTTGACGGGATTCTGCATGAGGATAGGCTAGCACCGCAAACCCGGTGGATCGCAGTCGCAAGGCTAAGTTTTCAATCATTGACCGGGGTCGCGAGTGCAAGCGCCCGGTTGCGACATCTAAGAGTTCTGGACGCAAATGATGCCCAAGGAGTTCCGTATGATCACCCGAATCTGGCATGGCGCAACCCCCGAATCCAAAAGCGACGAGTACCTGACTCTGATGCGAACGGTCGCCATCCCCGATTACCGCTCGACTCCCGGCAACAAGGGAGCCTACGCGCTGCGCCGCATGGAGGGCGATGCCGCGCATTTTTTGATGGTCACGTTCTGGGAGTCCGAGGACGCGATCCGCGCCTTTGCCGGAGACGACATCAGCGTGGCGAAATATTACGATTTCGACAAGGATTTCCTGCTCGAACTGGAGCCGTGCTGCACGCACTACGAGATGTACGACAAGTAATCCCTACCCTTGTGCGCGAGGGGTAGAAGCTCCATGTACTCATCCGCGCCTACGACCGTCAAAACGATCCGCACCGGGAACGGGAATCGCCGCCGCGTAGGATCACGCACGATATTCGGGGCGGAAAGCTGATATCTCTTCCCGCGAGTTCTGAGTTCGCAGCCTCCTGCCGCAAGGACGTTCTTCACCCACTCCGATTGGCTGCCGTACGTGAGCGCAATGATGAAGTCGTTCGATGCTCGAAAGACGTTTATGGGTGTACGGTAGACCCTGCCGGACTTTCGTCCGACGTGGGTCAGGATGCCGAAGCCGGGAAGCCAGCCTGCGAACAACCCGGTGATCCGGTTCGTGACGACGATGTTGATCTTCGCCAGCCATCGCTTGCGGAACCGCATCATGAGCACGCCCGTGGCGGCGATGGCGATGATTATGATGGCTGCGGCATTCATGGCTTGATGAAATCAGATGCGCTTGCGTTTATTCCGAGATGGCGAACGCCGTGCCGTGTCGGCGGTCACAAATTTGTGAGCCACGGCGAGCAAGTCCCGCAGGACATCTGGCGTGACGCGGGACAGACGAACCAGTACGGCGCTGTAGTTGAGATAGTGGTCGGTCACGTAGTAAACATCGGGAGCCGCTGCGAGCAGTTCGGCACGGTCGTCTAAACTGACGCGAACGGCAAGCGAACCCGGCTCAGCCGAACGATGAGTAGGCAGGCACGCCAGCAATTTTCCGCGAATCTTGAGCGCGGGTGCGCCGTATGCCGTGCTCTCCTCCACGCCGGGCAACGCCAAGCCGATCTTCCGCACCGTGTCGAAGTTGATTGCGGCTCGTGGCATACAGAGAGCGCGAACATCCGCAAGAAGATAATAGCTCGAACTGCTATTGCAGTTTCGCGTACTCGGTTTTCGCTTCTTTCAGGATGGGGATGTCGGGGTCGGCGTCTTTCCAAAGCGTGAGGAAATCTTTGTATGCGGCATGGGCCTTGTCCTTGTCGCCCGCGAGTATGTAAGCACGTCCAAGTTGCAGATGCGCCAACGCGCCGAGGGGGTAATTTCCCACCACCGCCCGATGATCTGTGAATTTCTGAAATTCAGCAGCCGCTTCGCTTCCATGGTTCAGTCGCAGATATGCCATTCCACGTATGTAGATCGGCACCATGGGTCCGTTCCCGCTCAGTTCAAAAGCAGGCGTACCCCGCAGGTATTCGACTGCTTTCGCTGGATTGTTGCGGATGATTTCGATTGACGCCCGCGCAGTGGGAAGCCAATAGTGATTCAGCAGAGTGTCCACGGGAGAATTCCGGGCGAGTTCGGAGACCATTTCTTCCGCTTGACCTGAATCACCCGCACGCGCCAGCACGACGGTGGCTTGCATCCTCAGGTCCCGCGAACTGACCAGCGACAAAGCCGACGCGGATTGCCTGCGGGCACCCCGAGCATCGCCGATTTCGGCTTCCCACAGCGCGGCGTTCATTCCCCAAAGGGCCGCTCTTTCTCTTGCGCCTCTCTGTAAGGCCGCATCTATCGCCCGTTGCGTGTACTCCCGCGCTTTTGCAATACGCCCGTAATAGGCTTCAGTGTTAGCTTGCAAAGAGAGCATGGAGTCCTCGGCTTCGGGCTTGCCGCTCGCCTGCTCCGACTGGCGTGCCATTTCTGCTGTGTCACCCTCCAGAAACGCCAAACCGTATCGCGCCTCAAGCAGAAATGGATGATCGAGTTTGTGGGTCATCGCTTGTTGGTAGATAGCCTTCGCTTCTCCCCTACGGCCCAGCGCCGCATAGTCACCCATTACGCTGCTGTAACAGGTACCCCTGTTTGGGTCGAGTCGAATACATTCGAGACCTTGGCTCAAGGACTTTTCATAAATGCCAAGCGCAGCGAAAGTAAACGCCCCTGACTCTCGGGGCTTGGCATCCATGGGATAGGATTGGCTCCAAAGCTCGGCCGTCTGGACACCCTTCTCGAACTCCCCAGTGACGAAGTTGTGGTAGAACAGCGTGATGGCGAATTTCTCCCGTTGGGTCACCCGGTCGCTCAACTCGTATGCTCTACGGGTGTATTCCATGGACAGGGCTGTTTCACCTCGATTCTGGTAAACCACCCCCAGATAGCCGTAGGCGACCGCGAATTTCGGATCGAGTTCAACCGCACGCTTTAGGAACGGAATGGCCTCCGTGTCCCCTTTTTCGGCGTAAATCTTCGATCCCGTGGTATACGCCTTCAGCGCCTCCAGCGACAGCGTGGTAGCCTCTGCCAGTGGAACATCAAACTTCTGCACCGTCGCCAGCGATTCGCCCAACTCAGTGCGCAGCTTGGATGCGGCCTTGCCCAGCGCGTCCAGCACCTTTTCCTTGGCCGCCGCCGTCACCTGCTCCTGCGCCAGCGTGTCCCCGTTCTGGCAATTCACCGCCTTCAACCCCAGCACAAATTCGCTGCCCAGACTGCCAATCGATCCAGCAATGTGAGCTTTGCTGCCCGCCCGCTGGCAAAGCTCGCGGGCTACCTCGGGCGTGAGTCTCGTGCCTGCCGGAAGTGTCATCAGTTGTAACGTCTTCGCGACTTCGCTGTCGGAGAGCACATTGAGGAAAGGCGATTGCCGCAGGGAAACGCTTAGCGCCGTCTTCAGCGTGTCGTCGAACACCGCATCGCCCGTGCTGTTGGCAAAATCTGCGAGAACGATGGTGTCTTTGTCGGTCAGTGGCTTGCTTTGACGCGAACGATAGTAAAGAACGCCCGCCACAAACAAGGCGACGGTCAGGATGGGAGCGGCAATCTTCCAAAGCTTAGCAACCCGACCCGCATGAGCCGCTGGCGCGGCCAGCGTGCCTGAGCTTGCCACCGCGCTCCGTCCGCTCTCGCTGTCCCGCTTCAGGCGTTGCAGTTCAGCCCTCATGTCTGAGGCGTGCTGGTAACGGAGATTTCTGTCCTTCTCTAGTGCCCGGTTGATGATGTCGTCGAGCTTGGGCGGTAGGTCGGGATTCAGTCGCACTGGCGCAACGGGTGCTCGGTTCAGAATGCAATCGAATATCACTCCTGTGCTTTCGCCATGAAAAGGCAACGCCCCGGTTGCCATCTCGTAGAGAACCGCGCCAAACGAGAATAGGTCTGTCCGTGCATCCAGTTCCTTGGCACGCACCTGCTCAGGCGACATATAAGCGATGGTTCCGACTGCTTGACCGGGACTAGTCAGGTGCTCTTCCAGCGTCACTGTCGAAGCGGCGGTCGCACCAGCCTCTCCCACATTGCTGACCGTTGGCGTAACCTTTGCCAACCCGAAGTCCAGAACCTTTGCGTGCCCGCGCTTCGTGACGAAGATGTTCGCGGGCTTGATGTCGCGGTGGACGATGCCCGCTGAGTGCGCGGCATCGAGCGCGTCAGAGATTTCGATAGCAAGCGACAGCACCGTCTCGATCTCCATCGGCTTGCCACCGATGCGATGCTTGAGCGTCAGTCCGTCCAGAAACTCCATGACGATGAAAGACCGACCATCTTGCTTTCCGATCTCATGGATCGTGCAGATGTTCGGGTGGTTGAGGGCGGAAGCAGCGCGAGCTTCGCGGCGGAAACGTTCTAACGCTTGCAGGTCTTGGGCGACATCGTCAGGAAGGAATTTGAGCGCGACGAATCGTCCGAGGGAAGTATCCTCAGCCTTGTAGACTACGCCCATGCCGCCGCCGCCCAGCTTCTCGATGATTCGGTAGTGCGAGATGGTCTGTCCGATCATGGGTGGGGCCGGGACTCAGGGTGCAATGTTAGGAGTGCTGCGAACGGGAAGTCAACGAGAGCTTAAAGCATAGCCCTCGCTTGACAAGCTCCTGCGATGAGCGGAGAATGCGGTTCACTCAGAGTGAGTGCCAGCCGTTCGCTCACAGCTACGCAGTGCTCCATATTGAAGCTGTCACCCACCCTTTATTGATCTAGCGTTCTTATCCTTCGTTCTCATCCTTATTCTGCAGTCGAAAACTAGGAGGTATCCTATGGTCGAGCGATGGCGTCAACTCTGGCTGGAAGACAATGGACAGGACATAGCTGAATACGCGGTGATGCTGGCAGTCATTCTCGTGCTCGTGGTTGGGACGATCCGCTTGGTCGGAAGCAACGCGAACAACGTGTTTTCGAATGTTGCAAGTTCCATTCAATGACCACAGATCAGCAGATTGCATGGTAAACTGTCCGCCTTTAGGACGTCAGCGATGAGTATCAGGGTGCCGGGAACCGACTGTCTTCGTCTGAAACTGCGAATCATGAGCGACGGAGACCTGTGGGGATTGTTCGTTCATCACCGGGAGGAGTGTTCACACGAGTTCTGGGAAGAAGTGGAGAATCGTAAAGCTGCTGGCACTTTGTCGAAAGGCAGCCCGTTCTGGACGATGGGGAACATCGGGAGACATTTTCACACCCGAAGCTCCTGTGACGATTCCAATCTGATTGAACTCACCCGCGTGGAATGGGAAGCCCGAAAACGCCGGAAAATGTTTCGACTTATCTCAGCCTAGAGACGGAGCGAACGGCACTCGCCCACGCTCATGGCTCATGCTGTCATTGCAGCTTCGCGTACTCCGACTTAGCTTCTTTCAGGATGGGGATGTCGGGGTCGGCGTCTTTCCAGAGCGTGAGGAAATCTTTGTAGGCGACACGTGCTTTGCTGCTGTCGCCTACCATTGCATAAGCGCGACCGAGTTGAAGACGGGCAAGAGCGCCGATCGGTGAGTTCCAGACAATCCCACGATGGTCGAGGATTTTCAGGAACTCTGCCGTTGCTTCATTGCCTTGATGAGCGGCTAGATACGCCTCTCCTCGAACAAAAGCGGGATACAAGCCATTCCAAGTGTACTCGCCGCTAAATGTGGTTGTTCCCAATTCGTACGGCAGGGCGGCTCGAAGCGTCTCTAACGCCCCCGAAGAATCCCCTCGATTCAGCGCGAGCTTGGCGCGGATGGTTGGCAAGTAGTTGAACTGCACGGTCGTGCCTTCGGGGAATCGCTTGTTCAACTCCTTGATCAAAGTCTCTGCACGTCCCGTGTCTCCGTTATATGCTGAAGCGAGCGCAGAGGCGTACAGCACATCGACGCCAGTGGAATGTGCCACTGCAACCGAGGCACGCCGACGGGCTTCCCCTGCGTTATCAAATAGGGCTTCCCTTAGTCCAGACGTGGCGGAATAGTTGGCAGAAATTTCTTTTTCGTCGAAGCGCTCGGCTGATTCCATAGCCCTTCGAGTCAGTTCTTCCGACTCACGCACTCGCCCGTAATAAGCCGAGGTATCCGACTCGTATGCAAGCAACGTATTTTCTACCCCGGTCTGACCCGCTGCTGCTGTGACCTGCTGCTGCATCCCCGCTGCGTCGTTCTCCAAAAAGGCAAGGCGGTACAGAGAGGCAGGGTAGTAATGGTGGTACAGTTTGCGCTGGAGGGCTTGCACATACGCCGAGTTCGCTTCATCAAAGCGATTCAGAGCCATGTAGCCATCCATCAGGAAGACGTATAGGACAGGGTAGTCCGGTTTCAGACGAACTGCCTCTTTGGCTTCTGAAATCACTCCATCATAACGACCCATCGCCGGGTAAATGGCACCTGACAAGTAAGTGTGCGGCATCTCGGCACGGGGATAAGCCTGCATCCAAAGCTTGCAGGTCTGCTCGGCTTTTTCGAGATTACCCGGAACCTCTTTATAGTAGATGGCTGATACGAAATATCTCTCAGGCTCACTCGCATGGTCGCGAAGTTCGTATGCCTTTTGGGTGTATCCGGCTGCGATGGTGGGTTCTCCAATAGAGGTGTGCCAAATGCCCAGCCACGCGTAGGCAACTGCGAAATTTGGGTCGAGTTCCACAGCACGCTTGTAAAAGGTAATTGCGACTGGCGGGGAAGTTGCCCGCTTGCCGGAGCTAAGAGCTTTCAGGGCTTCGAGTGAGGGCGTAGTCGCTTCTTCCAGAGGGGTATCGAACTTTTGCACCGTGCTCAGTGACTCGCCCAGTTTGTGGCGCATCTCCGACGCCATCTTCCCCAGCGCGTCGAGCACATGATCCTTGTCGCTCGCCGCCGCTTCTGTGCTCGCAAGCGTTGCTCCGTTTGAGCAGTTGACCGCTTTTACGGTCAGAAGATATGGGTTTCCAATTTGAGCTATCGAGCCATTGAGCACTGCCGCGCTCGCCGTCCGCTGGCAAAGCTGCCGCGCAATCTCAGGCGTCAGCTTCGCGTCTGGCTTCTGACCCATCATTTGGAGGGTCTGCTGGATTTGCTGCTCTGAGACAATGCTCAGGAATGGTGATTGCTCCAGTTGTACGGAAAGCCCCTGCCTGAGCGTGCCGTCAAACACCGGGTCGCCGGTCGTGTTAGTGAAGTCGGCGAGCACAACTGTGTCGTTGTCGGTGAGCTTGGGTGTGCGGTGGAAATAAAGATAACTAACGCCCGACAACGCAAGCACAGCCATAGCAGCAGGAACAATATGCTTCCAGCGTAATCCGACACCAGTTGCAGCTTCGGCTTTTGCACTTGCGGTCCCTCGCGCCGAATCCGTGTCCCGCTTCAGTCGTTGCAAGTCAGTGCGAACATCAGAAGCGTGTTGGTAGCGCAGGTTGCAGGCTTTTTCGAGGCACTTGCTAATGACGCGCTCTAATTCCGCTGGCACGTCGGGGTTCAGCCGAACTGGAGGTATGGGTGCCCGGTTCAGGATCGAATCGAAAATGACTCCCGCGCTTTCCCCACGGAAAGGCATCGTACCCGTAGCCGCTTCGTAGAGCACGACGCCAAAGGAAAACAAATCCGTTCGGGCATCCAATCCCTTAGCCCGTATCTGCTCCGGCGACATGTATCCCACCGTTCCCAGCGTTGCCCCCTCGCTGGTCAAGTCGGTGCTCACCGAAGTCGTCGAAGCACTGGGGTCAGTTGAAGTGGCATTTATCTTAGCCAGTCCAAAATCCAAAATCTTGGCGTGCCCGTGCTCAGTCACAAAAATGTTTGCTGGCTTGATATCACGATGAACGACACCTTTGGCATGCGCCGCATTCAGTGCGTCGGCGATTTCTATGGCGAGCGACAGAATCAGTTCGATCTCCAGTGGACGCCCAGCAATGCGGTGTTTCAGCGTCAGCCCGTCCAGAAACTCCATGGCGATGAACGCTTCTCCGTGCTGGTCGTCAATTTCGTAGATGGTGCAAATGTTGGGATGATTCAGAGCCGATGCAGCCTTGGCTTCGCGCTGGAAGCGGCTGAGTGCTTGCGGGTCTTTGGCTACGTCGTCGGGCAGGAACTTGAGTGCCACAAAGCGACCGAGTTTCACATCCTCAGCCTTGTAGACCACGCCCATGCCGCCCCCACCGAGCTTGTCGATGATGCGGTAGTGCGAGATGGTTTGGCCGATCATGGGCGCAGGACTCAGGGTGCAATGGTAGGGATGCGGGGAAGGGGAAGTCAATGCAGCGCAACAATGCTCCGGTTCAACCGCACATGCAGCCCGGCGAGTGATTGCCAGCAGGATGTAGAATGCACGTCCAACAGATGAGAACTCTCCTGAATGATCGCGACCAGAAGGAAGTGCTGGATCGCCTGAGCAAGGTGCGCCCCGACAGCCAGCGGCGTTGGGGCAGCATGTCCGCTCATCAGATGATTTGCCATCTGAGCGATTCTTTCCGTGTGGCGTTGGGCGAAAAGCACGTCAGTTCTTCCTCGACGCTCTTCAAGCGGACGATCTACAAGTGGGCGGCTCTTTGGGTGCCTCTCAGGTGGCCGCACGGCATCAAGACACGACCTGAAGTTGATCAGCAGCAGGGCGGTACTCGCCCCGTCGAATTTTCATCAGATGTCGAGAACCTTCGCATTCTGTTTGAACGGTTCTGCGGTTGGAAGCATGACTTCCCTGCTCACGCGATGTTCGGTCAGTTATCGAGGACTGAGCGAATGCGCCACGCCTACCTCCACATGGATCACCACTTGAGGCAGTTTGGAGCATGACGGACAGCCGACAGCGTGTGGAAGCGCATATTGCTAAGCACAATCCGTCCGGGATTTAAGTGCAACTCGAAATAGTTTCCCGGACTTTGAGTACACGAAATTTACATCGAACGGGGATCGTCCGGCGTTTAAGTTCAGCTCGACACCGGCGGAAGTATCAAATCAGTGAATCAACGCCATGAAGAAGCTCCCACACCATCGCGGTCCATACCCGGGAAGCCAGGCTCGCCGCCAACCTCGCTTCTCCCGGGAGCTTTCCGTGCTCTACGAAGACGATGCCATCGTAGTCCTGAACAAACCAGCCAAGCTCCTGGCCGTGCCCGCGGAGAACTCCGGCGCGCCATCCGCCCTGTCTCTTCTTTCCGCAGAGCTAGAACAAAAGAGACAACGGGCCTTTGTCGTACATCGCATCGATCGCTACACCTCCGGGATCCTGCTGTTTGCCAAGACCTGGCCGGATCGCGAGGCGCTGGTTCGCCAGTTTCTCGAACATGCTCCGGTCAGGCAGTACCTCGCAGTCGTGCACGGGCACCTCAAGGACAAAGAGGGCGCGCTCGTTCACCACTTTCGGCAAGAAGGAATGTTCCAGAAGTTGACCAAGGAGCGTGACCCGAAAGCAACCCGTGCGGAACTGCGCTATTCGGTCGAACGCCTTCTGCGCGGCGCTTCGCTTGTCCGAGTTTCCCTGGTGACAGGATTGCAGAATCAGATAAGGGTGCAGCTTTCGGCGCTCGGCCATCCAGTCATCGGCGACCGAAAGTACCATCCCGAGGAGGCGTCGGAGCGCCGCATCACGCGCGTCGCTCTGCATGCCGCGCATCTCGGGTTTGCTCATCCACGGTCGGGACAAAACGTGTCCATCGACTGCGAACCGCCCGCCGACTTTCAGTCCCTGCTGCAGGCCTTGAAGTTGCCCTCCCGCCCGCGCCGGTGAATCTCGTCGTGATGCGGAAATCAAAGAGCACGGAAGTTGGGCTAGCTCTTGCTAACGCGAGAAAAGGGCGAACAGATGGCGCAAGCTTGGCCCGCGGGCAGTGTAGCGGACAAACGATTATCGATTCGCAGCGACACGAGGAATTCAGACTGTTGGCAGAAGCCTAAAGAGGGTCTATCAGGATAGTTTTCTAAACCGTGGTCAGGTAGTGAGTTTCACACCGGCAACTGGCGAAATGCGAGGGGAATCAAGTTAGAGCATTCTTTCACTGTTAACCTCGGGGATTTGAACTCTCGCTCCGGCTCCGAGCGGGCTGGAGACACGGAAACGTAGCCGAGGCTTGCTCGCCTCGTCACGTTTGTCCGTTTCTGTACAAGCGGCTGAGTTCCTTTTTACCTACTCCCGAGACATCCCTCGTGTCTGTCAAACGCGCCTTCAATTTCGGTTGCTTTTCTTCTGCGGTGCGGATTTCTCTTTGGCCGATTGCTTCTCGTTGCGAATATAGGAAAGACCGCGCTTCAACCGACGAACCACATTGCCTGGTAGCCTCCCAGGATAGCTTTCAGATGAGGCCCTTGCTGATTCTCAGAAGGAAATCCTCAGCATCAGCATGCGCCTTCTCCATGATCTTTGCATCGTTTCTGTGTTCGATTCCTATCTCATGAAGTACAAGTTCTACTGCGACCTTCGGTTTGTATCCTCGCTTTATGAGCATCCGAGCACGTTCTGCGAAAGCGGCGTCGGCATCTCGCTTTGTTACTTGCTTCGCCTCAGAAAAGCTGGATTCGGCCTCACATTTGTGCTCGCGAAACTTGACGGCGGCTAGGCGGTCGTAAGCAGCGATAGCCTCTTCTCCACTAAGCAGCGTGGGGACGGGGAATCTCCATCGACAATTTGAGCAGGCCCATCCTTTTGCGTCGCCCTCGATCCGGAACAACGAGCGCTCCATATCTGCAACCTCAACGAATTACCGCAATGAATACTGCCATGCATCAGTTTGATTCGTTCGGGGCCCCCATAGGCGCTCACGATTTTGGACTGGAACCACCGGTGTTCGGCTGTCCGCAGATTGATCGGTACGACGAGCGTCCAGCGCGCAGGAACTCCGTTTCCAAACGCTCTACTGATTGACTTGGCGATTTGTTTCTTTTGGGAGTCCCTGATGCGATCGGGAAAGTGCTTGCTTTGCCAGATCGCTGGCCCGATTTCCAGCATTCCTGAGAAGCTGTCGATCCCTTCGTCGCCTCCCGAGCCCTCAACCCTTTTGATATCAGCGCCTGGATATTTTGCCACTAGAATCTGATGCACAAGGGATTCGAATCTTTCCTCACTTAATGCCCGAAGCTGTTGCTCAAGATCGCTCACTGAAGTGCCTCTTTGGCCTGCCCCTGGCGTTATAAGACGTAGAACCGGATCAAAACCCCATGATGTTATACCCGCAATCCACGTAAATCACTTCGCCGGTTATGCCGCTGCTGGCGTCGGAGGCGAGAAAAACTCCGGTGGATCCGACTTCCTCGACTTCTACGCGACGGCCCAGCGGAGCACGCTCCTCATGACCTTTCAGCATGTCGCCGAAGCCAGCGATGCCGCGGGCAGCGAGAGTTTTGATCGGTCCCGCAGAGATCGCGTTCACGCGGATTTTCTTCTTCCCTAACTCGTAGGCCAAATAGCGCACGCTGCATTCGAGTCCAGCCTTGGCGACGGCCATCACGTTATAGCGCGGTACGACTTTCTCTGACGCGTAGTAGGTCATCGTGACAATCGATCCGCCATCTTCCATCAGGGGTGCGGCGGCCCGGGCGACTGCGACCAGCGAGTACACGCTCACATCCATCGCGATGCGGAAGCCTTCGCGCGTGGTGTTGAGGAACTCTCCTTTCAGTTCGTCGGCGGGAGCGTAGGCGACCGAGTGCACCAAGGTGTGCAGTTTGCCGTAGCGCTCTTTGAGCGCGACGAACAAGCGCTCGATTTCGTTGTCCTTGCTGACGTCGCACATGTACCCTTCGGCGCCGGGCAGTGAGAGGATGAGGTCTTTGGCTTCCTGCTCCAGACGCTCGTTCTGATAAGTGATGGCCAACTTCATACCCGCGGCATGCAGCCCCAGGGCGATGGACCAGGCAATCGAGCGCTTGTTGGCGACTCCAAAGACGACGGCGTTACGACCTTGCAGGTCAGCAAACATGAGTGCTCCTTGGAATGGGAAAGAATAGCAGCGGAAGGCGGTACATTACCACGGAGGCACAGAGAAGAACCTCAATCCTATTATTTCTCTCTGTGCCTCCGTGCCTCTGTGGTGAATCGCTTTACTCCACTGCGCCGACTTCCTCGACTACTGCAGCTCCCACCGGCCAACTGGCGGCCACGAACGACAACCCGTACACGCAGGCCAGAATCGCAAACGCGGCCACCAGACTGACCTTGTGTGCCACGGCTCCAACGATAAGCGCGAGCACGAGTTGAAGAAAAGTTCCAAAGAAATAGAAGCTATTTTGCACTCTTCCCATCAGGTGCGGCGGGACCATCTCCATCAGGCTGGTGTTCATGGCGATTCCGCCGACGCCGCGCGCCGATCCCATTACTGCATAGAGAACTATTGCGGCAACGAGCCAGTGCGATACCGGCGCGCAAACCACGGTCGCCGCTATGATTGCCATAGAGAACGCGACGGAACGGCGTCCGCCCAGGCGCGCGATTACTACGGGAGCATACAACGCACTGAGAAACGCACCGGTGCCCCACCCGGCGTTGAGCCACCCGTAGCCAACTGCGCCGGCGTGGAAGACGCGCTCGCTCAGTGAGGGAGTGACCACCACTCCGGTAACCATGGCGCCCAGAAACAATGCCCAACTGATGCCTAGCAAAACCACCGCCCGACGATCGCGTAGAAAGTGCAGCCCCTCGCGCAACTCGCGCCAGAAGCGCTCGAGCTGCGTTTCTGCGGCGAGGATGTCGGCACGCAACTCCGCTGGGCGCAGCACCACGTGGCGTCCCTTGCGCACGGCGAAGTAGCACAGGAACGAAACCACGTATGTAGAGACGTCGATCAAAAGAACGCCGCCGAGGCCAATGTGGTTGTACATAAAGCCCACGATCGACCCAGCGATAAGCCATCCTCCCTGTACCCCCGCCAAAAGAAAGGTATTCGACTGCACGAATTGGCCTTCGGGCGTCAGTTCCTGAATCAACGCGGTGATGGTTGGCCAAAACATCCAGAAGCCCGCGGCGACGAGCGTGTTCATCAAATAGAGTTGCCACACCTGCACGCGATGACGAAACGCGAGGATGGCCACGGTCACAATAATCACGGCCCGCAGCGCGTCAAGCCACATAACCAGGCGACGCCGATCTTCACGATCGATAATCACGCCGGTGAAGGGAAGCATGAGCATGGCCGGCAGAGTCTGGAGAACGGCGAAGGTGCCAAGCGCCATTTCTGAATGCGTGGCTTCGAGGATGTACCAGGCCACGGCAGCCGCATTCATCCCGCTGCCCAACATGGAAATCACGTTGGCGGCAAAGACAAAACGCAGAGGACGCCGGCCGAGAATCGCGCGCATCTTTCTACTTTAACCGAAGCGTCAGACTTCAGACCTCAGACCTCGGTCAATCGCTGAGGTCCGAGGTCCGCCCTTGCACGCAGCCGCATTCGGCGCTACGATTCGCCTGCTGTTGCAAATGAACATATCCTTTCCGTCCGCGGAGGTGACCTATGAAACGCCACACCGGGTCGCTGGCGACACTTACTTGCTTTTGCTTTCTCTCCCTTGCGGCGCGAGTCAACGCACAAATAGACAAAATCGTGATTCCTGCTGGTACCCCCGAAGACCACGATCTACAAGCCATTTCGAACGAGCAGGATTCGGCGAAAAAGCTGGCCATGTATCAGGATTTCGTGCAGAAATATTCTTCCAACCCCGCCGCGCTGGCTTACGGCGACTGGCAAATTGCGCAAACCTATCAGGCTTCCGGCGATTTAAGTAAAGCGCTGGAGTACGGAGACAAGGCGCTGGCCAGCGTTCCACGGAATTTGGATATCCTGGTCTCGCAGGCCAGCATCGCGCAACAAGCGAAAGACAATGCGAAGCTCATCTCCTACGCCGCAAAAGGAGGAGCGGTCTGCGCCTCAATCGCGAAGCAGCCGAAGCCAGAGGGCGTCGGCGCAGATGATTTCGCCCGGCAGGTGGACGAAGAAAAGAACGCGGCGAAGAATTCGTGCGACTTTCTCGAGTCGTCCGGTTTCAACGTGATCGCCAGCGAGAATGATGCCAAGAGCCGCATGGCCGACATCGAGGCGTACTCAGCGGCGTTTCCGGATTCGAAGTTTCAGGACCAGGTTTCAAGCTATGCGATGTACACGCTCGGACCGGGCCAGTTGAACGATCAAGCGAGATTGTTTGCGTACGGAGAAAAAACACTGGCGGCGAATCCCAATTCGCTGCCTGCCTTACTATTATTGGCGGGCGCCTACGTGGACGATCCCAAGCCGGGCAGCCTCGCTCAGGCCGTCACCTACTCCCAGAAAGCGATTGTGGTCTCCAAGGCCGATCAGCCGGATGCGGACAAGTCACGTAAGTTATCGGCGGGAGCGGCACATTCTATTTTGGGATACGCCTACATCAAGCAAGACAAGACGGCAGCGGCAATTCCAGAATTGAAGTCAGCCACGGCACTGCTGAAGGGCCAAGACGATCAGCAATACTCCATTGCACTTTATCGCCTGGGTTTTGCCTATGCCAAACTCAGCAAGGTAAGCGAAGCTCGCGAAGTCTTGACGGAGGCGGTCAAGATTCCAGGTCCAGTGCAAGCCATGTCGCAGGATCTGCTTACCAAAGTCAACGCGGCGCGCGCGAAAGGGAAGTAAATGCAATTCAGGGTTTGACCAACTCGTCCGACAACAAGCGCGCCTTCATGGCGAGATCGTGGCCGCGCTCTGGGTCTCCTGAAGCGACAGCGGTTTTTGATTGTTCCATGAACTGCTTGATCTGAGTTACCATCTCCTGCTGGGTTGGGCTGAGCTCACGGCCCTCGATCTTCTTCATGTTTTCTTCGGCGGCGGCGGTGAGTTCGTCCGTAGACCTTTGCCGTGAAGCCTGCTCGGCGGGCGTGCCACCCATCAGTTGAATCGTGGGCTCTTCCGACCCTCCGTTACGAACAACTTTCTTGGGAGGTGGACACGGTTTCAAAGGTGCTGCGCCAGCCTTGGTCGAGGCTTTGGCCGAACTTCCATTCGCAGTTCCGTTGTCTGTTGAGCCATTCTTGTTTGAAGTGCTACCGGTTAAAGAGGCTTCCGAGGACTTTGCTGAATCGGTAGAGTTGCCCGGCATGGGGTGAAGCGGCGTTGGAGAGACGGTGCAGTCAGGATAAATCGTTGTCTTATGATGGCGGCGACGTTTGGCCGGCGGCTGGGCCTTGCCGGCGGACTTTGGCGCCTGTCCATTAGACGAAGGCGTGGGCGTTGTGGAGTCTGCGCTGGTTGGCGGTTGCGTCTGGGAGGGTGTGCCGCTGCTCTGCGTCGAGGCGGATTTCGCGTCTGTCCCAGCGGCCGGTTGCTGCTGCGCGACTTGCGTCGCACGGACCAGGGGCGGCGACCATCCTAAGTTTAGAAAATAAAATGCGAGGATTGTGGCCAGAGTCATATTCAATCCTGTCCTGGGGCAGGTTAAATTCTACGCTACGCATCCGGATCGTTCTGCTCACAGGCGGTTCAAGTTGCCGATGAGAAAGCCCGTCGAGCTTCGCGCCACTGGACAGCCCTGAGCTTTTCGCAGGGGCGGCTGTTCCCACATAAGTTCAACCCCAAAAATGTGGACTGGGGGGGGCTCACAATGTCACGAGTTCAAATGGGTCGCAGCCTCGTGCTCCGAGTCCGCACTCGATACAGCCAGAGGAAGGCGAAAGCGGAACGTTGTTCCATCGCCTTCGGTTGATTCAAATTCCACCGAACCGTAATGCCACTCAAGGATTTGGTAAGTCTGCGCCAGCCCGATGCCGTTGCCTTCTTTCTTGGTCGTGAAATAAAGCTCGAAGATCTTGTTTTGAACCTCGCGGGGAATACCCATACCTTGATCGCGAATTTCGGTCACGACGATATCGTCGTTGCGGCGCGCAGAGATAGTTAGCTGGCCTCCCTGAGGCATGGCTTGGATTCCATTAACCACCACGTTCAGAAGAGCTTGTTTCATAAAATCGAGGTCCACCTTTACCGGGAGCGGCTCATGCCATCGTGCGCGCTCGATAATGACGCCATGCTGTTCCGCATCCGGGGCGGCCAGCTGGGCAACATCATCGAGCAGGCGGCGGAAATCCACTTCCACAAGGTGCAACTCGCGCGCCCGCATGAAGTCCACCAGGGTTTGCACTACGCGGTCCAGCCGGTGAATCTCGTTTCCAATAATATCCATGTGGCGCCGTGTATCTGGGTCTAACTGCGACAGCTTATTCTGCAAAAGTTGCAGGTGGAGGACGATGGCATTGATGGGATTCTTAACTTCGTGCGCAACCCCGCCGGTTACGCGGCCGCTGGCCGATAGTCGGCGGGACGTCTCGATTTCGTCTCCGATGCGCCGAACCGACTCGGCATCGCGCATGATCAGTAGAGCCCCGATTTGAGTATTTTTTTCCTGTACGAAATCGAGTGAGATCTGAACCCTCCTGCCAGCTGCGGTGATCAACTCGCGTTGCACCAGAGGACGTTTTCGCTCGAAGGCATCAAGCACCAGCGTCCCCAGATTCGAGTCCTGGAAGAAAATTTCTGCGGCGGTTCTCCCCAGCAATTCTCTGCGAGGGCGGCCAAGGAATTGTTCGACCGGCGCGCTCACCAGCACCACGCGAGAGTCACGCGTGAAGAGCATCAAGCCGTCCTGTAAAGTCGACATCAGTTGGTCGACGTTGTCTTTTAGCGCAGAAAAAATCTCCCGGCTGTCTCGCATTTGCCGGCCCAGATTGGCAATCTTCAATGTAACCAATCCGAACTCATCGTGTTCAGACTCGTCTCCGGAGAGATACTCAGCCGAACCTGACGTAACGTGGTCCAGGTTGAGGCTGATTTTTTTGAGCGGTCCGAGAGCGAGATTCGATATGCCGGCCGCCAGCATCACAGAAACGAATATCGAAGCAATCGAGAAAAAGACAGAGCGTACCAGCGACGGATTGATTTCATTCTTCAGAAAGACCGTGGAAACTCCGATGCGGATCGTGCCGAAAGGCGCTCCGTTCAGTTCGAGCGGCCAGCTCACGTCGTAGACAGCCGGCGGGCTGTACACCACGCGAAGCTGCTCCCAGAAGCGAGCCGTCTTGACCGCGTTGAAATCCGGCCGTGCGGCAACTGGCTTACCTACCAATTGCGTGTTCGTGTGCAAAAGCGCTTTGCCCTTCGCGTCGATCACCGAAACGTCGTAGATGTACGGCCAATAATCACGGTCGGTTTCGAGATTGTTCAGAAGATTTGTATCCATCGGCAAGAATTCGGTGATGGCGCGCCGCATCGCTACGGGATCATTTGTATCCACACGCGTACTGGTAAAGTCTGGAAGATCGTTGCTGGCGAAGGAGGCAAGCTGCTTGGTCAGAAGGGTGGCGTTTTCGTAGGCGTTGGTGATCCGTTGCCGAAGCAAGCTCGAGATGTAAAGATACGAGAAGGCAGCCACCATCACAGTCACCATGACGGTGATGGTGAGCACGATAATGGCTTTGCGTCGCATGGGAAAACAGTGGTCAGTGCTCCGTGATCAGCGATCAGTGGCTAGTGGTCCGTTGAAGCAGTGCAGCACGTCAAGATTTGTTCAAGAAAAAATCCGCGCCTCATCCTAACTGACCACTGACCACTGATAACTGCTCACTGCGCTTGTTCCTCCTTGCCAGCCTCCGCATCCGAAGAGCTGCTGCCGTACTCCTTGAGCTTATTATGCAAGGTTTTCAAGCTAATACCGAGAATTTCTGCAGCCCGCGTCTTGTTATTGCTGGTGGATTCCAGAGTCTTCAGAATGAGCATTTTTTCTGCCTCTCCCACGGTCGTTCCTACTCCCAGACGTACTGCATCGGGATCGTTGGCGGCGGTACGCAGGGGGGCGTGACCGAATCCGGGAGGCAGATGCTTGGTCTCGATCATTCCGCTGTCGCACACGATCACGGCGCGTTCAATCGTGTTGCGAAGTTCGCGAACGTTCCCCGGCCACGAATAGTTATTGAACGAATTCATTACCGCCTCGCTGACGGCGGCGACTTTTCGGCCGTGCTTGGTGCTCATTTCCGATAAAAGCAGATCCACCAGATCGGCAATATCTTCCTTGTGCTCCCGCAAAGGTGGCATGTGAATATTGAAGACGTTGAGCCGGTAATAAAGATCGCTTCGCAATTCGCCGCTGGCCACAGCCTCATCCGGAACTTTATTGGTGGCGGCAAGCACGCGCACGTCCACCGACGTCTCCACTTTGCTGCCTAAGCGGCGGAGTTTGTGATCCTCAAGGACGCGCAACAGCTTTGCCTGTGTTGCCACCGGCATTTCCCCGATCTCGTCCAGCAGGATAGTGCCTCCCTCCGCCAGTTCGAAGCAGCCCGTGCGGCGCTCCAGCGCGCCTGTGAATGCTCCCTTTTCGTGGCCGAAAATCTCGCTTTCAATCAGAGTTTCGGGGATGGCCGCACAGTTGATCGCCACAAATGGCCGATCGCGCCGAGGGCTCAGCTGATGAATAGTGCGAGCCACTAGCTCCTTACCTGTACCGCTGGCTCCGGTAATCAGCACCGAAGCGGTGCTGGGGGCGACCAACTCGATCAACCGGAAAATCTCCTGCATTTTCCGCGACCCACCCCGAAGTTGTCCCAAGTTACCCGAATCTCGTAGCTTACGGCGAGCGCTCTCCAGTTCAGCACGCGTGCCCAGCAGCGCGGAAGCGTTTTGCAGCATCGTGCGCAACCGGTTCGTATCGATGGGCTTGGTCAGGTAGTCGTAGGCTCCCATGCGCATGGCTTGCACCGCGCTATCGATCGTTCCCTGCGCTGTCACCAGAATCACCGCCATGGCTTGCGACTGCTCCCCAAGCCGTTGCAGCAGGTCGATGCCTCCCATGCGGGGCATCTTGAGATCGGTAATCACTATGGACGGAGTCCACTGCTCCGCTTTTTCCAGACCTTCAACCCCATCGCACGCGGTTTCGGCGCGATACCCCCAGGACGAAACCAATTCAGCCAGGCCTGTCCGTTCGTTTTCTTCGTCCTCGACGATCAATACTTTTTCGTGACTCATTCCTTGGTTCTTGCCTGCCTAAGAAAACGGTTTCCTTCAACTCCCGGAGCCATCAACACGCGTGTCAAACGCAGAGAGTACAACCATACGCGGCCAACTTCCCATGGAGCAAGCTCTGGAGGCCGTTCTACCAGCCGCGTGGCCGGGTGTGTGCCAGCAACGATAGTGCCTGACGTATCACTTTGAGACAAGCTTTCAGTGTGGTTATTTCACGCGGCACCTTGCGAAATGATTCTTTGGCTTCAACTCTTCTCTGCGTTACAATTGCGGGTTCCCGGGTGGGCCCAGCTGTTAATCCCGCATTTTTTGCGCGTCAGCATATCGCGTCCCGGCGCGTAATCACTTAGGAGGAAGGAATGTCAGAATCCGGTTGTTTAGAAAAGGTCCGTATCATTGCGGGCCTTCTTATAGTTCTATCGGTATCTCTCGTAGCAAGTCCGGCGTATGCGCAGAGTGACACGAATCCCAAGTGGGACTTATTCGTGGGATATGAGTGGTTGCATCCGGGCGGATGGACCCCGACGCCCTTCGGCGACGCAAACAATCCAGTTGCCTTTAAAGTGCCAGATATGTCCAAAGGATTTGGCGCCGCTTTTACTTACAATCTCGATCCGCATTTTGGATTGGAGTTTGATCTTGGTCATAATTGGGGCGATAGCAATTACGAAACTACAGCCTCGGTCGGCCCTCGCGTGATGTGGCGTACCGACAATGCGAATTTCTTTCTGCACGCGATGTTGGGATTGAATCGCCTGAACGTCGAGGGCCTGAACGGAAGCAATGGAATCGGAGCCGTCCTTGGCGGCGGAATGGATCTTCCTATCCGCAAGTGGCTGTCGTTTCGTTTGTTTGAAGTCGATAACGTCTGGGGACGTCACAACTATGCCGATTTTGTGTCGCCCGATTTTCCCAGTCTTCGGCGGGCTTCCTTTGAAGGCATACGCCTGCGTACCGGTCTTGTATTCAATTTCGGCGGAGCTCCGCCAGTAGCCCCGGCTGCTGCTTGTTCGGTGCAGCCCAGCGAAGTCTTGGTAGGCGAACCGATCACAGCAACCGTTACTGCCAGCAACTTTAATCCCAAGCATAGCGTCACCTATGCCTGGAGTGCCAATGGAGGCCAGATCACCGGCAAAGACACAACGGCGCAAATCGATACAGCGAACGCAGCTCCTGGCAGTTATGCCGTCACTGCGCATGTCACAGACCCAAAAGAGAAGAAAAACAATGAAGCGAGTTGCTCGGCGAACTTCACCATTAAGCCGCTTCCGCCGAAGAATCCGCCTACGATGTCAATCTCTGCCAACCCGACCAGCCTCCAGGCTGGAGGGACGGTGAGCTTGTCGGCGAACTGCACCAGCCCCGACAACGTTTCTGTGACTGTCGCATCGTGGACGTCGAGCAGCGGCAGCATTTCCGGCAGCGGGACGTCGGCCTCACTCGACACCACTGGCGGATCGCCAGGTTCGACGATTGCAATCGGCGCGACCTGCACCGACTCGCGCGGGCTCACCGCCCAAGCCTCAACCCAGGTGATGATCGAGAGCCCACCACCCCCGAATCCGCAGATCCAGGTGCTGGAATCGCGTCTCAACCTGCACAGCGTTTACTTTGTAACCGACGCTCCCCGCCCCACGAATCCCCAAGGTGGTCTGCTGCCGAGCCAACAGAAAACGTTGATCGCGCTCGCCACTGACTTCAAAGCCTATTTGGAATTGAAGCCGGAGGCGCACTTGATTCTTGGCGGCCACGCCGATCATCGTGGCACCGTGGAATACAACCAGGCGCTCACTGAACGCCGTGTCAACCGCGTGAAGGCCTTCCTCGTCGGACAGGGAGTTCCCGAGGCGGATATCGAAACCAAGGCGTTTGGCAAGGAAGATAACCTAACCACCGAACAGGTACAGGGTGAGGTAGAGAGTAATCCCGAACTCACTCCGGAAGAGAAGCAGAGGGTTCTCAAGAACATAGTGACGATCAGGATGGCAAGCAATCGCCGGGTGGATGTCACTCTGAGCACCACCGGCCAAACCTCAGTCCGCCAGTTCCCATTCAACGCCACGGATGCGTTGACGCTAATCGGCGGCAGGGAAGGCGAGGTAAAAAAGAAAGCCGCCAGGCCGGCGCCGAAGAAGAAGATGAACAAACAGTAACGCGCCTCACACCAGGCGCGGAAAACTCTCGCGGAGGACGCATGTGTCCTCCGCGCTTTCTTTTTCGCGTAGAGCGCAGAGGGCGCGCGCAGGAATGAAGCCTGCGTTCTTCTACTTCCCCCGTTGTGCTCGAACTTCGTAAACGGGGTGACGCGACGGCGGGATGGAATCTCTACTCGGGCTCGCGGGAAGCAACCCGAACTTGCACCAACCAAGCAACTTCTACATGGATCGCCTTCCGCTCGATTTGGTAAGTGTTTGATTTGCTTGACATCATTCTGGTACTTAACTTGCCACTTACAGTGAAGCGGAAAAGCGGGCGACGATGTACTCGATGTCCAAGCTTCGTTGTGATCTCAAGCGCCGCTCTGCCTTGGTTGCGTTTTGTTTCGCTGTAATGTTGAGCCAGGGATGCGCTGGCCGCGATCCTCTGCACAGTGCCGACGGAACCTCGGCGGTCAGAGGAGAAAACCTTCCGTTTCATTCAGAAAATCCGCAGACCACGTCAGGCAGCGACAGTACGCGGCCGGCGGTGCCGCCGAATCCGAAATCGGCCGGCGTCGTACCGTTTCACGGATCGCATCCACGGATCCTGCCCTCTGGAACTCTGCTAACTGTGCAACTGGTCGGCTCATTGTCCGCCTCCAAGGTTCACGCCGGGGACGCTTTCGCCGCTGCCGTCGCTGCTCCCATTGCCGTTGACGGAGTCACGCTAGTTGACCGGGGAACCGGGGTTACAGGACGCGTTGAATCTGCTCAATCTGAGATCGACCGAGCCCGGGCTATGGGCTACTTCGAGTTAACCCTGGACGCCATCACGGTCGCGGGTAAGCCGGTCGCACTTCAAACTTCCAGTCTGTTCGCCCGCGGAACCATCCAGCCCTCGATCGTTTCCTCTGGATCCAGCAACATCCGGTCAAACAGTATCCGGGTCCAAAAGGGTCGCCGTCTGACATTCCGATTGACAGCTCCGGTCATCTTCGACGATCCGGGCCCCACAGCCAATCGGGGAACTCCCGGTTCGACCACGGAATAGCGATCATTTAATCTTTATCTTTCGCTAAGTTAAGAGAAACGACCCACTTCCTGCGTTTTCCACAGAATTTTCCTGATGGTAATTATCCCTTGACATCACGTAGTATACTGCTGGAGCATGAAGCCAGATAAAGAGTTGGCGAACGACCTCATTCTTGCAATGGTGACCTACGAACTCGAAAACGCGCTTCTGAAGGTAGCCATCTCCAAACAGCTTGAAGGAAAGTTTGTAGCGCAGATCGAAAAAGCCATAGCGAACGCAAAAACAGATCACGGGATGGTTCAGGGTGCTTTTCAAGCCATTGCTGCATTACATGCTGAGCTTCCTGACGCAGATGATCCCGAGCAACTAGCGAAAAGATACGTGGAAATGCATCTGCATGTTCAGCCTTCTGAGGATGCGAATTAATGCCGTGAAATCCGAGGATTTTCAAATGTCTAGTCTTCTCAAAGACCTTAACGAACTAAGCGGATTGTTTCTGTTATTGATTGGCTTTGCTGTGGGCTCCGGCGTCCGGTTGCTCGCTGAGATCAAGAGCGAGGTCGAATGCCTGCACAACGACTTCAATACAATCCACGATACCCACCGAAGGCGGGAACCCAACCCCTAAAAAGGGCGCTGCGCGACATGTGAGACGATACCAGTGGCGCTCCAACACTTCTCGGTCCCGAACAATTGGCAGGAGTTTATGAAAAGCTAAAACGGGCCGATGAGACTATCCAAAAGCTCAATTCCGAGATCGACTTTTTCCTGAAGAAATGCCCCGAAGGTAGGTTCAGTGACGATAAGCAGAAGGCGGCCAAGGAACTTATTGAGTTCCATACCAAACGCGGCATTCCTCTCCGATTCGGGGTTCTCGCTGGGGAGATCATCCACCACCTGCGCTCCAGTTTGGAACACGTCGCCTGGATGCTTTCGAGTGAACAACATCGGCTCGATGATCCGACCGGAATCGCGTTTCCAATCTTCACTGAGGAGCCGAAGAAAAAGGAGCTCGCCCGTTACTGTCGAAACATAGAGGGAATTGAGTCCCCCGATGCCCGTGCTCTCATTAAACAGCTCCAGCCTTACAAGGCTCCGAATCCGACGGACGATCCACTCGCCATCCTGCACGAGCTTGACCGTGAAGACAAACATCACACATTGATTCTCATCGTGTGTGCATGGAACCTGACCGTCAGCATTCCCCTCTCCATCTTGACTACCTCTACGATCTCGCCGTTTTATGGACAAACAGAACGGCATGGCTTTCCACTGACAGTGAAGCCTCAGTTCGAGTTCGCCCCGTATATAGCGTTCACACAGATCGGTGGGTGGAAAGGTGAGTCGGTTATCCCAGTCCTGACGGTACTTTTGAACAAAGTTAGAGATGTCGTTCGAAAATTCTCCGAGTTGCCGATCTGACACACTCCCGTCGTTTCTGCCGTGCTAGAATAAACGGCAGAAGGACGGGCATACGCTAGTGAACGGCGAAGCTAACCAGAGCGATAAACCCGGAGCGAGTCATAGAATTTTGCGGCCTTCTAAAGAAGTACGGGCTAAAATGGCTCCGTTGGCGCGGGCGTCATTTGAGCAGGTACTGAAGCGGGCATCCCAGCCCGCTCCGAAACGCGCTTCAAAAAAGCGTTGAAAATCAAATTCCCCTGATCCCTTCGATTGTACCTAAACGAATATTCATCCAAGTAGCTCTGTAAATATTTCTGGCTTATCGAGTGGTAGACTCCGCCGATCCCGCGCTTGATTAGGCTCCAGAAACCTTCGATGGTGTTCGTGTGAACATCGCCCATCACATAGACTTTCGATTCGTGATTGATTCGGCGGTGCTCATAGTTCATGCCGGGGATTTGGTCAAGGTCGTTGTATGACCTATATTCGTCGGTAAAGACTGTGCTCTTGGGAAGTACGCACTCTTTCACGAAACCGCGCAATGTGTTGATGGTGACATCCTCTGTAGCGCGGGCGATGACGCGGCCATTGCGCTCAACTGCCCCGACGACCGGACTCTTTTTCTTGTCGCCGCGCCTTGGACGACCATGAGTGCCTTTGCGTTTTCCGCCGTAATACATTTCGTCTACTTCCACCGCCGATCCCTCCAGTTGCATGTCAGTTTCGGACAGCAACGAGCGAATCTGGCGAAACATCCGCCAAGCGGTTTTATAGGTCACTCCGGTTTCACGCTGAATCTGCTTTGCGCTGATCCCGCAACGAGTCGAAGCCATGAGATACATGGCGTAGTACCAGAGCCGCAAAGAAGTGCTGCTGTGCTCAAAGATCGTTCCAGCCATCGGGGAAATCTGAGTTCCGCAGTGGTCGCACGAATATACCGGACGCCCATTGATGCGATAGTGTTTGCGGTCTTGATTGCACTTTTCACAATGGGCAATTCCGCCGGGGAATCGTTGTTCCTTCAGATGCTCCAAGCAAGCCGCATCGTCGGGGAACTCGCGGTTGAAGTCCATGATCGTATAGCGGAGATGTTTCGGAATGGTCTGTCGGCGATTCATGCAACTACTATGCCACATCACTTACGTGATGTCAAGGGATAATTACCTTCCTGATTTGAAGTGACGTGTGCCCTTCGCAGTATCAGATTGGTCCTCCTATAGTGGGCAAGAAGTCAGAGGGGTCTCTGCCAAGTCTGCTTTGGCGGTCCCATTTCGGGAACACCGAGGTATCGGATCGCCCATCGCGGGCTTTCTTCCGGGATTCGCCACGCGCCATAGTAGCAGTATGAATACCGCAACTCCATTTCCGTGGCTAGGACTCTCCCAGGCGGAGAATGCGGGGGCGGCCTTCCGCTCCTTCTTCGAGCACTCTACCCTGGCTGTGGCCCGGTGTAACTCCGACGGAGTGATTGTCGAGATGAACCCCGCCTTCGAGCGGGGCCTGAGTCCAGGCGATGCGAACAAGAGTTTGCTGCGCTTCTGCGAACTGCTTTGTCCCCAGGACCGCGACCAAACCGATTTGCTACTGCGAGATGTCCTCGATTCCAGACGCAATGCTTTCGTCCTCGAAGCTGCGGTCACAGGCCTTGGCGAACCCGGCGCGAAATGGACTGCATGGCGTCAAACCGGTCTTGCCGGCGAGCCCGACCATGCACTGCTAATCTCTGAACAAGCTGCTGCTGAGCCGGCAAACGATGAGGTTCTGCCCGGCGAAAGCTCGCTACAGGCTCATCGGTGGGAGGCGATTGGTCGCCTGACCGGGGGTGTTGTGCATGACTTCAACAACCTGCTGACCGGCGTGATGCTCTACTGCGATCTGCTGCTTTCCACCCTCGACGCACGCGACCGCAGGCGTCGCTACGCCGACGAGATACGCTCCGCTATTGTGCAAGCCAGCGGCCTGGTGCAGCAGTTACTCGTGTGTGCGCGTCCGCAAGCGATTGCGCCGGGTTTCGTGAGCCTCAATGAAATTGCCGCGGCAATGCGGGATCTGCTGACCCGTCTGATTGGCGACAACATTGTTCTCGAACTGCGCCTTGACCCGAAATTGGGTGCGATCAAGATCGCCCGGGCACAAGCTGAGCAAATCGTGCTGAATCTGGTGCTCAATGCTCGCGATGCGCTGCCCGCTGGCGGCCGCATCGCAGTCGAGACCAGCAATTGCGAATTCCGTCCTGTGGCCGGGATGATCTCGCCAAGCTTTCTTCCCGGCTTTCCCTGCGTCCTGCTCACGGTGGCAGACAACGGTCTTGGCATGAACGCCGAGACTCGCCATCGTCTCTTTGAGCCCTTCTTCTCTACAAAGCCCGCCACGGAGGCCAGCGGCTTGGGGCTCACCACGGTCCGCGGCATCGTTACCACGAATCACGGAATGATCCATTTCGAAAGTGAACCCGGGAAAGGCACGCGCGCAATGGTCTTTTTTCCACGATCCGCGGAGTTTGCCGCTCCCGAATCTCTGGACTCGGTCGATCCAGCTTCCGGCATAACATGTCGACCATTTCAAGAAGTCAAGAAGGAATCAATCTTATGACTGCAGCAGCTGTAGCACCTCTTTCGTCCACTCTCCCGGTTCCTCAGATTATGGCCGCGAATTTTCTGAACCTTCTTATCGTCGACGACGAACGCTCGATTCGCGATGCTTGCCGCGAAGTTGCCTTGTCCCTGGGCTTCATGGCTTACGTCGCCGATTCCGCCGAACATGCCTATCGCATCCTCCAAACTCAAAGCATAGACGCGATCTTGCTCGATCTCCGATTGCCCGGCGCCGGCGGCCTGGAGGCTCTCCGCCATATCAAGAGCCAGCGTCCAGAGGCTCTGGTCATCGTGGTAACCGGCTGCGGCACGGTGCAGTCGGCTGTGCAAGCCATGAAGCAAGGCGCCTACGAATACATGACCAAACCCTTTAGTGTTGACGAACTCAAGATTTTATTGGAGCGGGTCTCCAACCATCTGAAGTTGAAGACCGAAAATCGTATGCTGCGCGAGAAGCTCAAATCCAAGGAAGGATACGGCGGGATCGTCGGCCGAGCCCCCGAGATGGAGAAGCTCTACCGCATCATCTCCAAAGCCGCCAGCAGCTCCCATCCTGTGCTGATTCTTGGCGAAAGCGGTACCGGCAAGGAGATGGTCGCGCGCTCCATTCATTACTCGGGAACCTTCCATGACAAGCCCTTTATTCCCGTCGACTGCGGCTCGCTGGTGCCTACCCTGATCGAAAGCGAACTCTTCGGCTATGTGAAGGGTGCATTCACGGGAGCCAATCAATCCAAGGACGGACTGTTGGCCATCGCTGAAGGTGGCACCGTGTTTCTGGATGAAGTGGGCGAGCTTCCTGTCGATCTCCAGGCCAAACTTCTGCGCGCCATCCAGGAGAAGGAAATCCGTCCTGTGGGCAGCACGCGCCGCATTCCTATCAATGTCCGCATTCTTGCCGCCACCAACCGGCTCCTCGAGCAGGCGGTAACGGAGGGTACCTTTCGCCGCGATCTGTATTTTCGCCTGAACGTTCTCAGCCTGCGGATCCCTCCGTTGCGAGAACGGCGCGAAGATATCCCATTGCTCCTCGCTCATTTCATGGAGCGCTGCTCGCGGGCCTCAGGGCACGAAAAAGTCCTCACCGACGAAGCCGTCAAGGTTCTGTTGGCTTATGACTGGCCGGGCAATGTCCGCGAGCTGGAAAACTGTTTGGAGCGCACCTTCGCCTTTACCAGCGGCCCTTTAATCCATGTCACGGACCTGCCCCCGGCCATTGGCGGCACGCATGTCGCTGCAGCCACCAATGGCGACGGACACGGACGCAAGATTGTTCCTATGGCGGAACTGGAAAGGCAGACCATCCTCAGCGCCATCGCGGAGCTCAACGGAGACAAGCTGCAAGCTGCTCGCCTGCTGGGCATTGGCAAGACAACGCTATACCGCAAGCTGAAGGATTACGCGGCGCAAAGCTAAGCAGCTTACATCCCTATCGGGATCCCGCCCCATGTACCCTATGGGCAGTGTGGGAGTAACTTGGATCGCTGCGGAGTTCTGGACGCGCCCTCCTCAATCATGAAACTACTCGATCCTGAAAGGTTCGATACTGAACTGACGTAGAACCCGCGCGGTCCGTAACGGGAACGGAGCACTCGATAGCGCTTGCTAAGCCCTGTCCTTTCAAGACAGTCTTTGTGGTCCCTTGCGTGCTATGGAAAGAGCATGATTCTTCTCATAACACCTTTAGCACGTGGCCAAGAGTGCGCTGCCACTCTCAAGGAAGCCACCGGGGACGAAACCCACTGGGTTGAGAACCTGCAGCAATCTCTGGCCCGGCTGCGCGAACAGTCTTATTCGGTTGTCGTCCTGGATCAATTTCTTCTTGAGAACGAACCTGGCGAAAGCGATCATGTTCTCGACCTTCTGGGCACGGCGTTTCCGATCTACGTGAACTTTGCAGTCAGTGGCATGCAGCGGTTGCTGCGTGAAGTGCGCTCCGCCCTGCACCGCCGCCAGCGCGAAGAAACGCAAGCCCGCCGTTCCGTCGAGCAGCAGATTCATAGCCAGATGTTCGAGTCGCTCACCGCCATGCTGCTTTCCTGCGAACTGGCGATGGCTGTTCCCGGCGTTCCCGATCCAGCTGTTGAGAAAATTCGACTTATCGACAATCTCGCTCGAGACATGCGAGTCAGGATCACTGTGCACTGAGGCGATTTTAAGGTCTTTTGCCTATGATCCAGTGATTACTTCTTCACGCTTTCCAGTAGGATTCAGCCAAATAATCCCTCCCGTCGCAAAAAACCGTCGACGTGTCCACTCATTCGCACTAGAATAGGCCTGCGCTACACGCCGGATCAGGCCACTATTGCGGCTTCCGGCATATACGTGGGAGGGTTTTGTGCACGTCTTGGTGACGGCGGATACTATCTCAGGCTCCTGGACCTACACCCGCGAACTGGTCACGGGACTGGTCACGCGTGGGGTGCGGGTTACGCTGGTCAGCTTCGGCGAGATCCCTCTGCCTGAGCAGACTGCATGGATGGAACTCCTTCACGGCCTCGACTATCGGCCGACTGCTTTCCGCCTGGAGTGGATGGACGAAGCTCCAGACGATTTGCTCGAATCCTCCCAGTTCCTCGCCAGCTTCGTGCGCGAAGTGCGGCCGGACATCCTTCACCTGCACCAGTTTTGCCATGGCAACCTACCCGTCGAAGTTCCTCGCGTGATAATGGCTCACGGTGATGTCATCAGTTGGACGCAAGCTGTCCAAGGTTGCTCGCCACGGCCTACTCCCTGGCTCAAGTGGTATCGCGATACCCTTGTCCGCGGAATTGCGGCCGCGAGCGCTCTCGTTGCACCTTCGGCATGGATGCTCGACAGCATTCGCTCCAACTACACTCGTCCCCGGCACGAGGCCGTAATCTATCCCGGACGCAATCCTATCTTTTTCAATCCTTATGTCAGCAAAGACGACTCCGTGCTCTCGGTGGGCCGGCTGGTCGATGCCGGCAAGCAGGTCTTCCTACTCACCCAACATTCGCAGCCGTTCTCGGTGTGCATTGTCGGTGCGGAGCAAACCGTACCAATGCCCCGCGTTCCTATCCGTGCCGACGTGAAAGTCGCGACCGATACGAGTTCCGTAGCCATCCGCGGCCCGCAGACCGAGGCTCAACTGCGCGCCCTCTACAGCCGCGCCGCCATCTACGCCGCCACGGCGCGCTATGAGCCGCTCGGAATGTCCGCTCTTGACGCCGCCTTTTCCCGCTGCGCCATTGTTGCCAATGACATCCCTGCCTTCCGCGAAGTTTGGGGCGATGCCGCGCTCTATTTCCGTACCAACGACGCCCGTAGTCTGGCTGACACCCTGAGTCAGCTGGACTCCGATCGCGCCCTGCGCCAAGCCTATTCGGATCGTGCCTACACCCGCGCCCGCGAACGTTTCACCACCAAGCGCATGATCGACGACTATCTCGAACTCTACCGCAGCTTGGTCTCGACGAACTCCCTGGCAGCCTAAAGCCCAGCCCGGCACACCACCACAGCCCATCGGACGGCCCCAGATGTCCAGCGGCCCAGGTGTATCGGGCCGCAGCCTCTCCTCGAACTCGCATTAAATGCTCAGGCGACACCCGGCCCCGCCTGGTGATATCTTTTATCCTTACTAGAATCCCGTAAGGTTGGAGGAATCAAACGAATGGCTCAAGTGAAAATCACCGTCCGTCCCAATGGCCCCTACCGTGTCGAAGCACCCGAAGGTTCCATTGAACTCGTCGATGCAAATGGAACCCCGTACGACCTCACTGGCAAACCCGCCTTTTCTCTCTGCCGCTGCGGTGGCTCGGTGAACAAACCATTTTGCGACGGTGCGCACAGCCGCATCGGTTTTCAGGGAGCGGAACTGGCAGTGAAAAAAGCTGAAAGCTGAGAACCGAGGGCCGAATTGGCCACGAATCTACACGGATCAAAAGAAAACACTAAGCAATTATCCGTGAAGATCCGTACAAATCTGTAGCCGAGAACTGATAACGGCAATGAGCGATCTGACCGACCGCGAACTGGGGATGAAGCGCAACATCACGCGCCGCGATTTTCTCAACGGCGTGGCCGTAACCGTTGGCGCTGCCCTGATGCCGTCGCGTCTGTTCGCCGGGGGCGGTAGCGATCCCAAGAAGGTGCCCAACTACTATCCTCCCGCGCTGACGGGACTGCGCGGCAGCCATGACGGCTCGTTCGAAACGGCGCATTCCTTACGCGACGGTACCTTCTGGGACGCAGCAGGCACGCCAAAAGATACCGGCGAGAGTTACGACCTCGTCATTGTGGGCGGCGGCATCAGCGGCCTTTCCGCCGCGCACTTCTATCGCAAAACTGCCGGCGCGAACGCGCGTATTCTCATCCTCGACAACCACGACGACTTCGGCGGCCACGCCAAGCGCAACGAGTTCCGCCTCGGCAACCGAACGCTTATCGGCTATGGCGGGACGTACTCGATCGAGAGCCCGCAACCTTACAGTGCCGTCGCGAAGAGCGTGATCGAGGAATTGGGAATCGACGTCGCCAGCTTTCCAAAATACCTCGACCGCAATCTCTACGGCTCCGCGGGGCGAGTTCCCAAGATTTTCTTCGACAAAGAGACCTTTGGCAGCGACAAACTGGTGGACGACCCCTGCCCGTTTCCTGGGGGCGAAACTTATGACCTCGCCGTCGCTGGTCCCAATGCCTGGGAACACTTCATCGCCGAGGCGCCGATTGCAGAACAGGCACGCAAGGACCTCGCTCGCTTGTGCCGCGAAAAGAAAGACTATCTCCCAGCTCTTAACTCCGAACAGAAAAAAGCGCGCCTGGCACGCATCAGTTATGCCCGCTTTCTCACCGAACTGGCGCGCATTCACGGCGACGTGATTCGTCTCTACCAGACCATTTCCCAACCGCTGTTTGGCGTCGGAATCGAAGCGGTTCCGGCGCTCGACGCGTGGGAAGCGGGGTACCCGGGCTTCACCGGAATGCTGGGCAATCCTGAAGCGTTAGGCAATGAACGAAAATATTTCTTCCACTTTCCCGACGGCAATGCCAGCATCGCGCGCCTGCTGGTGCGCAAGCTGATCCCAGGCGCCGTGCCCGGTAACATCGCGACTGATGTGGTTACGGCCAAGGCGAACTACGAGAAGCTGGATGACAAAACATCGTCCGTGCGTCTTCGATTGAACAGCACGGTCGTGCGAGTAAGGCATGCAGGTGATCCGGCGCGAACTACGGAGGTCGAGATTGCCTACGCCCGCAGCGGCAAGACGTATACCGTAAGAGCCAAACACTGCATCCTGGCCTGCTGGAATATGATGATCCCATACTTCTGCGAGGAATTGCCGGAGGCTCAGAAGCAAGCGCTCGCCTTCGCGACTAAAGTTCCGCTTCTCTACAGCAATGTGCTGTTGCACAACGGGAGGGCGTTTCAAAAGCTTGGCGCGAATGCGATCTACGCACCTGGCGGCTACCATACCAGCGTTGACATCGATCTGCCGGTGAGCATCGGTGACTATCGCTGCCCGCGCGCGCCGGAGGATCCGGTCATCGTGCATATGAGCAAGGCTCCCTGCCAGGCGGGCCTTCCCGCGCGGGACCAGCACCGCATTGGTCGCATCGAGCTGTTCACTACGACGTTCGAAACCATGGAACGCAATATCCGCGAGCAGTTGGCGCGCACGCTGGGGCCCGGCGGATTTGATCCTGCGCGCGACATCGCCGCGATTACAGTGAACCGTTGGCCCCACGGCTACGCCTACGAATACAACTCACTGTTCGATTCATTCGTACTCGAGGGCGGCGAAACTCCGTGCGAAGTAGCGCGCAAGCCCTTTGGACGAATTGCCATCGCCAACTCGGACGCTGGCGCTGCCGCCTATACAGATGAGGCGATTAACCAGGCTTGGCGGGCTGTGGGGGAGTTGAAAAGCTAGCCGTCCAAAGTAAAAAAGGGCGGATCAGTTGTCGGATCGTGAGAACGGAGTGCGTCCCAGACGCAACGGAACGTTATAGTGATGAGCCACCTGCATGGCGAAGCCTGCGAGCGTGAGAATCATCACGAGAAAGATGCCTGCGCGTCGCGGTGCTTGCTCCTGCTGCGGAGCGATGAGTGCGATCAGCGCCCCCACGATTAATCCCGTGATCAGTCCGCCGATGTGCGCGGCGTTGTCGATCCCCGGGATTGCGAATCCGAAGATAAGGTTGTAAACGACAAACGCGCCGAGGCTGCGCAGCGTTCCTGAAAGTGCCGCACGCGGTACGGAGAACTCTCCTAACTTGAAAGCCGCCAGCAGCGCGCCCGCGAGACCGAAAATGGCTCCTGAGGCTCCAACGCTAGGTACGTAAGGATGCCATCCTGCGCTCGCCAGACTGGCTCCGACGCCGCAAATGAGATAGATGCAGGCGTAGGTCCAGCGTCCGTATAGCGATTCGCAGAGCTGGCCTAGGTTCCACAGGCACCACATGTTGAACGCAATGTGAATGACTCCGCCATGAACAAACACATTGGTCAGCAGCCGCCACCATTCGCCCGAAATCGTGAGCGCGCCAACGTTGCCACCAAAGCGGACAAGTTCGGCCGCCGGGAAGTCCATAATGCTGGAGGATCCGTACGCCATGGCTAGAAACACTGCCACGTTGATGCCGAAGATGATATGAGTCAGGCTGATAGCCGATTCGCCACGCTGGACCCAGGGCCTGCGCATGACAGGTTGCGGCGCGTCGTCAGTCAGTTCTCCACGCTGCGCCGCTTCGTGCTGCACGCACCACGGACAAATCTTCCTGCCGAGGGTAAGACCAGAAAGCTGACGGCCGCATCGAATGCAATTTGCCATGAATAGTAAAGAGTAACAGCAGATTGGGGCGCGCGGCGAGGGGTGCCGTTCACCGGGTCCGCATCACCAGCTGCCGGGCTTCGCCCGGCCGGACAGCCGAGGGCGGCTGTCACCCCATGATTCGTATCCCGTGCGAGAGTCGTCAGTGGATCGTCTTCGTTTTTCTCGACATATAATCCATGAGCAGATATTGGCCGAGCGTGTAAGGGGTGGTGAAGTAGGCTTTTCCGCGGCACATTTCGGTGACTTTCTGGACGAACTGCACCAACCCATAATCTGACGCGAGCATGAAAGTGTTGATCAGCACCCCAGCGCGCTTGCATTTTGAGACTTCTTCGAGCGTCTGGCTGACAACGAGTGGATCGAGGCCGAAGGCGTTTTTGTAGATGCGTCCGTCTTCAAGCGTAAGGGCAGATGGTTTGCCGTCCGTAATCATGACGATCTGCTTCATGTCTTTGCGCTGGCGTTGCAGAATTCTTTGCGCCATGCGCAGGCCTTCCCGCGTGTTGGTGTAATACGGTCCGACCTTGACGCGGGCGAGCTGCGACAGAGGCACCTCTTCGGCGGAGTCGTGAAAAAGCACGAGGGAGAGCGAGTCCCCCGGATACTGCGTGCGAATCAGATGCGAAAGCGCCATCGCAACTTTTTTCGCCGGAGTGAAGCGGTCTTCGCCATAGAGAATCATCGAGTGCGAGCAGTCGAGCATCAGCACGGTGGCGCAGGAAGACTGATACTCGCACTGGTGCACTTGCAGATCAGAGTATTCGATGTTAAGCGGCAGGCACAGGCCTTCACGCTGGATCGCGCTCGACAGCGTGGCGGTGATGTCGAGGTTCAATGTGTCGCCGAATTCATAGGTGCGGGAAGCGCCGCTGGCTTCGATGCCGGTGGCCAGGTCGCGCGTGTCGTGGCGTCCAAAGCTCGATTTGCCGAGCGAACCTAGCAGGTTTCGCAGCGACTTGAAGCCGAGGAAGTCGAGGCTCTTGTCGGTAATTTCGAATCTCGCTTGCGGAGCATTCTCGCCAAGTTGACCTCCCACGCCGGAGGGTCGGGAAGGGTCTGGTGGTAGATCGATTGAAATGTAGTCTTCCTGCTGCATGCGCTCGATCAGCTTTTCGATGAGTTCGTCGAGTTCGCCATCCATCGCCATTTGCTGCAGGCGTTCTCGCATCTCCTCATCGAATTGATCGCCTTCCATCAGCGCTTGCTCGATGGCGCGGCGCAGGTCGTCGAGGCTCTGCTCGCCCTCGGGCATCTCGTACCACATGTCGCTCTGAAAGCCGCTCTGCAGCAGGTAATCGGAGAGCGCGCTGAGCAAATCCTCCAGGCTCATCTCGCCGGCAGGATCGGGCACGTATTTGGAATAGCGGATACGCTTCATAAAAGCAGTGGTCAGTGAGCTGTGGTCAGTTGCCAGTCAAGACTCGAGAACCCGTGGCCTTTCTGACCACTAGCCACTGATCACTGACTACTGCTCTTCAGTTAAACTGTCTTCTCTGCCGGTACGGCGGCTCGTCTTTCTCGAATGCCTTCTCGCGCTGCGGTTCTGGCTTTTTCTCTCCAGCTTTGAAAACGCGTTCTTCGTTCCGCCCGATACGTTTGTGCGCGTGTAGCCCTTCTAAAATGAATTCCGCAGCCGAAACTTGTTGCTCCGGGCTTTCTTTCTGTGAAACGCCGAGCGGGCCGAGTTTGTCGACCAAGCCCTGAATTTCTTTGAGGTTTTCGAGTGCTTCGACGGCGGAGACAGAATCCGACAACTGAATTTCGCCGCCCAGGTCGAACCACTGCACGATCTGCTGCACATTCGCGCCAGTGAAATATTCGTCGTAAGTCTTGGCAATCGCGGAGCGAATTAATTCGCGGCCCACGAAATCTGCGCCTTTCATCTCGCCTTCGTATTCCAGTTCGAGTTTGCCAGTAATGGCTGGCAAGGCAGCGTAGACGTCACTGATCCGTGGCACGACGAGTTTTTCGTCGTTGCGAAGCGCGCGGCGCTCCGCATTCGAGATTACGTTCTCCATTGCGGAGATTGGCAAGCGTTGGCTAACTCCGGAGCGCTTATCGATTTTCTTATCTTCGCGTGCAGCGAAAGCGATGCGCTCGATCACTTGCTGGATGTAGGTGGGCAGATGCATGGCGTGGCCATTGCGGCGAGTCCAGGCCTCCTGCGCGGTGATGGCGATGCCTTCATCCACAGTTGCGGGATAGTGCGTGCGAATCTCGGAGCCGATGCGGTCTTTCAGCGGCGTAATAATTTTTCCGCGGGCCGTATAGTCTTCGGGATTCGCGCTGAAGACGATCGCGACGTCGAGCGGCAGCCGAATCGGATATCCCTTAATCTGCACGTCGCCTTCCTGCATGATGTTGAACAGGCCAACCTGAATTTTTCCCGCCAAGTCGGGGAGTTCGTTAACGGCGAAGATGCCGCGATTGGCGCGGGGCAACAGGCCATAATGAACCGTGAACTCGCTGGAGAGTTCATGCCCGCCGCGGGCCGCCTTGATGGGATCGATGTCACCGATGAGGTCGGCGATCGTGACATCCGGGGTGGCGAGTTTTTCCACGTAACGCTCGTCGGGAGTGAGATAGGAAATGGGAGCACTATCACCAAGACGCGCTGCTTCTTCGCGGCAGCGGCGGCAGATAGGCGCGTATGGATTGTCGCGGATCTCGCAGCCGGTAAGATATGGCATCTGAGGATCGAGCAACGTGGTGAGAGCACGCAGGATGCGGCTTTTGGCCTGTCCGCGCAGGCCGAGCAAAATAAAATTGTGCCGCGAAAGAACTGCATTCACGATCTGCGGCACCACTGTGTCGTCGTACCCAACGATCCCGGGGAAAATGCTGGCATCGTCGTGGTGACGCAAGCGGGTGATGAGATTGTCCCGAAGTTCATCCTTCACGCGGCGGGTGCGCAAATGTTCTTCAGAAAATTCACTGCGGCGCAATTCGCCCAGCGTGCGCGGGAAACTCATGACAACCCCCAGGAAGACTACTCTTCTGAATTATACGCGGAGAAGAAGAAGCCGTTTGTTGTTAGTCGCTGGCCGGCAAAATTCGCGACGAAGGCGTTCGAGCGAACCACAAATGAACCAGCGGCTAACGACGGTTCAGTGGACATGCCCGTTGCCGCCCGCTTTTTCGCGGGCGCGAGCGGCGCGCTGGATGTTCGGGAGGATGCTTTCGAAATAATTAATTAGCAAGGATAGGCGTTCCGTTTCGGAGCGCAGGGAGAGCAGCTTCTGTTTGAAATCCAGATCGAGGGGTAGAGAGCCCGCCAGATGGAAAGACAATGACGACGGATCGGCCCCCGAGAGATCTTGTGTAGCGCCGGCAATAGCAAGTAGCTCAGAGTGCAACTGAATCGCGCGGGTAATGTCCTCCAGCGGCGGAGCGCCAGGTTCGTCCTCAATCACGAGAATCTCGCCCTGCAGATAAGAGCGCTCCTGGCTGACGCGCAGAAGTTCGAAACGCTTCCGGCCTTCTGTGACCAGATCCAACCGGCCATCGGGATACTCTTTTACTACCGTAACGATTTCAGCAGTGCAGCCTACTTCGGCAAGGCCCTCCTCGACGGCGCGCACCACGCCGAAAGGGCGCTGCTGGGCGATGCATTCAGCGATCATTTCTTTGTAACGGGGTTCGAAAATGTGCAGCGGCAGCGGTGTGCCTGGGAACAGAACGACATCGAGCGGAAAGAGAGGAATCAGTGCGTCCAAGGCGATCTCCAGCGCGACCCTTCCCATTGTATGGTACGCGGGCTGCTTATCGTCTCGGGGAAACCTCGGGGAAACAGAGTAGTTGACCTTGTCAGCCGATGAGGCTAACTACGGAAATTGGCAGCCGCTGCGACGGGCCTTACTGTCGTCCGCGTTTGACTTCAGAGACTCATCGGAATAAAAGCAGGTCATGGAACTCGCAGGAAAAGTTGTTGTGGTCACCGGCGCTTCGATGGGAATTGGAGAAGCGATTGCGAAGATTTTTGCCGATCAAGGTGCAAAAGTGGTGATGCTGTCACGCGATGCCGGGCGGGTGGAAGCGGCCCGGGGGCGCATAGGCCAAAGCGAGCTTACCCTTGCCATGACTTGCGATGTGCGGCACCGTGAAGATATCGATCGCGCACTCGGCCTGACGTTGCATCACTTCCAAAGGATCGATATTTGGGTGAACAACGCCGGACATGGCCTGCTGGATTCCGTGGCGCAGATGGAGATGGCGGCATTCCGGGAAATGTTCGAGACCAATTTCTTTGGGGCCGTTGCCGCGATGCAGGCGGTGATTCCGGTCATGCGCCAGCAGGGCGGTGGAACGATCATCAACATATCGAGCGTGGCAGGGCACATTCCGCTGCCGTTTCATGCCGGTTACAGCGCGACCAAGTTTGCGCTAAACGCGATCGGAAAAGCTGCCGGGGTGGAGTTGAAAAAGGATGGTATTCACGTGCTCACGGTTTGTCCCGGCTACGTGCGGACTCAGTTCGGCGAGAATGTGGTTCTGGGGAACGAACAAAAGAAGGTGCGTCCGGATTCGGTGCGCGGCATCACCGCGGAACGTGTGGCTCGCGCCACGCTGCAGGGATATCGAAAGCAGAAGAGAGAGGTAATCGTGCCTTGGACAATGTATGTGCCGGTGAAGATTTATCAGCATTTTCCCGGACTGGTGGAGCGGGCCATGGAGCGCATGGCGAAGTAGGAACTATCCCAGCTCCACCAACATCGCTTCCATCTCCGATTGCGCATGCAGGTTGCCGGCGCGATGCGCGGAGGCAATTCCATCCGTGAGCATTGCCTTGGCTTCGGCAATTCGGTCGGCCCGGGCGAGCGCCTGCGCTGCCATGAAATAGCCGGCAGTATAGTCGGGATTGGTTTTCAGCAAAATGGAGAATTCCGCGAGCGCGCGATCGAGGTCGCCCTGCGTGGAGTATTCCATCGCCAGTCCATAGCGCGCGAAGGTGTCATTTGGATTCTGCGTGAGGATGTCATTGAGGGCGGCGATGCGGTCCATAGAAGCAGTTTCCAGTTCTCGGTTCTCAGTTGAGATGAGGTTACTATAAAGGTTGGTTTATCGCGGGAGTTTTGCGATTGGCTTGCGAGGTTGAGGTGAGTAGCTTGGGTGAGTAGAATGAGCAGTCCTTAACTTTTTTGGGTTCTGCGGAGGGCTGGGTAGTGTCGTGTCCATTTTTTATGCCGATAGAGAGGCTGGAGAATGGCCCTTGGCTGCATGCGTCGCGCCTGCCGCTGGGATGCGGGTGGAGCGGCCACTGCACCGCTCCTGGCCACGAGGGTGAGGCTCCGTCGCAGGAGGAATTGCGGGACTTCTGTAACCTGGGTTACGCGGAGCGTTGTGCGCGCTTACCTCAGCACCGAGCTTGGGATTCAGTTCGCTTTGGAGCGCGAAGCGTCGGCAATGGCGCAGGAAACGGGAGCCGAAGGCGCATTCACGTGCGTTACGTTTGCGAGCGGGGTCATCGTCCAGCCGAGCACGGATTTTTAGAGTTCGATGCGCATGAGGATGAGGCTCGCTGCTCAACGCCGCATCCCGATGGCCGACTACAGCGCATGGCGGAATGCTTTCTCGCATCGTATCTCGAAGGGAGAAAAAATCAGCAGGAAGTTACGCAGGTTACGGCAGGTTGAAGGCGCACAAGTGAGAAAGAATTATTCACCAGTGAGGAAGAACTGTTCGACTCAAAGCGCGAACCGAAAGGACTTATGAGCAGCGAAGAGATGCTGATGCCGCGTCCGGTGCGGGATTCGCAATCGGAGATGGCGGAGCTTGTTCTGCCGAATGACGCCAACCCGCTGGGCGCGCTGCTCGGCGGCCGGTTGATGCATTGGATCGATCTCGCGGGAGCGATGGCAGCTCACCGCCATTCGCGCAGTTATGCGGTGACGGCATCGGTCGACCACATTGATTTTCTCGTCCCGGTTCGGGTGGGAGACCTTGTGATCCTGAGGTCATCGGTAAACCGCGTATTTCAAACGTCAATGGAAGTAGGAGTGAAAGTATTTGTAGAAAATTACATTGCTGATACAGCCCAGCACGTCGCGTCGGCACACTTGACATTTGTGGCCGTCGATGCCAAGGGCAACCGCGTGAAAGTAGCGCCGGTGATTCCCGAGACAGAGGATCAGCAGCGCCGCTATGAGGATGCTGGCCGTCGCCGCGAGATCCGGCGGTCTGAACTGGAACGGCGGCGCAAAGCGAAACGGTAGTCCTCCAGCAGATGTGATCGGCGTCACATCCTAACGCTCCGCGAAACGGATAGCATACTCCGTTTGCCCGAGGTAGTTTCATGGATAGTGCGCTCCTGGTTCATCGCATTCACTTCGCTTTTACAGTTACCTTCCACTATCTTTTTCCGCAACTCACGATGGGCCTGGCGCCGCTGATTGTGGTGCTCAAGACGCTCGGCCTGCGCCGCAATGATGAGACTTGCCATCAGGCGGCGCGTTTCTGGGCGCGGATTTTCGGCATCAACTTCGTGCTGGGTGTGGTGACCGGAATCCCAATGGAATTTCAGTTTGGCACGAACTGGTCGCATTTCTCGCGCTTCGCCGGGGGCGTGATCGGACAAACGCTGGCCATGGAGGGCATGTTTGCGTTCTTTCTGGAGTCGGCGTTTCTGGGCCTGTTCCTTTACGGAGAGAAACGGCTCAGCCCGCGGACGCACTGGTGGTCGGCGGTCGCCGTGTTTCTGGGCTCGTGGCTCTCGGGCTTCTTCATCATTGCCACCGATGCCTGGATGCAGCATCCCGTGGGCTTCGTTGGGGCTCCGGACGGCTCGGTGCAACTGTCGAGCTTCTGGGAACTGGTGCTCAATCCCTGGGCATGGTGGCAGTATGCGCACAACATGAGCGGGGCCGTGATTACGGGCGCCTTCGTGATGGCGTCAGTGGGAGCGTTCTACCTGCTTTGGGGAAAGTTTGAGGCGCACGCGCGGATCTTCGTACGCGTGGGCGTTGTCGCCGGTTTGATCTTCAGCGTCTTGCAGTTGTTTCCAACCGGCGATGGCCAGGGACGGATGATTGCTCTGCATCAACCGGTCACACTGGCAGCCATGGAGGCTCTGTTCGTCAGCCAGGCTGGAGCGCCGCTGATAATCCTGGGCCAGCCGAATGTGGATGAGCACAAGATCGATAATCCGATTGAGGTTCCCAGCGCACTCAGCTTTCTGACGTACCGGGAGTGGACGGCTGACGTGCAGGGGCTCGACGCGTTCCCTTCGGACCTGTGGCCGGAGAACATTGCGCTTCTCTATTACAGCTATCACATCATGGTTGGGTTGGGGACGATCTTTATCGCCATGATGGCGATAGCAGCCTTGCTGTTGTGGCGAGACAAGTTGTTCTCGGCGCGCTGGATGCTGTGGATTCTGCTGCTGGCTCTGCCCTTCCCTTACATCGCCAATACCGCCGGGTGGATGACGGCGGAACTGGGGCGGCAGCCCTGGCTAGTTTACGGCTTGATGCGCACGGCGGATGGATTTTCGAAGATGGTGTCGGCGGGCAATGCGATGTTTACGCTGCTGGGCTTCCTCGGAATGTACACGGTGCTGGGGATATTGTTTCTGTTTCTGGTGCATCGTGAGATAGAACATGGGCCGATGGTTGAGATGAGTTCTGGGCACTAGCGGGTGGAGCAGGCCTTCCAGGCTTGCGTCATGGGACTCAGATAAGAGGGCGTTAGCCCCTGAGGAGCGCGATGGAAACTTTATGGTTCATGATCGTGGCCGTGATGGTGGCGGCCTACGTGGTGCTGGACGGATTCGACCTCGGGGCCGGGGCCATCTACCTGATCGCTGGAAAGACGACCGACGAGAGGCGGAAGATCCTGCGCGCCATCGGCCCCGTGTGGGATGGCAATGAAGTCTGGCTGCTCGCGGCCGGCGGGACGCTTTACTTTGCCTTCCCGTTGCTCTATGCCTCCAGTTTCAGCGGCTTCTACCTGCCGCTGATGATGGTGCTGTGGCTGCTGATGCTACGCGGGATTGGCATTGAGTTGCGCGCGCACCTGGAGAATCCGGTTTGGGTGGGCTTCTTTGATTTGATCTTCTGTGCATCGAGTGTGCTGCTGGCGATTTTCTTCGGTGCGGCTCTGGGCAACGTGGTGCGCGGCGTGCCTTTGGGCGCAGACGGCTATTTCTTCGAGCCGCTCTGGACGAATTTCCGTGTGGGCGCGAATACCGGAATTCTCGATTGGTATACCTTGCTTACTGGCGTGATCGCGCTGGTTACGCTGACCGCGCACGGTTCGTTATATATCGCGGTTAAGACAGATGGCGAGTTGAATCAGCGTACCCGCAACATCGCATTGTGGGCGTGGCCGCTGCAACTGCTCTTGACCATCGTGGGCCTAGTCGCAACGTGCTACGTGCAACCGACGGTTCTCGATAACTATAAGCAGCATGCCATCGGATTTTTGATTCCCTTGCTCGTGTTGGGGAGCCTCGGCGTGATGGTCTATGCCATCCGCAAAGGGCAGGACAAACTTGCCTTCGTGGGCTCGGCTCTTTACATCGTGGGGATGCTGGTGGGGGCTGCATTTGCGCTGTATCCCGTGGTGTTGCCGGCAAGCACGAATCCGGCCTACAGCCTGACTATTTACAACACGGCTGCGGGTCACCACGGGCTGACGGTCGGCTTTACTTGGTGGATTCTGGGGATGATTCTTGCTCTGGGATACTTCACTCTGCTGTTCCGCATGTTTCGGGGGAAAGTGCGGCTGGAAGGGGAAGGTTACTGAGGCTTGGTTGTAAAGTCTGGGTGCTGGTGGGATGTTCCCGAACTTAGGTCCGTCGCCGTGCCTTAAGCGCCGGTTTTTTCCGGATGGCCGTCCAGTATTCCTCCCGCACGTCTTCATCAATCTCGACTGGAATGTTGCTTGTGTATAGGCGGTCTGTGCCGTCTCGGCGCGGGCCAGATATCCAATACTCGTCGCCGGTGTGGATTTCCCGATAATTGGATTTGAATCCTGACCCCTTCAAGCTTCGGAACTGTTTCCCGGCATAGGAGATCGTGCAACCCGTCTTGTTATAAGTAACTCGACCAATGCGGGCTGGGCCGACGAGTCCGTCCGCTTTCGATTCGATGTACATGATGCGAGTCCGCCTGGCCATCGCGCACCTCCTCTGGTAGCCGCCCCAATAATCCTATCAATTCTTACAAACTCCAAGCCTGATCATGGGGCGTCTCGAATGGACATCGTCTCTCCCTTGTATAATCTAGGAGCTTGATCCATCCTGATTGATCCTTGGAGTGTGATCCTTTGAGTGCACATATGCCGTCTCATCCCGGGCAGGGCGCGCCGGGGCCGCAACCGTTGCCGGGAGTCGATGCCATCATTGCCGTCGGTTCGGGCAAGGGCGGCGTTGGAAAGACCACCCTATCGGTGAACCTGGCTGTGGCTTTGGCCAAGATGGGACACAAGGTAGGCCTGCTCGACGCGGATGTTTACGGTCCGAACGTCCCGCTGATGCTGGGAGTGAACGCGCAGCCGAAGATGGCCGGCGAAAACCGCATTGAGCCGCTCGAAGCTTTTGGTCTAAAAGTTATTTCGGTAGGATTTCTTAATCCCGGGGATAAGCCCATCATCTGGCGCGGTCCCATGCTGCACCAGATTGTGAAGCAATTCCTGGGAATGGTGGAGTGGGGCCATCTCGATTACATGGTGGTCGATCTCCCGCCCGGAACTGGTGACATTGCTCTGTCGCTCGTGCAGTCGGTGCCTCTAACCGGAGCGGTGGTGGTTTCGACTCCTTCCGATGTTTCGCTGCAAGATGCGCGCAAGGCAATCGAGATGTTCCGGCAGATGAAAGTCGATCTGGTGGGCGTGGTCGAGAACATGAGCTTCTTTACCTGCCCGCACTGCAACCACGAAATTGATATTTTCTCGCGCGGCGGAGCGGAGAATATGGCGAAGCAGTTTAGTGTTCCATTTCTTGGAAGCATTGAACTCGATCCTGAGGTGCGCAAGTCCGGAGACGGTGGGAAGCCGATTGTGCTGGAGGGAGAGAATTCGCCGCATGCCAAGTCGATCTTTGCATTTGCGCGGAAGGTAGTCGCGCGAGTGACAGAGATCAAGGCGGGCGAGTCGGCCGGCGTGATTCAGATTCAATAGCCGAGCTCGCTTTCAGCCTTTTCTGAAGTGCATCCAGAAATATGCGAAAAAGGCAACGAACGCGAATCCTAACGTCGAAATGACAAGAGTTGGCGTCCAGAATAGAACGACTCGCAGGATTTTGCTGTTAAGCCGACTGGCTGCGAAGAATAGACAAAAAAACAAAAGGGCAAGAATCCAGAACTGAGGCGAAAGCAGACTTTCCAAAAGTCCCCCGGCAACTGCACCCAATCCTGTTGCTTTTTGCTGGCCGATCTCCCTGAGAGCATTCAGAAGCCCCGGCCCAAGGAAAGCGGCAAATGTAGAGGCCACCCCGCACAGCAATCCTCTCAGATAAGTCACTGGCAAACCTCCGTTCTGGCGGTCTCATTTTACGCTGGCCGGAGGAAAAGCTCACTTGCTTGTCTCTGCTCTCGAGAACCGCGACAGTCGCCAAACAGCGCGAGGCTCTTCATCTTTCAAAATCAACTGAGCCATCGTCTCTCCTAGCGCCGGCCCGTGCTTGAAACCGTGCCCCGAGCCCCCGCCTATCAGCCAGACGTTATTCATCCGGGGATGGCGATCCACGATGAAATGGCTGTCGGGCGTTTGCTCGTATTGGCAGACGCGCGTCTCGATGAGCGGCGCATCCTTCATCGCGGGAAAGCGGAAAGTCATGTACTCACGGACTCGCTTTAGGGTCGCCGCGCTGACAACTCGCTCGCCGGAGGTGGGATCGAATTCACGGCCACGCGTATCGTCGGCGACTTTGAACCCTCGGCGGTCGCTGCCCGGGATGCCGTAGAAAAATCGCTTGCCATGATCGCCCCACACGGGCAAGTGGGCATCAGTAAAGTAAGGAGCGCGGCGAGGAGGCTCGCCGAAGAAAAAGATGTCCTGCTTCGTGGGACGAATTAAATCGCCGATGGTTCGGCGAAACAATTTGCCAAGCCAGGGACCGCAGGCGAAGACGTAAGAGTCGGCTCTAAGCTTGGAGCCGTCGGACAGTCTCAGGTGGGGGATAGAAGATTCTAGGCCTCCGTGTAGGGCTTGGGCCAGCCGGTACTCACCGCCCCCAGCGACGAATGCATCGACCACGGCCTGGCAACTGGCGCGGGCGTCGAGGTATCCGGACTCGGGTTCAAAGATTCCCCAGCGTACATCGCAGAAGTTGATCTGCGGCCAGCGTTTTATCATCTCAGGCGTGGAGAGTTCCTGAAACTTGATCTTGGCTTCGCGGAGCGCGTCCATCGACCCACGCTCGTAGGCATCGTCTATGCTGCTGACCATCCACAGAACGCCGGTGCGATGCAGGAACCGCTTCTTCCATCGTCGTTCATATTTTTCCCAGAGCTTCAGGGATCGGGCGGCAAGCGCGGTATAGGGCTGGTCGGGGCCATAGGTGGCGCGCATTATGCGCGTCTCGCCGCCGGACGACGCACGCGAGTTGCCGGGCCCCCATGCGTCAAGCAAAGTGACGCGAGATCCGCACTCAAGGAAATGGAGCGCCGTCCAGCCGCCAAAGGCACCGGCCCCCACCACCGCGATGTGAAGTTTGGATTTCATTCCGAATGCTTTCGGTGCCTGGGTGTTGAGGATACGGTGTTGAGAATACGATGTTGAGAATACGCGGAGATGGGAAGCGGCGGAAGATGCAACCGCGGATTCTGGTCAGGTATACTCCTTCGGCCATGAATCCGCGACCGAGCCGGTTCTTTCAATATTCAATGTTGTTATGTGCCGTCGTATCTTCAATTGTTTGCGCCTCCATTTTTGCGCAGGCAGCCGCCGCGCCGTCGTGCGCTGCAGCCGTGCTCGATGCCCTGCCGCACGCCAAAAAGATTGACGAGGTTGCGCTGTCCCCGGACGGCAGTCGAGTCGCCTATATAGTTGACGGAAGACTCACGGTAATCCCTGCCAGTGGAGGGTCGTCTCGAACCATGGCTGTTGCAGGCAACCTTGCGCTCCGTGGTGTAGCCTGGTCGAGCGACAGTAAGCATCTCGCTTTCATCGCTGACCTTCCGGGCGATGTTCCCGCCGCTCAGGTCTGGACTGCGGCAGCCGACGGCAGCTCGTCGGCAAAGCATGCGGAGCTGAAAGGCTACGTGCAAGACTTACGCTTCTCTCCCGACGGTTCGAAGCTGGCTATGCTCTTCATCGAGGGTATGCCGCGCGTAGCGGGCCCTTTGCAGCCCATGACGCCATTGGCTGGAGTGATCGATGAGGAAATCTTCGAAGAGCGGATTGCAACTGTCGACCTCGCAACGGACCATCTCTCGCAAGTCACGCCGGTGGATATGTACGTCTATGAGTACGATTGGACTCCCGACGGCCAAAGCTGGGCGGCCATTGCCGCGCATGGTAATGGCGATGCGAATTGGTGGGTCGCCCGTCTCTACATGGTGAATGCGCAAAGCGGCGAGATGCGCGAAATCTATAAACCAGAGCTGCAAATGGCAAATCCGCGCGTTTCCCCCGATGGCAAGAACGTGGCGTTCATCGAAGGATTGATGAGCGATGCCGGCCTTAATGGCGGTGAGATCCACGTCGTCCCAACCGCAGGAGGCGGCGTACGGAATCTCACTCCGAACAGCAAAACATCTCCCTCCGCACTTGCCTGGACATCTCCCAACTTGATCACCTTCGCCCAAAATGTAGATGGAAACTCCGGCTTCGCTACTGTCAGCCTCACCGCAGGCGGGGTTCGGTCTCTGTGGACTGGGGAAGAATTGACCGCCGTAACCACCGATGCCTGGGTCGCCGGCGGTTCATTCTCTCGCGACGGATCAGTGACCGCAATTGCCCGTCAATCGGCGAATGCCCCGCCGGAAGTCTGGGCTGGTCCCATCGGCAAATGGAAACAGCTTACCCAGTTGAACGCTGGGATCAAGGCGCCATGGGGCGAGATGCGAAACGTTCACTGGATGAACGGCGACACGCGGGTTCAAGGATGGTTGATGCTGCCCCCGAACATTGCCACCGGCAAGACATACCCGCTTGTGGTTAACGTGCATGGAGGACCATCATGGGCGTGCACTTCGCACTGGGACGAGAGTGTGATGGGTCCGCAATCGGCGATGGGCTACTTCGCTCTCTGCCCAAATCCTCGCGGCAGCTACGGACAAGGTGAGGCGTTCACGCAGGGCAACGTGAAGGACTTCGGCGGCGGCGATTTTCGCGACATCATGGCCGGTGTCGATGCCATTTCTAAGGAATATCCAATCGATACGAGGCGCATCGGCATTCGCGGACACAGCTACGGCGGCTATATGACCATGTGGGCCGAGACTCAGACGCAACGTTTCACTGCTGCCGTCGCGGGCGCCGGCCTCTCCGACTGGTTGAGCTACTACGGCCTCAACGATATCGACGAATGGATGATTCCATTTTTCGGTGCATCGGTGTATGACGATCCCGCGGTCTACGCGAAGAGCGATCCCATGCACTTCGTGAAAGCGGTGAAGACGCCGACCTTGATTCTGGTGGGTGACCGCGACGGTGAAGTGCCGATGGAGCAATCGGTCGAATGGTGGCATGCGCTAACTACCCTGCACGTGCCAACGAGGTTAGTCGTCTATCCGGACGAGGGACACTTGCTAATCAAGCCCGCAGACGCCCGTGACTACACACTTCGCACTCTCGAGTGGTTCGAAGAATGGTTCGCAAAAGCACCTTGATGGTGTGGCAAACATGGTGCAGTAAACATGATGAAGAAAACTCTGTGACGATGAGCGCTGCGGGCCAGATAGTGTTTTCATATTATTGATCCTGTTGACCTGGGTCCGGATAATCACGTCACTTCGGGGTTCGATCATTTCAGATAATCCAACAACTTCGGACGTACCGCGCTGCGCGAGCCGAGAACCCGCGACTCGCGATGACGAAGGATCTAAGGGAACATCTGGCCTCCGAATAAAGCCTGGCTCGTCTGTCCGTAAGGTCCTGCTCAGGATCTTTATCGTCCTGATGATCGCCTACTTTTCTTTCGGAGGCTACGTGTGGTGGGCCATGCATCAGACGCCCGAGACGTTCGGGCGCGTGATGTCCAGAATGCCCGGTCCGGTGGTCTTCTTACTCTTCCCATTTGAAACGCTGTGGACTCACGCCCGCGCAGGAACCCTGCACCTTGGAGACCCGGCGCCGGACTTCTCACTCCTCAAGTTAGACAAAAGCGAACGCATTCGGCTTTCTGCGTTTGCCGAGCAACGGCGGCCGGTTGTGCTGGTATTCGGCAGCTACACCTGACCACCCTTCCGGCGGGAGGTTCCTGCCCTCAACAAACTCTACGAACAATACGGAAGCCAGGTCGCATTTCTGGTTGTCTACATTACCGAGGCGCATCCCAGCGACGTCTGGCAGATGCAGAGCAACATCAAGGACCAAGTGGTCTTTGCCAGCCCCAAAAGTGAAGAGGAACGCGCCTTTGTCGCGGGGGCTTGTGTGCGAAAGCTGGGAATAGAAATCCCAGCGGTTCTCGACGAATTCGGCGACTCAACCGAGCACGCGTACACAGGATGGCCAGATCGAATGTATGTGATCGACGCCACCGGTCGCATCACTTACAAAAGCAAGCCCGGCCCCTTCGGTTTCAAAACAGACGAACTGAAAGACGCTGTCGCTCGCGTCGTCCAATCGCGCTAAACGGATAGTTCATCAACAATTCTCGCAAACTCTTGCCCGTCCGGATTTTCCGCCACTTCCTTGCCACATCGATGGCACCGTGCGGTCCTTGACAGGACGACGGCGCGTTCCTAAAATCCAAGCAGGAAGCGCTCTTTGCGTCCTAAGCTAAGTTTTTGCATCTAAAATACTTAGCTGGAACTACATGCCCTCTGACCCTAATATCGGTAAACGGGAACGCGAAGTTCTGACGGCGATCGTGGAGACCTTTATTTCCACGGGCGAGCCGGTGGGTTCGCGCACGCTGGCGCGCTCGAATCGCGAGGGATTAAGTCCGGCGACGATTCGTAACGTCATGGCCGACCTCTCCGACGCCGGTTTTCTTGAGCAGCGCCATACTTCGTCGGGGCGCGTCCCAACTCCTGAGGCCTATCGCTATTACGTGGAGCGGATCACCGGAGATGCCCGACTGGCGCCGCAGGAAGAGAGCTTGATTTCCGACTCCCTGGCAGGAATCAGCGACGTGCAGGAATTCATGGAGCGCACCTCCCATGTGCTCTCTCTGATTTCGCGAAATGTCGGAGTTACAGTGGCCGCCGGCGGCACCAGAAATGCTCTGGAGCATGTGTACTTCTCGCGGCTCGGCGATCAAAAGGTGCTGGCAGTCTTGGTGACGCGCTCCGGCTTGGTGCGCGATCGCGTGCTAAGGCTCGACCTCGCGCAGGATGAGCTTGATCTCGCGGCACGCTACATCAACGACAATTTTCGCGGATGGACCATGGAGTCGATGCGCGCCGAGCTCGCGCGGCGGATCGAACAGGAGCGCAGCGAATACGACCGCCTGATGAATTCGATCGAGAAGCTTTACAAGCAAGGCGCACTCGCCTCTGATTCCGGCGCACAGGCGGTTTTCGTGGAAGGTGCTGCCAATCTGTTAACCGGCGAGGAAGATCACAAGCGCCTGCAGGAGATGATGAAGACTCTGGAGGAGAAAGAAAAAGTTGCGCAACTCCTCGGCGCATACCTGGACGTGAAGCAGGAAGCGGTGCGGGTAGTGATTGGATTGGATGATGCGCTACCCTCGATGCAGAATTTCGTCCTGATTGGCGCTCCGGCTCGGTCGGGTAGTGATATGGTCGGTTCGCTGGCCGTGATCGGACCGACCCGCATGGATTATCAGCACACGATGACCGCGGTCTCCTACATTGCTCGCCTCTTCGACAAAATCTTGAATGAATCGGAGTAATCATAGTTGGTATGAGTAAAGTGAATGGAAAGTCAGAAGCGCAAAAGGCAGGCCTGGATCTGGAGCACGAACTGCCGTCGGGCGATGGGAGTGAGAGCTCCACGCAGACGGTGGTGAGCGCGGACTCGTCTGCGCCGGAATCAGAATTGCAAAAAATTAAAGCCGAGCGCGACTCGCTGCTCGATCGGTTGGCGCGAGCCCAGGCAGAGTTTGAAAACGCACGCCGCCGAGCGAGCAAGGAACAGCAGGAATATCGCGATTACGCCGTAACCGATGCGGTAAAGACTTTATTGCCGGTAGTAGACAGTCTGGAGCGTGCGTTACAGGTGCAATCGGATAGCACAGAGTTTCGCAGCGGAGTCGAACTCATCTACAAGCAACTGCAGGCTGCGCTCGCGAAGCTATCGGTGCATCCCATCGTGGCGAAAGGGGAACCTTTCGATCCGCGCTTCCACGAGGCCATCGAAATGGTCCAGACTACCGATGCTCCAGATCATCAAGTGATCGAGGAACTGCAGCGCGGCTACAAGTTCAAGGATCGGCTGCTGCGACCCGCAATGGTGAAGGTAGCTAGCAACTCCGGGAGATAAGTTTCCAACCCAGTCGTAATCCACATCGTTTTCTTAAGGAAAGGCGCCTATTCTGGCCACGAACGCAAAACGCGATTATTACGAAGTGCTTGGGGTGAGCCGCACTGTAAGCGAAGTTGAACTGAAGAGCGCTTATCGCAAACTTGCCATGCAATGGCATCCCGATCGAAACCCGAACAACCCCGACGCGGAAGAGCGCTTCAAGGAGGTTACTGAAGCCTACACAATATTGGCCGACTCTGAAAAGCGTTCTCTCTACGATCGCTTCGGCCATGCCGGGGTCGGCGGTGCCAGCGCCGGCGCGGGCTTCGACGCCTCGGCCTTTCAGGACTTGGGCGACATTTTCGGAGAATTCTTCGGCTTCGGAGATACCTTCGCAGGCGGCGGACGGCGACGCAGCCGGATTCAGCGCGGCGCCGATTTGCGCGAGGATTTAACCATCGAGTTCGAGGAGGCTGCGTTTGGCACTGAGACGCGCGTGATGGTGCGCCGTCACGAAGCCTGCGAGGGGTGTCACGGCTCAGGCGCCGCGCCCGGCAAAGGCCCCACGACTTGCCGCTCGTGCGCGGGTCGCGGGCAGGTACGCTATCAGCAAGGCTTCTTTAGCATCGCGCGGACTTGTCCCGCCTGCCAGGGAACCGGCAGCGTAATTACCGATCCTTGTTCCAAGTGCAAGGGCGAGGGCCGGATTCTGCGGCAACACGCAGTGGAGGCGAAGATTCCGGCGGGCGTTGAGGATGGCACGCGCATTCGCTTTACGGGCGCCGGCGAGGCCGGACCTCACGGCGGTCCTGCGGGCGATTTATACATTGTGCTGCACGTGAAGGAGCATCCATTTTTTGTGCGCGAGGGAAATGATCTTCACTGCGTGGTACCCGTCTCCGTGACCCAAGCCGCGATGGGTGCGGAAATCCGCGTCCCCACCCTCGAAGGCGAACATGCCCTCAAGATACCCGACGGAACCCAGCCCGGCACAACGTTCCGTATCCGCAACAAGGGCGTGCCCGTGCTCAATGGACACGGCAAGGGCGATCTCTACGTCGAGGTGCGCGTGCTGATTCCGGCCAAGCTGAGCAAGCGTCAGAAAGAACTGCTTCAGGAATTGGAGACCACCGCGAAAGTAGACAACCAGCCAATGATGCGATCACTGCTCGGCAAAGTAAAAGACATGTTCGGCTAAAAATGTTCGGCTAACCGCAGAATGAAAGATTGGCTTCGGGTTCGTATCAGGATATGCCTTCAGGCATATCATAAGCACCGCATCATCGTGCGCGTCTTCAGGCTCCGCGGTTTCCCAACTCATGACACGCCGCCGTTGGATTGCCGATGAAGTCTCAGGAGATCGCGCCACCCTGCTTGGAGGACATGCAGATCATCTGATGCGTGTCCTCAGGGCTCGCGTCGGCCAGGAGTTCGACATCGCCACCGGCCCTGCCGTGCGACGCGGCAAGATTACGGCCATCGCAAATGACCGCGTCGAGTTTGAATTGGGCGAAGAACTTTGTGATCAAGAAATGCCCGAAATCACTCTTCTCCTCGCCATCTTCAAATTCGATCGCATGGAGTGGGCCATCGAGAAATGCACTGAGCTAGGCGCGGCGCGGATCGTCCCCGTAATTGCACGGCGAACGGACTCCCATCTGGCCGCCGCATCCACAAAGAGGGCCGAGCGTTGGCGGCGAATTGCCCAGCAAGCGGCGGAACAATCGCGGCGCCCCGGGTCTCCAGAAATGGCCGTGCCGATCAAGCTTTCCGAGGCGCTGAATGTTCCGGCTGCATTGCGGATCGTGCTATCGGAATCGGAAGAGCAAACTCTACTCCGCGATGTCGTGAAGCTCGATACGCCAGGCCTTGAAAATGAGGGCAACGGTATTACTCTTGCACTTGGCCCTGAAGGCGGATGGAGCGAAGACGAACTCCAGTCGTTTCATCAAGCCGGATGGATTTCTGCCTCGCTGGGCAATACCATTCTCCGCGCCGAGACCGCGGCGATCGCCGCAACGGCGATTGTAGCCTCCGTGTTGCACTCACTCTAACAATCGGCGTCTGAGTACGATTCGTATCAGCACGCATTCACGCGTGCCGTTGAGCGCCGGAGTAACGCTTGCCTTCAGACGCTGGATTTATCATTGTATTTCCACAGCGCCCGTTCTCGCCGCCGCACGCTGTCCGCCGTGGTGATATCCTGAGCCGCAATGGCTGTTTCCAAACCACAAACTCACCCTCCTGCATTCGTTCCGGACGATCGCCAGCGCGAAGCGATTGACCACGTTCACGGACCGATGCTGGTTGTTGCCGGCGCCGGCACAGGCAAAACATCAGTCCTCATCCACCGCATCGCCCGCCTGGTTCAGCAGGATCACGCCAAGCCGGATGAAATCCTGGCACTCACCTATACCGTGGCTGCCGCCGGAGAGATGCGCAATCGTGTAAGCGCGCTTCTGGGCAAGAAAATTCATTCCGCCACCTTTCACGATTATTGCCTCGACCTGCTGAAACGCTCTCGCAAAGACTTTGGCGTACTCGACGAAAAAGATCTCTGGATTTATCTGCGCAAAAGAATTCATGAGCTTCGACTGGAACATTACATTCGAGCCGCAAACGTGGGGCAGTTTCTCGATGACTTGCTGCGTTTTCTCAGCCGTTGTCACGACGAACTGGTCACGCCGGAAAAATATGCGGACTACGTCGAGCGCCTGGAACGCGGCGAATTACCCGTTCCCCGCGTTCTTAAGTCGAAGGATCAACTGTCCGACGCTGAAGTGATCGGTCGCTGCCACGAAATTTCCCGCGTTTTCGCCACCACCGAGCGCTGGCTATTGGAAGAAAATCTGGGCACTTTCAGCCACATGATCACACGGGCGCACGGCTTGCTTGTAGGCGACGAAAAGGTGCTGGCCAGCGAGCGCTCGCGAGCGCGCTTCATTCTGGTCGACGAATTTCAGGACGCCAACTTCGCCCAGATCAAAATTCTGGCCGCGCTGGCAGGTGGAGAAGCCAATGTCTTCGGTGTTGGAGACCCGGATCAGGCCATCTACCGTTTTCGTGGAGCCTCGAGCGCGGCATTTCAACTTTTCCGCCGGCATTTTCCGCAGACGAAGTTGGTCGCGCTGGACAAGAACCGTCGCTCGATCACTCCAATTCTGCAATGTGCCTTCGCCGTCGTTGACAAGAACCCTCCAGTATTCGGGCCGAATGAGCGGGGGCCTCTTTCTTACCGCCGTGCTCCTCTGCAGTCGGCGCGGGAAGAGGATGCGAAGAGGCAGGGGATAACTTGTCCGACGTTCCTCGTGGAAGCGATTTCGTTTGCCGGAAAGAATGCCGAGGCTCCGGACGTGGTTCGCATCATCGAGGAGATCAAACGCAGCCGGCGATGCAAGTGGAAGGATTTTGGCATCCTCTACCGCTCACATATTCATCGCGATGAAGTTGCGCAAGAATTAGCCGAGCGGCAAATCCCGTTCTCGATCGAGAATATGGATGTGAGCGATACTCCGCAGGTACGGGATCTGTTTGCCTGCGTGGCAGTGGTGGTCGATCTCGGATCCGACGCCAGTCTCTTTCGTGTAGCGGCGCTTCCGCAGTTCGATGTCGATCCTGAACAGTTGCGTGACGCGCTGCGTGCGATTGCCAACCATTCGAAGGAGGGCGTGGTAGTCCCGCTGGCTTCGGTGCTGGATACCGTTGCAGGCGGTCGCGACGTGCTGGAATCCGTGCGCCGCACGCGGGATGACGTCACCCGGAAGAATGCAAAAACCCGCGCAGCTCTGGAGTCGATTGGAAAACAATTCCGGCTCGATCTCGAGTCCGCGGTTCTGCAGACAGCGTTGAAATTTGCGGAGGAATGGGAAAAAAAGAAAACCACAAAAACCAGAGAACTTGGCGAATGGATCGAGTACCTGGAATATTTTCGCGAGGCCTGCGGAGTAATTCCGATGGCGTCGAATGCCAATCAAGACGCCGTTAAACTCATGACCGCCCACGGAGCCAAAGGCCTCGAATTCTCCCATGTCTTCATCCTGCGGGCGACCAGTCCGTCGTTTCCCTCCGGTTATCGCGAGAGCCTTGTGGAATTTCCTAGGGAGTTGCGCGATCCCGATTCCGCTGCGGCGGGGGATGACAAAACCCTTCACGATCAGGAAGAGCGCCGTCTGTTCTACGTGGCAATGACGCGGGCAAGGGATTCACTTCACATTTATGGGAAGCAGGGAATCGGTCGCGACAAAACGCCGGCCGGCCTGATGCGCGAACTCATCGCCAACCACACACTGCAACCGTGGCTGCGATCGCGGCAGGCGCTTGCTTCACAGCCGGAATTGATTGAGATCGCAGCAGCCGCCGATTCGTCTTACCCCGAAAGCTCGCGCCTACCCGCATGGCTTGCGCTTCCGCCAGTCGAGGGGCTGGGCGCGCGTCTGAGTGCCACGGCGGTTGAGACCTACGAGACGTGTCCGCTGCAGTTCAAGTTTGAACGTGAATGGAAACTCTCGCGACGCATCCACGCCGCCATGCAGTATGGCGCCGCCATGCACCGTGTGCTTCGCACCTACTATGACTCGGTGCGTCTTAACCGGACCAAGAGCGACGGGGAATTGCTGCAACTCTTCCGGGATGATTTAGCTGCGTCCGGAATTCAGGACGACTATCAGCGTGAGCTGTACCTGGAGCAGGGACTCGAGCAATTGAAGGATTTCTTCGCGCAAACGCGATCAGTTTCCATGCCGGAGGTTTTGCACACCGAAGAATGGTTCGAAGTGCAGATCGCGGGGACGAAGGTTGCCGGACGAATCGATCGTATCGATCGCTCAGCCGATGGCAGCGTGGCCATCGTGGACTACAAGACCGGCAAAGCTCGCTCCCAGGAAGACGCGGACGAGAGTTTGCAACTTTCGATTTACGCAATGGCCGCGCGTGAGAAGTGGGGATATCGCGTAAGGGAACTGGCGTTTCACAATCTCGAGGGGAATGTTCCGGTCGTATCGAAACGCACAGAGTTTCAATTGGAAGAGGCACGGGAGCGGGTACGCGATGTGGCTCGTCACATCGCCGACAGAAATTTTGAGCCCAAGATCGGCTTCCACTGCACATTCTGCGCCTTTCGAGGATTATGCCCCGCGCGCGAAAAGCAAGCGCCGAGCCTTACCTCGGGCATTGCCAAGGCAGATCTTGCAAGAAGTGCCAAGCCGCTCGACTGATCTTTGCCAGTTCAATCACGAACTGCGCGACAAACTTCCGCACAAAAACTTAGGGGACGCTTTCGGCGTCCCCCTTTTTTCACTTTGTACTGACCTCTTAGTGCTTCTTTTTCTTCTTTGCCTTTTTCTTGGTTGCCATTGTTTCTATTCTCCCTTCCATTGTTCATGGAAAAATCTGCAACGGATGTTTTGTTGCAACTAATTGATTGTATAGAGTTAATGAAAAATGAAGTCAAGAAAAAAATGAACGCACGGTAGCGTGCGGTGTTGTACCAAAGTCACACATCAGCGATCGTTAACCAAGAAATTTCGAAGCGTGCACTATCAAAAAAGCTTCGAGCGTTCAATCGCGAGCGACGAGGAACTTACCTCGACGGGTCGCGGGCGTCCAACTTGTCTGATAATGCGACCGGACCGCTGCACATCCCACCGGCAGAAGTTCATCGCTTTCCGTTATCGCGCATCTATAATGGATGGTTGCGAAATCTTCGCGGGAGCATGATCAATGGCGGCTTTCGATGATGTTGTCATCATTTCCGGTTGTCGTACAGCGGTAGGAAAATTCCAGGGCAGTCTCAGCGATTTGAGCGCTCCGCAACTGGGCGCAGTGGTGGTTCGCGAGGCCGTGAAGCGCGCAGGTTTGAACTCCGATCAGATCGACGAATGCATTATGGGCAACGTGCTCCCTGCGGGACTCGGGCAAAATCCCGCGCGGCAAGCGGCAATCTTCGCGGGATTGTCGCCGGCAACAGGTGCCATGACAATCAACAAAGTTTGTGGCTCCGGATTGAAGGCGGTTGCTCTCGCGGCGCAAGCGGTGCAGACCGGAAACAGTTCTATCGTCGTCGCAGGCGGAATGGAATCGATGACCAACGCTCCGTATTTGCTCCCGCAAGCGCGCAAAGGATATCGCCTGGGCAACGGGCAGGTGATCGACTCGATGGTGCACGACGGCCTCTGGGACGTTTACAACGACTACCACATGGGCGTCACCGGGGAGAATGTCGCAGAAAAATACGGTATCACCCGCGAGGAGCAGGATGAGTTCGCCGTGAACTCGCACCGCAAAGCCTTGGCCGCGATGAAAGAGTGCAGATTCAAATCTCAGATCGTGCCCGTGGAGATTCCTGCGAAGAAGAAAGGCGCAGTCCCGGTGCTCTTCGAGAAAGATGAATCCCCGCGCGAGGATACGACCGTGGAAACGCTGCGCGCTTTGAAACCGGCCTTCAAGAAAGACGGCACCGTAACCGCCGGCAATGCTCCCGGAGTGAATGACGGCGCGGCGGCAGTGGTGGTCACCAGCGCAAAGCGCGCGAGCGAACTGCACGCGCAGCCGATGGCTCGAATTCTGGCGCAGGCCACCAGCGGCGTCGAGCCGAAGTGGGTGATGATGGCGCCCGTCGATGCTGTGAAGAAGATCTGGGAGAAGACCGGCTGGAAAAAAGACGATGTCGATCTTTACGAACTCAACGAAGCCTTCTCGGTGCAGGCTCTAGGCGTGATCCGCGAACTTGGGCTCGATGCAAATAAAGTTAACGTGAATGGGGGAGCGGTTGCCATCGGACATCCCATTGGGGCTAGCGGCGCTCGAGTGCTGGTGACTTTGATTTACGAGATGACCCGCAGAAGCGTCAAGCGTGGAATCGCTGCCCTTTGCCTCGGCGGCGGCAATGCAGTAGCGATGGCAGTGGAAAGAGATTAGTGAAGAGGACAGCGGCCCGTGATCAGTTGCGAACAGAACCGTTCCAGGGTTTACTGGACACTGACCGCTGGACACTGACCACTAGCCACTGACTTGCGTCGCCGCCTTGCGCAGCGTGACTGTGAACACCGCTCCTCCTCCTGGCGCGTTGGCGGCTTCGATGGTGCCGTTGTGTTCCTTCATCACCGATTTGCAAATGCTCAGGCCAAGTCCGGTTCCGCGTCCGGGGCGCTTTGTCGTGTAAAACGGATCGAAGATGTTCGTAAGAATATCCGCAGGAATCCCGGGGCCATCGTCCTGAAAACTGGCAGAAACCGACTGCCCGCCATCACTCAGGCGGATGCGTAATGTTCCGCGATCGCGGATTTCGCGAACGGCGTGCTCAGCATTCAAGATCAAATTCAGAAAGACCTGCATCAACTGGTGCGGGTCTCCCTCCACATAGGGCAGCGCCGGGTCGCGGAGAAAGTCCACCGTGATGCTGTTCTTCCGCAACGAGTAGGAGTGCAGATTCAGCGTGCGTTCTACAATCTCCGCGAGATTGACGCGAGTCTTCCCCGGCGTCGGCGGAGTCGAGAAGTAGGTGAGGTTGTGAACGATCTCGGCGGCCCGGCGCGCCTGCTGCTGCAGGATGCCAATCTGCTTACGAGCTGCTTCCGTGGTCTGACTGTCCTGCAGAAGTTCGCTGACTCCCAGAATGCTTGTAAGGGGGTTGTTCAGTTCGTGGGCAACCCCGCCAATCATCGCGCCCATCGCCGCCAGCCGCTCGCTCTGTACGATTTGCTGCTCGAGCTTCCTCTCGGTGGTGATATCGCGTACCGAAATGATGACGCCGCCAAGCTTGGAATCGGCATCAAAAAAAGGGCTGGCGGAAGCGCGCATCGTACACCAGCTTCCATCGCGGTGGCGTGCGCTGTACTCTGCGGATCCAAAGCTTATCTTCCCGGAAGCGACATCGCGATACAAGGCCGCCAGTTCAGCCGAGTGATCCTCGGATTCGGAGATCCGCTTGCCCAACAGATCCTCCGATCGATAGCCGAGTAGATCGCGCACTCGCGAGCTCACGAAGGTGTAGCGCTCTTGTAGATCGACCACGAGAATGAGGTCAGGGAAACTTTCGAGCAACCGCCGGCGAAATTCCTCCTGCTCTACAAGTTGCCGCTCAAGCTTGCGTCTCTCTGTGATGTCGACCAGTGTTCCCTGGTAGCGGATCAGCTTTCCGGAGGCATCCCACACAGCTCGTGAGGATTCCATCAAGGCTGCCGCACTACCGTCCTTCTTCCTCAGCATGATCTCACGGGCGCGCACACCGCCGCGATCGTCAGACGCGCGTCCGAGCACCGGGGGCTCCGCCACATCCACGTTCAGCTTGCCGGGATCGACCGCGAGCAGCTCTTCTTTTGTCGAATAGCCCAGAATGCCCACGAGGGCGGGATTGACATCGAGCAGCCTTCCCTCCGGCGTACTGAAGTACGCCCCCTCCTGCAAGGTCTCGAATAATTCGGTGAAGCGGAGTTCCTTCTCGTGCTGGCCCGTCACATCGCGTCCCAGCACACTGACGCCCACCACCTCGCCGCCTTTCACGATCGCGTTGAGAACGCAGTCGAAGTAAAACGGCCGGGTGTTGTCCTTCAACCGCAAGCGAACCGTGCCCGTCCAGTGGCGTTTCTCAAGAAAACGCGCGAGCCCGCCTTCCAGAGTGCCGCGGGTTGGTTCCTCGACGAATTCGAAAAATTTCCGCCCTACGATCGCAGCGTAGGGAAGTCCCACAAGTTCGGCGACACTCTTGTTCACCGTGCGCAAGGTCCCGTCCAACGATACTGCGCAGGCTGCATCTTCGAACGAGTCGATAAGCTCCTTGAAGCTGCGCTGCGAGCGCGCAATCATTTCGTTGAGTTGGTCGAGTTGCTCTTCCGATGGAGCGGCGCCCACATGCTCCTGCAAATTCTGCAACAGGAGTTTCAGCTCACCCACTTCCCGACGGCGGCCGTAGGCGTAAACCGCCAGAAGTATGGATAGGACCAGCACACCCACCGCCAAGGGGCCGAGGTGGTAGGGCAGGGTTTCCAGCCGCTCCCAAGCGAGCGCCGCAAAGCCCGCAGCCAGCAGAACCATGAACAACAGAATCCATCGCCAAAGCTGAGATTCTTCGCGCTCCAGATTCTGAGGCCGACGGGAAGGTCGCGGTGTGCCCGGGGAACTCTGCATCATGAGGAAACTACCTGGTCGTAGAACCACAAAACTGCAACTGCTTCGAACCATCGTACTTATACTTACTGCGACGAACAACCTTCGCTGTTGGAGAATCTGGTACACCGCTTCAATTGGGCAGGGTAGCCCACAACGCATCGACCGGGTACTCCGCATTGAGAGCAAATTGCTACACCCCTACCCCGGCTGGGCATGAGGAGGGCGGGGCGCGTGTGAGCTGGACGACGCGTGCACGAGGGCGCTGGACTACTAACAAGAGCTACTAAGAACCGCTTCACAGCTTTAGAAAACGTCCTGAAAAAAGACTCGTCAGAAGAAATCGTGGGTTGATTCCGGCTCAGGCAGCTTGCCAAGTGAGTGACAGAGGGCCAGTTCGAGTACCCGGTAGGTGCGAAAACCGTAGGATTTTCTCGTAGTGACCTTCGCCTTATCGAAACGTCTACCATAAACCGGACCCAGACGCGGGCTCGCCGTCGCGTTCGACAAGCGGTGGTCGTTATTCGGGGAGATCGTCCAGGATTTTAACGAGAGGTTCCGAGAGGAAGCGCATTGACCACGCTGGGAGCCGCGGAATCGGTAAACGCTGCGCGACTTTCGGCTACTTTGCGAACTCCGTCGGCTGTGCCCGCGCGGCGGCCATGCCTGCGCCCAGACAGCTGCCATTGCAGTTGAGCCGCTCTACGCGCCACTTAATGCCCATCGTGACGCCGCGCCTAGTCTTGCGTCCGCCAATTCTTGACGATTTGGATGCTATCCAGGCCGCCAAGGAAGATGCCTGGAATGATTTGCAGCTTTGGATGGCTTGGGCGTTCGACAACCAACGACCGCGGCAAGCGTTGGAACAATCCATTCGACGGACGATGAACTTCCAGAGTCAAGCAGGTATCGCGTTGGCCGGATTCCATAGGATCAACGGGGATTTCGTCGTCCGAACCGCATTGGATCTCACCGATGAGGCAGACGTCTATGAGACCGGTTATTGGGTGGCGCGGAAATACGCCGGACAGGGCATGGCTACGGAGGCGGCAAACGCCGCTATTCGTTACGCGTTCGGCCGCCTGGGCGCGAAGGCGATCAGCATCGGGCACTTCGACGGTAACGACGCTAGCCGCCGCGTCGTGGAGAAACGGGGATTCCAGAAGCTCCGCATCGCCCGTCAAGCGGCGACACGGTGCCTCGACGGCACGAAGCTTGACCGTCATGAATATATCTTGACCAGCCCCGATGTACTTCCCAAACTTGACGTTTCTTGGGGTTGAAGCTTCACGGGTCTCCAAATCCTCTGTCACCCGGATCGCTTCCCCCTGACGCCGTAGCGTTTACCGAGATGGCAAACTGGTTCGAAAGGCAACTGGCTACGAACGCAAAAAGCTGAAGCCGCGCTATCCCGCATCGGGTTCGCGGGCTGCGCGAGTCGAGCTTCCGGCCGCCATTCGACCCACAGATTTCTCTGACCAGGCTGAAAAAAAGGGAGCCTCCGAAGAGGCTCCCCAGTTAAAATGTGAATGTCGATGGCAGACTTAATTGCCGCTCTTGGCGCCATCGGCATCGACTTGGCCGGGCAGCACGAGCAACCATGCTCCCTGGCCATGAGACGCCGCGTAGAGTTTGCGGGCGCCCTCCACAAGCGTAAGTCCAGCAACTTCGATGTTTGGCATTCCCGGGGCGGCGAGTGTCCAGGACTTTCCCCCCTGGACCAGGCGGTAAACGCCAAAATCGCTGGACGCGAAGAAGTCGCCGGTTATTCCATCGTACGCGAGGCCGGTGATTGGAATATCCGCGAGATCGAAGCTCAGGTCTTTCCAGGTTGCTGTGTTAGCGTTGGGATCGTAGGTTACTTCGAATACGTGTCCCGGCGTGGTGGGCGTTGAAGCGTTGAATCCACTGTAGGATATCCAGGCGCGGTTGCTATTGTGAGGATCCACGACAATGCTGCTGATAAATCGTCCCGGACTATTGACTGCCAGCGAATCGAGCCGAAGGAAGATTACCGTGGTTTCATCTCTCGCATCCGCATCCTCGCTGATGAAGACGCGCCCCGCCGCCGTGGCTGCCCACAACGTGGACGTATCATGCGGTGTCCGAGCCAGCGCGGCCACATCAATACCCGCGCGGTCGGTGCCGTAATCTGCCCCGGTCAATTCCCCGTTGGGGGACGGACTACCGAGTGGGACCCAATCCCCGCAGGTTCCGGTCGGATCGACACCGGTGAACTCGTTGCAGTTGGCTCGGAAGGCTGCCAGGGTGCGATTTCCTACCCCATGAGTTTTGGTGCGAAACACATGCGCCATGCCTGCGAACATAGTTTGGTGGACCGCAGGGTCCATGATGATTGGGAAATAGAACTCCGACGGCTCACCAAAGATGAAGAAAGGGTCGCCGATGAAATTCCAATCCGACGTAAGACCACCGGAGAAATTTACATCCGGTTCAGGACCGGCGTAGGTGTGCATGCGGAACTGAGGATTGGTGACGTCAAAACCACTCTGGCCGCCATCGCCGAAGATGGTCTGATTCCACTGCGAGGGGTTCTTTGTGGTCTCCCAAGTTCCGTTGTCCTGTGTACCGCCCTGGACATCATTGGAGTTGAAGGGGTTCACCGACAGCGATTGGAATTGCAGCGTGGTCAACCCGGTGTTAATGCTTGTGAGCGTGGTGGGTACGCGCGATAGCAATTGCTGGCAGCGGGACAGGACTGCGCCAGTCAATCCTCTGGGCGCGCAGTTTCCGGAAATGTTTGTCACCGCACCGCTGGAGCGCATCATGCCGCCGTCAGACGACTCAAAGTACTGCAGCGGGTTGTTCGGATTGATCACAATGAAGTGTTGATCCGGATGCGTTCCGTTCGGGTGTATGGCGCTGGTCGCATCCATCGTCATGTCCGTGAAGGAAACGCCGGCATCAGTGGAAAGCACCACTGCGCGACCGTTGGAGATGTTCCCCGTTTCCCCGTATCCATAACTCCCGCCCAGATACACCATGTCAGGATGCCCGGGAGGGGTCTTGACGAAATTGTCGTACCAGCACTGGCCTCCGCAGTAGTTAAACGAGCCATATCCTGGGTCTGCGGGATTCGTACTGGTCAAAGCCGTGAAGGTTGGGGTCGCTGTGGTCGTATCGTCGCTTCGGAAAAGCTGCGAGAAATCATTGGGGGCGGATTGAGAGGCACCGGTGGCGCCTTCTGCCACATACATCCGTGTCTTGCCATTGGTCAGTGTGGTGACGGACATCTCCGGGCGCATCGCCGAGTTCGTAGAGTCCAGAGAAGGCTTGATCTGCACCCAAGTTGCACCAGCGTCGGTGGAACGCCATACCCCGCGTGCATAGGACCCGGCATAAACAATGCTGGGGTTCGATGGATCCAGCAGCACGCGCCGAACACCGAAGGGCGAGCACACACCATTGTCGATAAATTCGTTCAAATCGCCGGTGCATGCCGACGCGTGGGTTGACCCGTTGTGGATGAAGGTCCAAGTTTGACCACCGTCCGTGGATTTATACAATCCCCATTTCGGAGCGCCGGGAATCAAATCCTGCGTGCCATTGCAACAGACCGATGACTGGCCGCGAAGACCGGGGGACGTGCCTACGTAAATGGTATTCGGATCTCCGGGCTTTACCGCAATCGACCCGATAGCGCGCGCGTTGAATGCCGATTGCCCAAGCGGTCCTGTCCAGGTGGCGCCGCCATCGGTGGATTTGTAAAGGCCAACCCCGGCTTCGCAACCGCTGCCGCAAGCATTGGCTTCTCCCGTTCCGGCATAAATCGTCTGGCCACTCGGATCATTCGGATCGAGTTCGAGTGAGCCGATCGAATTAATTTGGAATACTGATGACAAATAGGTCCATTTCGGAGGGTTGTCAAAAGGATCGTCTGTCCGCCAAACACCTCCACCGGCTGGCCCAATCCAAAGGGTGCAGTTGGTTTCAGTGCAATTTGGTGAGAGTGCCAGCGAGGTGGTGCGGCTGGCAGCGGGATAGGCGTTGGGAATGTAGTTCGTGAAGTTGCGAAGGGGCGTGAAGGGATAGAGCGCTAAGCTGGGGCCGTACGATTGCCACTGGCTGAGTGTGCTTTTCGACAAAGCTCGCGATGAAATAGCGGCATGGGCAGAGCGCGCGCCGGCAATGCGCTCAATCGGAATAGTCGTATCCGGATAGGCGCGATGCATGAATTCCTGGTGCGCGAGTCCACCCGGGTCGCCGAGCCCGCCGTTGGGTTGAACTGTCTTGAGGCGTTCGGAAATGAGCGGTGGCAACGTCTCATTCTCCTTCTCTCCAGCCACCTCCTTTTGGTCTTTCCGGTTCTTCTGCTTCGATTTTGCTTTCTTCACTGCTTTGGCCGCGTCGGATTTCGAATCTGATGAGTTAGCGCTTTGCTGCGGCTGTGCAACAGCGCCTGTCACGATGAACACTAGGCACACAAGCAACGCATAAACTGTCTTCATAGTTCTTGGCCTCCTGGGAAGGGTAGCTCGCTAGTCTTGGTGGTTACGTCTGTACAGTCGAACGAATTGCACCCATTCGGTGCGCCGAGGATTATACCCCGAGAATCATCTTTAGTTGTCTAGTCATCGCGATCTTTCTCGCGATTTTCGCATACCCATGGAGACTTCTGACTGGGGTCTGGTGTGTGCAACAAATTGCACTCTTGCTCCTTGTTTCAACCCCTTCCACAGCCCCTCCCAGTGACATCCATCACCGTCCTTACTCACTGGGCGCGCGTAACCTAACTACATTCCGGAATCAGGCCTTGGTGTGCCGACGGCGGCACGAAAATGTCTCGCCCGGACCGCACATGCTCTACAAGACCCTCAGCGCCGCGGTCTACGGCATCGACGCCAACATTATCCAAGTGGAAGTCGATTGCTCCGGCATCAAGACCGATCAGGACCACTTCCATACTGTCGGCCTGCCCGATGCCGCGGTACGCGAAAGCCGCGACCGGGTGCGCGCCGCGCTGAAGAATTGCGGTTACGATATTCCGCCCACGCACATCACCATCAACCTGGCACCCGCGGATATCAAGAAAGAGGGCTCGGGATTCGATCTCCCGATGGCTCTCGGCATCGTGGGCGCTTACGGCGGCCTCACCAAAAAAGTAATCGACGACTGCCTCTTTGTCGGAGAGTTGTCCCTTGACGGCGGAGTACGCGGCATTCGGGGTACGCTGCCCATCGCCCTCGAAGCTCGCTCCCGAAAAATTTCCCGCCTCGTCGTTCCCGAGGCCAACGCCCGCGAAGCCGCCATGGTCGGTGGAGTTGATGTCTACCCCGTGAAATCGCTGCTGGATGTGATTCACTTCGTCAATTCTGGTAACGGCATCGTCCCGCTAAAGGCCGACGGGGATGCCCTGCTGCGCGAATCACAAGACTTCCTGGTGGATTTTAAGGATGTCCGCGGCCAGCAAACCGCCAAGCGTGCCATAGAAATCTCTTGCGCCGGAGGCCACAACATCCTGATGATCGGCCCGCCCGGGTCGGGCAAAACCATGTTGGCCAAACGAATGCCCACCATTCTTCCACCGCTCACATTCGAGGAAGCTCTGGAGACCACCAAGATTCACAGCGTCGCCGGAGTGCTCGATGCCGGAAGCGGTCTGGTTGGCAGGCGTCCATATCGCTCTCCGCATCACACCATCTCTGACGCTGGTCTGATCGGCGGAGGCGTAATCCCGCGCCCCGGTGAAGTCTCACTCTCCCACAACGGCCTGCTGTTTCTTGACGAGTTGCCGGAGTTTCCTCGCAATGTTTTGGAAGTCTTGCGCCAGCCGCTCGAGGATGGTTCGGTCACGATCACCCGCGCCGCTATGGCCTTAACATTTCCCGCACGCTTCATGCTGGCGGCGGCCATGAACCCGTGTCCCTGCGGCTTTCGAAATGACAAGACCCGCGAATGCCAGTGCACCACGCCAATGATCCAGCGCTATATTTCGAAAATCTCCGGACCGCTCATGGACCGCATCGACATTCACATCGACGTGCCCGCCGTAAACTACAAAGAGATGCGCTCGACCAACGAGCCGGAGAGTTCCGCGAAGATTCGCGACCGGGTCATCCGCACGCGCCAAAAGCAACTTGATCGCTTCGCCGGATCTCGCGAAAAGATTTACTGCAATGCGCAGATGTCATCCCGCCACATCCGCCTGTTCTGCGAACTCTCCGCCGACTGTGAGCGCCTGCTCGAACGCGCCATGACCCAGCAGGGACTCAGTGCCCGCGCCCACGACCGCATCCTGAAAGTCGCGCGCACTATTGCGGACATTGAAGCAACCTCCGCCATCGAACCCAAGCACATCGCCGAAGCCATCCAGTACCGCTCCCTGGATCGCACATATTGGGCCTAGCAGGCTGCTGAAAAACTCGGCCGCAACCTTGATTTTGGGTGGCGCAGCGCTTCAGCGCTGCGATAAGTGGCATGTTTTCAGCAGCGGCTTTAGCCGCCGGATGTACTTCTGACCAAGCAAATTGAGTTTTTCAGCAGCCTGTTAGAGAACGAGCTGGGAGCGAACCCGAGCACTTAAGTGCCAACTTAATCGCGAAAATAGCGGTCTCTCGCCACCCCCGCAATTTCCCCACGATCCAGGTTATTTCTAAAACCCGTCACCGACTCTCCTTCACGACGCGTCCGTTAAGCGACTGGAGGGGTCGGACATCGTGCGGGTAAAGCTTGGCAAAATCCCTAATCTCCTCTGCCGAAATGTCCACGGGAGTCTTCAGCACGAACCATGTGACGCCCTCATTACAGGGCGGAGCCGTTTGTGATCCCATGTATGTGTAATAGGCGGTGTCATGGGGTAACAGGCTGCTGGGATTAACCTCGATTCCAGCAACCTCCTCTTGGCCCTCGGTCTTTGGCATATGGTCCCAAATCCGCTGGACGGTGGCGTTCGCGCTGCCCTTCTTAAGAAGAACGGTGACCCCGGCCACTTTCCCGTCGCTGTCTTGATGCATCAAGTGGACCTCCATATCGTATGGCTTCCCGTTAATGTGTTCTTCGCTGGGACGGTGAAAGTGGAATTGCGTGAGCTGGTAACGCTTTTCTCCGACAATCAGAAAGTTTCCACTTCCCGGGGCGTCGTGATAGTTCACTCGGATTGTGTGGCCGTTGTTAATTACATATTTGAGTGGCCCGCTTTTATATTCGAATCGTATGGCGGGAAGATCGGCTTTCTGTGTATTTTGAATGTCGATCGGAGACTGTTCCTTGCCGGTGTTACACGCAGAATACGCCGCGTCCAGTTCACTCCAATGTCCGGCCTCGTCGTAGGTCCATGGCGTCTTCCACGGTGATACATAGTGCTCACCTGCGCTGTCCTGTGCCCATGGACCCGCAGTCACAAAAACCGCCGCTATACCCAGCAAGACAAGCGTCATCCAACCTTTTCGCATATTGCACCTCCCGCGCTCGAGTACGTTAAGGCAAAACTGCTGTGGCGATTTTGTCCGGAACTCGTTACGACTCATACTCGACAAATGTATAACTTACCCACGAGCTACAATTCGTTTAGCGTCGAAGTATGGATGTCAAGCCTTACTCGGAGGAAATGCTGGCTCGGTTTGGCCTTTGAGAACTATTACCACATCCCGTGGGCAACGCGCCCACGTCGCGCCCCGGTCCACCGCCCCCTCATAGCGAACACTGCGAACACGTTGACGACCCTTCACCGTATCCTTAAGATAAGGCGTTCTTCGCCGTGAGCGCACCGGCGTCAGCAAAGACAATAGACATATGATCGGCCAAACCATCTCGCACTATCGCATCCTCGAGAAGCTCGGCGGCGGCGGGATGGGCGTTGTATACAAAGCCGAGGACACCAAACTCGATCGCTTCGTCGCGCTGAAGTTCCTCCCCGACGAAGTGGCGAAAGATGCTCAGGTCCTAAGCCGCTTTCGCCGTGAAGCCAAGGCTGCTTCTGCCCTGAACCATCCCAACATCTGCACCATTCACGAAATCGACGAGCAGGATGGTCAGACCTTCCTTGTGATGGAGTTTCTGGACGGCGTCACCCTTAAGCACCGCATCGCGGGACGACCGTTAGATATTGAGACTCTGCTCTCTGTGTCGATTGAGGTCGCGGATGCGCTGGACGCCGCGCACGCCGGTGGCATTGTTCATCGTGACATTAAGCCTGCGAACATCTTTATCACCAAGCGGGGACACTCCAAAATTCTCGACTTCGGGCTGGCCAAGGTTGCCGTCGAGCCAAAAGCGTTGTCGATCGAAGCCACAGCAGCCAGCGTTGCTGACAGTCATGAATTCCTGACCAGTCCCGGCACTGCGGTGGGCACCATCGCTTATATGTCCCCGGAGCAGGCCAAGGGCAAGGATCTCGATCCTCGTACCGATTTATTTTCATTCGGCACAGTACTGTACGAGATGGCGACCGGAGCCTTGCCGTTCCCCGGGGAAACTTCAGCGACCATCTTCGACGGTATCCTCAATCGAACCCCGGTTCCGCCAATACGGCTGAACCCTGCAGTGCCGCCAAAGCTGGAAGACATCATCAGCAAGCTGCTGGAGAAGGATCGCGATCTGCGCTACCAATCCGCGGCCGAAGTTAGAAGCGACCTCAAGCGGCTTCGGCGCGACACTGAATCGGGAAGGCTCCAGGTTACCGATTCCGCAGCCGTCGCGGTTTCGAGCGCAACCATTCCCGCCGCCGGTCCTGGCTCCAGCAGTTCCGACCTGGTAGCGGCCGCGCGCCATCATAAAGCCGGCCTGGGAATTATCGTCGCCGTTGTATTCCTGCTGGTTGCCGCCGCCGGATTCGGCATTTACAGCTTGGTTTTCTCCGCCCGGCCGCAGCCGTTTCAAAGCATCAAGATCACTAGAATCAGCGGCACCCACAATGCGAGCATCGGCGCCATGTCTCCGGATGGCAATTACCTGGCCTACGTGATCAACAATGAGGGCAATGAATCCTTGTGGCTGCGCCATCTGGCCAGCGAAAGTAACGTGCAGATCATTTCCCCGGAACACGTACAGTACTCTGCGCTACGCTTCTCGCCCGACGGCAGCCACATTTACTATTCCCACACGCAACTGGCCAGCGGTCCGGCTTCTCGGGATTTCGACTTGTACCGCATCCCCGTACTGGGCGGAACTCCGCAACTGCTGGTCAAGGATGTGGACACGACTCCCAGTTTTTCTCCCGACGGGCAGCGCTTCGTTTTCCTGCGTGCCAACGATCCTGACCCCGGCAAATACCATCTCATCGTCGCCAACGCCGACGGCAGCAGTGAGAAGAGCATTTTCAGCGGTCCCATGGCCAACTCGATGGCGGATTCAGCCTGGTCGCCGGATGGAAAGGCCATTGCCGGTGCAATGTTCGATCAGACCGGCAATAGCATCAGCACACTGATTTCGATTGATCCCGACACCGGTAGCCAGAAGACAATATCGAAGCCGCCGTACACAGGCTTGATGAAAGCGTCGTGGCTGCCCAAAGGAAAAGCGCTGGCTGTAATTTTTTTTGCTGCGGAAACAAACTTCGCGCGGCAGCAAATCGGACTCATTAGCTATCCCGACGGAAAGTTTCGTCCCATTACTGCCGACGCCAATGATTACGCGACCTTGAGTGTCTCCTCCGACGGTGCGACCATAGCCACCGTTCTGCGCCAGTCAGTACGCGATGTCTATGTGAGTTCGGGACAGAAGGCCGACTACTCCGATGCCAGACAAGTCACATCGGGAGACCCCGCCCCGGTGGTTTCGTGGACGAGCGACGGAAATTTGGTCGCGGAGCAAGAGGCGTCCATTCGCGTTATCAACTCGAGCGGCGGGCTCAAGGCTGAGGTTGCCCACGAGAAGGAATCAGGGTCTATGCAGCCCTATGGCTGCGGTGACGGCCACATTGTCTTCGCGCGGGGAACCTTGAAAACCCTCTCAGTGAATATCTGGCGCAGCGAAGCGGACGGCTCCGGAGTGCGGCGCCTCACCGAGGGCAGGAGAGACCTATACCCTCTGTGCTCTCCCGACGGGAAAACCGTTTTTTACGTGGATAACACCACCGCCGCATATATGAAGGTACCCATCGATGGAGGCAAGCCGGAACGATTTACGAAGGAATATGCGGAAACAAACTCCGGTTATGACATTGCCCGCGATGGAAAAACGATTGTGCTTGGCACCTATGACTTCAAAGCCCAGAGGCCGAACATCTCCTTAGTGTCCCTCGATTACGGCGAGCTCTTGCGAACGTTGGAATATGATCCGCGGCATGAGGGGCAACTCCGCTTCAGCCCTGATGGCAAGGGTATCGTGTATCCCGTCCGCGAAAAGGGCGTGGACAATCTCTGGCTGCAGCCGCTGGACGGCAGTTCCGGCCGGGAGTTGACCAACTTTACCTCGCTAAAAATCTACTCCTATCAATGGTCGCGCGATGGTAAGAGCCTGGCCCTGGTGCGGGGAGACTCCCCCTCCGATCTCGTGCTGATTCAGGATTCCCAGAAAAAGTAGCTGATCTCGGTAGCCCTGACGTCCGCCGGCTGCCCGAAAGCGCTTACGCCGTCTTCGCCAGGGTGAACTCTTCCGGTCCCCGTACGGAGTAATGCTGCTCGGGAACCGGGAAGCCGGCATGGGCAAACGTATCGCGGATCAGCCGGTTCGTATCGAAGTAGACCTGCCAATAGTGTTCGTTGTTGCAGTAAGGGCGCACCGCCAGCACCGGACCCAGAGGATTGAATGTCAGGATCTCAACATCGGGCGCAGGCGCTGCCATTGCGTTCGCCACCTTCGCCAGGCCGGGCTTCAGCAACGCTATCGCCGCCTGCGGGTCCACTCCGTGCGCCAGTTGTGCCGTCAGTTCGACACGCCGGTAGGGATTAGCCGAAAAGTTGGAGATGGTGTCGCCGAAAATCTTCCCATTGCCCACGATTGTCTTGACGTTGTCGGGAGTGTTGAGGGTCGTGGCAAACAAACCGATCTCCTCGACCGTTCCGGTCACGCCAGCCGCAGTAATGAAGTCTCCAACCTTGAACGGCTGCAGGATCACCAGGAAAATTCCCCCCGCAAAGTTCGAGAGCAATCCCGACCACGCCATGCCAATGGCGACACCTGCCGCGGCAATCAATGCCGCGAAGCTCGTGGTCTCAAACCCGAAGAATCCGAGGATGCCGATGACCAGCGCTATATTCAGCAGCGCCGCTACTGCCGAGCGGATGTAACGAATCAGAGTGGGGTCAATCTTCTGCTTCGTGAGGGCACCGCTAATCATGCGGAGCGAAAGGCCGATAAGCCACCGGCCAACAATCCAGATGGCGATTGCGCCTAGAATTTTCACGCCGACGGTCGTCAGTATCGCGGTTATCGTCTGCATCATGGGACTGAAATTGAAGTTCATAGCTTCTCCTTCGCAGCAGCTCCCTGGCGGGGCTTGGCGGCTGGAGGACTCATTCTACCCGCGACTTCCGCTGCTTGGCTATGCTCGACTCTAAGGAAGCGGCCATCGGCATCCCCAAATGGGAATAAACTCGCAGTGCAGTCTTTGCCGTGGTACCTGCGCGATTGACCCTGTCGTTGCAACGTGTTATAAATGCCCGTTTTGCGCTACTCTGCCGGGATCGAAGTCATACCATCCACGGCAGCCGCGCAAACTCCGACGCGGCCAAGCTCCAACACTCCGTTTAGGTTTTGCGGTGGAAGCGTGTTCGGAATTCCAGCAAAGCTCCAGTATGTTGCACTGGGACAGTGGCTCGCTTCCTTTCCAAACTGAGGCACTGTACTGGGCGTGCTCGGACGGGAGTGTTCTGCTGGAAGGCAGTCTCTAAACACGTTGATATATTCCTGAAAACCGATTCATTGGAGGACTCATTATGCGCACCGGGCTAGCCACTGCTGCGTTCCCAGGACGCTGTGTGGTATCAGGTTTCTTGAACAGTTTGCTGAGAAACAGCTTCTTGAAAAAAACATTTGCCGTAATCGCGCTGCTACAAGTCGGCGCCGCTGCGGCCTTCGCCCAGCCTGAAGCCGGCGGCGAAGCCTCGCTCAAACTCCCTGATCTCTCCCAGGTCAGCTTCTTGAACGGTGCCATCGACGGTCACCGCCTGTTGATGATCGGCATCCTTTTCTGCATTTTCGGACTCGGCTTCGGCATGGTCATTTACATGCGCCTCAAGAACCTGCCGGTGCATCGCTCAATGCGCGAAATCTCGGAACTGATCTACGAGACCTGCAAGACGTATCTGATCACTCAAGGCAAATTCATCCTGCTGCTGTGGGTCTTCATCGCGGTAGTCATTCTGCTTTACTTCGGAATGCTTCAGCACATGGAAGCCATGCGCGTTGCCATCATCCTGGCTTTCAGTCTCGTTGGAATCGCAGGCAGCTACGGCGTCGCATGGTTCGGCATTCGAGTGAACACCTTCGCCAACTCCCGCACGGCCTTCGCGTCGCTGCCGGGCAAGCCCTATCCTGTGTATCAAATTCCGCTCGAAGCCGGCATGAGCATCGGCATGATGCTGATCAGTGTCGAACTGCTAATCATGCTCATCATTCTGCTCTTCATCCCCGGCGACTATGCTGGCCCATGCTTCATCGGCTTCGCCATCGGCGAGTCGCTCGGCGCGGCCGCGCTCCGTATTGCTGGCGGCATCTTTACCAAGATCGCCGACATTGGCTCCGACTTGATGAAGATCGTCTTCAAGATTAAAGAAGACGACGCCCGCAACCCCGGAGTCATCGCGGATTGCACCGGAGACAATGCCGGCGACTCCGTCGGCCCCTCCGCTGACGGCTTCGAAACCTACGGCGTCACCGGCGTGGCCTTGATCACATTTATCCTTTTGGCCGTGAGGAACCCCACCGTGCAAGTGCAGTTGCTGGTGTGGATCTTCGTCATGCGCGTCATGATGCTGGTGGCCAGTTCGCTTTCCTACTTCCTCAATAGCGCCATCGCCAAAGCCAAATATGGCAACGCGGACGAGATGAACTTCGAGCATCCCCTCACCTCGCTGGTATGGATCACTTCGATCGTCTCCATTGGACTGACCTACCTGGTTTCCCGCTACATCATTCCCGACCTCGGCGGCGATGGCTCGCAGTGGTGGAAGCTGGCGACCATCATCTCCTGCGGCACGTTGGCGGGAGCGATCATCCCGGAGTTGGTGAAGGTTTTCACTTCCGTGCATTCCCGGCATGTAAGGGAAGTAGTCATCTCAGCGGAAGAAGGCGGAGCGTCGCTCGGAATTCTGTCCGGCTTCGTGGCCGGCAACTTCTCCGGCTACTATCTCGGACTCTCCATGATGGGCCTGATGTCCATCGCCTACTTCATGAGTACGATGGGCCTGAAGGATGCGGCAGGCATGCTCGCGCCCGCCGTGTTCGCCTTTGGCCTTGTGGCCTTCGGATTCCTTGGCATGGGCCCCGTAACCATCGCCGTCGATTCCTACGGCCCGGTCACCGACAACGCCCAATCCGTCTACGAACTTTCTCTGATCGAGCAGGTGCCAAACGTGGAAGCTGAAATCAAGAAAGACTTCAACATGGCGGTGAAATTCGACCGCTCCAAGAACCTGCTCGAAGCCAACGACGGCGCCGGCAACACGTTCAAGGCCACGGCGAAACCGGTGCTGATCGGCACCGCCGTAGTCGGCGCCACGACCATGATTTTCTCCATCATCATGGCCCTGACCAGCGGCCTCACCGAAAACGTCGACAAGCTCTCGCTGCTGCACGCTCCTTTCTTCCTCGGCTTGATCACCGGCGGCGCCATGATTTACTGGTTCACCGGTGCATCCACGCAGGCGGTTACCACCGGCGCTTACCGCGCGGTCGAATTCATCAAGGCCAACATCAAACTGGAAGGCGCGGAAAAAGCCTCCGTCGAGGACAGCAAGAAGGTGGTGGAGATCTGTACCAAGTACGCGCAGAAAGGCATGTTGAACATCTTCATCGCCGTATTCTTCGGCACGCTGGCCTTCGCCTTCGTGGAGCCGTTCTTCTTCGTCGGCTACCTCATCTCCATCGCCGTCTTCGGCCTCTACCAAGCCATCTTCATGGCCAACGCCGGCGCGGCCTGGGACAACGCCAAGAAGATTGTCGAAGTCGAAATGAAGCAGAAGGGAACTCCGCTGCACGATGCCACCGTCATCGGCGACACCGTCGGTGACCCCTTCAAAGACACTTCGTCGGTGGCCCTGAACCCGGTCATTAAGTTCACTACGCTGTTCGGCTTGCTCGCAGTTGAGCTGGCCGTGACGTTGGCGCGGGATCAAGGCGCAACCATCACGAATGTGCTGGCGCTGGTGTTCTTCCTGGTCTCCTTCACCTTCGTCTACCGCTCGTTCTACGGCATGCGGATCCGCAGCGGAGGCGCGGAATAGACATTTTGGAACTCCGGGAAGATGCTGAAGAAAGCTTATGCGGGGACAGCCGCCATTGGCTGTCCACCGGGCGAAGCCCGGAAGTTTTTTTGTGATCAAGTTTTTTAGTGATCAAGGTCGGGCAATAAGAAACGCCATCCCGTCATCTGGATGGCGTTTTAAGTTCCCGAAGCTGCGATGTGGGCTGTTGTCTTTTGGGTGGCGCAGCCCTTCAGCGCGAATCCTCGGCGAGCATTGCGGTCAGGAACTCTCATCCGCTACCGGTCCACTCGCCAAGCTACAATTTTCAACTCACCGATGCCAAACTACTACTCCCTTAATTCGGCCCCTTCATCTTTTCCTTTACGTTGTGGGCCAACTTCTCAATTTCTTCCGCTTTCTTCAACACCTCGAGCGATAGAACGTTCTCATTCGATCTATCGACGTAATCTTTCAGTTCCCCGGCCAGCTTCACGAGTTTGTCGGTATCGTTCTTGAGAGCGGCATGCCGTTCCAAATTGGCCTTCTTGGCCATGTCGCGTGCAATGCGATCCCGGCCTTCGTCTGCCTCAGGAGTCGCAACCGTCCCGTCTACCCTTTGCGGAGGTCCCCCATGAACTTGCGCAGCACCGGACACTGCGTGCAACAAAAATAGAGAAAGAATCGAAGCTAGAAGTTTGGCTCGCACGGTACCCTCGAAAACGGCCCTTCCCGTTTCCAAAAGTATGACACTTTCGCCCGACGCAATCAAAAATGTGGGGTATAAACAGACCGGGAAGGGCACGAGTTTCCACTCGCGCCATGAATCTCGCAGAAGAAGTCAGCGCGGCTTAAGCCGCTGAGGTATGTTCTCGCGCGCTACAGGGCGCTCATATTCGACAAAAACTCGCCATTCGTCTTGGTCTTGCTGAGTTTGTCGATCAACAACTCCATCGCTTCCACGGGAGACAGCGGGTTCAGCACTTTGCGCAGCACCCAGATTCGCGACAGATCTTCCCGCGGAATCAGCAACTCTTCCTTGCGCGTGCCTGAACGTTGAATATCGATGGCCGGGAACACGCGCTTATCGACCAGTTTGCGCTCGAGAATAATTTCCGAGTTGCCCGTACCTTTGAACTCTTCAAAGATTACATCGTCCATGCGCGATCCGGTGTCAATCAGGGCAGTTGCTATTATTGTTAAAGACCCGCCTTCTTCAATGTTCCGCGCCGATCCGAAGAACCGCTTCGGCCGCTGCAAAGCATTCGAATCCACACCGCCGGAAAGCACCTTGCCCGAGGGTGGAACAATCGTGTTATAAGCTCGGGCCAACCGCGTAATCGAATCGAGCAAAATGACCACGTCGCGCTTGTGTTCGACGAGGCGCTTCGCCTTCTCAATTACCATCTCCGCGACTTGCACGTGCCGTGCCGCGGGCTCGTCGAAGGTCGAAGAAATCACTTCGCCCTTCACCGAACGCTGCATGTCCGTAACTTCTTCCGGCCGCTCATCGATCAGCAGCACCATCAGCACCACTTCGGGATGGTTCGTCGTAATCGAGTTCGCCACATTCTGCAGCAACATGGTCTTGCCGGCGCGTGGCGGAGAAACAATCAACCCGCGCTGCCCCTTACCGAGCGGCGTCAGCAAATCCATCACGCGCGCGCTCGCATTCTCGCGCGTCGTCTCCAGTTTCAGCCGCTCCTGGGGATACAGCGGCGTCAAGTTGTCGAACAGAATCTTATTGCGCGCCTCGTCCGGCGATTCAAAGTTCACCGCCTCGATTTTCACCAGCGCGAAGTATTTTTCGCCCTCGTGCGGTGGCCGCACCTGCCCGCTGATGGTGTCGCCGGTTTTCAAATCGAACTTGCGGATTTGCGACGGCGACACATAAATGTCATCCGGCCCCGGCAAGTAGTTGTAATCGGGCGAGCGCAAAAACCCGTAGCCGTCCGGCAGAATTTCCAGCACGCCTTCGGCGAAAATGTGGCCTTCTTTTTCGCTCTGCGCCTGGAGGATCTTGAAGATGAGATCCTGCTTGCGCAGTCCGCTGGCACCGGGCAGTTCCAAGGTCCTTGCGATCTTGGTCAGCTCGGTAATGTTCTTTTCTTTTAATTCAGCAATGGTCATGATTCACCTAAACCCGATCACTTAGACGTATCCGTTTCAGCGTTGTCGGGAGATTTTCAAAGGAGGGTATTCAGGGAAGACAAAACACCACAAGGCAGGCGGACAGGGCTGCTTTAAGCAGCCCGCCTTTGTGCCTCGGCAAAATTCTCCGGCTCCGACAGAACATCCTGCCGCTCCGCGCCTGCGATCCGGTCCAACACACCATTCATTGTTTCCTGGATTCTGGTGCTGGGCCGGTGGAACTTCCGCGTGGCCTTGGAGGCAAGCTGGCAAAGCATATAACGATTCCGTAATGTCTGTAAAGCGTCAAACACACGATCAGAGCGCATATCTGTTCTGCTCCTTCCTTATTAAGATGGGCGTTCGCTTTCGCCTTGCTCCGGGGAAAGTGGCCAGAACCCCACAGACCGTTCTAAACCATTGATTCCACTAGGAATGTAAAGGAGTTAGCGCAATTCCTACCCAGAATAGATGCGCAACCGGACCCCGAAGATGCTCAGTTTTCCTGATTTGGGGCTCGCAGCCCGAGGTAGATCAGAGCAGACAGAAACTCCGAACGTCCGTGGAACGACATACTGTATCCGGAAAATCCGGAGAGGTCAACATATTTCTTAGCCCCTGGCCCCGTGGGTACCCAAAACGGTACCCTTGCAACGTAGCATCCCCGGCGCAATTTGCAATTTGTTGCGCTCAAATGCGCCCCGCTTCGACATCCTAGTCCGCAGAGAGCCGGCCCTGCGACGGCAAAGCCTTTAGACACTTCTTTCGTCAACGGCCGGGGATTCCAAAACAAATGGGGTTCCCTTCGCCTCCCGTATTCTCTAAGCTTGAGCGAAATTCACTGACCAGAGGCGACATGAAGAAAAGTGCCCGCTCTTCGTCGTGGACTGGAGTTTTAGCCTTATCGGTGCTCCTCCTGTACTTAACGCCTTTCTGCGCACAGGAGGATGAGCCTGGCCGCCCTATCGGAAAAATTTCGATCAAGGGAGATCTGATCGTCATGGAATTGGATGACGGCGCGCTTGGAAAAACGAACCTGTTCAACCTCACCGGTCGCACCCTGCGCTTCACGCCCGAGGGTTCCCGCTATCGCGTGGAGAGCGGGGCCTTGCAGTGGGATTCTGACTTCGGACCCGAAGCCGATCATCCCGAAGTTAGTCTGCATCAGTTTGCTTTTCCTTTCTCCGGCAAGTCGTGGACTTCCTTGCTTGTGGGGACGACTGGATCGATCCGGTTCGGCACATCAGAAAAAGACATACGCCCTGACCCTTACGGCAGAACTGATGGCGGAATCTCGCTTGGTCGGTTTGACGAGTTGGCAGAGGCCGCCAGCACGTTGATTGACAGCGCCCCGGCAATTTGCGTGTTCCTCAAACCGCGGATGGCCGGACCTCATTATGTGAAAGAACTGCCCGATCGCGTGGTTATCACTTGGGATCTCACGGATCCGTTCGGAAATCTGCTGGATTTCACATGGTTCAAGACGGTCAATCGCTTTCAGGCCGAGCTGCATCGCGACGGCTCGATTGACATGTCATACAAAGAGATCTCCGCGAAGGATGCCATCGTTGGTATCTACCCCGCGCACTCGGGCAACGAAAAGGCTCCCGCAGCTCACTTTTCTTCGCTGACGAGCAAGGATGGCCCTTTCGCCGTGGCGTACGAGTCGTTCCACTACCTTGCTGTACCAAGGCCTCAGGATCTTTCCTGCACGGTAATTAAAGCTCTGGGCGACAGGTTCGATTTTCTGGCCTACTACTCCGACTTCCGCGTCGATAACCAGGAAGCGAGCCCTCCAAGTGATGGCCCCTTGGAAAGCAATATCGCAGGGATCGGGCCGACACATCACTTCGACCCCGCAAGTCGCTGCACGCAGGGCAGATTTCAGTTGGGGTTTGATCACCCTGTTTACGTCGCCTCAAACGAAATGCAAGACGGACCTCCGGCTGGAGCGCCCGTCGGAAGTGTTCACGACATTACCTTCTACGCGCATCAGCTCGCGGAGGCTTCCCCCGACGGAAATCCTCGTCCCTACAACTACGCGGTCGGGCACCTCGGGCATGAGGTGGCCCATCGCTGGGCCGCGTACGTCTCCGCAAAGATCAATGGAGAGACCATTTCCCTCGGACCCTGGCCACACTGGGCTCGCGGATTGCAGGCCCCCGTTGCATTCCCTTATCAAATGCCCACGGAAGCATCCACCCTGGGAGGCGGGGTCTGGCAGGACAACTTCGATGGAACTTATACGCAGCTCCATGACGGCTACTTCGTGCCGGCGACCGGCTATTCTTATCTTGACCTCTACCTGATGGGTTTGATCTCTGCTGCAGAGGTGCCGGACTTCTTTATCTTGAAGAGCCTCGTGCCCGCCGGTAAGGACACAAACGGGCATCCGATGTTCAAGGCCGAACGAACAAAAGTGACAATTCAAGACGTGATCGCCGCAGAGGGACCGCGCCTACCCGATGTTGATCACTCCCAAAGAAAATTCAACACCGGAATCGTCGTCGTAGTCGAGCACGGCCAGAGCCCAAGCCACGAACTCATCGAACGCGCCAACGGAATTCGTCAGCAGTGGATCGACTACTGGACGACAGTAACCGGGCACCGCTCAACCATGACAGTCAATCCACGCTGAGCGCCCAGAGGGTCACTTCACCGTGACGGTTACATATGCTGGGTGCCCCATTCTCGCCTCCTTTGCGAGAAATGGGGATTTTTCTTTTCCGCATTCTGACTTGAGCGGCAGTGCTCGTGTGGGAAGGGCACGACTTCAGTCGCGCCGCGACACACCCCCTTCTGCAAACTTGTCATTCCGACCCGTTCGTAGCCGCGTTAGCGGCGAGAACGAGGAACCTGCTGTTCGCCGGAAAGCCCCGAATCTCCCGCCCTCTTGGACCCTTACGGAAACAGAACTCTTCACACGACCGTGGAAAAGCGACGCTTTAGCGCCGCGTAAGCTAGTGGCAATGAGAGCGACCAACAGCGTGGGCCGCTTCAGGATCTCACCCCCAACTGCCAAAACAAGAACTCATAAATATCCGTGAACTCTTCAATCTGCTTGGTCACAGGTTTCCCCGCCCCATGTCCCGCCTTCGATTCGATCCTCAACAAAATCGGACGCGTCTTACTCGCCCCGTTCTTCGCCTCCGCCTGCATCAACGCCGTCATCTTCTTCGCGTGCATCGGATCGACGCGCGTATCGGTATCGGCAGTCATAAATAGAATTGCCGGATACTCCGTACCCCCCTTCACGTGGTGATAGGGCGAATAAGCATAGAGCCACCTGAACTGCTCCGCATTCTCGGCGCTGCCGTACTCCGGCACCCACAGCTTGGCAATCTGAAAGTTCTGATAGTGCAGCATGTCGAGCAGCGGCACCTGGCACACCACCGCCCGAAACAGCTCCGGACGCTGTGTGATCATCGCGCCCATCAGCAGCCCGCCATTCGAGCCTCCCTGAATCGCCAAATGGTTCGTGTCCGTATATTTTTCGGAGATCAAATGCTCCGCCGCCGCAATCATGTCGTCAAAAACATTCTGCTTCTTGTCGAGCATGCCGGCGCGGTGCCAGTCCTCGCCAAACTCCGCCCCGCCGCGCAAATTCGCCACCGCATAAACTCCGCCATGCTCCAGCCACAAATAAGCCGAGCGGTTGAACGAAGGCGTGAGGCTCACGTTAAAGCCGCCATAAGCGGTCAGCAGCGCGGGATTCTTTCCATCTTTCTTTAATCCTTTTTTATAAACGACGAACATCGGCACGCGCGTGCCGTCCTTCGAGTTGCACCACTCCTGCTGAACCTCGTACGCCGTGGGATCAATGGAAGGCGCGTCGACCTTTGCCCATTGTGCAGTTGAACCGTTCTTCAAGTCGTAGCGATAAATCGAGGGAGGAACGGTGAACGATTGAAACCCATAAAAAATCTCGTCATGATTCCATTTGCCTGACGAGCCAAACACGCTGCCGATCGCTGGCAGCGCGATGTTCTTGAGGTTGGTCCCGGAGAGATCGAAAATCTTCAGCTGCGAGCTGGCATTCTGTTCGTACTGCACAAAAATCTTTCCGCCCCACTCCGCCGCGCCCTGCAGCACCGCATCCGTCTGCGGAATAATTTCTGTCCAGTTATCGCGCTCGTAATCGCCCGCTTCCGCTACAAACATGCGGTAACGTGGGGCATCCTCGTTGGTGACAATGTAAAGCCTTCCGTTGTATACCGACCCGCTATAGAGAAAATTCTTGCCGGTAGTAATACGCGTCGGCGGCGTGCGCGCTTTCAGATCCATCAGGAACAACTCGGTCTTGGTCCAGCCTTGCGACACCGAGATCAGCAGCAGGCGGCCATCGTTGTCAAGACTCACGCTAGGCCAGTCCTCAGGGTCGCGCCCTTCACCAAAGATCTTCTCGTCGGTCTCCGGATCAGTTCCCAGCACGTGGTAAAACACGTGCCGGTTGTACACTTCCTGTCCTTCAGGAACCTCGCCCTTCTTCGGATACCGCGTGTAATAAAATCCGGAGTTGTCCAGTTCCCACGCGATGCTCGCCGCGCGCGTGCGCTCAATCGTATCGGGCAGAAGCTTTCCCGTCGCGGTCTCAATAATGTGCAGCGTGCTCATTTCCGAGCCGCTCGCCGAAGTTCCGTAGGCGACATATTTTCCGTGCTCGGAAGCATCGAACCAGTCCAGCGCAATCGTCCCATCCGCTGAGAGTTGGTTCACATCCACGAGCACGCGATCTTTTCCCTGATCTTTACCAGGTTGATCTTTCACAGGCTGATCTTTCACCGGCTGATCTTTCACAGCAACGACTGCCTCGCGCACATAAAGCACCGGCTGGTTCTGCATTCCCTCGCGCCGCGTGTAGAAATAATATTTCCCCCCAATCTGCGGCACTCCCACGCTGCCGATGCTCAGCAACTCAGTCAGCCGTCTAGCAATCGCCTCGCGTCCCGGCAACGGATCGAGCACCGCGCGCGTGTACGCCATCTCCTCCGCAACCCACTTCTGCGTGTCCGCATTGCTGGAATCCTCGAGCCAGCGATAGTTATCAATGATCTTCGTTCCGTGCAGATTCTCTTCGAGAGGTCGCCGCTCGGCCTTGGGCGGGGCCAAAGGCGCAGAAACACTCGAATCGCGAGCCGCATAAACCGCGCACGCCATACACATCAAAGAAGCAAGAATGAAAAACAAACGCCCACCTCCGCCCATAACCACCTCAGAAGATTCCAGAAAACTTGCCGGGATCGAGCACCGCGGCCGCACCAAGCCGCGCCGGCATCCCACAGTCAGACTATCAAACCCAGCTTCAGCAGTCGCCAATCGGCAGCGCTTCGCGCCGCCCAAGGATCTTCCTCACCCCTTACCTTCAGTGTTTTCACAGCGCGCGCCGCAATGCTATGATAATGACGCCGGCGCGCCTTCGGCGCGCTTACAACACTCCTCAGTAGCTCAATGGCAGAGCATTCGGCTGTTAACCGAAGGGTTGTAGGTTCGAATCCTACCTGAGGAGCCATTTCTTGCCTAACCGACTGACTCCCTAAGGCTACGGCAGCTGGTGTCTCGTTATGGCGTTCCCCCACGCTTTCACCAGCGGTTCGAAGGATTCTCGCGTATCGTGCACTACCCGGCATCTCGAAAGAATAACAGCCCATAACCCGGACAGCCGCAAATGGCCCGGCGGCTTCGATGGCATGGTTGCTTGGTCACTGAACGGAAAGACCATTATCACGGCCGTTGACAACTCCGGTGCGGGTGTCAAATATGCAAGTCTGGTAGACGTGCCCGTCCAAGCCATTTTGCGACTGTCGAACACAATTTTGGGATCGTATAAGGTCGCTCAACTTCGCAGAGGCAAGTCTCTTACCATAACGAAAAACGACCTGCAAAATGCCGGTGGCCAAGATAAGGAAACATCTCCCGGCGCTTTTTTTTGTACACAGCGGGCCGACAGAGGTATATACTTTGGTCCTCTCCTTTTTGGGGCTTCTTTATTCGGGCGTCCAGGCAGTCGGATTTATGCAGAACCAGAATCCGCGGTTTGATCCTCTGGATCGACCGCGCTCGACAAACCAGGCCGGTGTGAGTGTTCCCGCGAAAGGGGATAGTTCGGATTCCAATCTTCCGGTTGACCCCCAGGCTACTGTAATCCCGTTTCCACAAGCATCTTCCGATTCCGAGGCTACGTGGGTCGACCCCGAGGCCACTCTCGTAGATGCCGATGCCACTTTGGCAGAGGGAATTTCGCCTGTTCCATCTACGGGTCCCCGGCTCGCCAATCTGCAGAGTAGCGTTCCCCTCTTGCAAACCGGCGACGTGCTAGGGGGTCGCTACGAGATCTTGCAGTTACTAGGTGAGGGCGGAATGGGGGCCGTGTACAAAGCCCGAGACCGTGAACTTGACCGTTTCGTGGCTTTGAAACTCATCCGGAGGGAACTGTCGGCCAACGCCGCGATCGTCGCCCGATTCAAGCAGGAACTTCTACTTTCCCACCAAGTGACCCACAAGAATGTCATCCGTATCTACGATTTGGGCGATGCCGATGGCGTGAAGTTCATCACCATGGAGTTTGTCGAGGGCCAGGACCTGCGCACACTGATCCTGGAGAAGAAAAGGTTTTCGCCGGAGGAAGCGGCGGAGATCGTGCAACAGATCTGCCGGGCCCTCGAAGCCGCTCACAGCGTGGGAGTGATTCACCGCGATCTCAAACCGCAAAACATCATGCGGGATAAGACCGGCCGCATTCTGGTGATGGACTTTGGCATGGCGCGCACCATCGAAGGGGACGGGATGACCCAAACCGGAGCCCTAGTTGGGACCATGGACTACATGTCCCCCGAGCAGGCATTGGCAAAGGATCTGGATCAGCGTTCCGACCTTTTCGCGGTGGGCTTAATTCTCTACGAACTGCTGACCGGCAAGATGCCGTTCAAGGCGGAGAGTGCTGTGGCCAGCTTGATCAAACGCACTCAGGAACGCGCCGCTCCGGTTTCCGATCACGACGGGTCCATCCCTCCTCCGCTCACTAACATTGTGGGCAAGTGTCTGGAGCGCGATCCCGCCGTGCGCTACCAGAACGCTACCGAACTCCTAGCTGATCTGGAGGCGTGGCAGGGCAGGCGTGCCGCCGCTACGTTGAAATTCCCCACGAGCGCCAAGCCCTGGGGTCAGACCGTTCCCTGGCATTGGATCGGCGGCATAGCAGCAGTCTTAGCGCTGGCGATCACCGGTTTCCTGCTGCGAGGGAAGTTGTCTGGCCCGAGCACGATGACGCCGACCGGGCCGGCGGTTTCGCTGGCCATTCTGCCCTTCCGCAATGCGTCCGCTGATCAGAGTCTCAACTGGCTGGGATCAAGCGTGGCGGAAACCTTGAGTACCGACGTGGGGCAGTCGTCCCACCTCCGTATTGTCTCTCCCGACCGCGTGAGCCAGATCCTGCGCGACTTGCAGATCTTGCCCGACACGGCGCTCGATTCTGCCACGGTGCAGCGGCTCGCTGAATTCAGCAATGCCGACAACATTGTGTGGGGGCGTTACACTCGATTTGGAGATCAAATTCGCATCGACGCGACCATTCAGGACATGAAACACGGCCACACCACTACGCTGGCGGAGTCCGCGACCGAGAATAACATTCTTAGTGCGATCGACCTCCTTGCCGGCGATATCCGTTCGAACCTGGCCCTCTCAAGTAGCACAATCAAAGAACTCCAGGGGCAGTCCTTCAAACCGTCGACGAACTCCCTTCCGGCCATGCACGATTACGACGACGGGCTACAGCTCGCGCGTCTGGGAAATTTCCTTGATGCGGCCAAGCGATTCGAAGCCGCCACAAAAGAGGATCCGCAATTCGCGCTGGCTTACTCGGAACTCGCTAAGACCTATGCCAATCTTGGCCAGGACGACGATGCCGAGCACGCTTCCCGGAAGGCAGTTGATTTGAGCGACCAGTTGCCCACGCCGGAAAAGTATCTCATCCAGGCCAGCCACGACCAGATCCAGAGGGATTATCCCAAAGCCATCGAAGCTTACGATAATCTCGCGAAAGCGGCGCCCGACAATGCCGACGTACTCTTTGGACTGGCCGGGCTCTATGAGAAGTCGAGCGCCTACGACAAAGCCCGAGAGGAGTACACGAAAGTTCTGACGCTCGATCCGAAGCGCGTGGACGCCCTACTCGCGATAGGACGGGTCGAAGTTGATAGTGGGAACCCGCAGAAGGGCCTCGAATACTTGACGCGCGCGCAGGCCCTGGCAGTCGAATTCGGCAACGACGAAGAAAGAGCCCAGATTCTCCAGGTGATGGGCGTAGCCTATGCCTCCCTAGACAAGCACGAAGACGCTCTTCGCAATCTCCGGCAGTCGCTCGAAATCAAGCGCAAGCTGGGATTAAAGAAGGGTATCGCAATGAGCCTCGACGCGATGGCGGCGTCGGAAGATGTTCTAGGAAAGCCGGACGAGGCGCTCAGGGACTATAAGGAAGCGCTCGCTCTGTACCAGCAATTGGGCGACAAAGCGGGCACCGGCGACATCCTGAACAACTTTGCTCAGTTCTATTTCGACCATGGAAAGTATGACGACGCGTTGAAACTGTTTAAGGAGTCGCTCCAGGCAGAAATCGACGCAGGGAACCAGAGCAACCAGGGATACGTTTTGAATAACATCGGCAACGTGTATTTTATTAAGGCCGACTACCAGAACGCGCGCACCTATTACGAGCAAGCCCTTCAACTTCGCGAAAAGGTCAAGGTGACCAGTAATATTGCTGACACTCTCCACAATCTGGGTGACACATCCGGCAAGATGGGCCAGTATGACCAGGCGGCCGGGCAATATTTGCGCGCGCTGGACTTGCGGCGAACCGCCGGAGATAAGCGTGGCGCTTCCCTCGAGTCCTCCAGCATGGGCCTCTTGTTCGGTTATCAGGGCCGTTATGCCGCCGCTCTCAGCTCAGAGGAGGACGCGCTCAAGACATTCCGGGAATTGCAGGAGCGAAGCTTGTGGCTGGCAGAAATCCTCGGCCATTACGGCAACGCCCTTGCCCAGATCGGCCGAAGCGACGACGCGCAGAAGAGTCTCGAAGAAGCAATGAACGTGGCCCGCGAGGTGAAGACTCCAGCCACAACTGCCGAGATTCAGGGCTACCAAGGCGACAACGCTTTCTATCGTGGAGACTACCCGACCGCCGCCGCCCTCTACGATGAGGCGCTGAAGACGGCATCCCACGCCAGCGATTCGGATCTGATCCTGGTCTCGAAATTCAATGTCGCAAAGATCGCGGTCAGGCAGGGTCGTTTTCCATCGGCCGCCAGCTTACTCAGCAAACTGTCAGAAGAGTCGGACAGCCTCGGATTAAAATATGTATCGGTGGAATGTTCGATTTACCATGCAGAAGCTCTCATGAACTTGAAAAGCTACGAGCCGGCAAGAAGAGAGCTGGAGGGTGCCCTAAGCAAAAGCGAGAAGCTCGGCCTGAAGGCTTTGCTCGCCCAAAGCCATTACTTGCTGGCGCGTGATCTTGAACTCGCTGGCAAAGCCGCTGACGCTCCCGAACACTATAAGCAGGCCCGCAAAATTCTGGATGAGATTCAAAAAGATGCGAAGACCGACAGCATCGTGAAACGAAGCGATCTCAGCCCTATCTACGCTCACCCCACCAGCTAGTTCTCACGAAATCTCCCTTTCTGTCAGAGAGCAGTTCCCGAGGTGTTGTTCGGGGAAGGACAGGAACGGGAAGGGCACAGCTTCAGCCGTGCCGCCAAGAGCCAATAAAGACGCAGGCTTTAGCCGCTGAGGCTACGCACTTCTACATCATCGCGAGAACCCGCTCTAACCGCCCCGCCACAAGCTCCTGACGACCGCGCATCAACAGAAGCCCGTGGCCGCGCCTCCATGAGAATTGCGTGCCCTAAGCCTCCATTCCCATCAGTCTCCTGTGCCCGACAGCGAGATGGTTTGCTTACCGAACAGCGTAAGGTCCGTAATGGTCACGCTGCCGGAGTATTTCGTGCCTTTCTTCGTTGGCGTGAAGTTCACGTAAATCAAGCAAGTCCCTCCGGGTGAGAGCGTCGGGAGGGTCGTGCAGTTCGTTCCCGCTCCGGATGGTAATGCGAAGTTGGCGGTGGGGCTGATCGTCACGCCCGTAAGTGTGAGCGGTGTCAGTCCTGAGTTCTTCAGCGTCACCTCCTGCGGCGGCGTGCTTGTAGTCCCCGTCTTCTGGTTTCCGAAGCTCAAACTGGTTGACGACAGCGACACCTGCGGGTCGGTCACCAGGGCCGTCAGCAGCACCTGTTGGGTTGCCGCGCTGTCATTAATGGTGAGATAGGTGGTCGAGGCCGTTGGGCTGAAGACCGGCGCCGTGGCGAAGATGCCCACGCCAATCGCACAGCTCTTCCCCGCAGGTAATGTGGCCGGCAGTTTGAAAATCATTGGAGGACAGAAGGTGAGGTCGCCATAATCACCGTTAGCGGAGCCTCCCACGAGCGTGATGCTGTTAATCGTGATCGGCGCATTTGTGGTGTTTTTCAGAGTGACGAACCGGACGCCGATCTGATCCAGATACAAGTTGCCAAAGTTCACGGTCAGTGGCGAAATGTCTATCCCGAGCACCGTCACCGTGCCGGGCACATAGCTTATCGTGTAGTTCGGATCGACCGCTCCCGAGCAGGTGCTAGGGTAGTTGCCCGGCAGGCTCGTGCTGGTTGCTGTGGTCGTGCAGTTTGGCGGGGTGGGGCTCGCGGCCGTGTCTCCGTTGACAAGCCCGCTGTAAATGGGGGTGATGGTCGGCACGGTCCCGCCATAGGTCATCGAGCCACTGCTGGCGGTGATGGTTAGCGGCGCCGCGGCCACCGTCAGAGTGTAGCTCAGCGTGGCGGGAGAGCCCACACCGTTCGTGGCACTGAAGCTGATGGGATAATTGCCCGCCGCGCCGTCTGCGGGCGTGCCGCTGATCGTTCCGGTTGACGCAGTGAACGTCAGTCCGGCCGGCAGCATACTCATACTCGGTCCAGACAGGGTTGGGGCGGGGAAGCCTCCCGTGATCGAGACCTCGAATGTTCCCCCCGCGCCCTCGGTAAACGTAATAGTAGAGCCGCTGACCGTGCAACCGTTGACGCAACTGCCAGCGATGGCCGGAGCACTGTTCGACTGAGGCATCTGGACAGGGTTCATCCCCGTGGTAGTCGGCAGGAACGCCACCACCAAATTATTGGTTGGTGGGATTTTTCCCCCGATCGGCGAGTTCAGCGATGCTCCCGGAGTGAAAAACGTCGTGACGTCTTCATCGAATTGGCAGAAAATCTCCTGACCCTGGGAATTCAGATACGGCTGCCCATTGCTTCCCAGCATAGCCGTGCTGCAATCGGTGCCGTAGGGCAAAGGAGGAAACTCATTGCCATCTGGATCGTCGAACACACGCGGCGTGCCGCCCGCCCAATACGAGGGCAGGTTATTGATGGCTGAGACGTTGAGAAATCCAAAATCCAGGTAAAAATCGCCGCTAGTGAAGCCCGCGGGGAAAGCCGAGTGCGGTCCGCTGTTCGTATCGTACAAAAGGTACTCGAGGCTATTCCCGTTCGCATAGGTGTAGGGAAGCGGCGCGATGGTATTGCCATTCAAGTCGGTTCCATAGTTGAAGAAGCTCCCGAACCGGCAAGCGAGCTTGGTCGTTACGCTATCATTTTGTCCGCAAAGCCCGTTATCGGAGAATTCCGTAACCTCGACGGTGAGAGGAAAACTCTTCATCACCACCGGGGTCATTATCGTCAACTGAGACGCATTCGGGTCGTTGCAGGTGTCGCCAGCGGGCATCGCCTGGCCGTAGCAGAGCAGGGCCGACTCCGTTACATTCGTCCCTGGATTGACCATGAAATTGAATGAAACGGGAGGCGCAATAAAATCCGCGGTAACGGTTTGCCCCGAGTTCGTCAACGTGCACGTGTAGGGGGCGATCGTCGTTCCAATGCTCGCGCACGCGCCGCCCCAGCCCCCGAATGTGGACGAACCATTTGGCATCGCCGTCAACGTGACGCTCGTTCCGGGCCCATCAATTTCCGAACAGGTACCTGACTGCACCCCGCCGGCCTCAGTGCAGCTGATCGGACCCGGCTGAGGCGAGCCCATGTTGACGGTGACAGTGTCTGTCACAGTACCAGCGCCCAGTCCCATTTCCGTCACGGTCAGCGTATAGGTGACCACCACCCCGCTTTGGCCCGAAGGCGAACCTTCCAGGGCAAACCATGTGCTTCCGCCATTCGGAATCGGGGTCGTGAAAACGACCGTCCCGGCCGTCGCGCCGTTGTTAATACCGGTAAATGTGTTGTCCGGGCCCTCGTAACCGGTGGGGCCGAAGCAATCGCTCGCGTTATAGAAGCAGGGGCCATCACCATCGAAGCCGAAGGAATCAGTCCCCGACGTGAGAGTGATGGAACTCAAACTCCCACCGGAATTGTTTTGGATTCCGACCAATGTGTCTTCCGTGCCGTCATAGGGGTTTCCATTTCCCGGGAAGGCGAAGGTAGCTCCGCTCGCCGTAACGGTAATCACGACGCCACACGTGGCTGTACCAATGGCACTCCCCACCGCCCCTGTTCCCGGTCCTAATGTTGGCGCCGAGCACTGGTCGGGGGTGCCGCTTGCTTCATCCGCCCAGAGATTGGCGGCGAAGATCATGAGCACGGTGCAGCAGAGGAGCGTAAAGGCTACCTTCTTCGAAGTCGTCAGGGCAGGGGCTGGCATAAGAAGTTTTTTCATGGCGAACGCTCTCCTCTTTCTCGTCTGGGCGAGAAGATTTGCAGACATGGCGAATTCCCTCCTTGGGAATTTCCGCCCTAAGCTCGAAACGAAAACTCGAAACGAAAACCTGGAAATCAGAAATTAGAGACCTGGGGTGGTCTCTCCGCACGGCTCCTGTCCACGGGGGTGAACAGGTCGCCGGCCATGCTATCCGCTTGCGCGGCTACAGTCAACAGTTTTCGGATTGAGCTAGTGGGCTAATCCAATGCGCTTAGCCCACTCACCGAGTTGCTCGGTGAGTTTTGTTCATTGCGCCCTTCATTAAGGAGTCGTCGACTTGCGCTTCTGCTATATTGCCTGCTCCACTTGGTTTAACGCGATGAAGGAAAGCGGCCCAGTCGCTGGAGGCCCAGTATCTATATCTATGGCCAGCCAAAGACCGGGTTCTATCGACGGTTCTGATTTGTTGATCGCGCTGCTAGGGGAATGCCTAAAATCGCGAACGTTCCTTCACCATCGGCCAGTCAATCGCCTCGACATTCATACGTTTCCGCTTCGCGAGGGCAGGTAGTGCTTTCTGCTTTTAAGGTTGACCCGTTCGGGTGACCAGCATAAGATGCCGAATCGTCCGCGGTCGCAAAGCAATCTTTCGAAACGCGGGCGAACCCGTCGCACCGAATCTGCTCCTTTTAGGAGCGCCGTTCATGGCGACTCAAAGATCCAAATTCGCAGTTCCCGTGGCAGAATTTGCCACAGCATTACTGGCGCGACAAGAAGTTGGCCCACGCGCGCGAGTGACGGCCGACCAGGTGGCGCAACTGCTGCCAGGTACAGCTGCTGTGGTCTACATCGTCGAAGATCTGGACAATCCCGTCTGGACACGCATCGCGATTGCAGGAGAGGTCGAGGTAGGTGCCACGACGGAGTTTCATACCGGTACTCTGGGCACTGTCGCGAGAAACAAAAGACTCACGGTGTTTGAGCAGGATGATCTGCAGCGAGAGGACTACGCACACCTGGACACTCGCCGCACCGTGACTGCTCTCGCTTATGTTCCTCTCCTCGTGGATGAAGTTCTTTTCGGCGCGGTTGAGATGGTCAGCTACGAACAGCCCTTTTCTGAGGAGGTGTTGGAGGCGCTGCAGGAAATCGCCGGACTCGCGTCGCCTGCCATCGCCGCAGCCCGCGCCTATGAGAGCGAACGAAATGCTGCTCTGCATTCGATCAGCCGCGTAACCCAGATGTACGACCTCGAAAAGGTGTTCAACTCAACGATCGAGATGGATGAGTTGCTCGGGACGATTGCCAAGAAATTCCAGGAGGTGATGGGAGTCCAGTGTATCAACCTTTGGATGGTTAACAACGACACTCTCGAACTGATGAGAAGTGCGGGATTCGACCCAACCGTGTCGGCGGGCATGGTGCAGAAGCCCGGAGAAGGCATTGCAGGAGACATCTCCGACAACGGTCAGCCTGTGCTGATTGACGATCCAGCTGACGAACGCCTGCAGACACGCAACCGCGGACACGACGAGGATGAGGCAATATTTTCCATCGTGGCGAGCGCTCTCATGGAGCACGAGAGCTTGGTAGGCGTGGTCGAGGCCGTTAACCGCCTGGACGGCGAACCCTTTGACGAGGACGATCAGTTCCTTCTGACCAATATATGCGAAACCGCCAGCAATGCTCTGCGAAATGCCAGCCTGTTGATGGCCGAGCGCAAAGTTGAAATCCTGGAAATGCTGGTGACCATTAGCCACGAGATAACCTCCACGCTAAATCTGGAACGTGTTTTGCAGACCATTGTTAACGCGCCGCAGGCGGTCATCCCCTACGAACGGGCTGCCGTTGCCCTCGAACAAGGTGGACGGTACAAACTCAGTGCCGTCACCGGCGTCACCCAAGTGGACGCCGATTCCCCTGAAATCACCCCACTCAATGACGTCCTGCGCTGGGCCATGCTCTCCGAAGGAGTGGTGCACGTTCGGCAGCACGACGGGGAAATTGACGCCGCACGGGAGGAAACGCGTGCGAAGTTCCAAAGCTATTTCGAAACATCGGGGATGCGTGCGTTCTACGCAATCCCTCTGACTGACGACGCAGGCCGGGTCGGAATACTGGGCCTCGAAAGCGCGAATCCGGACTTTCTTTCAACCGCCCACGTTGAGATCCTGCAAGTGCTTGCAGCGCAGGCGACGGTGGCTCTGCGGAATGCACAGATGTACAAGCAAGTGCCATTCATATCCGTGCTGGAGCCGGTACTAGAGAAGAAACGGAAGTTTATGGCCATGGGGCAGCGTCGCCGGACCCTCTGGATCGCCGGGGCCGCCGCGACGTTGATCTTCCTTGTGGGGCTTCCATTGCCCCTGCGAGTGGAAGGCGATGCCGTAGTGGCTCCTGTGCATTCCGCCCATATTCAGCCTGAGGTCGAAGGAGTTGTCAGCCGAGTGTACGTTCGGGAGGGTGACCATGTCACCCGTGATCAGGTGATCGCGGAACTCGCCGATTGGGAGGCTCGATCGACGTTTGCCCAGGCCCAGGCCAAGTATCAGACCGCGCTGCTGCAGATGAACCGTTCGCTGGCGGCGAATGACGGCAGCGAAGCCGGTGTGCAGCGGGTACAGGCTGACTTTTGGAAATCGGAAGCCGCGAGGGACCAGGAACTACTGGAGAAGATGCGATTGCGATCACCGATCGACGGCCTGGTGGCGACGCCCCAAGTCGAAAACATGGTCGGAAGACGCTTGCAGCAGGGAGACAGCTTTGCCGAAGTAGTCGATACGTCGCGAGCCGTAGTAGATGTGGCCGTCGACGATGCGGATTCCGGCTTGCTGCGCGCCGGCTCGCACGCTTACATCAAGCTCAATAGTTTCCCCACACGAATCTTCCGTGGCGACGTGACGGTGGTTAGTCCCAGGGGAATCATTCAGGGCGATTCGCGGGTGTTTTTCGCGCGCGTTGCCATCCCTAATTCCGACGGCGCTATTCGCGCCGGCATGGAAGGACGCGGCAAAGTGCGCGTCGGATGGTATCCGGCTGGTTATGTTCTATTTCGGAAGCTATTTTTGTGGATCTATTCACGAGCATGGTCCTGGCTGGGAATCTGAGGATTGGAGTTTGAGAAATGCAAAGTGGAAGACCGAACCGCTTCACTCTTATCTTGCTGGGTGCGACTTTGCTGCCGTGGCTGGGATGTTCTCAAAAGAACGCTGAAGTGGTAGCCGCTTCCACCTCATCGCCTTCGGGAGGGCCGGTACCCACGCCGGCCTCGAGCGTCCCGACGAGCGACGGCAGTTTCACAGTCTCAGGTCCATTGATTGTGGAACACCAGCTTGATGTGCTCGCGCAGCGCGAAGGCGTAATTGCCGGACTGCAGTCGGAGGAGGGTGCCCACGTACGCACCGGTGATTTGCTCGCGCAGATGGATGACCGACAACTGATGGCGGATCTAGAGGCGTCGCGCGCCAAAACCCGCAGTATCGAGGCCGACTTAAAGAATTGGGAAGCCGAGGCTAAGGTCATGCAGGCGGACTACGAACGCGCCCAGAAAATGTGGGATGCCCACATCATCAGCAACGAGCAACTCGACCACGCAAAATTTAAGGCGGAATCGGAAACATGGGATGTCCGGCGGGTTCGCGAATTGCTCACCGATGCCCGCCAATCGCAACGTTCCCTTGAACTGGAGCTGGATAAGACACGCATCTGCGCACCTTTTTCGGGAGTAGTGGCCCGTCGCTACGTGCGTGAGGGACAGCAGGTGGCCAAGGGAGACCGTTTGTTCTGGGTAACAGCCGAAGCCCCTTTGCAGATGCGATTTACTTTGCCGGAGAAGTTCATCGGACGGATACGAAAGGGTCAGGTACTGCCGATGACGACTCCGGATCTGCCGGAGCAGGCGTACAAGGTTAAAGTGCTCGAAGTGAGTCCGGTGGTTGATCCCGCTAGCAGCACGATCGAAGTAACGGTGGAGCTCGAAGGAAAGCCGGGGGCGCTCCGGCCCGGCATGGATGCGAGCGTGAGCCTCGAGAATTTGCGATGAACATTACCGAAGCGCTAAACCAGGTGTTGCCAGAAATACCGGCGCGCATGATCAGCCGCCGCTATCCTCGTCTTCATCCCGATGTTGTCTTTAGGGAGCACGTCGTCGAAGGCCGAGTCGTAGTTCGCGCTTTTGTGCCCGGCGTGGAAGCCCTGTTCACCTTGACACCTGAGAATTGGCGATTTGCCCAACTCTTCAACGGCCAGCGGTCTTACGAAGAGATTTCTGACGTATACTTTCAAGAATTGGGAATTTCGTACACAGCGCAGGAGGTTCGCGACCTCGCAGACAATCTAGAAAGCGCCGAGTTCTGGTACAAGACACCGCTGGAAAAAAACATTGCCCTGATGCAAAAAACCGCCGAAGAGCGGCGGAAGCTATTCAAGAAGAAGAAGAAATTCGGCGACCTCTCCATGATCGCTTTCCCGGCGGTCAACCCCGACCGTTTCCTGGATTGGCTGCACGGGCGTATCGCGTTCGTCTATACGTGGTGGTTCACGTTGATTACGTTGTTAGCGTTTGCCTTTATGGCTGGCATCTTCATCACTCACTGGACTGAAATCGGCCGCGACACTCTTCAGTTCTACAACTTTGCCGACAAGACCTGGTGGGATGTCGCCGCATTCTGGGTATTGGGACTGGCGCTTATGCCAATCCACGAGATCGCCCACGGTCTGACTTGCAAGCATTACGGCGGCAGGGTTACGGAAATGGGGTTCATGCTCATTTACCTGAGCCCCGCTTTCTTCACCGATACCACTCAGGGTATGGTCACCGGCGACCGCCGCCAGCGACTGATGATTAGTGTGGCGGGCGTTTGGAGTGAACTAATCATTTGCTTCGTTGCGACCACCCTCTGGTGGGGCACTCCAGCTGGAACCGCAGTACACGACTTCGCCTACACCATCATCCTGATCACTGGCATCGGAGTTGTTCTCATCAACTGGAACCCATTGATCAAACTCGATGGCTACCACATGCTCTGTGAAATCCTGGGCATGGTCGATCTGAAGGAGGCTTCCACACTCTATGTCTCCTCCTGGGTACGGAGACATGTATGGCGGCTGCCTGTGGAAGTTCCGTATGTGCCTAAGCGTCAACGATTCGGTTTCGCCGTATATGCAATCCTCTCGGGTATTTATAGCTACACGGTCCTCTACGTCATAGCCCGCTTCGTCGGAAACGCTTTCCGCAACTTTAATCCCGAGTGGTCATTCATTCCCGAGCTTGGGACGGCGGGACTGATCTTCCGCTCACGCATCCGGACTCTGGTGAACTTTATGAAATTCGTCTACTTGGACAAGAAAGACCGCGTGCGAGCCTGGTTTAGTCGGCCCCGATCAATGGCTCTGGCGGGAATCGCCGTTGTACTCACGCTCCTGCCGCTGTGGCATGAAACGGGCGATGGCCGCTTCGTGCTTGAGGCGGCAAATCGGGCGGTGGTTCGCAACCTCGTGCCCGGCACCGTAACCCAGGTCTACGCTGACGAAGGACAGTTCTTAACAGCCGGGGCTCCCCTAGTTCACCTGCAAAACATGGCCTTGGAATCGAAGTTAGCGCGCAGCCAGGCAGACTTCGGGGTTGCGAATGCGCGTGCAGCGAAGGCTCTCCTGCACAATTCCGATCTTGGTGCGGCCGTCCAGGACCGCGAGCGTCTGGCAAGGCAAACCGAGGAAATTACTTCCGAGGTCGCGAAATTCGACCTGAGAAGTCCCATCTCCGGCGTTGTGCTGACGCCCCGCGTAGGTGATCGGCTGGGAACTTACCTCGTCGAGGGCACGGAATTGGTCGAGGTTGCTGACCTGAATACCTTGAGGGTCCGCATCTATGTCTCGGAGCACGACATGTACAAGCTCCGACCCAATTCCTATGCCCGTCTCCAAATTGATGGCATGTTCGGGTTGCGGGAAGCCCGAGTGATGGCAGTGGCCCCGGAATCCGCCCAAATTCCGCCGGGCCTGATCGACCTGACCAAGTACAAAGGCTTACGCCCGCCCAACTTCTACGTGGCGGATCTTCTACTCGCTAACCCACGCGGAGACCTACGATCGGGGATGATCGGCACCGCCCGGTTCTACGGAAAGCGATCGAGCCTCGCCCGCCTGGCTTGGAAAAACGTGACGGACTTCGTAGGACGCAAGGTCTGGTGAAAGCAGAAAGGCTGCGCATGTCGCGCAGCCTTCCGAACTCGAGCCGTCGAATCAGCAGCGGACCCTTACCTCTTGACGCCTGAACGCGTTACGCCCGACCGCGTTACGCCCGACCGCGTTACACCTGAGCGCGTTACACCTGAGCGCGTTACGCCTGAGCGCGTTACGCCCGAGCGCGTTACGCCCGAGCGCGTTACGCCTGAGCGCGTTACGCCTGAGCGCGTTACACCCGAGCGCGTTACACCTGAGCGCGTTACGCCTGAGCGCGTTACGGCGGAGCGCGTTACAGCACTCTCGGTGATAGGCGAAGCCGACATGGTCCCTGCCTGGTTGCTGGCGACGATGGCTTTCTTGGTGGTGTTCAGGGTGCTGATCAAGGATTTCTTTTGAATTGACATTGAATCTCTCCTGTTTTTTCGTTTGGCTTGCTCGGCTTTGCGTGAAGCAAGTGCAATACCAAACCAGGCAGTGTCCAGATTACCTTTCCATCTTTATTCCCATCAGACACTTAGGCGTGGCTCGGTGGGAGAAAAAGGAACCATCCTTGAGACTGAACGCGGGAATGTATTAAATAGTTATCCGTCACGCATTAAATTTTAATCTATATTGCGCGTGGGTTAGAATTTCAATCCTTCCCAACTTGGTATTTACGGCATAGGTAATGCATTTTCTGCTTATCGACTTGCAGCAGGCGCGCCGCACCGATCTTACTCCCCCCGGAGCGGCGGAGCGCCGCCGTTAGATAGGCAATCTCGATCTTTGCGATTTCCTCATCAAAGTTGACCCCCTGTTCGGGAATCAGCATGGATTCCTGGCTGACCGCACTGTTGTAAAGCAGCCGCTGCGGCAGGTGTTGGACCTTGACCACCGGTCCATCTACCATGAGCACCAGCCGTTGCACCAGGTTTTGCAGTTCGCGCACGTTACCCGGCCATGCATCCTCTTCCAAAATCTGTATGACTTCCGGCTCCAAACGCTTCAATGGAACTTTGTTGGAGGCGCAGTAGGAACGCAGGAAATGGTCCAGCAGGAGGGGAACGTCCCCCGGCCGGTCGCGCAACGCCGGCAGCACGATAGGCACAACGTTAATCCGGTAGTAGAGATCCTCGCGAAAGCGTCCAGCTCGTAACAGTTCCTCGAGATCTTCGTGGGTCGCGGCAATGAGACGGAAGTCGATCTTTCGGGGGCTCTGTCCCCCGATCCGGGTCACCGCCCGGTCTTCCAGCACGCGCAGCAACTTGGACTGCAGTGCCAGACCCAGGGTCGCAATTTCGTCGAGCAGTAGAGTGCCGCCGTGTGCCAACTCGATATGACCCGCCCGGGCCACCCGTGCGTCCGTAAACGCGCCCTTTTCATGTCCGAACAGCTCAGTCTCGATGAGGTTGTCGGGCAAAGCCGCGCAATTGAGACTGACGAAGGGCTTTTGCGCGCGCGGTCCCAAAGCAACAATGGCCCGCGCTACCAGTTCCTTGCCAGTTCCGCTCTCACCGCGAATCAGCACCGTGCTGGTGCTCTCCGAGACTCTCTTGATCGCGTCGTACACGCGCCTCATCGGCTCGCTGCCGCCGATCAATTCGCAAAATGATTCTCGCTCAAGGTGCTCGCTTTGCCGTTGGCGACATTCGATCTTCAGCGCGCGTTTCTCCAGGGCCCGATCTAGCACGTCACGTACTTCCTGGAAATTGATGGGCGCCACGAAATATTCATCGACCGTGGCGGCAACCGCCTGCAGACGCAGGTTGCGGCTGTTCGAGCGCGTCAACCCCACCAGCACCAGGTCCGGTCCCAGGGCGCGCAGTTCGGTCAAGGCGCCAATTCCGTCCTCGCTGCGTTCCCCTACCGTGTCAAGGTCCAGCAGTACGGCGTCAGGCAGGTTCTTATCGATCATCGCTGTCAGTTCATCCCAAGACTGAAGGACGAGCAGGTCATGCCGGTCTGCCAGATAGGTCTCGGCTTCGGGACGCACCCGCTCGTCGGTGGTGACGATCACGACAGCGAAACGGGTTGGGACGCTCTTGGGACTCGCGCTGCGCATAATCCTCGCTTGGGCACCACCGATTATGTCAAAATTTTCGACCCTGCAATATGAAAAATTTATCCCCATCCGCCTCTTCATTTCTGCGTCGCACCGCAATGGTGTCCAGTTCCTCCGGCGGCCGATCGCGAATCAATGGACCGCTCCCAGGAATGTACGCATACTTGCAAAACCCGGCTGCTTACCGTAACTTGGGACGCATCAAAATCGGCACTTTTGACCGATTTGTAGTGCAGTCTTTTCGCGGAGGACAGTTTGGACATAAACGTGCGTAAGCGTTCGCAAGTGCAGGTAATTCAGCTTCGGGGACCTCTCCGCATGGGACCTGCCGTGGATAACTTGCGCCGAACCCTGGAGGAGGGGCTCGGCAACGGAGATACTCGCATCGTCATGAACTTGTCCGAAGTTCCCATGGTTGATTCCAGCGGGATTGGTTTGCTGGTTCGCTTTTTGGCTTTAATCAAACAGCAGGGTGGAAACCTTAAGCTCGCACAACCTTCCCAGTTCGCCGTGCGGACTTTGCGTCTGGTTGGCGTCCTCAACCTGTTCGAGATCTTCGATAGTGACGACGCAGCTGTAGAATCCTTTGTTTGAATAGCCGTTCTCGATGATTGGATTCGACACAGAAATGTGCCTCTATGCCCGCTGATTCTAACGGTGAACCAGAAGCCCGCCAATTATCTGAATTGCTCGACGTCAGGCTGCCTGCGGATGCCGAGGCGATCGCTAAAGTCGTAGACACCATATCTGAAAACTTGATGCGCCTTGAGGTTCCCGAGCAGAAGCGATTTGAAGTTGCGCTGGCAGTTCAGGAGGCCTTGGCGAATGCAGTTGTCCACGGATGTTCGAATGACCCGTCAAAACAGATCCGGTGCCGTCTGAAGTGTGACCAACGCGGCCGAATTGTAATTATCGTGACCGATCCCGGACCAGGTTTCAATCCAGAGCTTCTCTCCGATCCAAGACGCCGTGAAAACCTGTATGCTGACAACGGACGCGGCGTCTATCTGATCCGGCAGTTGATGGACGAAGTTCATATCGAGCGTCCTGGAAACGAGATCAGGATGTGGAAGTACTGATTATCATGCGTCGTCCCGCTCTGGCCGCATTCGGCAACTTTGTTCCAGCTAACGGCGTGCTATTTTTGGAATGCGGACCAAGCTCAATCCGTCTGTGCCCCCTCCTGAGCCAACTCCACGGGTAATCGTGCAAATCAAACGGCACCACGACCACTCCACGGCTTTCATTGACTTGCCTCATCAGCAGACGTAACATTTCGCACCAGGGATCGGCCACAGCATCTCGCGCGATCGCTTCGTCGATAACCCGGGGGGACAGCAGGGCTTTGGCTGCTTTGGCTAGGTACAAATGGTTTGACGTCGCAATGAATTCGCGCGGTTTGGTATATCTTTAGCCGGTTAAGCGAACCGGCATACCGTCCTACCAAGCTGGCGGTCACCATCTTTCCAAAGAAGCCCGCCACAATTAATGATGCGGGAACGATGCGAGTTAACTTCGAATTTAACGACAAT